>VFQO010000184.1_pt1 | contig 79048 bp, 74 predicted proteins | sample 3512331 | NCBI WGS metagenome assembly VFQO01 (sample SAMN10412371, study PRJNA504923) | tailings metagenome | isolation source: Replicate 3 from Balatoc abandoned mine | place: Philippines: Itogon, Benguet | collected 2017-08-28 | reverse complement strand
TCACGGTCGCCTGAATCATAATCGCTACCTCAAATCAATGGGTCCTGACCCTAAGGCCGACCTTGGACCGGATCATGAGCGCCAATAAAGTCGCAAGACGGTGGATACGTCACGCGCTCATGCCCCTTGATGAGACAGGGGTCGACGGTTCAATCTGAACCTCAGCCATGAACATAAAAGGAACATATACAGCAAAACCCGGCCCAAACTGCGATTTAGGCGACGGAAATCTGCCATAAACAGCGTAACGCACTGTCTTCGGGAGGCAGGGGCCGGAGGTTCGAATCCTCTCTCCCCGACCAGTTTCTTTTGTAATCACACCCCTTGTAACCTGCGGGCGGAACACCTAGATTGGTGTTACGCCGCTGTGGTTTTCCCCCTTTCCATCGCGGCGCAGTGTCCCACCGAAAGGTGCGGGCGCGTCCTCCCTGGACCCTGGCCACCTCGTACTTCGGTACGAGGTGGTTTTTTATTGGGCCTTGGTCACTCGGCCGCCTGCGGCAGCGCGGCATCGCCGGGCCAGGCACGCGCCACTTCCCCCAGCAATGCATGAAACCAGTCGCTTAGCGGTCCCAGCCGGTCATGGTCGGGCGTGCGATCACGGCGCAGGTACAGGCTGCGGTCGATTTCGATCTGCACCCCATGCACCCCGCGGTCGGGGCGCCCGTGGGTCCGTACGATATGCCCGCCGGCATAGGGCTGGTTGCGCGAGACCGGCACGAGCCGTTCGGCCGCCGCGACCACCGTATCGACGAGCCAGCCGTCGGCGGTGTCGCCGAAGCGGTCGCCGATGACGATCCGCGCGCCATGCCCCGCCTGTCCTGCCGGAATCGACGGCATGCTGTGCAGATCGATCAATATCGCATGACCATGGCGCTTGCGCGTCCGCTCGAGCGCGTTGGCGAGCGCGTCATGAAACGGACGGTGCAGCGAATCGAGCCGCCAGGCGAGCGATGCGCGGTCGATCGGCTTTTTCCATAGCGGGCCAACGTCGGCGAGCCGCGTCGGCACCACGCCCAGCCCCGCGCGCTCCTTGCGTCCCGGTGCGGCAAATTGCGGCCGCAGCGCAGGCGCGACCTCGCCCGGCGCCATCTGACCCTCGCCGCGATTGCAGTCGGCGACTGCACGCGCCCACAAAGCCTGGACGACCGTCGCCCCCGCCTCGCCGGCGCGGGCCGCGATCAGGTCTGACCAGCCATCCTCCAGCCGCTCGAGTTCGGGCTGCGTGGCGCGCGCGGCGGCGAGCAATTCGGGCGGATAGATGCGACCCGCATGCGCCACCGACACCACCACGGGGATCGCACCGGCATTGGGGCCGATCACCGAAACGGCGTCGGGCGCTGAAAAAAAACGCGGCATCGGCAGGGGGTGGCAAAAATCGGTCAGGGAATCCAGCCCGACCTGATTTTGTTAAGTTTGTGGCGCTATGGGACGATTTCGACGTATAAGGGCGTCCAAGGGGCGCCGCCGAGGGACCAGGGGGCTATTATCCGCATGATTCGTATATTGTTGGCCGAAGACGACGACGTGATGCGCGAGTATCTCGCACGCGCGCTGACCAGCGCCGGCTATCATGTCACCGCGGTCGATCGCGGGACCGAGGCGGTCCCCTATATCGATTCGGGGACCTTCGACCTGCTCTTGTCGGACATCGTCATGCCCGAAATGGACGGAATCGAACTGGCGCAGCACACAGCGAAGGTCGCGCCGCAGACGCAAGTCATGTTCATCACCGGATTCGCGGCGGTTTCGCTGCGCGCCGAGGAGAATGTGCCGCAGGCGAAACTGCTGTCGAAGCCATTCCACCTCAAGGATCTGGTACGCGAGGTCGACAATCTTTTCGGCCGCGCCGACCGCTCGCACCAACAATAAGGACGCATCTTCGCGCGAAGGGCTTGCCAAGCCGCGCGAGGGCCTATAGGGGGCGCGTCACCCCAAGGGATGGGCGTGTAGCTCAGTGGTAGAGCACTGTGTTGACATCGCAGGGGTCGCAAGTTCAATCCTTGCCACGCCCACCATTAAAAAGGCCGCGAACCAATAGGGTTTGCGGCCTTTTTGCTTGCATGAACGTGCGCCGCTACGCCGGCCGATATTCGTAGAGTGAGTTGCAGCCGATCTCGCGCACGAAGCGATAGCCCTCATCCCCGAGCAGCCGCGTCGCCTGTGCTGCCGACGAGGTATCGCCGAAGAAGTCGCGATTCTCGAACAGGACATAGCGCGGGCGCGCGACCGAGAAGTCGAACGAGCGCAGCACGTCGTGCTCGGCGCCCTCGACGTCGATCGACAGCAAGGTCAGTTCGCGATCGGCGAAATGGTCGCGCATGATCGCATCGCCGCGCACGATCGGCACCGGATATTCGGCAATCAATATGCCATGCCCCTTTTCCACGATGCTGTCGGCGGTTTCGCGCGATCCGGTCGACAGCACGTCGGGATAGATTTCGTAGAAATCGAAACGCTCGCCAAGCCCGACCCCGGCGTTGATCGATACGTCGTCGGGCCGCCAGCGCCGGTGCATTTCCCACAATCCGCGGATCGGTTCGACCGTCACGCCCCGCCAGCCCGTCTGATAGAGGAGATAGGTGTTGCTCAGCAGAAAGGGATGGCTCGCACCGATGTCGAGATAGGTCCCCCGATCCCCGACCAGTTCGAGCAGGACCTTGTCCTCGCCATGCTGCGCAAAGCTGCCGCGCCGCGCGATCTTCTTGCGCCGCGCTTCCCAATAGGGGCGCGCCAGCGGGCTCAGGCGCAGGTCATGTTTCGCCCGAAGTTTCAAACTGTTCCATGCCGAAGCTTTGCGGGTCATATCGCTCTCTATCGAAAGAGAGCGACTGATGCCCGAGTCGCCGCGCGGTGGCAACCGCGTCGGGTCCGACGCGGCACCACCGGCGGCAAATCCTCAGGCCATGCCCTTTGCCAAATCGCCGCGCGACGCGTCGCCGATCTGGCTGCCGCCGTCGCAGTCGAGGATCGTCCCGGTGATATAGGCTGCCGCCGGGCTGCACAGGAAGACCGCCGATTCGGCGACCTCCTCTATCTCGCCCCAGCGCTTCATCGCGATGCGGTCGAAATGCGACTGGCGCGTCGCGGCGTCGGGCGCGAGGCGCGCCATGCCCTCGGTCCCCGCGATCGGGCCGGGTGAAATGCCGTTCACGCGCACCTCGGGGCCCCATTCGAGCGCCAGCACGCGGATCAGCTGGTTGATCCCAGCCTTTGCCGCGCAGGCATGCGCCTGCAGCGCGGAGGCGTTGATCGCCTGCCCCGCGGTGATTGCGATGAGCGACGCGCCGGGGCGGTTGAGCAGATCGTGACAGCCGCGAAACACGTTGAAGGTGCCGTTGAGATCGATGTCGACGACGGTGCGGAACGCATTGGCCGACATGCCGAGCACCGGCGCGAGGAAATTGCCCGCCGCGCCCGAGATGACGATGTCCATCGGCCCGAATTTGTCGACGACATTTTCCATGACCCCGCGAATCGCGGCATAGTCGCGCACGTCGCCCGACAGGCCGATCGCGTCATGGCCGATTTCGGCGGCGGCGCGCTGCGCCTTTTCGGGATCGCGCCCCGCAACCGCGACCTTGGCGCCGAGTTCGGCAAAGCGTTTCGCGATGCCGAGGTTGATGCCGCTGGTGCCGCCGGCGACGAAGGCGGTCTTGCCCGCCAGCAGATTGTCGCGAAAACTGCTCATGCTCTTCCTTCTCCCTGTCCTGTTGTCCATTCCCGACCGCATGGGGTTGACGGAATGGAATCGGTGGCCTTTTGAAACGCGACAAGACAGCAAGGATCAGACCATGGCAAGCGGCCCCACCTCGCACAGCTTCATCTCGCAGCGGCTGAAGCTTCACTATGCCGATTGGGGCAATGCCGATGCACCCCCACTTTTGCTGGTCCACGGCGGGCGCGACCATTGCCGCAGCTGGGACTGGGTCGCCGAGACTTTGCGCGACCGCTACCATGTCATCGCGCCCGACCTGCGCGGTCATGGCGACAGCGCCTGGTCGCCCGACGGCAATTACGAGATGGGCGCCTTTGTTTACGACCTCGCGCAGCTGATCCACCAGCTCGACCTCGCACCCGTCACGATCGTCGCGCATTCGATGGGCGGCAATATCTCGACGCGCTACACCGGCCTTTATCCCGACAAGGTCCGCAAGCTCGTCTCGATCGAGGGTCTCGGCCCCTCCCCCGCAGTGCAGGAAGAGCGCACGAAGACGCCATTCGACGAACGCATGCGCCAGTGGATCGAGGACAAGCGCCAGGCCGCTGGGCGCCAGCCGAAGCGCTATGCGACGCTCGACGACGCGCTTGCGCGCATGGCGGCGGAAAACAGCTACCTGACCCCCGAACAGGCGCGACACCTGACGATCCATGGCATCAACCGCAACGAGGACGGCAGCTGGAGCTGGAAGTTCGACAATTACCTCAACATCTGGACGATTTTCGACATGCCGCAGGAGCAGCTGCACGCACTATGGAGCCAGATCAGCTGTCCGACCCTGTTACTCTATGGCGCCGACAGCTGGGCCTCGAATCCCGAAAAGGACGGGCGCATCCAATATTTCAACAATGCCAAGGTCATAGAGTTCGAAAATGCGGGACATTGGCTGCATCACGATCAATTTGACCGCTTCCTGGCCGAACTCGACGCATTTCTGTAAAATACTTAGGCAGGCGCCGTTCGACAAAAGCAATCCGGCGGTGCTGCGCGGCATCCACTGACCGCGGTTCATCGCGGCCTCAGGCGGTATCGGCTAGGGCTATGCGCGCCGGACCGCTCATCCGGCGCACAGGATTGCCATGGCCTATTCGGGACGATTGCCGCGCCATCAACGGGGACTCGCCGCCGTCGCGACGTTGCTCGCGGCTGCGCTGGCAGGATATGGCCTGATCGCGGGGCTGGGCTTGTCGGTCCCGACGCTGGTCCGCGAGACGATCGGCGTGATCGCCCTGCCCGCACCTACGCCGCCCGACCCGCGCGTCGCTGCTCCGGAAAAACCCGCCGACAAGCCATCGGGCGCCGCATCGCCCCCCAACCGCGACGCGCGCGCCGCCGCCGTCCTGGCACCGAAACCGACGCTTCCCCAACCCGACCCTCCTCCGGTCGCTGCCGCGCCCAAGCCGGGCGACGGCGATGCCGCGTCGGCGGGCGCTGCGCCGGTCGCAGGTCCGGGAAGCGGCGCAGGCGGGCAAGGCAATGGTTTGGGCGCCGGCAGGTCGGGAACCGGCAGCGGCGGCGGCACGCGGCCCGTGTGGCGCAGCGGCACGATCGCCGACCGCGACTATCCGAAGGCGGCGCGGCGCGCGAAGGTCGGCGGCGAGGTCGAGGTGCGATTTACCGTCGAGTTGACCGGGCGCGTCACCCGCTGCCGCACCACCCGGTCGAGCGGCGACGCCTCGCTCGACACCACCACCTGCCGGCTGATCGAGGAGCGCTTCCGCTTTAAGCCTGCAACCGACTCGGCGGGCCGCCCGGTCGCGAGCGACTATGGCTGGCACCAGAGCTGGTGGCTCGAAAGGCGCGGTGGCCCCGGCCAATTGTAACAGCTACCGGTCCAAATGTGCGAATGATTATCAATATGCATTGACAGTGCGAACGACTCTCAATAGCGGCGCGAACAACCAAACCAGACAGGGGGTTAATCGTGAAATCATCGACGTCCGCTTCTTTCCTCGCGCTCTCCTGCGTCGGAAGCCTGATCAGCGCCCCGGCGCTCGCCGCCGAAGCCGAAGGGGGGCAGGACGCCCCGGGCAGCCGCAGCGACATCGTCGTCACCGGCACGCTCGCGACCGAGGTCGAATCGCCCAAGTCGACCGCACCGATCGTCGATACCCCGCAGACGGTCACCGTGATCTCGCAGGAAACGCTGCGCCAGCAGAACCTGCTCACGCTGCGCGACGCGCTGTCGACGATCCCCGGCATCACCTTCGGCGCCGGCGAAGGCGGCGGCGGTTATGGCGACTCGATCAACCTGCGCGGCTATTCGGCGAACAACGACCTGACCGTCGACGGTGTACGCGACAGCGCCCAATACAGCCGAACCGACCCGTTCAACCTGCAGCAGATCGAAGTCTATAACGGCGCCAACTCGGTCTTCAACGGATCGGGCAGCGTCGGCGGCACGATCAACCTCGTCAGCAAGATCCCCTTCGCGCGCAACGCGACGACAGTGCAGGCGGCGGTCGGTACCGACAATTATTACCGCGCCGCAGTCGACAGCAATTACCGGCTGAACGAGCTGATCGCGGTCCGCATCAACGCGATGTACCACGAGAATGACGTTCCGGGTCGCGACGTCGAATCCTACCAGCGCTGGGGCGTCGCGCCGTCGATCACGATCGGCGTCGACAGCGACACCAGCCTGACGCTCGCCTATATCCACCAGGACGACGACAATACGCCGATCTTTGGCGTGCCCTATTTCCTGAGCGGCGTGAACGACGGCCCGCTCGCGGGCGTCGACGACAGCGACTATTTCGGCATCGTCAATCTCGACGAACAGAAGACCAAGGTCGATCGCCTGACCGCGACCTTCCGTCATGCGTTCAACGACAATATTTCGGTGCGCAACCTGACCCGCTGGCAGCGTGTCGGCCAGTACAGCCAGACCAGTGCGCCGCAGGGCACCTTCTGCCTTGGTAACAGCCTGCAGCCGGTCGGCAACGGTCCGAACGCGACCGTGGGCAATGCCTGTTTGGCACCCCAGAATACGCCCGGGACCTATTACCCCGGCGGCCCGCGCGGCCTCGTTCGCGACCAGGTCAACAACCTTCTGCATAACCAGACGGACCTGACCATTGTCACGGGCGACGTTGGAGGCACGCGCAACACGCTCGTCATCGGCGGTTCGTTCACGCGCGAGGATTATGGGATCACAACCGCATCGCTGTTGCGCAACCCGGACGGCTCGACCGTCGCGTTTTCGCCGATCAGTCTTTCGAATCCCGATACGACCTGGACGGGTCCGATCAACTTCACGGTCACTGCGAGATCGAAAGGTTACAGCCGTAACGCGGCCATCTATGCCTTCGATACGCTCGAACTCGGCACGATGTTCGAACTGAACGCCGGCGTGCGCTATGAAAGCAACCACGCAAAGTTCCGCAACATCCCGCTGACCGTTGTGCCGCCGGGCACAACCGCGCTGACTCCCGCGCAACGGCTGCCGCAAGTCAGCGACGAGAATCTCTTCTCCTATCGCGTCGGCGCGGTGTTCCACCCGATCGAGAATGTCAGCCTCTATGCCGCTTATGGCAACGCCAGGACGCCCTCGTCGGCGACCGTACGCCTCGGCTGCGGCGTCGTTCCGGCGGCCGGTGCGGCCGACCCCTGTGCCGTTGCCCCCGAAAAGGCCCGCACCTATGAGATCGGTGCCAAGGCCGAACTGGCAAATAAGAAGCTGCTGCTCACCGCCGCGCTGTTCCGCAACGAACGCAGCAACTTCCGCACCCCGTCGAATGATCCTTCGCTGCCCAACTCGCTGCAGGTCCTTGACGGCGAATCGCGTGTCGACGGCATCGCGCTCGGCGTGACGGGTAACGTCACCCCCAATTGGGCGATCTTTGCTAATTACACCTATCTCGACAGCGAAGTGCGCCAGAGCGTCTCGGACTTCTGCCTCACCACGCCGGGCGCTGCGGGCTGCGGCAACAGCGTCGCTATCCCCGATCCCCAGCGAGGCGATCAGCTGATCCAGACCCCGAAACATTCGGGCAGCCTGTTCACAACCTATGTCTTCCCGTTCGGTCTGCAGGTCGGATATGGCCTGACCTATCAGGGCAGCTTCGCGACCAACCAGCGCAACGTGCTCCAGCGCACCCAGTTCATGGTCGATGATTATCTGATCCACCGGGCCTTTGTGTCGTATGACTTCAAGAATGGCCTGGTGGCGCAGCTCAACGTCTCCAACCTGACAAACGAGGATTATTACACCGGCGTGCGCAACAATGTGAACGCGACGACCGGCGCCGTCAGCGGCGGCTGGGCAACCCCCGGTGACGCCCGCTCGGCGGTGTTCAGCCTCTTCTACAATTTCTGATCGGCAAGGGCGGGCGCGGCGATTGCCGTTCCCGCCCTTTGTCCTCTAGAAGCGCCGCATGATCCGTATCATTCCCGACGTGCTCGACGCCGATGGCGTCTCGAAATTGCGCGCGATCCTCGACGCCGCGTCGTGGATCGACGGCAACGAAACCTCCGGCCCGCAGGCCGCGCTTGCGAAGCGCAACGAGCAACTTCCCGAATATGGCGAAGCCGCCGCCGAAGCCGGACGGCTCGTGCTCGACGCGCTGGGCCGCGTGCCGCTGTTCATGGCCGCCGCGCTGCCGCTCAAAATCTATCCGCCCTATTTCAACCGCTATTCGGGCGGCAGCCATTTCGGCGACCATATCGACAATGCGATACGGATGCGCCGCGGCGGCGACTTTCGCATCCGCAGCGACCTGTCGGCGACGCTCTTTCTGTCCGAACCCGACAGCTATGAGGGTGGCGGGCTGGTCATCGAGGGCATGGCCGAGGCACCGGGCCTCAAGCTGCCTGCGGGGCATCTCGTCCTTTACCCCTCCTCCACCGTCCACCGCGTCGAGCCGATCACCGCGGGAACCCGCGTCGCCAGCTTCATGTGGATCCAGTCGATGATACGCGACCAGGGTCAGCGCGACCTGCTCTTCGATCTCGACATGGGGGTTCAGGGCGCCGCCGCGCGGCTGGGCCAAGGCGACGCCGCGGTGGTGCGGCTGACCGGCGTCTATCACAATCTGCTGCGGCGCTGGGCCGACAGCTAGTCGAGCATCGCCGTCCAGGCACGCGACACATATTCGCGGCCATTGGCGAGGATGCACGCCGCGAGATCGCGTTCGTCGGCCAGCATAATCCCGGCTTCGGCACCGAGCACGGTCAGCGCTGTCGCCCAGCCGTCGGCGATCATGCACTGCCTATGCAGCACGGTCACCGAACGCACGCCATTGGCGATCGGCCGCCCGCTACGCGGGTCGAAGCTGTGCGAATAATGCTCCCCGTCGATCTCGACACCGCGGCGGTAATCGCCCGACGTTGCAACGGAAAGGTCGTGGAGCGCAACGCGCCATCCCGCCCCCGCCCACGACGGCGGCACCTCGACATCGACCCACCAGGGCTGGCCGTCGGGCCGAATGCCCTCGCCGCGCAGTTCGCCGCCGACCTCGAGCAGGAAATGGCGGACGCCTTGCGCGAGCAACCAGTCGGCCGCCAAATCGACGCCATAGCCTTTGGCGATACCCGACAGGTCGAGCAGCGCCCCGTCGCGGCGACGGATGCTTTGGGTGGCGGCGTCAAAATCGACGCCGTCGGGAGCGGGGGCGAGCGCCTTTCCGAGCCTCGCAGTGGGCGGCGCCGTGCCGAACCCCCAGGCCTCGCTCAATTCGCCGAGCGCAATGCCGAACGCCCCGTCGCTGGCACGCCCGATCGCGAGCCCCGCCGCGACGACATCGGCAAATTCGGCAGGAATCCTGTGCCATTCGCCCGCCGGCGCGCGGTTGAAGCGCGACAGGTCGGACCCGGGCTCCCACTGGCTCATCTGGGCGACGACGCGGTCGAGCACCGCCTGCACGCCCTCGGCTACGCCAACAGGCGGCGCAACGGCGTGCAGGGACCAGTCGGTCCCCATCGTCTTTCCGGCAAAGCTTTCGATGATCGCCCCGGCGCCCTGCCCGACAAAAGCGGCGGGGGTGAGCGCGCGGGGGATCAGGATGCGGTCGGTCAGGGCGCCAGCACTTCCAGCGTCGTGACATAGCTCGCGCGGCGCGTCGGCGCGGCGCCGGCGGGCGGCGGACCTTCGCCCTCGCCCTCGGCGCGCGGCGTCGTGACGTTGACCCAATACATGCCGGCTTCGGGCAGGGTCAGTTCGACCTTGCCGTCGGCGCCGGTCTTGGTGTCGATCTGGCCGAGCTGGTCGCGATAGCGGATCCCGCCGGGGATGACGGTGATCGGCAGGTCGGCGGTCGGCTTGCCGTCGAGCAGGAACTGGAAGGTGATCGCTTCGCCCGCGAACAGGTCGTTCGGGTGCGTTACGGGGACCAGTTCGATGCCCTTGCCGGTCGGCTTGAACAGCGTCGTCGTCGGCTCGCCCACGGTCACGAAAATCTCGTTGCGGTTGTTCGACTCGGCGGTCTGCACATTGGTCGCGCCGGCGGGAATCTTTTCGGCGAGGTTCGCAGTCGTGGTGCCGCGCGGCAGGCGCTCGGTCTTGCCGTTCAGATCATAGCTGCCCATCACGCCGTCGACGACCGAGGCGATCCGCCAGGTGCCTTTCTGTGTCAGATGGACGTCGAAGGTGCTGCGGTAACGCCCCGTGGCCTTATTCTCGATCGTCGCCTCGGTCCCGTCGGGGGCCCAGGCCTTGAGCGCGTCGAGGCGCATCGGCTGGTGCTCGAAATAGAAGAGGTCGTTCGATACCGCGGCGTCGACGGTCACCCAGACATCGTCGCCCGACAGCACGGTCGACGACGGCATCATCCACTGGCGGTGCGCGCTCGCCGGAACCGCGATCATCGCCGCAAGCACGGCACCCGCCGCAAAACCCCAAAGCTGCTTTTTCATCGTCCTGCCCTTTCGATTGATCAGCGGAAGGCGACCGAAACGGTCCCCAATTCGGTCTTGCCCGCGGCGCGCCCGCCCGCCCCGGCCTTGCCCGGCCAGGTGAAGGGAATGCGCAGCATTTCGCGGCCGCCGACTTCGCGCGCCGCCTCGATTACCAGTGTGTATTGACCGGCGGCCAGCGCGCCGAGCTGGGCGCGCGAGAAGCTGATCTTGTGCGTGCCCGGCGCGCGGGTGGCGCCGGTGATGCCATTGGCCGGGAATTTCAGCGAACGGCCCGAGACGCGCCACCACTGGCGCACGTCGCGCAGCCATTTGGTGCCTTCGTTCGCCTTCATGTCATGGTCGTACCAGACCGCGACGGTCTTCGCCGGCGCGCCCGCCTTTTCGACCCAGAAGGCGACATAGGGCTTGTGATATTCGGCGACCTTGAGCTGCGGAATATTGACCGTGACGTCCATCGTCGCGGGCTGCGCGGCGGCGAGCGTCGGCGCGGCGAGCGCGGCGGTGAGCGTGCCCCCGATGAGGATCGTACGCGAGGCTGGCTGCATGGACTGACTCCTAGTGGATATAGATGATGGCGATGGCGGCGGGGATCGCGAGCCCGGCGCCGACGAGCGGCCAGGTGCTCTTGCGCTTGGCCGAATGGAGCCAGAGCAGGAACAGCCCGGTGATGCCGAAGATCAGGCAGGCGAGCGCGAAAATGTCGATGAACAGGCTCCACTCGCCACCCGAATTGCGCCCCTTGTGGAGGTCGTTGAGATAGGAAATCCAGCCGCGGTCGGTAACCTCGCTGGTCACGTCGCCGGTGACGCGGTCGATCGCGACCCACGCATCGCCGCCGGGACGCGGCGCGGGCAGATAAACCTCATCGGCCGACCACTCTGCCTCGCCCGCGCGCACCGGGAAATTGGCCTCGACCCAGTCGGCGACCGGGCCGGGCAGCGGCCCCTTGGCATCGGCGGGCTCGGCTTTCGCAAGCTGCGTAAGCAGCGGTGCGGGAACCTGCGCCGATTTCTCGGTCACGACCGGGCTACCCTCGATATCGGCGGCGTGGTTCAGCGTGAAGCCGGTCACCGCGAACAGGATGAGCCCGATCAGGCTGATCGCCGAGCTCATCCAGTGCCACATGTGCAACTGTTTGAGCCAGAAGGCCTTGCGGCTCTTCTTGGTCGCCGGGCGCGAGGGAGAGGGTGCGTGCATGAAATCGTTCTGACAGGAAGCGTTGCGTCGCCACTATCGAGAACGATTCTCAATTACAACAAATAATCCCGCATATCGGGCGCTTCATGCTTTGTTACAAATGCCGCGATCACAGGCTCGGAAGATCGAGTCCCTTCTCTCGCGCGCACTCGATCGCGATGTCATAACCCGCATCGGCATGACGCATCACACCGGTGCCGGGATCGTTCCACAATACGCGCTCGAGCCGCTTCGCGGCTTCGGGGGTGCCATCGGCAACGATCACCATGCCGCTATGCTGCGAATAGCCCATGCCGACCCCGCCGCCATGGTGGAGCGACACCCAGGTCGCCCCGCTCGCCGTGTTGAGCAGCGCATTGAGCAGCGGCCAGTCGGACACCGCGTCCGAGCCGTCGCGCATCGCCTCGGTCTCGCGATTAGGCGATGCGACCGATCCCGAATCGAGATGGTCGCGGCCGATCACGACCGGCGCCTTGAGTTCGCCCGAGGCCACCATCTCGTTGAAGGCGAGCCCCAGCCGGTGACGGTCGCCGAGGCCGACCCAGCAGATACGCGCGGGCAGACCCTGGAAGCGGATCTTCTCACGCGCCATGTCGAGCCAGTTGTGGAGGTGGGCGTTGTCGGGGAGCAGTTCCTTCACCTTGGCGTCGGTCTTGTATATGTCCTCGGGATCGCCCGACAACGCCGCCCAGCGGAAAGGACCGATACCGCGGCAGAACAGCGGGCGGACATAGGCGGGAACGAAGCCCGGGAAGTCGAAGGCATTTTCGACGCCCTCGTCCTTCGCCATCTGGCGGATGTTATTGCCATAGTCGGTCGTCGGCACGCCCGCAGCTTGCAGGTCGAGCATCGCCTGTACATGGACGGCCATCGATGCTTTTGCCGCCTTGGCAACGGCAGCGGGGTCGCTTTCGCGCTTCGCAAACCACTCGTCGAGGGTCCAGCCCGCGGGGAGATAGCCGTTGACCGGATCATGTGCCGAGGTCTGGTCGGTGAGCAGGTCGGGCCGGATGCCGCGGCGCACCATCTCGGGCAGGATTTCGGCGGCGTTGCCGAGCAGGCCGACCGAAATCGCCCTGCCCTCGGCGTGCGCCGCGTCGATCATCGCGATCGCCTCGTCGATGCTTCCCGCCTGCTTGTCGAGATAGCCGGTGCGCAGCCGCATCTCGATGCGGCTCGGCTGACATTCGATCGCGAGGCACGACGCACCCGCCATCACCGCCGCGAGCGGCTGCGCGCCGCCCATGCCGCCGAGGCCCGCGGTCAGCAGCCACTTTCCGGCGAGACTCCCGCCATAATGCTGGCGGCCCATTTCGACGAAGGTTTCGTAGGTACCCTGAACGATGCCCTGGCTGCCGATGTAGATCCAGCTGCCCGCGGTCATCTGGCCGTACATCATCAGGCCCTTTTTATCGAGCTCGTGGAAATGCTCCCAGTTCGCCCATTCGGGGACGAGGTTCGAGTTGGCGAGCAGCACGCGCGGGGCATTTTCGTGCGTGCGGAAGACACCGACGGGCTTGCCCGACTGGATCAGCAAGGTTTCGTCGCCTTCGAGCCGCTTCAGCGTCTCGACGATGCGGTCGTAACTTTCCCAATCGCGCGCGGCGCGGCCGATGCCGCCATAGACGACCAGCTCGTGCGGCGCCTCGGCGACGTCGGGGTGGAGATTGTTCATCAGCATCCGCATCGGCGCTTCGGTGAGCCAGCTTTTCGCGCTGATTTCGGTCCCTGTCGCCGGGCGGATCACGCGGCTGTTGTCCAGCCTCTGATTGAGGGGGCGGGTGGTCATGGTCGTCCTTTCGCAAAATCGAGGGTCGCGGCGATCAACTGCTCCAGCACGGGCCGGATCGCGGGGTCGGCGTCGATTGGGCTTGGCCAATTGGCGGGCGAGATCGCCTCGGGCTCGGCCATGTAACCGCGCTGCGCCAGCTCCATCTGGATCGCATGGATATCCTCGTCGGGCCGGCCATAGTGGCGCGTCGTCCAGCCGCCCTTGAAGCGCCCGTTGGCGACATGGCTGTGGCCGCTGGCGGCACAGATGTTGGCGACGATCGTTTCGAGCTCGGGCGCGCAGGTCGCGCCGCTATTGGTGCCGATGTTGAACTGCGGCAGTTCGCCGTCGAACAGCCGCGGCACATGGCTGCGGATCGAATGCGCGTCGTAGAGGACGACCCGGCCATGCGCGGCCTTCAGGCGGTCGAGCTCGGCGGTCAACGCCTCATGATAGGGGCGGTGATAGAGGCCCAGCCGCTGCAGGATCGACGCTTCGTCGGGTTCGTCGAAGCGATAAAGCGCCTCGCCATCGAAGGTGGTCGTCGGACACAGTTCGGTCGTCGCCTGCCCCGGATAGAGCGAAGCGCCCGAAGGGTCGCGGTTCATGTCGATCACGCTGCGCGAGATATCGGTCGCGACCAGCGTCGCGCCGAGACCGGCGGCAAAGGCATAGAGTTCGGCGATCCACCAGTCGGTGTCGATCTGCGCATGCCAAGGCGACACGAACTGGTCGTCGAAGCCTGCAAGGTCGGTGCCGCCGTGCGGGAAGGCGATGACGAGCGGCGCGTCGCCGCGCTGGACGCGCAGCCAGCTCATGCGACCAGGCCGGGCAATTCCCCGACGAGATCGACCAGCTTGCCGCTACGCACCATGTCCTGCGCCGCCTCGATGTCCGGCGCCATATGGCGATCCTCGTCGAGCGTCGGCACGGTAGCGCGCAGCAGCCTGCGCACGCGCTCGATCGCCTCGCTCGATTTCAGCCCGCCGTGGAAATCGCACCCCTGCCCTGACGCGAGCAGTTCGATGCCAAGGATCGCGTCGACATTCGCCGCCATCTCGGACAGCCGCCGCGCGCCATGCGCCGCCATCGACACATGATCCTCCTGGTTCGCCGAGGTCGGGATCGAATCGACGCTGGCGGGATAGGCGCGCTGCTTGTTCTCGGACACCAGCGCCGCGGCGGTGACCTGCGGGATCATGAAGCCCGAGTTGAGTCCCGGCTTGGCGACGAGGAAGGCGGGCAATCCCGACAAGGCCGGGTCGACGAGCATCGCGGTACGCCGTTCGGACAGGCTGCCGATCTCGCACAGCGCCATGGCAATCATGTCGGCGGCGAAAGCGACGGGCTCGGCGTGGAAATTGCCGCCCGACAGGGCTTCGTCGGTTTCCGGGAAGATCAGGGGATTGTCCGACACGCCATTCGCTTCGACCAGCAGGGTCGTCGCCGCCTGCCGCAACAGGTCGAGCGCCGCACCCATCACCTGCGGCTGGCAGCGCAGGCAGTACGGGTCCTGTACGCGCACATCGCCAAGGATATGGCTTGCGCGGATTTCGGAGCCTTCCATCAGCGCCGCGAGCGCCGCGGCGGTCTCGATCTGCCCCTTGTGCCCGCGCAGCGCGTGTATGCGCGGATCGAAGGGAGTGTCCGAACCCTTGGCCGCCTCGGTTGAAAGGATGCCGATGACGAGCGCGCTGCCGAAGAGCCGTTCGGCCTCGAACAGCCCGGCAAGCGCGTAGGCGGTCGAGAATTGCGTACCATTGAGCAGCGCCAGCCCTTCCTTAGGGCCGAGCACCAGCGGGTCGAGCCCGGCATCGGCAAGCGCGACCGCGGCGGGAACCCGCGCCCCATCGACGAACATCTGGCCCTCGCCGATCATCGCGGCGGCCATATGCGACAGCGGGGCGAGGTCCCCCGAGGCGCCGACCGAGCCCTGCGCCGGGATCACCGGGGTCAGCCCCCGGTCGAGCATGGCCTCGAGCAGTTCGATCGTCGCCGGGCGCACCCCCGACGCGCCGCGCGCGAGGCTCGCGAGCTTGAGCGCCATCATCAGCCGCGCGACGCGGACGGGCATCGGCGCGCCGACGCCCGCGGCATGGCTAAGCACGATATTGCGCTGGAGCGTTTCGAGGTCGTCGGCCTCGATCCGCACCGCCGCGAGCTTTCCGAAACCGGTGTTGATCCCGTACACCGCCTCGCCGCGCGCGAGGATGCGCTCGACCGCCGCCGCGCTCTCGGCAATGACGACGCGACATTCAGGCGCCAGCCGGACCGGTGCGCCCGTATAGATCTCGCGCCAGTCGGCGAGGCTGATCGATCCGGGGGTCAGGTGCATATTCCGTCCTTGATGCGCGTATGAAGCGGGTTGAAGCCGATGCGGTAGACAAGCTCGGCGGGTTCGGTGGTGTTCCAGATCGCGAGGTCTGCCGCCTTGCCGACCTCGATCGTGCCGATCTCGTCGTGCAGCCCGAGCGCGCGCGCGCCGTTGACCGTGACCGCGCGCAGGCATTCGGTCACCGACAGGCCGAACAGGGTCGCTCCCATGTTGAGCATCAGCAGCAGCGAGGTCGTCGGCGAGGTGCCGGGGTTGCAGTCGGTCGCGAGCGCGATCGGCACCCCCGCCGCGCGCAGCGCGGCGACCGGCGGCTTGTGCGTCTCGCGCATGAAATAATAGGCGCCGGGCAGCAGCACCGCGACGGTTCCCGCCCCCGCCATCGCGGCGATATCGGCATCGTCGATATGCTCGAGATGATCGGCCGACAGCGCGCGATACGAGGCGGCAAGGCTCGCGCCCGCGAGGTGCGACAGTTGCTCGGCATGGAGCTTGACCGGCAGGCCCGCAGCGCGCGCCGCATCGAACACCCGCGCGATCTGCTCAGGGGTAAAACCGATCCCTTCGCAAAAGCCGTCGACCGCATCGGCGAGCCCCACTGCCGCCGGGATGATCTCGCGGCACACAAGCTCGACATAGGCGTCGGCATCGCCCTTATATTCGGGCGGCACGGCATGCGCGGCGAGCAGCGTCGTCGCGACCCGCACCGGCCGCGCCGCGCCCAGCGCCCGCGCCGCGCGTAACATCTTGATCTCGTCGTCGAGCGTCAGGCCGTATCCCGACTTGATCTCGATCGTCGTGACGCCCTCGGCGATCAGCGCATCGAGGCGCGGGAGCGCGCTCGTTACAAGCGCCGCTTCGTCCATTTCGCGCGTCGCGCGCATCGTCGACACGATGCCGCCGCCCGCGCGCGCAATTTCCTCATAGGTCGCGCCTTCGAGCCGCATCGCCCATTCGTTCGCACGGCTGCCGCCATGGACGAGGTGCGTATGGCAATCGACCAGGCCGGGGGTGATCAGCCGCCCTGCGCAATCGACGACATCGGTGGATGCGGGGGCGTCGGCGGCGTCGCCGACCCAGGCAATCCGCCCGTTCCGCACCGCCACCGCGCCATGCTCGACGAGCCCCAGCCCGTCACCGGTCAGCGTCGCGAGTCGGGCATTGGTCCAGAGTCGATCCATAGTTCATTCTTGTCTGCCCGCGACATTATGTCTAGACATAATAATCGAGGACGAAGGAGCGCGCGATGACATCTCTCTGGTTCGAGCAGGCGCTGCTGCCCGATGGCTGGGCGCAAGACGTGCGCGTTACGATCGATGCCGGGCGCATCTCGGGCGTCACAGCAAGCGCAGCCGCTGAACCCAGCGACGAACGCCACGCCATCGCCCTGCCCGGCCTCGCCAACCTCCACTGCCACGGCTTTCAGCGCGGCATGGCGGGCCTCTCCGAATTTCGCGGCCGCCCCGATGATGATTTCTGGAGCTGGCGTGAAATCATGTACCGCTTCCTCGACCGGCTGACCCCCGACGACATCGCGGCGATCAACGGCCTCGCCTTTGTCGAAATGATGGAGAGCGGCTTCACCCGCGTCGCCGAATTCCATTACCTCCACAATGACGCCGACGGACACCGCTATGCCGACCCCGCCGAAATGGCGGGCGCGGTGGTCGCGGCCGCCGACGAGAGCGGCATCGGCCTCACCCTGCTCCCGGTGTTCTACGCCCATGGCGATTTCGGCGGTGCGCCGCCCGCGCCCGGCCAGCGGCGCTTCCTGTCCGACGTCGACGGCTTTGCCGCACTCGTCGCCGCGAGCCGCGCGAAATTGCCTACCGACGCGGGTTTCGGCATCGCGCCGCATTCGCTGCGCGCCGTCACCGCCGAGGAACTCGCCGCGATCCTGCCGCTTGCCGACGGCGGCCCGGTCCATATCCACGCCGCCGAACAGATGCGCGAGGTCGAAGCCTCGGTCGCCTGGAGCGGCCAGCGCCCGGTCGAATGGCTGCTCGATCACGCCGATGTCGACGCGCGCTGGTGTCTCGTCCATGCGACGCACCTCACCGACGACGAATGCGACCGGCTCGCGGCGAGCGGTGCGGTCGCCGGCCTCTGCCCGGTCACCGAGGCCAATCTGGGCGACGGCATCTTCCCCGCCACGCGCTACCTCGCCGCTGGCGGTCACATCGGTATCGGAACCGACTCGAACATCCTGATCGATGTTGCAGGCGAACTGCGCGCGCTCGAATATAGCCAGCGCCTGCGCGACCGCCGCCGCGCAATGCTCGGCAGCGACGCCGTGCCGTCGATCGGCGAGCGGCTGTTCCGCGAGGCGCTGGCAGGCGGCGCGCGCGCCACCGGTGCCAGCACCGGCATCGCCATGGGCCAGCCCGCCGACCTGTTCACCCTCGACATTCAGAACACTGCATTCGCCGGTGCCGATACGCGAACCATCCTCGACCGCTGGGTCTTTGCCGCGCGCGATCAGGCGATCGACTGCGTCTGGCGTGGCGGACGCAAATGGGTCGCGGGCGGGCGGCATGTCGCGCGCGATGCGGTTGCGGCCCGCTATCGCGCCGCGGTGACCGCGCTGCTCGCATGAGCTTCGACGCCCGCATCCGTGCTGCGATCGAGGGCGATATCCGCAGCGGCGCGATCCGCCCCGGCGACAAGCTGCCGTCCGAACATGAACTGGCGGCGCAGCACGGATGCGCGCGCGCGACGGTCAGCAAGGCGATGGCGGCGCTGCACCGCGCGGGGCTGATCGAGCGGCGCCGCAAGGCGGGCTCGTTCGTTGCCGACCAGCATGTCCATTCGGCGGTGCTCGAAGTTCCCGACCTCGCCCAGCTGATCGAAGCGCGCGGGCATGTCTATCGCTGGCAGCGTCTGTCACGAGAACAGGACGGAGCCGAACTGCATGTCACCGGCTTGCACTATGAGGGCGCCACCGCGCTTGCACTTGAAAGCCGGACAATCGCAGTCGGTACCGTGCCCGACGCGATGGACGAATCCTTCGACGCCATTGCCCCCGGCACCTGGCTTCTCGCGCATATCCCGTGGACCTCGGCGCGGCACCGCATCCGGGCCGCCGGCGCCAGTGCCGAAGAGGCACAAGCGCTCGGTATCGCCGAAAACACCGCCTGCCTGATCCTCGAACGCAGCACCTGGCGCGCCGATGCGCCGGTGACCACGGTGCGGCAGGTCTTTCGCGGCGACCTGTTCGACATGGTCGCACATTTCGAACCAAGTCCGCGCTAGCGCGCCATCCGCGCTTCCCACGCGAGCATCGTCGCGCGCAGCGCCGCCGCGTCGTGCAACGCATTATGCGGCACCGCGCTCGGCACCGACGGGCCGATGATGTCGGGATCGACCAGTTCGAAGCGGATGCTGCGCACCGGCTTCATATAGCCCGGGCCGGTGATCAAAAGCCGCGCCGCGAGCGCGATATCCTCGGGCCAGTCGGCGATCAGATGCGGCGCGGGATCGTTCATCAGATAGGCCGCGAAGAGGTCGCGCACCGCATCGCGCGACAGCGGTTCGGCGGCGAGCACCGGCAGCGCATGGGCGCGCACCCATTCGGTCGGCTCGTCGATCGCGATCGCTTCATAAAAGGGCGCGAGCGCCGCATCCTCGGGCACGAGCGCGATCGAGATCAGCTCGCCGCAAAATCCGTTGAATTCGGTATCGAGAAAATAGCGCATCGCCGCCCCGCTCGCCAAGGAGCCCCCGCCCCGATAGCTGGACCTAAACGCGCCGCGTGCCCGAGGCCAAGCAAATTGTCCTGCGCCGGCGCCGATGGCCGCCGTCGCTTCATGACGGCCAGGCGGCCTCCAATGGCCGGGACATTCAGCCGCCCCACCCCCTATCACGGGCGGCGCGCTCGGTTGCGGCATCGAAGGGCTCGCCTTCGATCATCGCCGCCGCATCGGCCGCCAGCGCCCCCGATGACGCTTGCCGATAATCGCTGGCGGCGGCGGCGCCCATCGTCCGTTCGAGCGTCCAGCGGCCAACGTCGCGGCAACCGATGCCCGACAGGTCGCGGCCTTCGAAGCTGCGGCACGTGCGGCCCCGCTTGTCGCGGAAGCTGAGGCCGATACGGACGTCGGCACTTGCCGGCTGGTTCGAGGCGAGTTGCGTATCGAGCGCCTCGGCGAGCCGTCCCGCCGCGACGAGCCTGCCGTTTGCGTCCGCGACATCGGCGACGGGCGCCCACGGCTTCATTCCGATCGCCAGCCCCAGCACCAGCGACGCCGCCAACGCACCCCAATGGATAGGCCTGAAGCGGGCGGCTTTCGCCTCGCGGCGATCGGCAAGGCTGGCATCGACCTTGGGGTCGATCAGCAGCGCACGAAGCCGCTCGGGCACCGCCTCCGCCGCGACGGGATCGAAATGCGCCGCAAGCGTCGCCTTTAGCGCATGGTGGCGGGCGATTTCGGCGGCAAGTGCGGAATCGCTTTCGGCCTCACGCGCGACGCGTCGTGCGGTCAGGTCGTCCAGTTCGCCATCGACGAAGGCCGCGATGGTGGCGGGATCGAAACTCATGCCGCTTCTCCCAGCAGATACATCAGCGTCTCGCGCCCCCGCGCGAGCCGCGACGTCACGGTGCCGATCGGCACCTCCAGCAATTCGGCCGCCTCGCGATAGGCATAGCCTTCAACGAGGACCAGCATCACCACTTCGCGCTGCTCGTCGGGCAGGTGGGCCATCGCGCTGTCGACATCGCCGCGCAGCGCGCCGGCCTCGACCTGCGCCGCACCATCGCCGGCGACCTGCGTCGCCGACTCGTCGATCGGCGCATGGATGCCGCGTCGGCCCGCCGCGCGGCGATCATCGATCCACAGGTTGCGGGTGATGCGATACATCCAACTGTCCAGTCTCGTTCCTTGTTGCCACTGATCGCGCGACTTCAAGGCGCGCTCGATCGCCGCCTGGCAAAGGTCGTCGGCATCGCCGACGTCGCGCACCAGCCCGCGCGCAAAGCGGCGCAGACGGGGCACCAACTCAACCAGTTCCGCTTCGAAGCGCATTGTCGCCTTTTCGATCATTCGAGGAAGAAACGACGACCTTCTATCGTTTCTTCCGCATCCTGCTAAATTTTTCCGCGAAAGAGTGACTGGCGCGAAGTTATGATGCGATTCTTGACGACATGGATGGCCGCGCTTTGCCTCCTCCTTGGCGGCACGGATCAGCGCGTCGCCGCACAGGTCGCGCTTCCGCAGGTCCAGTTACCCGACGCGACGCGCACGCTACCCTCCCTGCCCGATATAGCGACGCAGCCTCTGATTTCAGCGGGCGAACGATTGACTGCGGTACGGCTCGACCGCATCACCGCGCTCGTCCAGCGCAACCGCGGCAGCATCGAACTCGACGAACGCGGCGAGCCGGCGGTTCGCGGCATTCTGATCGCAAGCGGAGTCGATGCCGCGATGGTCGACCGCGCGACCAAAGAGGGTTTCGCGCTCTTTGACCGCGAACGGATCGAGGGTCTCGATCTCGACATCGCGCGCTTTCGCGTACCTGAGGGACGCAGCCTCGCGCGGGCGCGCAAACAGCTTGCCAAGCTGCTTCCCGACGCCGCGGTCGACGTCGACAATCTCTATTTCGCAAGCGGCCCCGGCGGAGCCTTGCCGCAAACGGCTCTTGCAATGGCCACGCCGGGCGGCGCTGCGCGGATGGGCCTGATCGACGGCGGGGTAGCCGCGCATCCCTCGCTCGCCGGACGCGTCGAACAGCGCGGCTTTGCAAAGGGCGCGCCGTCGGCCAGCCGACACGGCACCGCCGTCGCCTCGCTGCTGATCGGCACCGGTTCGGTGCAGGGTTCGGCCCCCGGACAGCGGCTGTTCGCTGCCGATGTCTATGGCACCGACCCGGCGGGCGGCAACGCCAGCGCGATCGCCCGTGCGCTCGGCTGGCTCGTGCAGAGCGGCGTTGCTGTAACGACGATCAGCCTCGTCGGCCCCGACAATAAATTATTGGCGGCGGCGGTCGTCCGCGCGCAGCAGCGCGGAATGCTGATCGTCGCCGCGGTCGGCAACGACGGCCCCGCCGCGCCCCCGGCCTATCCGGCATCCTATCGCGGCGTATTCGCGATCACCGGCGTCGATGCAAAGGGCCGCGCACTGATCGAGGCCGGGCGCGCGCTTCATGTCGATTTCGCAGCTCCGGGCGATGCCGTCCTTGCGGCCACGGGTGTCGGAAGCACAGAGCGGTTGCGCGGCACGTCGTTTGCAGCCCCGCTCGTCGCGGGTCGCCTGGCGCTGCGCTACCCCGCGCCCGCGATCGACCGGATCGGTCCCGCAGTCGAGGGGCTCGTCTGGGAGGCGCGCGACCTTGGCAAGAAGGGCCGCGACAAAATCTATGGCCATGGCCTGATTTGTGGCACCTGCGGGGGCCGCTGAGCCTTTTTGAAAATTTTCGGGAAGAAAAGCGCAAACGGCATCGTTCCTTCTCCAGGCCCACCCCTCGCGGCCGCACATTCAGGAGTAGGACAATGGCAAATCGTATCTTCATTTCGGCCCTCGCACTCGCCGCCTCGGCCATGGCGTTTTCGGCCCCCGCCGGGGCGCAACTGCTCGGCGGTGGCGGCGGGCTCGGCGGCAATCTGGGCGGCAGCCTTGGCGGCACGCTCGGCAACCCGACCGGGCCGATCGGCGGCACCATCGGCACGGCGGGCGATCTGACCGGCTCGGGGCGCGGCGAAGCCAAGGTCGACCGCCGGTCGGGACGTGTGCAGGGCAAGGGCAATGCGGACGCGAACGGCCGGGGTTCGGCAGGCAGCAACAGCGGCCTGCTCGGCCAGAATGCCAATGGATCCGGCAGCGCATCGGGCAATGGCGCTTTCGATACGCAGCTGGTCGGCACCGACTATGTCGGCCAGACCGCAGGCGGCGCCATCGACACGGCGCGAGGCACGGCTTCGACTGTGACCGGCACCGCGCGCGGCGCGGTCGGAAGCGTCCGCGATCGGGCCGGCAGCACGCTGGCGGGCGCATCGGGCACGGCAAGCGGCGCCGGGTCGGCGACCGGTGGCTTCCAGGGCAGCCTCGGTCAGCTCGCCGCGGCGGGCAGCGGGGCGGCGAACGGAAGCGGCATGTTCGCGGTCGAACCCGGCATGGCGGTGACCGACGCCCGCGGCAAGACCATCGGCTATGTCCAGAACCTGCGCCAGACCGGACGCGGCGTCGTCGAGGCAGTGACCGTCGAAGTCGGCAATCGCGTCGCGACCCTGCCCGCCGCCAGCTTCGCCGGATCGGGCGACGTGCTCGTCACCGGCATGACCAAGGGCCAGCTCAAGGACGTCGCCGAACAGCAGGAGGAGGCGGGCAACGCCCCCGCCGCTCCGTCGACCGATGAACCAGCGCAGCAGGGCAGCCGCGCCGAGCGCCGCGACACCAGGAACGATTGAGGGGTCAAAGGTCCGAAAGGGGAGGAATATGCCGGCCATCGCGCCGGCATATTCTTGTTTTCGCTGGCCGCTACCCGAAGATGACGCCCCGCGTGGGCGGCTTCGCGGGTGTGGGGAGGTGCAGATAAAGCCGAATTTGGTCAGCGATTTTGGAAAGGTGACGGAGACGGAGAGATTTACGGTCGGGATTTAGCATGAATCTCAGCAACGTAAATTTCATGGCAGTCTCAGAGACCAAATATTGGACCATGCAACATATCAGTTCGTCCAGCGGCCAAGCGAGCGCCAGCCTTCGAGAATTGTCAATCCGGTGACGAGGTGATGGCGGCCCGTGACATCGGCCAGCGCGATCCTGACGATGCAACCGATCACCGCTGCCAGAACAGTGCATAGCCGAACCGCGCGCCGGGGATCAGACGAGCTTCCAGCGCGCAAGACCGCTCGGCGGCGAATCCCGATCGCCGGCAGCTTCGGAGCCTTCGGAAGCGGTGGGCGTCGCGGTCACAACCAGGCGCCATCGTCATCGGGATCGCCGCACCCGGTCGACATGAGAACAAAGGGTAAATGGGGTGACGAACGGCGCGGACATCAACCGGCGGCCCCGGCCAGAAGCGCGTTCGCGCTGCGCATCAGCATATAGGCCGCGACCGCGAAGATCAGGCCAGCGAATATTAGGATCAGCCCACCGCGGCCCGACATCGCGCGCGCGGCGCGCGCGCCTGCGACGCCCCCGACAAGCCCGCCGGCGATGAAGACACCGGCAAGCGTCCAGTCGACCAGCCCCGACGCGGCGTAGCTGAGGGCCGTCGTCAGACCGAAAGCCGTCACCGCGACGAGACTGGTGCCGACGGCATTGAGGATCGGCATCTTCGTCGATGCGATAAGCCCGGGCACGATCAGGAACCCGCCGCCGATACCAAAGAATCCGGAGAAGCCCCCTGTACCGAGGCCATATCCGAGCACCTTGGACGCATTGTGCCTATTGCATGCCGCGCCCTCGACGCCGGGATCATGCCTTCCGCGCAGCATGAACACGCCGACACCGATCATCAGCAGTGCGAACAGGAAAAGCAGCTTTTGCCCGTCGATCGCCTTGCCGACGGTCGAGCCGGCGAGCGCGCCCACAATGCCGCTCCCCGCATAGAGGAAGCCGCAGCGCCATTTGACCGTGCCGGCGCGCGCGTGCTGTGCAAGACCCGAAGCGGCGTTGGCGGCCACTGCGAGCGCGCTCGTCCCGATCGCGACATGCGGGCTCGCAACCCCTACGAGATAGACCATCAGAGGCACCGCGAGGATCGAGCCACCGCCGCCGACGAGGCCGAGCGTGAAGCCGACAATCCCACCCGAAAGGCTGCCGAGCAGATATTGGAGCGTATCGAGCGTCACCCGCCCGAGCCGATCGGCGACGGCGCCGCGAGCCATTCGCGGCCGCGTAGCATGCCGTGCCAATAGACCGGAGGCAGTATCTTCTCCTTGAGCAGCCATGAGAGGCGCGAGGGACGCGTGCCCTCAATGAGCCATTTGGGAAAGGTCGGCAGCAGTTTGCCGCCATAGCCGAACTCGGCCAGCACGATGCGTCCCGCCTCGACCGTCAGCGGACAACTGCCATAGCCGTCATAGGCGGCCACCGGCGCCGCGCCGTCAAGTGCGGCGAGCACATTGAGCGCCGCGACCGGCGCCTGCTTGCGCGCGGCCGCTGCCGTCTTCGCATTGGTGGTCGCCGCGACGTCACCGACCGCGAAGACGTTGGAATAGGTGGGGTGCCTGAGGGTCGCCTCATCGACCGCGACAAAGCCCGAGGGCGCTGCGAGCGGACTCGCCGCGATGAAGGCGGGCGCAACCTGCGGCGGCACGACATGGATCATGTCGAAGCGTTCCTCGACACGGTGCACATCGTCGCCGCGGCGCTGCTCGAAGATCGCGACCTTCGCCGCGCCGTCGATCGACACCAACCGCGATTCCAGCTGCATGTCGATGCCGTAGCGCGCGATATAAGCCTCGAGCGCCGGAACATAGGCGGCGACACCGAACAACGACGGCGTCGCGGTATGAAATTGCACATCCATCTGCTCGAGCAGGCCGGCGCGCTCCCAGCGATGGCATGACAGATACATCGCCTTTTGCGGAGCGCCCGCGCATTTGATCGGCATCGGCGGCTGGGTGAAAAGCGCCCGCCCCCCGCGCATCCGGCGCACCAGCCGATCTGTATAAGGCGCGAGATCATAGCGATAGTTGGAGGTAACGCCTCCCGAGCCGAGCGCTTGCACCAATCCCGGAATCGCATCCCAGTCGAGCTTCAGGCCAGGGCACACGACCAGAGTCCGGTAGCCGATGACCCGTCCGTCCTCGAGCGTCACCCTGTCGCTGGCCGGGTCGAAGGAAGCCGCTGCGCCGCGGATCCACTCGGCGCCGTCGGGAATCAGTCCCGCCTCGCCGCGCCTCGTTGCCTCGGCCGCGAAAATACCGCCTCCGACCATCGTGAAGCCAGGCTGGTAATAATGGTCTTCGCTCGGCTCGACGATCGCGATCGTCAACCCCTTGCGGCGGCGCAGGATGCTCGCAGCCGTCGCCAGCCCCGCGCTACCACCGCCGATCACGACGACGTCGAACTGCGCGACGCCCTTATCGGCACCGCGCGCCGCGGCCATGGCTGCAAGCTGTTCGGACCGGGCGCCCGATCGGCAATAGGCCAGCACGGGTGCCGGAAGCTCGGCGAGCGCGCGCGCCATCGCGGCCGCATCGCTCTCGCCGATCTGTCCCGATACGACAGGAATATGGACGAAACGAATCCCCTGTGCCTCGGCTGCGGCGGCAACGGCGGCGGCAGCAGGCTGGCCGCGCTCCTCGCCGTCGGGCCGGTTGCAGACGATCGACCGGAAGCCCGACGCGGCAAGCGCAGCGATATCGGCGGGGTCGATCTGCAGCGATACGCGAAGCGTCGGGGTCAGCGTTCTGATGGTCATAAGATCTCCTTTGGCGGGGCGACGGCGATTACAGCCGGTCGACCGGTATCTTGAGGTAGGCGACACTGTTGCTCTCGGCGGGCGGCAAACGTCCGGCGCGCATATTGACCTGTACGGCGGGCAACAGCAGCGCGGGCATCGACAGCCCGGCATCGCGCGTGCGCCGACGCGCGACGAACTCGGCTTCCGTAATCCCATCGCGAGCGTGGACGTTCGCCGCACGCTGCTCGGCGACCGTGGTTTCCCAGGCATGTTCCTGCCGATCGCCGGTCAGATAATCGTGGCATAGAAGGAGCGGCGTCTCGCCGGGAAGCTCGAGAATGCGGCGCAGCGAACGGAAAAGCTCGGCGGCATCGCCGCCCGGGAAATCGGCTCGCGCCGAGCCGTAATCGGGCATGAACATCGTGTCGCCGACGAACACGACGTCACCCACGACATAGGCGACGCATGCCGGTGTGTGGCCCGGGACGTGCAGGACGGTGACCGGTAGGCTCCCGATCGCGAAGCGCTCGCCATCGGCCCACAGCCTTCCAAAGTCCGAACCGTCGCGACGGAACTCGGGTCCGGTGTTGAAAATATCGGCGAAGACGGCCTGGACGTCACGTATATGCTCGCCGATCGCAATCGTGCCGCCGACGATTTTCGCAAGCCAGGGCGCTGCCGAAAGATGATCGGCATGCCCATGGGTCTCTAGAAGCCAGTCGATCGCAATGCCCGCTTCACGCACATGCGCGACGATCGCTTCCGCCGAGGCGGTCGATGTCCGTCCCGAGGCCGCATCATAATCGAGGACGCTGTCGATCACCGCGCCGCGCATCGTCACGGGGTCATGTACGACATAGGAAATGGTCGAGGTCGCCGGGTCAAAAAAGGCCCGCACGGCCGCGATGCCCTTCGCGGCGTTCCCGAGTTGCGCACTAGCGGCCGACAGCGCCGCGTCTGATACCGGACGGTTCATGACGGCTGCGGCCCAAGGTGCGGACGGGCGGGATCGCAGCGGCGGAAATGCGCGATGAAATCGGCGAGCGCTTCGACAATGAAGTCCGAGAAACGCGCGCCCGCCTCGGCAGAAGCCAGCGTCGGATCTCCCCCCCCGACCCCGTTAGACGCGACTTCGGTAACATCGAGCGGCAGCGCCACCTCGAACCCTCCGAATGTCACGCCCGCGAACTGGCTCGTTGACGGAAGCCCGAACGCCTTCGAACGCATCGCCGGGCGCGCAGCGCCCATCCGCATAAGCTCGGGGGTAAGATGCAGCCCGACCGAAGTCACCGGATCGGCACCATGTCCTCGCGCCCGCGCGCTGCCTGCGCCATGCACCTCTTCCCATAGGCTGTCGGGGATCATCCGCCACAGGTTGAGCGAGGCGATCATGATGCCGCGCTCGCGCCGGATCTTCTGTGCGACCTGCGCAATCAGCGGCGCGTTGGTCGAATGTCCGTTGCAGATGACGATATGACTGAGGCCATGATCGAGGAATGCGGTGACCATGTCTTCGAGCAGCATGGTAAAGGTCGCCGCGCGAAGCTGGACCCCGCCCGCCGCACCCCGGAAAAAATCGGCATGTCCGAAAGGCAGCACCGGCGCACAGATCGCGCCCGCGCGTTCGGCTGCCGCGAGCGCCAGCCGCTCGGCCAGCACATAGTCACCCATCGGCGCGTGAGGCCCCTGCTGTTCCTGGCTTCCCAGCGGAAGCAGGATCGGCGGATTGCCGGCAAGCCTTGCGCGAAATTCAGGCCAGCTCAGGTCTTGGAGGGCGTAGTCGCGCTTCGCCGGCGCGTCCGCCGTCCGGGCGAACGCTGCGCTGGCCTCGCGGCCCCTGCCACCCATGAGGGCTTTCGCCCTCGCCTCAACGCCGGCCATGACCCGCGCCCAGATAGATGGCGTTGAACAGGAGCTTGAACGCGCCATGGGTTTGCGCGCGCAGCGCGACCTCGGGTCCGATCAGGACGATGCGCCCCTTGCCGCGATCGACCTCGACGATGGCCGCCGCACCGTCGAGCCGCTCGAGACCATGGCCCCAGCCGCTTTTAAGCTTCGGCGGCCCGGCGAAGCGCACAGGGACCTGGACGCCCGTTGCCCCCGGTTTGAGCTTCCACACCGGGCTGTCGTCGAAGAAGAGATCGACCTTGTCGGGCATACCATAAGCATAGGGCGAGTCGCGATCGACCGCGGCTTCGACCAGCGCTCCCGGTACATAGAACTGGCTGCGCGGCGGACGCGCGGTCTTGCCGTCCACCGTTTCGGCCACCGCATCCTCGACCGGCAGGTCCATCGCCTGCGCCAGCGCCTGTGCCGACCCGCCCATTGCGATCAGCGAGCCGCCGTCCTCGACGAAGGCTTTTAGCGCGGGGATGGTCTTCTCGGGGCTCACCGAGCCGAGCCACGCACGATATTCTGCGGGAATCTCTTCGGGCTTCGGCTGTTTGTCGTCACCGCGGCCACGGAACATGCCGTCGCCGCTCGCGCGCCCCGCCTGAAGCTGGAAGGCCGCGTGCGGGAGAATGACGACGTCGAAATCCTTACGAAGCTTTCCGGCGTCGAGCTGCTTGGGATGGACGATCGTGAAGGGAAACTCATGCTGGTCGAATATCCACCGCATCCATCCCGTCGGCATCAGTCCGCCATAGAGATCGACGAGCGCGATGCGCGGCCGCTTCATTGCGTTGCGCTCGCCGGTCGGCGCCGCTGCCGCGCGTTCGACATTCAGCCCGAGGTCGGTCGCTGCCGCCTCCACGATGCGCGTCGCGGCGGGACTCGCCGGCACCCAGAGCGCGCCACGCTCGGCGGCGGCGCCTGCAACGGCCACCGGCTGCGACAGCCAGGAGACGGGCTGCCCGGCCTTCAGCAGGCGATTGGATAGGATGAAGCTGTTGTTCGCGCCATGCCCGACAAGATATCCCGCCTTGCCATCACCGACGATCCGTCCGGGGGTAGCCGACAGCAGGGTCGAGATACGCTCCGACGGCACGTCGAGCGGGTCGAGCACGCGCTCGAAGCCGACACCCATCTGGAACGCGGGCGTGTAGCCCGTCGCATCGGCGGGCGGGATCGGCGGGCCGCCCGGATATTCGAAATTCTCGGGATAGTCCTGCGGCTCGAACATATCGAGGATGTGCGGACGATAAGCCTGCGCGGTGCGAACGAAGTAGGTCCCTGCAGGCCAAGACTTCCCGTTGGCGTTGAAAGCCGCACGGGCGCGGTCGACATCGACACCGAGCTTGATCAGCGCGTTGAGGAAGCGGATCGCGGTCGGATAGTCGCGCTGGCCGGGGTCGATGACATATGCACGTGCATCCCGGTTTGCCGGATTCTTCATCACCGCATCATAGAAGCGCGGATCGATAGAGCTGCTACCGCGGGTACGCGTTGCCACAGGCTTCGCGCCGGTAGCCGCCGAGGCGGCGTGCATCTCGGCAATCCGGGTCGGGGTCATCGTCCAGCTGTCGGCGCTGCCGCGCGCGATGCTGTTCGCACCCATGCGGTAGATGTTGAACAGCAGCTTTTCGCGGTTCGCGGCGGCGTAGCTCAACACCGCGCGGTTGATCGTCATGCTGTATTCGAGCGACTGGCCGATGTGCCATTTCTGCGGCGCGATCGGCGCCGGCTGGTTGTTACCCGGAAGCTGGCGTTCGGGGACGAGCTCAATATCGATCGGAACCGGCTTGCCGATCGTCTCGGTCAGAATACCGATCGCATTGTGGAAATAGGAGATCGAGCGGAGATTGCCGTTATACCAGGTGTCGTAATGCGCCCCGTCGCGCGAGGTGCCGCCGCGCTTGCCGTCGGCAAGCAGACGCGACTGCATCGCCGCGCCCACCTCTTCGAGGCTCGTCATCACCAGCGGATCGAAGTTGAAATTGAACGGATCGCGGAACGGCGGGATGAATACCACGGTGCCGGCGGGGCCCGTCTGGTGCTGGTTGAGCACGACCTGCGGCCGCCAGTCGCGGAACAGCACGCGAGTGATATTCTGCGTCTCGGGCATCTCGGCCATGTAGAAGTCGCGATTGTTGTCGTGGCCGACATAGGGGTGATAAAGCTTGGGCAGGCTCTCGAACCCCGCTTCGCGCTTTGCCGGATCCTTGATCCGCATATACCAGTTGGCGACGAGTTCCTGCCCGTCGGGATTGTTCGCGACGAACAGGATGATGACATTGTCACGGATGCGTGTCGCCTCGGCGTCGTCGCTGTTCACGAGGTCATAGACCTGCTGGATGATCGCCGAATGGGTCAGCGTCTCGCTCGCATGGATACCACCATCGACCCAGATGATCGCCTTGCCCTCGGCGGCGAGCACGCGCGCCTGCTCGTCGGTCAGCCCCTCGGCGCGGCCGAGCCGCTCCGAGATATCCTTATATTTGTCGAGCATCGCGAGATTCTCGGGCGAGGAGACGATGGCCATGAGCTGGCGCCTCTTCTCGACGGTCGGGCCGATGTCGACGAGCTTGATGCGGTCGCTGACCTCGGCGAGCCGCTTCCAGTAGATCGCCGTCTCGCTGTAGCTTGCGACATAGCGGTCCTCACCCATGTCGTGTCCGAGCACATCCTTGGGCGTCGGAACCGGACCCGCGATAGCGGCGCTCGTCGTCATCAGCCATGTGAAGGCGGCAGCGGCGGCCAGTCGTTTCATAAGTCGGGACCCTCTTGGTTGGTTGTTGGCGGCTAGCGATCGAGCGCGGTGGCCTGATCGGGCGCTTTCAGTCGGAGCAGGAAGACGAGCGTCAGCGCGGCGGCCGACATGACATAGAAGGCGGGCGCCGCGAGCGCCCCCGTCTGCCGGATGAGCAAGGTCGCGATGAACGGCGCAAAGCCGCCGAAGAGCATAACCGCGCCATTATAGCCGACCGACAGCGCCGAATATCGCACGCGCGTCGGCAAGAGCTCGCAGAGGAAAGTCGGCGCGCAGCCGCTGTAGAGGCCGCTCAATATGCCTGCCATGATGGCTGTCGCGTAGATGGTCCAGGGCGCCTGCAACGTTGCCATCGCATGGAAGAGGGGAAACACGAAGAGGAGGAACCCCGCAGCGCTCGCGACGAGAAAGGGTTTGCGCCCGAAGCGGTCCGAGAGATGACCGGCGAGCGGGATCACGGCGAGATTGACGAGCGTCCCGGCGGTAATCGCCAGCAGGACCGTGCCGCGCTCGATGTGGAGAAGCTCGGTCGCATAGCTGATCAAAAAGGCGCCGAAGGTGTACCCGGCGACGCACCAGATGATCGCGACGCCGAAGACATTGGCAACCGCCCCGCGATGATGCGCGATCACTTCTCGGATCGGGCTTGCCGAACGGTCCGCGCTCGCTGCTCGGTAGCGCGGCGTCTCGCGGACACTGCGGCGCAGATAAAAACCGACCGGGGCGACGAGGAAACCGAGCAGGAACGGAATGCGCCAGCCCCAGTCGATCATCTGCTGTTCGGTGAGCAGCGCGTTGAGCAGAAGCGAGGTGCCGAGCGCCGAAAGGATCGCGAAGCTCGTGCTGAGCTGCTGCAGCGCGCCATAGAAGCCGCGCCGGTGCGGCGGCGCATATTCGACGAGGAATGTGGTCGCGCCGCCCCATTCGCCGCCGGCGGCAAAACCCTGCAGCAGCCGACAGACGACGAGGAGGATCGGCGCCGCGACCCCGATGGTCGCGTAGGATGGAATGAGGCCCGTGGCGCCGGTGGCGCCCGCCATCAGTAACATGGTGAAGACGAGTGCGGATTTGCGCCCGTAGAGGTCGCCAAAATGGCCGAGCACAACGCCGCCGACAGGACGCATGACGAAGCCGACGCCGTAAGTCGCGAAGCTCGAAAGAATGATCGTCACCGGATCGGCTTCGGGGAACATCGCGTGCCCGATCTGGGCGGCGAAATATCCGTAGATGATGAAATCGAAGAGCTCGAACCAGTTGCCAATCATCGCCGAACCGAGCGCGCGTGCGGTTTCGCGGCGCGTCGGTTCCATGCTTCCGGCGGCAGCTTCGGTCACCATAGCCCCCTCTCCTAGACTTTCGGATGCGACGCGCGGCGCATCACTTCACGTCTGCCGGGGGCGAGGGCTTCACGAGCGGGGTCGGGACATGGCGCGGCGTAGCGAGTTCGCCATCCACGATCAGCCATTGCCCGTCCTTGATGACCTGCTCGACTTTCGCGAGATCGTCGAGATTCTCGTCGGGGCGCCCCCCTACGATGATGATGTCGGCCAGCTTGCCGGGCTCGATGGTGCCGAGCTCGTCGCCCATGTCGAGAAGGCGCGCGTTGACGATGGTTCCAGCCTTCAGCGCGTCGGTCACCGAATAGCCGCCGCGCACGAACCATTTGAGCTCGGCGATGTAGCTGTTGGGAACCATCAGGCTGGCGTCGCCGATCGTGTCGGTGCCCACGCCCATGATGATGCCAGCCGCCTTCATCTTCTTGAACTCGTCGAAATTGCCTTGGCTCGTCATCGTAAAGCGACGCGACGTCGAACCATAGAATCCGCCGGCGCGGTCGAGCAGATTTTGATAGACTTGCAAGGTCGGCACCGCGGCGATCTTCTTTTTCGCCATCTTCGCGATCGCCGCGTCCGAGCGCGGCAGCGGATGTTCGATCATGTCGATGTCCGCATCGACCGCCATCTCGGTGTAGATGGTTTCGCAGTCGCATGTGACTTTGAGGCCGAGGAGATGCGCTTCCTCGATAGCGGCGCGGACTTCGTCGGGTGCGAAATGGCTCGCAATCTTGATGACGCTCGCGCCCTCCTTGAATGCCTTGCGGACCATGGCGCGCCAAGCGTCTGGGCCGTCGACTTCCTTGGCATAGTCGGGACCGTGGCTGGGGATGACCGGACGCTCGGTGGCGTGGCCGCCGGTGCCGGTAATGATCCACCCTGCGGCGAAGACGCGCGGTGCGGGGATCATGCCCGCGGCGCTCCATTGGCTCAGAAGGAAGGGCGCGTTGCTGACACCGTTGAGGTCGCGCACCGACGTGAAGCCGGATTCAAGGAAATAGCGAAGATTGCGCTGGCCGCGCAGAGTCCCCGCCCCTTCGCTGCCCTGTTCGTCGAAGGGCGAAGCGCGATCAGGATAGGTAACATGGGTGTGCATGTCGATAAGGCCGGGCATCACGGTCTTGCCTGCGGCATCGATGATCTTCGCGTCGGCGCCCCATCCGGTCGCATCGGGCGGCAACACCGCCTTGATCCGATTGCCCTGGATGACGACGGTCGCGGGACGGACGCCGCCGCTCACCGCGTCGAAAAGCCGTCCGCCGCGAATGACGAGCTCGGGACCGGTCTCGGCAACGGGCTTCATCGGGATACGGACGGGATCCTCGCTCGTCCTCGCGTCGGGTGCAAGGAACGGGCGCCGATCATTGAGTTTGGCGACCGGTTCGGCCGCAGGCGCCTGCGCCGCTGCGGCGGCCGAAAGGGCAAGGAGAGCCGCTGCGGCCGCGGTCCCGAGACAGGTTCTCGCAAGGGACGACTGGAAGGACAGTTTCGCTTTCATGGTGGACAGCGGCTCCTTTGACGTGAGGACGGGCGCTTGGTTCGGCCTGAAAGGCCCGCCCTCGTTGGTTATGACGCAGCCTTGCGGGTTCACCCCACCAGACATTTTCAGGTTCATGCGCTTTTCGGGCCGGTATCCGCGGCGGCGGCACGGGCGTGGGCGACAATGTCGCCGTGGGTCGCGAACCAGGCCCCGCGCCCGGCGGCGTGGCTGAGAAGTTCGTCGAGGATCCAGATGCGCGACCGCGCCGCTATGATGTGCGGGTGGAGCGTGAGCTGGAACAGCCCGCCCGCCTCGCACGCGGCGTCGAGCTCGCGGCGGAAGATGTCGAACACGTCAGCGGGTGCGAGATGCGGCCGCGCCGATCCGAAACGGTCCATCAGGAAATAGGGCGCGTCGTCACGAATCCATTCTACCGGGAGCTCGGCGACACCGCACTCCTCGCCGTCGAGAAGCAGTTCGTAACAATCCTCGTCGGCCATGAGCGAGCTGTCATAGGCGAGGCCCATGTCGCGGATCGTCCGGAGCGTACCGGGCCCGAAGTCCCACGACGGGGTACGGATGCCGACCGCGCGGACGCCGCAAACCGCCTCGATCGTGTCGGCCGAGCGCATCATGAGATCGCGTTCGGCCGCCTCGGGCAGCACCGAATTGCGCTCGTGGATCCAGCCGTGGAGGCCGATTTCATGCCCTTCGGCGACAACCCGGCGCTGTTCGTCGGGATGTAGCAGCGCGGCGACTGCGGGCACATAGAAGCTCGCCGGAACGCCGCGGCGCGCGAGTATATCCAATATCCGGGGCACGCCGACACGCGCGCCATACTCGCCCCAGCTCAGCCGCGAGATCGAATTGCCGCCGTCGCGCAGTTCGTTGGTTTCGTGATCGCTGTCAAACGAGATGCCGACCGCGAACTTTTTGCCGTTCGGCCAGCTGGCCGGCGCGAGCCGCCGCCCTGCGCGCACCCGGTTTACCCGTCCGCGCCATTCGGCCTCCTCCCATTGCCAGGGTTCGCCTGCCGTCCCGCCCGTCACTTCGATTGCTCCTTCATCGGATTCCGCCGTCGACGCTCAAGATCTGCCCGTTGACGAACCCCGCCCAGTCGGAGGCGAGGAACAGCGCCGCACGGGCAATGTCTTCGGCGCGGCCAAGCCTGCGCATCGCGATTCCTGCGAGAATGTCTGCTTGCCGGTCGGGGCCGTAGGCGTCCCACTGGCGGCGCGTCGCCTCGCCGGTGAGCACGAGCCCGGGTGCGATGGCGTTGACGCGGATGCCCTGCGGTCCGAGTTCGTGCGCAAGCTGCCGCGTGAGTCCGAGAAGCGCATGCTTAGCGGCGCAATAGGCCTGAATGCCCGTGAGCGAGGCGCGCAGCGACGCGCCCGAGCAGATATTGACGATCGCGCCCGATCCCGCCGCCACCATATGTCTCGTCGCGGCGCGCGACAGCGCCATCGCCGCGTTGAGATTGATGTCGAGGACGATATCCCAGTCGGCATCGGCCAACGTCTCGAAAGGCTGATGCTGCTGACCGGCGACGCCGCCGGCATTGTTAACGAGGATTTCGATGCCCCCCGCCGCCCCCGCTACCGCCTCGATCCAGCCCGTCGCGGTGGCGCGGTCGCGAAGATCGACCGTCGCGCATTCGATCCCGGCCGCTTCGAGGGCCGGGAAAGCGGCGGGATCGAGATCGCATCCGAACACCCGCGCGCCCTGCGCGCGAAACGCTTCGGCAATCGCGACGCCGAACGCCGAGCCGATGCCGCTGATCGCGACGGCCCGGCCCGCGAGGTCAGGCAACGACGGCATGCGCCAGCTCCGCGAGATGGGCGTCGTCCTGCACCGCCGCGCCATTTTCGATCCGGTGGATGAGTGCGATCAGGCCCGACAGGGCGGGCGTCGCGATGCCGTGCGTGGCTGCAATATCCGCGACCATCCCGAGCTGCGCATCGACTTCGGTCTTGCGGCGATGAACCGCAAGATCGCGCCATACGCCCGAGTGCGGCTTGGCGCCACCGCGATAGAAGTCGACGATCGCGCCGATGCTCGCGGCGCTTGCAGAGGCGCGCGCCCGCAGCGCGAATGCCGCAGGGTCGAACCCGTTGAAGCCGGCCGGTTCGACGCCCTCGGCGCGCGCGGTCCGGATCGCCTCACTCGCAAGGGCGCGCCAGAGCGGCAGCAGTTCGGGGCGGTCCAGTGTCGCAGCGATGCCCGCCGTCGCGGTCGCCTCGGCAAAGAGCAGCGCGGCATAGGCGAGCTTGCCCCAGATGAAGGACCAGATATCCGGCGTCGCGACCGCATCGGGTTCGAAGTCGCTGAGCAGGCGGAAATATTCGCCGAGCCGCGCGGTGGTCGTGCCGTCCCATTCGCCGAGCGCGACCGCGCCGCGATTGCCGAGCATGATCCTGCCGTCGCCGATCCGGTCGGCTCCGAAATTGACGAAGCCCACGACGACGCGCTCCCGCCCAAGCACGTCCGCGGCGATGCGCGCGGCAAGGCCGTTCTGCAAGGTGAGGACACTGCCGCCCTCGGCGAGATGCGGTGCGAGCATCGTGGCGGCGGCAGAGGTGTGATGCGCCTTCACGCAGAGCATGACCTTGTTCCATTGCCCATCGAGTTCGCCGGCTGTCCAGGCGCGAACCGGACCCGTGCGCGAACGCACCGGACCATCGACGATGAGGCCGCGTTCGGGATCGCGGAGGGCCGCGACATGATCGGCGTCCATATCAACGAAATCGACGCTATGCCCCGCATCGACAAGCGCGGCGCCGATTGCGCCACCCACGGCTCCTGCACCGCAAACAAGAATACGGCCGCTCATGCCGCGCCGCGATTGTCGAGGCGCGCCGCAATAGCGATGGCGGCGGCACGAAGCGCGCGGGCGATCTCGTCCTCCTTGCCAACGAAGCGCGGCGAGATGCAGCCAGCGTTGACTGCGCCGACGACGTGCCCATCGGCAAGCCGGATCGGCACCGCAGCGCCGGTGCCGCCCAAGGCATATTCCTCGGCTACCACAGAAATCCCGCTGCGCGCCGCTTCTTCGATGCGCGCCTCGATCGCCGCGCGATCGGTGAGGCTGTGCGGCGTGATCCGAACCGGCTCGACGCGGTCCAGAAAGGGCGCCCGAGCCTCGGGCGGCATCTGCGCGAGCAGGATGCGGCCGATCGCGGTGCAATAGGCGGGCAGTTCCTGGCCGAGGTCGATATCGTAGCGGATATTCTCGTGAGTGACCGCCTTGGCAAGCAGGCGGACCATACCCTTGTCGGTAAGCGTTGCGAGGATCGCTGTCTCGCCGATCGCATCGGCGAGACAGCGCAGCACCGGTTCGGCAACCGCGACGAGCCGTGCCGCCTGCCCGCCCCAGCCGAACCCGCCGCTGCGGAAATTCTCGTTGAGCCGGTAGCGATCATCCTCGCCGCGCACTGCATAGCCGCGCCCGGCGAGCGTGCGCAAAAGCATCAAGGTGCTGCTCTTGGGCGCGCCGAGCCGTTCGCACGCCTCTGCGAGCGAAAGCCCATCACCCGCCCCCGCGAGCAGTTCGAGAAGGTCGAGGACCCGCGACGCAGAGCGGACGCTATCGTTCATATATGTGAACCGTATTTGTCATGTTGAACGAGATGACAGCAACGCCTATGAGTCGTCAAGCCCTTCGGCCGGGCGTCGACTCAGCAAGAAGAAGGCCCATAATGACATCAGACGAACAGGCGATCGCCACCCTCAGCCAGTGGCTCGCGCTCGAAAGCCCGACGCACGACGCCGTCGCGATCAACGCAATGCAGGACATGATCCTTTCGGAAATCGCTGACGAGCCGGTGAAGGTCGAGCGCATCCCGGGCCGTGCCGGTCTCGGCGATTGCGTGGTCCTGCAGGCCGGATCCGACAATGACCGGCCCGGCGTTCTCGTCGTCACCCATGTCGATACGGTGCATCCGGTCGGCACGCTCGCCAGCGCGCTGCCGGTGCGCCGCGAAGGCGACCGGCTCTACGGTCCGGGTGCCTACGATATGAAGGGCGGCCTCTATCTGGCGCTGGTCGCGTTTCGCAATGCAGCGCGCCTCGGCGCGGCGATCGGGCGGCCGATCCGCTTTCTCCTCTCGCCCGACGAGGAGATCGGCAGCCCGACGACGCGCTTGCTCGTCGAGGACCTCGGACGCCGCTCGAGCCATGTGCTCGTGATGGAACCTGCGCGGCCCGGCGGCGCGGCAGTAACCGCGCGCAAGGGGGTCGGCTGGTTCGACATCGAAGTCGAGGGTCGGCCCGCGCACGCGGGATCGCGCCACCAGGACGGACGCTGCGCGATCCGGGAGGCCGCACGGCAGATTCTCAGGGTCGAGGATATGACCGACTATGATCGCGGTACCACGGCGACCGTTAGCAAGGTAGGAGGCGGCACCGCGATCAATGTCGTCCCGCATCAGTGCCGCTTCGCCGTCGACGTACGTGTCACAAATGCCACAGAGGGCGAGCGAATGGAGCGCGCGATCCTGGGTCTCGAGGCGATCGGGTCCGATGTCGCGCTCAAGGTGGGCGGCGGGATCAACCGGCCGGCCTACGAACGCAGCGAGGGCGTGGCGAAGCTGTTCGAGACGGCGCGAGCCGAGGCTGCGGCGCTCGGCTTCAAGCTGGCGGACGTACCAATGGTCGGGGGCGGCTCCGACGGCAATTTCACCGCCGCGCTTGGCATTCCGACGCTCGACGGTCTCGGTGTCGATGGCGACGGCGCGCATACGCTAGACGAATATTGCCTGATCTCGTCGATCGAACCCCGGCGCCGGCTCGTCGAACAGCTCCTGCGGACGCTCTGACCGAAAAGACCCGCACCGGCGCCGCGGCGGACCGCGAAACCGGTGCGGGGCAACACGGCGCACTCCGAAGATGGCGTGCCCCGCGTTCGAGAGAGTTGATAACGACCGATGCGGCACGCGCCGCGTCAGTAGAAGCCGAGATTGTCGATTTCGCCCCAGGCGCTCGCGCCCGCTTCGCGCTGCACGACGACTCCCACCTGCACGAGGTCGTCGCCGCGCCAGGACGGCGCATCGCCGCGGCCGGGACGCGTCGGAACAAGCGCGGTGAAAGGCACGCGCAGCTCGGACCATGCCTCCTTCGCCTCGACGGATGCGGTGAATTCACCGGCGAGCGTGTTGACGACGAGAAGATAGCGGCCCGCGCCGCGCATATCGAGCCGGACACCCGCGAACTTGCGCGCATCGACGGGGCGCACCGAACCGCGACTGAGAGGCACAAGAACCCCGCCTTCCGGCTTGTCCTTGAGCGACATTTGCACCGCGAAGGCGAGCGCCGAACCATTGCCGCCGGCGTGCGTGACCCGGTTCGAGACCACCGACGAGCGCTCGACGCCGCCGTCCATGTCGGTCAGTCGCAAGGTATCGAGCGAGCTGCGCCCGTCGGCGCGTTCGAAATCGTCGATCAGCGCCGCTGCGGGCAATGCGGGCAGCGTGGTTGCGGAATTGCCCGCCGGCGGCTTGACGCCGCCGCCATGGACGAGCTTGCCGTCGATGTAGACGCGGTCGATCTTCTCGACGTCGCCGATCGTCTCCCAAGGCTTGCCGTCGATGAGAATGAGATCGGCGCGCTTGCCCTTCTCGATCGTGCCGCGGTCGCCCGCGAGTCCGAGCGCCAGCGCGCCGTTCGATGTCCCCGCAAGCAGCGCGGCCTTTGGCGTAAGGCCGGCCGCGACGAGCAGTTCCATTTCTTGGAGTGTCGAGATGCCATGCTTCGCACCCCCGATACCCGCGTCGGTCCCGACCGCGATCGTCACGCCGGCCGCGTGGAGATTGCGGACATTTTCCTCGGCAAAGCCATATTTACGGATTCGCAGGCGCGTTGCGGCATCGTCCTTGCGTCCCGGACCCATCTCGTCGGGCCTCAGTTGGTAGATGGCGAGCGTCGGCGCATAGAAAGTGCCCGCATTCTTGATCCGGGCGATCGCTTCAGCATCAAGCACGCCGTCCTGGATGCTGTGCGCGATCACGTCGATCCCCGCATCGGCTGCGAGCTTGCCGCGCTCGACTGTTACGGTGTGGCTCAGCACGCGCTGGCCATGCTTGTGCGCCTCGTCGGCCAGGGCGGCGAGCGTCTCGACATTCATCGAGGTTTCCTCGGGCAATTGTCCGTAGCGCCAGCCGTCGGCGAATGCCTTGATATAATCGGGCTTGTAGACTTGGAGCGCCTGCACCTCACGCCGCGCGCTCTCGGCCGTGGCTACCCACTTTGTGGTGTTGGTGTCGCCCCAGTCGGCACCGTGACCGCCGGGCGTGCTCATCCGCGCGACGAAATTGACGTGCGGAGCGTAGATTTCGCCGAGCCAGGCGCGGCGCGGCGCGAACGCCTCGGGCTGCTGATGAAAGTCGTTCACCGTCGTAACGCCGCTCGCGAGATAGGCGTTGGCGATCTGCGGGAGCGTTCCGGGCGAACCCGACGGCGACCAGTGCGTGTGGACGTCGATGAAGCCCGGCAGTAGCGCCTTGCCGTCGGCGCGAACGACCTTTGCCGCTTTCGGAACCTTAACGTTGGCACCGACCGCCTCGATGCGGCCATCGCGCACGATGACGGTGCCGCGATAGGGGGCCTTGCCGGTCGCATCGAAGATCGTCGCGCCGGTAATCGCAATCACCTCGCCACCCGGCTCGGCAAGCACCGACTGGCTCGCCCAGCTCAGGCCGGCAGTGATCGCCGCTCCCGCTACGAGCGTCTTTCGAAAACTGGCCACGCGCACCTCCTCGATTGTCCGATTTTACCCTGCCCTGCTTTGACGCAGCGACGACGGATTACCCCACCGGCCTATTCGGTCCGAGCTCGCAATGTCCGAACAAAATGCGCTTGTCGACCGCATTGCTGCTGCGGAACCTCGCCATGCCTGCGTCTCTGCCTCCTGTACGCCCCTGCCGGGGCGAAGCCGGAACGGGACAGTCATGAACAGAGCTTTCGCCTTCATCCTCATCTTCGCCATGGTCGCCGGCATCGCTGCGGGATGGTTCGTCAATTCGCACTTCCCCGCGGCCAAGGCGGCCGAAATCGCCGACAATCTCTCGATCCTCACCGACCTCTTCCTGCGGCTGATCAAGATGATCATAGCGCCGCTCGTCTTCGCGACACTGGTGGCGGGTATCGCGCATATGGAGGACGCCGCCGCGATCGGCCGCGTCGGTGCCAAGACGATGGGATGGTTCATCGGCGCCTCGATCGTCTCGCTCTCGATCGGGCTCGTCATGGTGCATCTTCTCCAGCCCGGCGCGAGTCTCGCTCTCGACCTGCCGACCACGGGCGCCCAAGGCGTCGTCGCGACGAGCGACTTCTCGCTCAAGCAGTTCGTCACCCACCTCATTCCGCAATCGATCGTGCAGGCGATGGCCGAAAACGAGATATTGCAGATCGTCGTTTTCTCGGTCCTCGTCGGCTCGGCGGTCGCGGCGATCGACGACAAGGCCCCGGCGGTTCTCGCGCTGGTCGAGCAGGTCGCCGCGATCATGCTCAAGGTGACCGGTTTCGTCATGAAAACCGCGCCAGTCGCAATCTTCGCCGCGCTCGCCTCGACCGTCGCGACCCAAGGGCCAGGCGTGCTCGTGACCTATGCGGGCTTCGTGTCGGGCTTCTATCTTTCGCTCGGCGTGCTCTGGCTCACGTTGTTCCTCGCCGCGCTCGCGATCATCGGCGCGCGCGCCTTTGGCCTCTTTCGCGGAATCCGCACGCCTGTCCTCCTCGCCTTTTCGACCGCAAGCTCGGAAGCGGCTTATCCCAAGACAATGGAGGAACTCGAAAAGCAGGGCGTCAACCGCCGCATCATCTCCTTTGTCCTGCCCCTCGGCTACAGCTTCAACCTCGACGGCTCGATGATGTATTGCACCTTCGCCGTGCTCTTCATCGCGCAGGCATACGGCATCGACATGACGATCGGCCAGCAGATCACGATGCTGCTGCTCCTCATGGTCACGTCGAAAGGCATGGCCGGCGTCCCCCGCGCCTCGCTCGTCGTAATTTCGGCGACGCTCGCCTATTTCAAGCTTCCCGAGGCGGGGCTTCTCCTCATCCTCGCGGTCGACCATCTGCTGGACATGGGTCGGTCGGCGACCAACGTCGTCGGCAATTCGGTCGCTGCCGCGGTCATCGACCGCTGGGAAGGCCGCCGCATCGCAAGCGAGGCCGCTGCCGGCGAGCCGGCACCCGCCGAACAACTTCCGTCTCTTGCAACCAAGGAGTGAACATGTCCCGTATCGAAAGCCGTCTCGCCAGTCTCGGAATCGAGCTGCCCGAAGTTTGCCCGCCCGTCGCTAACTATGTCTCGGCAACGCGCTCGGGAAACATCGTCCACGTGTCGGGACAGCTCTCCACCCATGCGAGCGGCGGCATCAAAGGCACCGTAGGCGTCGATTGCAGCCTCGCCGACGCGATCATTGCCGCGCGGCTGTGCGCGATCAACCTTGTCGCGCAGTTCAAGGCGGCGGCCGATGGCGATCTAGACCGCGTCCGCGTCCTGAAGCTCGGCGGCTATGTCCAGGCCGGGCCGCAGTTCTTTGAGATTCCCACCGTGATGAATGGATGCTCGGACCTCATTGTCGATGTCTTCGGCAACGCGGGAAAGCACGCCCGCTCGGCGATCGGCGTCTACCGGTTGCTGTTCGATTTCGCGGTCGAGGCCGATGCTGTTATCGAGATTGTCGATTAAATTAATAGACAATACTGGCAACGCTGTTATGGGCTCCCCCACATAAAATTGCCTTGCTGCGCAGCCGGTTGGAACTTTCTGCCGATTTCCGGTGGGGAATTCAACCGGGATTGCGTCAGAGCGAATCGAGATGGGCGTTCACGATCCATCCGCTCGCATGGAGGACGACACAGGGTCGACAATCAGGGGACATAAGCATGCTTATCGTAAAATTGCCGCTTCGCCGGGCCTTGCTGCTCGCATCTTCGTCGCTGTGCCTCGCTGGCGCTGGCCCGGCGTTTGCGCAGGACGGTGCAACGGATGGTGACACCGCCGCGAGCGAGACCGCCGCGTCCGAGATTATCGTGACCGGAAGCCGCATCGCCGGCGCGAAGGTCACCGAGGCGCTCCCCGTGACCGTGGTGGGCGAGAGCGAGATCGCAGCGACCGCTGCTGTCTCCGGCGACGACCTGTTCCGTTCGATCCCGCAGATGGGCGACGTCTCCTTCAACAGCAGCAACGGCCAGACGAGCAGCAATTTCGCCCGCGGCGACATTGGCTCAGTCGATCTGCGCGGCCTCGGCGTCGGCAATACGCTGGTACTCCTCAACGGCCGCCGCGTCGTCCAGCATCCGGGAAGCCAGGCCAGCGCCTCGCTGGCTCCCGTCATCACCTACAACACCAATGCGATCCCCGTGTATGGCATCCAGCGCGTCGAAGTGCTCCGCGACGGCGCAGCGGCACTCTATGGCACCGACGCCGTCGCCGGGGTGGTCAACACCGTGCTACGCGACAATATCGACGGCGGCAGCCTGTCGCTGCAATATGGCGGCGGCGAAGGCACCGGACTGCGCGAGTTCAACGCCTCGGGATACCTTGGCAAAGATCTCGCCGAAAACCGCGGCAATATCTCGCTGCTGTTCAATTACACCCGCCGCACCGCGCTGACCTCGCAGGACCAGGATTTCACTGCCACCGCGGACCACCGCGACTTCCCCGATTTCGCGGGCACGGTCTTCGCCGGAAACAACGCACTCGACGATCGCAACACGCTGTCGCCATGGGGTGACTTCACCACCGGCGTCCGCGTCCGCCAGAACGGCATCAATGTCACCACCAATGCCGGTGTCTTCTCTATCCAGCCAACCGCCAACGGCGGCTGCTCGGCGGCGTTGGCCGGCGGCATCTGCATCGACGACGGGACGCGCGCCACGACGGGGGCCGACCGCAACACGCGCTGGAATTCCCAGGCCAATTACCCGATCTCGATCTCGCCGAAACTCGACCGCGTCAATCTCTTCGCCAGCGGCCATTACGATCTCAGCGACGCGGTGACGCTCTTCGGCGAGGCCGGCTATTATTACGGCAAGACGCGCAGCGTTCAGGACAGCGTCTTCACCATCGGGTCGATCCGTATGTCCATCCCGGCATCCAACTACTGGAACCCGTTCGGGCCGGTTACCTTCGCTAACGGCAGCGTCAATCCGAACCGGCTCGCCAACATCGACGCGCCGGCGGCGGGTCTGCCCGTGACGATGACCAACTATCGCTTCACCGACATGGGGCCGACCATCGTCGATGTCACCAACCGCCAGTTCCGTGCCCTGCTCGGCCTGCGCGGCGAAGCACTCGGATTCGATTGGGAAACCGCGGCGGTCTATTCGGAAGCCTCGGTGCGCGACACGCAGGATGGTATCAGCGCCACGCTGCTTCAACGCAATCTCGCGCTCTCGACCCCGGACGCTTATAACCCCTTCAACGGCGGCAACACCGCCGATCCGACCGGCATCGACACGACCCCAAGCAACCAGGCCGCGCTCGACGCGATCCGCGTCAAGAGCGTGCGCCGGGGCAAGGCGACGCTCGCGATGTGGGATTTCAAGGCATCCAAGGCCGATCTCTTTGCCCTTCCCGCAGGCAATGTCGGCATGGCGATCGGCGGCGAAGTGCGGCGCGATTCACAGCTTGATGACCGCGACGAACGCGTCGACGGCACGATCAACTGGACCGACACGGTCACCGGCATCGTGCAGCCGAGCGACCTGTTCGGTGTCAGCCCGACCCCGGATACCAAGGGCTCGCGCACCGTGTTCGCCGCCTATGCGGAATTCGCGGTGCCGATCGTGTCGCCCGAGATGGAAATTCCGCTGATCCGCAGCCTCGAGGTCCAACTCGCGGGGCGCTACGAACATTATTCGGACTTTGGCAGCATCGCCAAGCCAAAGGTCGCCGCAGCATGGGACCTGTTCGAGGGCTGGCGCATTCGCGGCTCTTGGGCGCAAGGCTTCCGTGCCCCCAACCTCGAGCAGACCAACGCAACGATTGTCACACGCGGGAACAGCCGGACCGACTATATCCGCTGCGAGGCCGACTTGCGCGCGGGCCGCATCACGAGCTTCGGTAATTGCGCGCAGAGCTTCGTCACCACCGGCCGCCGCGCCGGCAACCCGGACCTCAAGCCAGAGGAATCGACTACCTTCTCGGTCGGCACCGTGCTTCAGCCGCCGATCTTTAATACGGGTCAGGTCCGCACGAGCTTCACGGTCGATTATTGGCAGGTGAAGCAGAAGGGCATTGTCGGCGTCTATGGCGAAGGCAATGCGCTCATCAATGACTATCTCCAGCGTCTCCAAGGTTCGACCGATCCCAACGTGGTCCGCGCAGCGCCGACCGCGGACGACATCGCGCTCTTCGCTGGGACCGGCATCGCGCCCGTCGGCCAGGTGCAATATGTCGACGACATCTATCGCAACCTCGAACCGCAAACCGTGCGGGGCATCGACTTCGGGTTCAACCTCTCGGTCCGCGACACAGGCATCGGAAACTTCGACTTCAGCGCCAATGCCGCCTATCTGCTCAAATATTTCCGCGATGCCTCGCCGGATATCCAGACCTTGCTCAATGCACGCGCCGCGGGAACGATCAATATCGACACGATCATTCCAGAAGGCGGAAGCCTGATCCGCCAGGACGGACTTCCGAAGTGGCGCGGCTCGGCCTCGCTGACCTGGAAGCTCGGGCAGTTCACCGCAGGCGGCTTCGTGAGCTATACCGGCAGCGTGCTCGACAACGACATCTCGGTGAACGGCGAGAACCTGCTCCTGAAGGCGTACACCACTGGGAATCTCTATCTCCAGTACGACCTCAAGGGCGGCTTCACCGATGGCACCCAGCTTCGGGTCGGGGTGCGCAACATCACCAATGCGCGGCCGCCGCTCGACTCGAGCGCTTTCGGCTATATGGGCTCGCTCTATTCGCCGAACCCGCGCTACTGGTATGCAAGCGTAAAGAAGAACTTCTGATCTCGCTCTCGTCCGGCCGCCGCGCACCCCAGCGCAGCGGCCGGATTGCCGCCCTTCCCATCGTTCCCGCACAAGGTGATTCCGGCGTGTCCCGACAACCATCCGCAAAATTCCCTCGCCCGCACGGCCAGCGCGCCGCGCGAACCGCGCTTCTCGGCAGCGCGCTCGCGCTTCTCGCTGGCTGCTCGGCGGCCGCGACCTCGGCGCGCCCCGCCGATACGCCGCCAGCCGCCACGCCGCCGAGCGCCACGCCTGCCCCCGCGCCCTTCGCGAGCACCTATCGGCCCGGTCCTGCGGCCGACACCGCGATTGTCGGGGCCTCAATCCTGACCGGCACGGGAACGCGTATCGACAATGGCACCATATTGATGGCGGCGGGCAACATCGTCGCGGTCGGCACCGACATTGCCGTCCCGGCCGACGCGCGCGTCATTGACGGACGCGGCAAATGGGTGACGCCCGGCATTATCGACGCGCACTCGCATCTGGGCGTATTCGCCGCGCCCGGCGTCCAGGGGCATGCCGATGGCAACGAGAATATCGACCCCTACACCGCGCATGTCTGGGCCGAGCATTCGGTGTGGCCGCAAGATCCCGTCTTCACCAAGGCGCGCGCCGGCGGCGTCACGAGCCTGCTCATCCTCCCCGGCTCGGCCAACCTCTTCGGCGGCCGCGGCGTCAGCGTGAAGAACATCCCGGCCGTGACCGTCCAGCAGATGAAATTCCCCGGCGCGCCCTATACGCTCAAAATGGCATGCGGCGAGAATCCGAAGGGCCGCTACGGCAGCCGCGGACGCGCGCCTGCCACCCGGATGGGCGAAGTCGCCGGATTCCGCCGGGCGTGGATCGACGCCGCCGAATATGGCCGCAAGGTCGATGCCTACGAAAAGAAACGCGCGCGCGGCGAAGCCGCCGAGGCGCCCAAGCGCGACCTCGGCCTCGAAACGCTCGCCGGCGTCCTCAAGGGCGACATTCTTGTCCAGAACCATTGCTACCGCGCCGACGAGATGGCGGTCATGCTCGATGTCGGCCAGGAGTTCGGTTACAAGACGCGGGCTTTCCACCATGCGGTCGAGGCGTACAAGATCGCCGACCTGCTCGTCGCAGACGATGTCTGCGTTGCGACCTGGGCGACGCGGTGGGGCTTCAAGATGGAAGCCTATGACGCGATCGAGGAAAATGCCGCGATCCTGAGCAAGGCCGGGGTCTGCGTTGCGATCCATTCCGACGAACAACGTCTCGTCCAGCGCCTCAATGTCGAGAGCGCAGTCGCGATCGCCGCCGGGCGCCGCGCCGGCATCGACATTCCGCAGGAAGAGGCGATCAAGTGGATCACCATAAACCCCGCGAAAATCATGGGCATCGCCGACAAGACAGGCTCGCTCGAGCCCGGCAAGATGGCCGATGTCGTGCTGTGGAGCAAAAACCCCTTCAGCGTCTACGCGATCGCCGAGAAAGTGTTCATCGACGGCGCGCTCGTCCTCGACACGAACGATCCCGCTACACGCTACAAGAGCGACTTTGAAATCGGCCAGCCGGTCGGGGAGGAATAAGATGAAGCACCGCTTTCCGGCCAGCGCCGCGCTTGCCCTGATCCTCGCCGCGGCGGCGGTTGCCTCGCCAGCAGCCGCCCAATCCTTCGCGATCACCAACGCCCATCTCGTCACCCCCGGCCCGGTCGGCGAAGTCGAGAATGGCACCGTGGTGGTTCGTGACGGCCGTATCGTTGCCGCCGGAAACGGCATCGCGGTACCCGCCGGGCTCCATACGATCGACGCCAAGGGGGCGATCGTCACGCCGGGCCTGATCGCGGTCAACACCGCGCTCGGGCTCGTCGAGGTCAATTCGGTCGACGGCTCGGTCGACGCCAAGACCAAGAATTCCGGCATCAGCGCCTCGTTCGACGTCCAGTACGGCCTCAACCCCGCGTCGACGCTCATCCCGATCGCGCGCCTCGGCGGCGTGACGCATGCCGTCGTAATGCCCGATTACGACGACAGCGACCAGGAACGCGAACTGCCCTTTGCCGGCAAGGCGGCGATGATCTCGCTCGGCGAAGGCGCAAATATTCTTCACCGGCCCGGCATCGGCATGATGCTCGAGCTCGGCGAGGACGGCGCCGCGCGCGTCGGCGGCTCGCGCGCCGCCGAATTCGTCCAGCTACGCCAGATCTTCGATCTCGCACGCCAGCCTCCGCGCGAGGAATATCCGTTCGAGCTCTCGCAGGCCGATGTCGCCGCACTCAAGCCCGTGCTGGCCGGCACCATGCCGCTGATCGTCGTCGTCCACCGCGCCGCCGATATCCGGCAGGTGTTGAAGCTCGCCCGCGATTACCGGCTAAAGATCATCCTGAGCGGCGCCGAGGAAGCCTGGCGCGTCGCGGACGAGATCGCCGCAGCGAAGGTTCCTGTGCTCGTCAACCCGACCTCGAACATTCCCTCGAGCTTCGACATGCTTGGGGCGTCGCTGCAAAATGCCGCGATCTTGAAAGCAGCCGGGGTCGATATCGCGATCGGCGGCAACGACGCCGGTCACCGCGTCCGCGAGATGCGTTACAATGCCGGGCTCGCGGTATCGCGGGGCCTTCCCTATGCCGCAGGCATCGAAGCGCTGACGCTCGCCCCGGCGCGCATCTTCGGCGTCGCCGACCAGATGGGCTCGATCTCTCCTGGCAAGGCCGCGGACATCGTGATCTGGGACGGCGATCCGCTAGAGCCGCTCACCCAGCCGACCGCGATTTTCATCGCGGGCCAGGAACAGCCGCTGACCTCGCGCGCGACCGAACTCGGCAAGCGCTACATGCGCTGACGCACCGCTGCGCGCCCGCCCTGCATGAGTCAGGACGGGCGCGCCGTGAGAGGCAGCGCCGTGGTGAACTTGATTTCTTCCATCGAAAAGGCCGAACTGACGTCGGTCAGGCGGATCGAGCGGATGATGCGCCGGTAGACGGCGTCATAGGCCGCCATATTCTCGACTCGCAGCTTGAGCAGATAGTCGACATCGCCGGTCATACGGTAGAATTCGACAACTTCGGGAATGTCCCGGATCGCCGAATTCAGCATCTCGAGCCAGGCCTCGCTATGTTCGGAAGCGCGCAGGCTGACGAATACCGTGAGGTCGAGCCCCAGCGCGCTGGCGTCGAGGATCGTGACACGGCGGGAGATCACGCCGCTCTCCTCAAGCCGCTTGATCCGCCGCCAGCACGCATTTTGCGACATATTGGCCTTTGCGGCGACGGCCGCGATCGACAGAGTTGCATCCTCCTGGAGGAACCCTAAAATCCGGACGTCGGCATCGTCGAGTGAAACGCGGGTCATGCCAATTCTCCTTTTGTATCCAGGGTACCGTTGCCGCCCGCCGCGAGAACGGGCTGCCGCACCGCCGCCGCCGTTGTCTCTGCCCATTCGTCGCCGCCGGGCGCATCGCCCTCGCCCCTCGCTGCCCCCATCCGCGCGATCGCTGTGGTCGCGGCGACGTCCATCGTTACATTGCCAACGGTGCGAACGAGGTCGGGAATCATCTCGACCGCAATGAGCAGCGCGAGCGGTTCGATCGGAATCCCCATCGCAACGCAGATCGGCGCGATTGAGGTCAGGAAGCTGACCTGCCCCGGCAGGCTCACCGAGCCGATTGTCGTAATCGCCGCGACCGCAGCCCCCGCCATGATCGCCGAGGGCGAGAGTGCAATGCCGAGCCAGTGCGCAACATAAATGGCGACAGCGAGGTTCATGGCCGGGCTCGTTACCCGAAAGATCGCAACCGCGACCGGAAGCGACACGCGCGCGACCGAGCGCTCGACCCCGAGATCGGCCGATGCCTTGAGCATCGGCGGCAGCGAGGCGAGCGAGGACTGGGTGCTGAGCGCGACCGCCTGCGCGGGCGCCACCGCCTTCGCGAAGGCCAGGAGCCGCACCCGGCCGCCGAACGCCGCGACCGGATAGGCGAGCGCCCACGCGGCGAGGCCGGCACTCGAGACGATAACAACATAATGGGCGAGTGCACCGATCGCCGAGGTCCCTGCGCGCGCGCCGACGCCAAAGGCCAGCGCGAGCACGCCGATCGGCGCAAGTGCGAGCACCCAGCCGACGATGAGGAGGACCGCGCCTGCGATCGTGTCGAAGAAGGCTGTGACGGGTTCGCGCTGTGCGGCGGGAAGCCGCGCGAGCGCAACCGCGAAGACCGCAGTGAAGAGAATGAGCGGCAACAGCGCATCATGGGCTGCCGCTGCGATCGGGTTGGTGGGCACGATCGATCGCAGAAAAGCCCCGACCCCTACCGTCGGCGCATCGACATGCGTTTCGGCTGAAAGACTCGCCGCAAGCGAATGCGCGGCATCGGCAGGCATTGGAAAGAGGCCGAGCAGCGCCGGTATGAGGACCGCGGCGATCGCCGTCGATAGCCAGAGCAGCGCGATGAAGGTAACGACCGAGCGCATCGCTACGCGGTCGCCGCGTGCGCTGTCGACTGTCTTGGCGATGCCGGTAATCAGAAGCGAGACGACAAGCGGGATGATCGTCATCCGCAGGCCATCGAGCCAGACGCCGCCCACGCTGTCGGCGATCACGACCGCGTCGTGCAGACCGTGGACCCCGAACCGCGTCCATCCGACCCCAAGAGCCAGTCCGGCCACCAGCGCCGACAATATAAGCCAGGTTCTTGCCATCCGAACACTCCTCCTGCCTCCTCGATGCGGGGGCCCCTTGGCTTTGACGCGGCGCCCGCCGATTACCCCATCGCCGAAAGCACAATTTCGCGAGGAAGTTTCCCGCCCCTGACCGGTTGTTTCACTTCAATGGCATATTTGAGACGCCCGATTCGACCGAACGTACGTCGCTCATGCACGATTTCGTTCATTTGATCGACATTTCAGGGGATACCTGGATCAATCATCCCAATATATGATAAAATTGCCTCAAAGTTGGTGATGAAATTACCCCGGCACCCATGTCATAAAATGTCGTCACAAGGGGACGCACCATGACATTCAGCGCCTATGGGGCAGATTACGGGAATGAAAACGTCGCGACGGACGATGTCTGGCAAACGCTCGAGATCACCGCGCCGCCCGCGGATGCGCGGGCGACCGCAGATGACCCTGCTCCGGGCTGCTCCGCCCCCGATCTTGTCGATGCCTTCTGGCCGCACCTCCCGCTCCTTAGAAAATATCTTCGCCGTCGCGTGCCAATCTCCGATCTCGACGACGTCTTGCAGGATGTCCTCCTCAGCATCGTCCGCCGCGCCGACGCCGCCGCTGTCGCGCATCCCAAATGCTATCTTTTCCAAGCGGCACAAGCCGCGCTGATCGATCGCCACCGTCGGCAGACGACACGCCGCTCCGATTGCCATTGCCAGCTCGACGAGCCCGACCATCCGGTCGACGAGATGTCGCCGCTGCGGATACTCCTCGCAAAGGACGAGGTCCGCGCGGTCGAGGCGACCCTCGGTCGGCTCCCCGAGCGCACTCAGGAAATCCTCGTCGCGATCCGCATCGAAGGCTCGAGCCTCAAGAGCCTAGCAAGCCAATATAATGTGTCGACGAGCGCGATCGAAAAACATGTGACCAAAGCGGCGAAGGCACTGTCGCTCGTCCGCCGCAGCGACCTCGTCGCGGCCAACCGCAACGGCGTCTCGCCGCAGCGGCAGAAACTCCTCTCCGGTTCCATATAAGAAAGAGAATATAGATGACGCTTGGCAGCACGGTTCACGAGCAGACGCGGCTCATCCACGGAGATACGCCGTGCGACGCGCTTCAGCGGACGCCGGGCCCTCCCATCCAGCGCGGCTCGACGGTGCTGCTCCCAAGCTGCAAAGCGCTCTACGACGGCGGCAAGGTGACTTACGGCCGCATCGGCCTCTCCACCCAGCGCATCCTGCGCGATGCGCTGCGCGACCTTGAAAATGCCGACGAAGCCTTCATCTATCCCTCCGGCCTCACCGCGATCACTGGCACCTTGCTCGCCCTTCTTTCAGCGGGCGACGAGGTTCTGGCCTGCGATACCGTCTACAACCCGACCCGCCGCTTCCTCGCCGGCACGCTTGCGCGTTACGGCGTCAAGGCGCGCTATTTCGATCCCGCCGACGACGCCGGGACGATCCGTTCGATGATCACGCCCGCGACGCGCGTGATCTTCCTCGAATCGCCGGGGTCGCTCTCGTTCGAGATGCAGGACATTCCTGCTATCGCCGCGATGGCCAAGGAAGTCGGTGTGATGACCGTTATCGACAATACGTGGGCGGCGGGCGTGCTGTTCAAGCCGCTCGACCATGGCGTCGATGTCAGCATCCAGTCGCTCACCAAATATGTCTGCGGTCATTCGGACGTCTTCATGGGTCTTGCGGCCGCGAAGGGCGTCGCCGCCGAAATGCTCGCAGGATCGAGTTACGAAGTCGGCTGGGCGGTCTCGCCAGACGACGCCTATATGGCGATCCGCGGTCTCCGGACCCTCCGCACACGCCTCGCGCAGCATGGCGCCGCCGCGCTCGAGGTTGCCCGGTGGCTGGCCGTGCAGCCCGAAGTGCGATCGGTCATGTGCCCGGCGCTGCCGTCCGATCCCGGTCATGCGATCTGGAAGCGTGACTTCACCGGCATGTGCGGTTTGATCGGGGCAGTGCTGGAACCTGCCTCCGACGAAGCGGTCGCCGCGATGGTCGAACGGCTCGCACTCTTCGGACTCGGCTTCAGCTGGGGCGGATATGAAAGCCTCGCAATCCCGGTCGATCCGCAGCTTGCAGCGCGCACCCACAAGCGCAGCTATCCCGGACCGTTGCTAAGATTGCACATCGGGCTCGAAAGTGTGGATGACCTCATCGCCGATTTGCGGCAAGGGCTCGACACCCTTTCGCAGGACACGGCGGCACCGCAGGCCAAATTGCGGGCCGCAGGATAAGCGCCGGAAACGGCCGGAACGAGAATACAGCAGGTTCACCAGGGGGAACGAATTTCCGTGTTCAGGAGCAAGACCATGAAAACATATACAAGACTGCTGATCGGGGCGTCCTGCGTCGCCGGCGCCATGTCGGCACCCGCCTTCGCGCAGGATGTCGCCGCTGACGATGCCGACGAGTCGGCGTCGGCATCCGAAATCATCGTCACGGGTACGCGCGGCCAGGCACGCACCGTCATTTCGAGCCCGACCCCGATCGACGTAATCGGCGGCGAGGACCTCGAAAAACTTGGCGGCGGCATGCAACTTCGCGACGCGCTGACCCAGCTCGTTCCGTCATTCCAGTCGACCACCGTCGGCAGCTCGTCCTTCAACAGCCTGACGCGTCCCGCCGGCCTTCGCGGCCTGTCGGGCGTCCATGTCCTCGTGCTGGTCAACGGCAAGCGCCGCCACAACAGCTCGATCATCGATTTCAACTCGGGGGCCACCTCGCAGGGCGGCAATCCTGTCGATCTCGACCTCATTCCATCAAGCGCGATCGAGCGCATCGAAGTGCTGCGCGACGGCGCTTCGGCGCAATATGGCTCCGATGCGATCGCGGGCGTCATCAACGTCATTCTCAAGACCAACGACAGCGGCGGCCGGGCCACGCTCGAAGCTGGCCAGCGCTATGGCCGCGATGGCAGCGGCAGCGACGGCGAGACCATCTCTGCCAGCGTGACGCACGGCTTCGCGCTCGGCGACGGCGGATCGTTCACCCTCTCGGTCGAGGGGAAGAAGGCCAATGCGGCGGTCCGCAACACCGACGTCACCGGCGCACTCTACTTTCCGCTTGCCGGCGGCGCTCCCGACCCGCGCGAACTGACCGCCGACCGCCGCACATACAAGGGCGGCCTTCCCGATGTGAAGGACGTCAAGGTCGCGCAGACGCTCGTGCTGCCGCTCGGCAATGTGACCTTCTATTCCGACGGCACCTTCGGCTATCGCGACGCGCGGGTTGGCCAGGCCGGTCGCCGCCCGAACAGCAACCAGAATATCATCGAAATCTACCCGGACGGGTTTTCGCCTTATTATACGCTGAAAGAGACCGACTTCCAGCTGACTGGCGGCCTGCGCGGTGAGACGGCGGGATGGAATATCGACCTCAGCAGCACCTATGGGCGCAACTATGCCGAGAATGGCGCCGACAACACGCTCAACGCGTCGCTCGGTCCGTCGAGCCCCACCGAGTTCAAGACGTTCAGCTCCGCCTTCGACCAGTGGACGAACAATCTCGACCTCACCCGCCGCGTCGAGCTCGGCGGCGAGATGGCGCTCCAGGTCTCGCTCGGCGCCGAATATCGCTATGAATCCTATGTCACCAAGCCGCTCGACGTCGACAGCTACCGCTCCGGCGGCTATTTCTACTCGACAGGACCGCTCGCCGGTCGCCCGGCGCAGGTCGGCGCGCAGGGTGCGATCGTCGTCACCCCTGAGGATGCCGCGAACATCAATCGCAACATCTGGGCCGGTTATGTCGATCTCGCGCTCGATGTCAGCCCGCGCTTCCTCGTGACCGCCGCTGGCCGTTTCGAGCATTTCGACGACAGCTCGGGCAGCGTGTTCAGCGGAAAGGTCAGCGCGCGCTACGAACTGACCGATTGGCTCGCCTTCCGCGGCGCGTTCAGCAACGGCTTCCGCGCACCGTCGCTCGCGCAGCAGGATTTCGCTCAGACCTCGACCTCGATCAACCTCGTCGGCGGCGTATACATCCCCGTGCTCACCAAGATCGTGAAAACGAACTCGGCGGTCGCGCAGGCACTCGGCGCCCAGTCGCTCAAGCCGGAAAAGTCGAAGAACTACAGCCTCGGCTTCACGCTGACGCCGGCGGCGGGCCTTTCGCTTTCGGTCGATGCCTATCAGATCGATGTCGACAACCGGATCACGCTCACCGGGCTTCTCTCGGGAACTGGAATCCGCAACATCCTGATCGCAAACGGCTTCTCGGGCGACCAGTCGGTGCGCTTCTTCACCAATGCGGTCGACACCCGCACGCGCGGCATCGACGTCGTGGGGACCTATGCGTTCGATGTCGGCAGCGCCGGACGCCTGCGCACTAGCGTCGGTTTCAACTATAATGATACCGACATCCGCAAGATCGCAGCAAATCCGCCCGAACTCGCCGGTCTCAACCTGACGCTGTTCGATCGCCGTACCCAGGGCTGGTTCACCTCGACCCCGAAAACCAAGCTGATCCTCGGCGTCAACTTCGAATCGGGTCCGTTCGCGATCAATATCAAGGAAACCCGCTACGATAAGTTCAAGTCGCTCGACAATCTCGTCGGCGGCCTGCCCGTTAACGACCAGAGCTTCGGTGCGAAGTGGATCACCGATCTCGAAGTTTCCTATGGAGTCACCGAGAAATTGCGCGTCGCAGCGGGTGCCTATAATATCTTCGACGTCTATCCCGACCGCACGACCGTCGCCAACACCATCGGGCTCGCACCCTATGGCGCCGGGCCGTTCGGGCAATATGGCGGATATTATTATGGCCGGATTTCGCTCGATTTCTGATCCCGACCATCCACTGGAGTCCGCATCATGCGCTATGAATTGATGCGGACCCTGTCCTGGGTCGTCCTGTCGCTCGGCTTTGCCGACGGCGGGGCGGCCCAGACGCCCTCGCCCGCCTTTTCGCCGGTTCAACCGGCCGACTTTGCCCTTCCCGGCTCGCTCTCGAACAGCTGGGCCGATTTCGATCGCGACGGCGACCTCGACCTCGCCGTCTCGCTCGAAAGCGGCGAGATTCGTCTCTATCGCAACGACCGCGGCACCTTCACCAGCATCGGTGCAGCGATGGGTCTGCCCGTGTCGGGCGCCGAGATGCGGGGGCTCGCCTGGGGCGACTACGACGGCGACGGCTGGCCCGATCTCTATGCTGGCGCAACCGAAAAAGAGGCCGCCAATCTTCTTTTTCGCAACGACCGCGGTCGCCGCTTCCTACCGCAGGCCATCGATCCGGTCGTCGCCGGGCGATCGGCACGCCAGTCGAGCTGGGTCGATTTCGACAATGACGGCGATCTCGATCTCTTCGCGGCGAACCGGAGCGGTCCCAATGCGCTATTTCGCCAAGATGCGGGCCGCTTCGCGCGCGTCAGCGCCGAACAGGCCGGCGACGATCCGCGGCCGACCGTCGGCGCTTGCTGGTTCGACTATGACCGCGATGGCGATCTCGACCTCTTCCTCGCCAACCAGGCCGGCGCCACCGACGCGCTCTGGCGCAACGATGGCGATCGCTTCACCGATGTCGCGCCTGCGCTCGGCATCGATCGCCCCGGCCGGCCGGCCGTGGAGGGCAGCGTCGGCTGCGCGGTCGGCGACTATGACAATGATGGTGAGCTAGACCTCTTCGTTGCAAGCTACGGCGTCAATATCCTCTACCGCAACAAGGGTGACGGCAGCTTCGAGAATGTCGCGCCGCGCCTCGGCCTCGCCGAAGATAATCACGCGGTCGGCGCGGCATGGGGCGATTTCGACAATGACGGCTGGCTCGACCTTTTCGTCGCCGCCTACACCGGCAAATCTGGTGCCCAGCAACCCGCGAACCGCCTCTATCGCAACGTGGGAGGGACGGGCTTCACAAACGTCCTGGCAGCTGGATCGGCGCTCGATGTCGCCGACCACGGCGTCCAGTGGATCGACTATGATCACGATGGCGCGCTCGATCTTTCGGTAACGCGCGGATATACCGACAAGGGAGGCCATTTCCTCTTTCGGAACGACTTGAGCAAGGCGGCGGCGCGGCGGAGCCTCGCCGTGCGCGTACTCGACAAGGCGGGTCGCTTCACCCGCATGGGCGCCGAAGTCCGGCTCACGGACGCGAAGGGTAAGATCATCGCCACGCGCCAGCTTTCGACCGGCGAAGGCTATAATTCGCAAGGCACGCAGCCCGTCTATTTCGGCCTCGCCTTGCTCGCGCCGGTGACGGTCGAGGTCACCTTCATGGACAAGGCGGGCCGAAAGACGCAGCGCGTGACGCGCGTGAACCCGGCACGCTATGCGGGCAAGGAACTCGTCGTCCGCGAGCGATAGTCTGTATTCCCTCCGCTTACGAACGGATGCGGACGTCCAAGGCTGAAAAAGTCAGCTTTTCCAACAAAAAATCAGTGACGATGGGCTGATACGGACCCCAGGGGGGGGGAGGTGGCGGAGACGGAGGGATTCGAACCCTCGGTACCGGATTTACCAGTACGACGGTTTAGCAAACCGTTGGTTTCAGCCACTCACCCACGTCTCCGCATGGTCTGTCGCGCTAACGACAGGCTGGCTCAGGCGGGCGCTATAGCCAGCCGCATCGCGCGCCGCAACGGCAAACATTGCTCTTTTTTGACGTGATATTTTCGGGCCGTCGCCGAAATCGATTCGGTCTGGCGCAAAATCGACTCAGGTCATCGCCGGTTCATTGCCGGCCCATCAATAGCGGAGTCATGGTAAATACAGCCCTGCGGCGCGATCGCGCGTCGCCGGCCCGGAATTTGGGGGAATATCATGCGAACGTCGCTTTCCAATCTCGCCACGATGGCCATCGCGTCGATCGGCCTCGCGCTGTCGCCGTTGCCCGCCGCGGCCCAGATGACCGAAATCGATCCCAACAGCGCGATCGATGCCGACCTCGACAATCCCGCCCCGCCGCCGCCCGCCACCGACACGGTGAGCGGCGACACAAGCTATGACAGCGACCTCGCCACGGGCGACCAGGTCACCTCGACCGACCCGACGACCACGACCGTGACGAATCCCGAAGTCGCCGCGACCAACGCCGCGCCGGGCACGACTTACAAGAAAGACGATCTGATCGGCGCCGCCGAGGGTGTGTTCGGCAAGGGCGCGCAGGGGCTCGCCAGCCTGATCGAGGATATCCTGAAGAAGCAGGGCGAGCCCAACGCCTATATCGTCGGCCGCGAAGCCGGCGGCGCGCTGGTGCTCGGCGTGCGCTATGGCTCGGGCACGCTGTTCCACAAGATCGAGGGCGAGATGCCCGCTTACTGGACCGGCCCGTCGATCGGCTTCGACGCGGGCGCAAACGCCGGCAATACTTTCGTCCTCGTCTATAATCTCTTCGACACGCAGGACCTCTACAAGCGCTATCCGGCGGGCGAAGGCGCCGCCTATCTGATCGGCGGCTTCAACGCTTCCTACCTGCGCCGGGGCGACGTCGTGCTGATCCCGATCCGCGTCGGCGTCGGCGCGCGGCTCGGTGCCAATGTCGGCTATATGAAGTTCCGCAAGAAGCAGAACTGGGTGCCCTTCTAAGGCCCCGCCCGCTTGCATGAGGCGACGGCCCGCGCTCAACGCGCGGGCCTTTTTTTCCGTCCGCGGCGACCGTGAGCGCCGCCACCCCCGTTACCCGACATTAACTTTATCGGCGCACAGTCGCCGCATGAGACGATCGGATTCCCCCGCCCCGATCAAGCCCCCTCTGCGCTTGCGAATCTTCCCAAGCCCGGCGGCGCTGCCCTTGCCCGTGTACCGCGACTTCGTGGACATGCTTTACAGCATGGCCGTCCCCATCTTCGGGCTCGGGGCGGTTTTCGTCGGCATCTGCGTGCTGGTCGGCCTCGAACTCGGCAATGGCTTCCTGCTCGTGCTCGCCGGTCTGGGCGCGCTGACGACGCTTCTGCGCCTTGCCACCCTGCGCGCTTATGGTCGGTCGGGTCCCGTGGACGATTTGAACGCGTTGCGGCGCTGGGAACGCCGCTACGCGATCGGTAACTATGCCTCGGCCATCCTCCTCGCGCTGCTCAACGTCGTTGCAATCTCCGCCCACTATCCGCTGCTCCACCTCATTACGGTCAGCCTGGTGTTCAGCTTCGGCGCCGGAATCGTTTCGCGGACCTCGGTGCGTCCGGCGATCTGCGTAACCAGCCTGCTGCTCGCCACCGTGCCGACGATCGTCGCGCTCGCATTGCACGCCCTTAGCTCGCACGCGACTCCGCTGCATTCCGAGCTGTTCCTGATCGAGGCCTTCATCGTCGCGATGATTACCGGGCTCAGCCTGCAAACGGTCGGGCATCTCTACCGGTCGGCGGTCGAGCATCACACCGCGCGGCACGACATGGCGAAACTCGCCCGCACTGACGCGCTCACCGGGCTTTCGAACCGGCTGCTGCTTCGCGAACTCTTCCAGCATCACGCCGCGACGGCGCTGCGAACTAAGCACCTCGTTGCGCTCCATTATCTCGACCTCGACGGCTTCAAGGCAATCAACGACCGTTATGGCCATCCAGCAGGTGACGCTTTGCTCGAACAGGTGGCACGCCGGCTCGAGCGCATCACACGCAGCGAGGACGTCGTCGCGCGGCTTGGCGGCGATGAATTCGTCGTCCTGCAGGTCGATCTGAGCGACGAAAGCGAAGCCGAACTGCTGGCGCGCCGCATCATCCGCGAGATCGGCAAACCCTATCTGGTCGACGAGATCGAGATGTCGATATCGGTCAGCGTCGGCATTGCGACGGCACCCAAGCTCGGGATCGAACTCGAACGGCTGCTCGCATGCGCCGACGGGGCGCTGTATCGCGCAAAGGCGGGCGGAAAGGCCCGGGCGCTCTTCTGCGCAGAGGCCGACGCCGCCAAGGCCGATATCGCCGCCTGATCTGTACCGCCTGGCGCGGTTTGCGCCGGTGCTAGTCGCCGTCGAAAGCGATCAGTGTCTCGCAGGCAAGGCCTGCCGCTTCCAAACGCGCCGAGCCGCCGAGATCGGGCAGGTCGATGACGAACATCGCCGCCGCGACTTCCGCCCCGGCGCTGCGCATCAGTTCCGCCGTCGCGAGGATCGTGCCGCCCGTCGCCAGCAGGTCGTCGACCAGCACGACCCGGTGCCCGGGCAGCACCGCGCCTTCGTGCAGTTCGAGCCGGTCGACGCCATATTCGAGCTCATAATCGACCCCGATGGTGACGCCGGGCAGCTTGCCCGCCTTGCGCACCGGGACGAGGCCCAGCCCCATCGCGGTTGCCATCGCGGCGCCGAACAGGAAACCGCGCGCCTCGACCGCGACGATCAGGTCGGGGCGATAATCGGCCGCCCGAACGGACAAACGCCGCACGGCTTCCGAAAAGCCGGCGGCGTCGCCGATCAGGGTCGTGATGTCACGAAACTGGATGCCCGGCTTGGGAAAGTCGGGAATGGTGCGGACCAGCGACGCGAGGTCGAGGTCCGGCTGCGGCGGGAGGGCGATCATCGGGCGCGCCCTCCCCTGTCCCCTCAATGCTTCTTGTCGGCCCAGATGTTCCGGTACGACAGATAGGCGAGGATGCTGAAGATCGACAGGAAGATGACGACGGCCCAGCCCACCTTCACACGCGTCACAAGCTTCGGTTCGGCGGTCCAGACGAGGAACGCGCTGACGTCCTTCGACATCTGGTCGACCGTCGCCTTGGTGCCGTCGGCATAGGTGACCTGGTTCGGAGCCAGCGGCGGCGCCATCGCGAGGTTGAGGTTCGCGAAATAGGGGTTGTAGTGCAGCCCCGTGCCCGGCTTCAGTTCGGCCGGCAGGTTCGCCGGCGGGTTCTGGAACCCGGTCAACAGCGAATAGATATAATCCTTGCCGCCTTCGCGTGCCTTGGTGATCAGCGAAAGATCCGGCGGCAGCGCATTGTTGTTCGCGGCGCGCGCAGCGGTTTCATTGGCATAGGGCGACGGGAAATAATCCGACGGCAGGCCGTCGCGCGTCGCCGGCTCACCCGTGTCGGGGTTGATCGACGGAACCTGGAAACCCTTGGCAAAGGTCTTCACCTGGCCGGGGGTGTAACCGAGCGCCTCGATGTCGCGGAAGGCGACGAGGTGCAGGCTGTGGCAGGCCGAGCAGACCTCCTTGTACACCTGCATCCCGCGCTGCAGCTGCTGCTTGTCCCAATGGGGCAGCAGGCCATCGCTGGCGAGCGACAGTTTCCTGGGCTCCTTGTGGAACGAATAGGCGACATTCTCTTCATTGCTGAGCGGCGTCGTGAGAATCGCGAGCACCAGCGCGGTAATGAAACCGAGGCCGACGAGAAATCCGAGCGGGCGAACCATGGCTGTATCAGCTCCTGTTAAAGTCCGGCGCTCAGGCCGTGGCGTCCGACGTCTTGTCGGCATGCTTGGCGAGAACCGCCTCGGTGATCGAATTGGGCATCGGCAGCGGACGTTCGATGCGCGACACGATTGGCAGGATCACGAGGAAGTGGGCGAAGTAATAGATCGCGCCGAGCTGGCTGAGGATAACCCAGGGCTGTTCGGCGGGCTGCATACCGCACCAACCGAGGAGCAGCACGTCCGCAACGAGGACCCAGAAGAACCAACGATAGATCGGGCGGTAGGTCGACGACTTGACCGGCGAGCTGTCGAGCCAGGGCAGGAAGAACAGCACGGCGATCGATGCGAACATTGCGATGACGCCCCACAGCTTCGCGTCGATCCACAGGAAGTTGAAGGTGAAGGCCTTCAGGATCGCGTAGAAGGGCAGGAAGTACCATTCGGGAACGATATGCGCCGGGGTCGAAAGCGAGTTCGCCGGGATATAGTTGTCGGCATGGCCCAGCGTATTCGGGCTGAAGAAGGTCAGCAGCGCGAAGATGATGAGGAAGATGCCGAGCCCGAAGCCGTCCTTCGCGGTGTAATAGGGATGGAACGGGACGGTGTCCTGTTCGTCCTTCACCTCGATGCCCGTCGGGTTAGACGAACCCGGGATGTGCAGCGCCCAGATGTGCAGGATGATGACACCTGCGATCACGAACGGCAGCAGATAGTGCAGCGAGAAGAAACGGTTGAGCGTGGCGTTGTCGGGGACAAAGCCGCCGAGCAGCCATTGGCGGACCGGCTCGCCGACCAGCGGGATCGCCGAGAAGAAGCCGGTGATCACCTGCGCCCCCCAGAAGCTCATCTGGCCCCAGGGAAGGACGTAACCCATGAAGGCGGTCGCCATCATCAACAGGAAGATCACCACGCCGAGCAGCCACACCATTTCGCGCGGCGCCTTGTACGATCCGTAGAAAAGGCCGCGGAAGATATGGAGATAGACGACGATGAAGAACATGCTCGCGCCATTCATATGCGCATAGCGGATGAACCAGCCGGCATTCACGTCGCGCATGATATGCTCGACCGAGTTGAAGGCGACGCCCGCATTGGCGGCATAATGCATCGCCAGCACAATGCCGGTGATGATCTGGATCGCCAGCGCGGCACCGGCGAGGACGCCGAAGTTCCAGAAATAGTTGAGGTTGCGCGGCACCGGATAGCCGGCGCCGACCGCGTTATAGACGAGGCGCGGCAGCGGCAGCCTGTCGTCCAGCCACTTCATCAGCGGCAGTTGCGGTTCGTAGTTCTTGGCCCAGGGAAAGCTCATCTTATCTCGCTCCTCAGCCGATCGTCACGACGGTGTCGCTGGTAAATTCATAGGGCGGCACAACCAGATTTTTGGGTGCCGGGCCTTTGCGGATACGCGCCGCGGTGTCGTAGTGCGAACCGTGGCACGGGCAGAAATAACCGCCGAAATCGCCGCGATTCTCGCCCTCGGCGGCGCCGAGCGGCACGCAACCGAGGTGGGTGCAGACGCCGAGGGTGATCAGCCAGTTTTCCTTGCCGGGCTTCGTGCGCTGGTCGATCGTTTCGGGATCGCGCAGGTCGCCGAGCGGCACCGCCTTGGCTTCGGCGACTTCCTTGGCGACGAGGTTGCGCACGAACACCGGCTGCTTGCGCCAGCTGGTCTTGATCGCCTGGCCGGGCTGAATCGCCGAAATGTCGATTTCGGTGGTCGACAGCGCCAGCACGTCGGCCGACGGGTTCATCTGGTTGACCAGCGGCAGCACGACGGCGGCCGCGCCGACCCCCGCGAAGCTGACCGCCGCGATGTTGATGAAGTCGCGGCGTCGAACCCCGTCTTCGATGACTGCGGTGGCTTCGGTTTCACTGGCCATTCGATTGCCCTTGCCTGGCTGAACTGACAATTTTCCCGGGGAAAGGGCCACCCTTTTTGCGCGCATGCGAAAGCACGCGCCCCGGCGGCCCCTCCGGGAATTGCGGGCCTGATAGCGACACAGTCGGGGCTTGCCAACAGGCAATTTCCCCTTTGCGAACCGGTCGCAGGCGCCGTCGCCCGGCCCCTCGATTTGCGCGGGCTGGCGCCTTATGAAGCGCGCATGGAAATCGCCCTGTTTCAGCCCGACATCGCGGGCAATGTCGGCACCACGCTGCGCACCGCCGCCTGTTTCGGCGTGCCCGCGCACATCATCGAGCCGTGCGGCTTTCCCTTTTCCGACGGCGCGTTGAAGCGCGCCGGCATGGATTATGCGGTCCGCGCCAATGTCCGGCGCCATCCCGACTGGGCCGCATTCCGCCAATGGTCGCAGATCGGCGGCCAGCGCCTCGTCCTTCCGCATCATGTCCATGACGCGGTCACCGCGCGCGTCGCGATTCCGATGCACAGGGACTTTCGCTCCTTGAATGTCGCGGTCGCGGCTGGCATCGCGCTCGCCGAGGCGCTCAGGCAGACGAAAGGTTTTCCCGCATGATTTCGCTCGACCCCCAGCAACAGGCAGCCCGCAGCTGGTTCGAATCGCTGCGCGACCGGATCTGCGCCGAGTTCGAGGCGATCGAGGCCGAAGCCGGCAGCGATGCGCGCTTTGCCTATACGCCGTGGGACCGCGAGGCCGACGGGCTGGAGCCCGGCGCCGGTGGCGGCGGGGTGCGCGGGGTGATGACGGGTCAGGTGTTCGAAAAGGTCGGGGTCAATGTCTCGACCGTCGGCGGCCAGTTCGCGCCCGATTTCGCCGCATCGATCCACGGCGCCGCCGAAGACCCCAGCTTTTTTGCGACCGGCATCAGCCTCGTCGCGCATATGGCGAACCCGCATGTCCCGGCGGTGCATATGAACACGCGCTTCCTCGTCACGACGCGGCGCTGGTTCGGCGGCGGCGCCGACCTTAACCCGCCGATTCCCTATGCCGAGGATACTGACGCCTTTCACGCCCGGCTGCGCGCCGCCTGCACCCCTTTCGGTCCCGACGTCTATGAACGCTATGCGAAATGGGCCGAGGATTATTTCTACATCCCGCACCGCGGCGTCCATCGCGGCGTCGGCGGCATCTTCTATGACCATCTCGAATCGGGCGACGACGCCGAGTTCGACCGCAATTTCGAACTGACCCGCGCGGTCGGCGAGGCGTTTCTCGACATCTTCCCCCAGATCGTCCGGCGGCGCATGGGCCTGCTCTTCACCGAAGAGGAGCGCGAGGAGCAGTTGATCTGGCGCGGCCGCTATGCCGAATTCAACCTTGTTTACGACCGCGGCACGCTGTTCGGGCTCAAGACCGGCGGCAATATTGACGCGATCCTGATGAGCCTGCCCCCGCTCGCCAAGTGGGGCTGATGCAAAAAGGGCGCCCCGTTACCGGAGCGCCCTTCCTGTTACTTTGATTGACGAACCTCAGGCGAAGACGTCAGGGCTGCCGCGCGTCCCGATCGCGCGATAGACGCCCGCCGGCATCGAAACCGACACGAGAATCGCCGGCACATAGACCAGCAGCATCAGAATCAGGAGCCCGATCATCGCGCCGGCGCCTGCATCGGGCGACATCATGCCGATGAAGAGCCCCTGAAGTACCAGCGACACGATGAAACCGAACACGAAATAAAGCAGCATCATCAGCAGGTTGAAGCCGACGATCGTCCATTGCGATGCCGCGGTGAGTTTCCAGGATTCGGCGAAGGCGGAAAAGGGATTCGACGACCGGTTGACCGCCATCAGCGGCCCGGCGACCGAAAGACGCCCGAAAAGCCACAAAAAGAACACGATCAGGCCGACATAAAAGATGATGCCGAACAGAATAAGCCCCGCGGACGCGCCGCCGCTGGACAAGCTTTCGATCGACATGCCACTCGCGCCGAACACGGCAATGGCGAGCAGGCCGACGATGGCAATGAAAATGTACATCAGGATAATCGTCGCGAAATAGATGACGATCATGGCGAGCATATAAGCCGCGCCGGCGCCAAGGCCCCAGCCGATGTCGCTGGCAGGTTCGCCGCCCACCAGGCCCGTCCGCCAGATCAAAAGGCTCGCGGCGAAAACGATCGTCCCGGCAATGAAGGCGAACAGGATGAACGACCCGATCGCGCCGAACGCCGCAGACGGATCGCCCTGCGCCATCATCATGGTCGTCATCGCATTGCGCAACAGCAACCAGCCGAGCAGACAGGCGATGACGACGGCGCCCCCCAGCCACAACAGCATCTGCATCCAATTGGTTTTCAGGAACCCGAAGGTCTCCGAAAAAGCGGCACCGACACTCATTTTGACCATGATTTCCCCCTTTGTTGAATCCGTTCCTTATTCCTTTTGTGCGCCCGATATCCTGTCTAGCGGGTTGCCGTCGTGATTGCGATCACTTCATGCCGTAACGGAAACGCACCCTGCAAATATGTCATGAAAAAATCTCACTTCCGCCGCGCAGCGCAAGCTGGCGGTACGTCGCGGCGATAACCGCCGTGTTGAGTAGGCCCAGCCCCGCGCCCAGCAGCGAGGTGATGGCGCTACCCACAATGAACCCGGGCGATCCATAGCCGCCGAAGAGGCTTGTCACGCCGCTGACCAGCATCACGATGACGAAAAACGCCACGAGGATCAGGGCGATGAACAGGAAAATCCGCCAACCATTCCCCCTCGTGAGAGTCCAGCTGCCGACAAGCGCGGCTATCGGGTTCTTCACGCCCCGGTCGGTCAAATAGGGATAAACGAGCGACAGGCGCCCCATAAGGTACAGCGCCGGCACGATCAGCGCGAACATCGCCACCGTGAATACGACCGTTTGGATGACAAAGAGCGCGATCGCGGTCGGCAGCATTATGAGGGCGAACAGTAGCGCATCGCCCACGCTGGTTCCCGATCGCGCCAGCCACAGCCGGAGAATCGCGATCGACCCGATCGTCGATGCCAGCGCCGAGAACAGGAACCAGGGAATCAGCAGCCACAGATACGCGAATGTCATCGCGCTCGCCTCGACCGGGGACACTCCGGGCTGCGGAACGAACGGCGCCGGACCGAGCAGCGTGGTGACCATCGAGGGCAGGAAAAGGAAGACTCCTGCCACGACGCTCGTCAATGGGAAGTGCGAGCGGACAAGCACCATCACGTCGTCCCAGGCCGCACCCATATCGAACTTTGGCATCTATATCCCGTCTCTGCTCAATTTCCGGACCGGGAGACTGACCGCCTTGGTGCGCGTTGTCCAGCCATGTTAACGATTTAGCACGCGGCGCTTGCACTCGATCGCGCACGGGCGCAGGAGGCGCGCGATGAGCCTTTCCTCGTTACCCGAATGGATCGTGTCGCCGGGTCTGACCGATTACCCCGCCGCGCTCGCCGACATGGAGGCACGCGCAGCCGCCATTTATGCCGGCGAGGCGGGCGAGCGCATCTGGCTGCTCGAACATCCGCCGCTCTACACCGCCGGCACCAGTTCCGATCCCGCCGAACTGCTCGATCCGCGCTTCCCGGTCTATGATGCCGGGCGCGGCGGACGTTATACCTATCACGGCCCCGGCCAGCGCGTCGGCTATGTCCAGTTCGACCTGGCGCAACGCGGTCGCGACGTGCGGGCTTATGTGTCGGCGCTCGAAGGCTGGGTGATCGACGCGTTGGCGGAGCTCGGCGTCGAAGCGCGCCGCGCCGAGGGCCGCATCGGCATCTGGACCGACGACGAATTCGGCCGCGAGGCGAAGATCGGCGCGATCGGCGTTCGTGTGAAGCGCTGGGTGACGATGCACGGCGTCTCGCTCAACGTCGCACCCGACTTGGCGCACTTCGGCGGCATCGTGCCGTGCGGGATCGCCGAATTTCCTGTGACCAGCCTCGCCGCGCTCGGCAAAACGGCCGGGTTCACCGACGTCGATGCCGCACTGGCGAACGCCCTGCCCGCCTTTCTCGACAAAATTTCGACCAGCGCCTAGGAAGCAGTCATGACCCGCATCATCCTTCCCTCGCTCCTGCTCCTCGCCCTCGCCGCCTGCGGCAGCGAGCCCGCGGGCAAGACGACGTCGCAGCTCAACGCGGTCGAGGTCGAGCCCGGCACGATCAGCGATTCGATGATCATCCTCGACGATGCGAGCGGCGACGGAACGGCGGTCGACAACAGCGTACCCGACGACGGCACGGCGAAACCCGCCGCGAAGACCGACGAAGCGACGGATGAAGCGACCGAGGAAACCGCGACGACCGGCGACGGTGCCGAAACGATATCGTCGCCCGTCGCCAAGAAGGCCGAAACGCCCGCCCCCGCCAAGAAAGCCGGCGAATAAACGCCTAGCGCAGCCCCAAACTCTTGTGCGCCTGGAGCGACAGGCGCCAGCGCGGATCGTCCATCACCAGGTCGATGCACGCCTGGACATTGGCGGCGGCATCGGGGTCGTCGAGAGGCTGCACCAGCAGATGCGCAAAATCGAGCGTCGCGAAGCGCGCCACGTCGCTGCCCGGCTGCGGCCAGACGAGCTTCAGTTCATCGCCGCTCGTCTGGACCAGTTCACTGCCCGCCTTCGGGCTGATGCAGATCCAGTCGATGCTGCGCGGCACCGCGAAGGTCCCGTTGCTTTCGATCGCGATGGTGAAACCCTCGCCATGCAGCGCATCGATCAGCGCGGCATCGACCTGAAGCATCGGCTCGCCGCCGGTCAGCACGACATAGCGGTCGTCGGCGCCATCGCCCCAGCTTGCGGCGATCGTCGCGGCCAGCGCGCCCGCGTCCTTGTATTTGCCGCCGAGCGTGCCGTCTGTGCCGACGAAGTCGGTGTCGCAAAACTGGCAAACCGCCTTGGCCCGATCCTTTTCGCGACCGGTCCACAGATTGCAGCCTGAAAAGCGGCAGAACACCGCCCGGCGCCCCGCCTGCGCTCCCTCGCCCTGCAAGGTGAGGAAGATTTCCTTGACCGCATAAGCCATGGATCAGGCCCGAACGGCGTAGCGGGTCGGATCGACCAGCCCGGCGTCGGCAAAGCCCTTTGACCGCAGGCGGCAGCTGTCGCACAGCCCGCAATGCTCGCCGCTCGGCGCCGGATCGTAGCAGGACCAGCTCATCCCCGCGTCCATGCCGAGCCGCGCGGCCTCGGTAGCGATATCGGCCTTGGTCATATGCTGGAGCGGGGCGTGGATGCGGAAATCGACGCCCTTGTCGCCGTCGCGCGTCGCGAGGCGGGCGAGCTTTTCAAAGCCCGCGATGAATTCGGGGCGGCAGTCGGGGTAACCCGAATAATCGAGCGCATTGACCCCGATGACGATGCCCTGCGCCTGACGCGCCTCAGCGAGCCCCAGCGTCAGCGACAGGAAGATCAGGTTGCGCGCGGGGACGTAGGTCACGGGGACCTCGTCGCCGACCCCTTCCTTTGGCACCGCGATATCGTCGGTCAGCGCCGAGCCGCCGAAGCGACGGAGGTCGAGCGGCAGGACGATATGTTCGGCCGCGCCGACATAAGCCGCGATGCGCGCGGCGGATTCAAGTTCGACGCGGTGGCGCTGGTTGTAATCGATCGTCAGCGCGACGATCCGCGCCCCGGCCTCGCGCGCGAGCCCGGCACAGACCATCGAGTCGAGCCCGCCCGACAGAAGGACGATCAGGGGTTTTCCGGCGACATCTTGCATCGGCGCCAGATAGGCCCGCACCGCCGGGGGTGCAAGTGCTGCGCCGCACCAAAGAAAACGGGCCGCACGGCTATCGCTGTACGGCCCAGTTCGGCATGAAAGCCGTTAGGGAGAAGGACACACATCGGTGCGTCGTGCCTTCTGCCTATCATCCTATGGTTAACGAAGTGTTACGGCCCGCCGATTCAATTGGTGCAGGCGCCGCTGCGCCGCGCCTCATAGGCCTGCGAGAAGGGCTTGCCGTCGGCGATCCCCTGCGTGTCGATCTGGACGAGCCGGTTGGTCTCGCTGCGGATCGTCGTCCGGCCATGCCCTGCGCCAGGGCAGGTATAATGGACCGTCACCGACTTCGGCGTATCTTCGATGATATAGCGCGAACAGTTCGCGCGCGGGTGGAAGATCTGGATCATCCGCCGCGCATCGCCGAAGCACATCGTCTGCTTGACCGCCTGGTTGCCGCGCTCGCGCAGCTGCCAGCCGCCTTTTTCGAGCTGATCGAGCATCGCGAGCGAGGGCGCCTCGGCGGGCACCGCGCTCGCGCCGGCGAGTGCCGCCGCTGCGAAGCCTGCCTTGGTCAAACGGGAAAAGATCGCCATGTCCACCTATCCAACGATTGCCCTTTATCGCGGGCAAACATGCGACCCTGTGATGACTAGGTAACGTTTCGGCACCGCGATTTCAACCGCTTGGCGCTAAAACACGTCCGTTTGTCGCTCGCGGCGTCAGTTGGGGGTGGCGATTTCGCCGAGGGGAATCGGGAAAGCTCGCGAACAGAAGGCGCAGTCGACCACGATATTGCCCGCCTCGTCGGCCATGTCGACGCGCTCGGTCTCGGGAAACTGGCGCAGCACGCCGGCATAATATTCGGCGCTGCACCGGCACCCGCGAAACACGGTCGCGCCGGCTTCGACGCGCACCTCATCCTCGTGAAACAGCCGCCAGGCCAGCGTTTCGAGCGAATGTGCGGGGTCGGTCAGTTCCTCGGGCTTCAGCGTCGCCGCGATGGTGCGCGCATGTTCCCATTCGGGATGATCGTGGCGCGTGTGCAGCCGGTCGCGGCCGACCTCGCCCTCAGGAAGATGCTGGAGCAGCAGCCCGCCGGCGACACACCCCGCCTCATGGTCGTGGCGCGCCGCAAGCCGGATCAGGCTCGGAATCTGCTCGGACTGCTCGAAATAATGTTCGGCGGCATCGCCGATCGAAACGCCTTCGAGCGGCACGATGCCCTGATAGCGCTCGTCGGTGGCCGGCTGGTCGAAAGTGATCGCGAGAAAGCCTTCGCCGAACAACGCGAACAGCGTCGGATCGGACCCGACCTCGGCGAGCCGCTCGGCATCGAATTTAAGGTAACCGCGCAATTCGCCGCCACGGAAATCGCAGACGAGCAGTTCGACCGGCCCGCCGCCGGTCTGTGCCTGCAGCGTCAGTTGCCCGCCCTCGGTCTTGAGCGTCGACCCGAGCAGCACCGTCAGCACCAGTGCCTCGGCGAGCAATTTCTCGGCGACCGGCGGATAGCTGTGCGCGCCGAGGATGGTGTTCAGCGTCGGCCCCAGCCGCACGAAGCGCCCGCGCACATGGCGCGCCGCGATTGTAAAGACCAGGGGCTGGTCGAACCAGGTTTCGATCGCGTCGCTCATAATTTTCCTAGCGCCCACAACAGGACGGATTTCTGGGCATGGACGCGGTTTTCGGCCTCGTCCCAGACGCGCGACTGCGCACCGTCGATCACCGCGTCGACGACTTCCTCGCCGCGGTGCGCGGGCAGGCAGTGCAGGAACAATGCATCGCCCTTCGCCGCACCCATCAGCCGTTCGTCGACCTGATAGGGCGCCATGGCTGCCAGCTTGTTGTGCGCATGGTCCTGCCCCATCGACACCCAGGTATCGGTGACGACCAGATCCGCGCCCGTCACCGCCTCGCGCGCGTCGCGGACGATGTCGATCTTCGCGCCCTTCGCGCGCGCCGCCTCGACGAAGCTCGCCTCGGGTTCATAGCCCTGCGGCACCCCCGCGCGGACGTTGAAGCCGAACAGCCCCGCCGCCTCGATCAGCGACGCCAGCACATTATTGCCGTCGCCGAGCCAGGCGAGCTCGAGCCCGGGCAGCGCCTTCCCGCTTTCGACGATCGTCAACAGGTCGGCGACGATCTGGCACGGGTGCGACAGGTCGGTCAGGCCGTTGATGACGGGGACGCTGGCATGATGCGCCAGTTCCTCGATCTTGTCGTGATGATCGGTGCGGATCATGATCGCATCGGCGTATCGCGACAGGACGCGCGCCGTGTCGGCGATCGTCTCGCCGCGGCCGAGCTGACTCGTGCCCGCGTCGAGGATCATCGGCACGCCGCCGAGCTGGCGGATCGCGATGTCGAACGAACAGCGCGTGCGCGTCGAATTCTTCTCGAACACCATCGCCAGCACATGGTCGGCGAGCGGCTTGTCGGCGTCGGGCTTCGCCTTCGGCCAGCCGGCGCGCGCCGCCTTGCGGTCGATCGCATCCGACAGCATCGCTGCGATCGCATCCCCGCCCGCGTCGGACAGGTTGAGAAAATTGGGCATCAGCTTTCGGGCGGCGTGTAGCTCGCCGCACCTGCCGACAGTTTCTCGATGCATTCCGAAATGTGCGACTCTTCGATATTGAGCGGCGGCAGGATGCGGATGACATTGTCACCCGCCGCCACCGTCAGCAGCCCGTGATTGTCGCGCAGATGCGCGACGAAGGCGCGGCTGTCGCTCTTCATCTTGACGCCGAGCATCAGCCCCATGCCGCGCACGCTCTCGAAGAGGTTGTCGTGGTTCGGGATGAGCTGCTCGAGCGCACCGCGCAGCCGTTCGCCGGTCGCCTTGACCTGGTCGAGGAAGCCGTCTTCGAGCACGACGTCGAGCACCGCCTGCCCCGCCGCCATCGCGAGCGGATTGCCGCCATAGGTCGAACCGTGGGTGCCGATCACCATGCCGCGCGCGGCCTTTTCGGTCGCGAGGCACGCACCCATCGGGAAACCGCCGCCGATACCCTTCGCGCTGGCGAGAATATCGGGGGTCACGCCGAACTGTTCATAGGCATAGAGCGAGCCGGTGCGCGCGACGCCGCACTGGACCTCGTCAAACACCAGCATCAGGTCGCGCTGGTCGCAGATATCGCGCAACGCCTGAAGGAAGGGCTGCGACGCCGGGCGGATGCCGCCCTCGCCCTGCACGGGCTCGAGCAGGAAGCCCGCCGTATTGTCGTCGACCAGGTCGAGCGCGGCATTGACGTCGTCGAACGGCGCATAGGCGAAGCCGGGCAGCAGCGGGTCGAAACCCTTGCGCAGCTTTTCCTGGTTGGTCGCCGAGATCGTTCCGAGCGTGCGGCCGTGGAAGGCGTTGTTGAAGGTGATCAACGTATGTTTGTGCGCGTTGCCCGCGCTCGAATGATAGGCGCGCGCGGTCTTGATCGAACATTCGACCGCCTCGGCGCCCGAGTTGGTAAAGAAGACCGTATCGGCGAAGGTGTTTTCGACCAGCCGCGCGGCATAGGCCTCACCCTGCGGGCTGCCGTAAAGGTTCGACACATGCATCAGCGTCGCGGCCTGATCCTGAATCGCCTTGGTCAGGTGCGGGTGGCCATGGCCAAGCAGGTTGACCGCGATGCCGCTCGCGAAGTCCAGATAGCGCTCGCCGCGCTCGCCGATAAGATAGGCGCCCTCGCCTCGCACCGGACGCACACCGCACCGGGGGTAAACAGGCATCAGCGGCGTGATCGACATGGGACGGGCACCTTTCCTGAAAGACGGCAAAGCCGGGAATGGCGCGCAATAGGGCGCACATCAGGACAAATCAATGGCAGCCTGACAGCGCAGCCGACCCGTGCCCGGCCGCAGCAGCCGGCAACCTTTCCCCCACGATCCCGTTCCTCCCGGTGAAGACGGAAAGAACGGAGCCCATGCAGGAAGCCCGCGAATATCCCGACGGCCTCGACGCGCGCAACCTCGACGACGGCCGCATCTTCGCGCGCCACGCCAGCCCGCTGTCGATCATCCTGCTCGGATCGCTGCTGACGCTCGCTCTGCTCGACGTCGCAGGCGGCCAACCCGCGAAGCCGGTAAAAGCCGATTTCGGCGCGGCCACGCTGACCATCGACACCCCGACGACCTTACGCAACGGCGAGTTCTTCGAGACGCGGATCGAGGTTCGCGCAGATACTGACATCGCCGACGCGACGATCGCAGTGGCGCCCGAATTATGGCGCGATATGACGATCAACACCACGCTGCCCTCGCCCGCCGAGGAGTCGTTCAAGGACGGGCTGCTCCACTGGTCCTATGGTCCGATGAAGGCCGGCGACACGCTTCACGTCAAGGTCGACGGCCAGATCAACCCGCCGCTGTTCGCGGGCACGTCGGGGGCCATCTTCCTCTACGACGGCGACCGCCGCCTCGGCCGGTTGCCGCTGTCGATCAGGGTTTTTCCCTGATGGATATCGTGCTGCGCGCGACGGTTATGTTCATCGTCCTCTATGCGCTGCTCCGGCTGCTCGGCAAACGCGAACTGGGACAGCTTACACCATTCGAATTCGTCGTGCTCGTGGTCATGGGCGACCTGATCCAGCAGGGCGTCACGCACAACGACTTCAGCGTCACCGGCGCGACGCTCGCAATCTGTACCTTCGCCTTCTGGGGCGTCGTGCTCAGCTGGCTCAGCTATTTGATTCCGCGGCTCAAAGATCCACTTGAGGGGCGTCCCCGGATTCTCATCCGCGATGGCGAATTGCTCCGCGAGAATTTGCACCGCGACCGCCTGACCCGCGCCGAAATCGAATCCGAGATGCGCCTCGCGGGCATTGCGCATATCCGGCAGGTTGCTTGGGCGATATTGGAGCCACAGGGCAAGATCAGCTTCATCAAGCATGAAGCCAAGGAGAGTCGGCAGAATGACGAGAGCGGCGCGGTGAACTAAAGAGCCTTCGCGGCCTCCATCGCCAGCGCGACCGAATGTTTGCGCGCGTCATGGTCGTACATCGAGGACGCGATTACCACTTCATCGACCCCAGTGCGCGCGACAAAGGCCTTCAGCCCGTCGCGGACGTCGTCGACGGTCCCGACCGCCGAACATTGCAGCACATGGTCGAGGATCGCGCGCGCATTGGGCGGCAGGCTGTCCTTATAGCCCGCGAGCGGCGGTTTCATCTTGCCCGGATTGCCGGTCCGCAGCGCGACGAAAGCCTGCTGCTGCGACGAGGCGAGCAATTCCGCCTCTTCGCGCGTGTCGGCAGCGAAGACGTTGAACGCCGCGGCGGCATAGGGCTCGGACAGCTGCTCCGACGGCTTGAACTGGCGGCGATAGATATCGAGCGCCTCGTCGAGCGCGTCGGGCGCAAAATGGCTGGCGAAGGCATAAGGCAGCCCCAGCATCGCCGCGAGCTGCGCGCCGAACAGGCTCGATCCGAGAATCCAGATCGGGATATGCGTGCCCTCGCCCGGCACCGCGCGGATACCGAGCCTTTCGTCGCCGGCAAGGAAGGCCTGCAATTCGACGACATCCTGCGGAAACTGCCGCTCGTCGCTCGCGAGATTGCGGCGGAGCGCGCGCGCGACGACGCCGTCCGACCCCGGCGCGCGGCCGAGGCCAAGGTCGATGCGGCCGGGAAACAGCGCCTCGAGCGTGCCGAACTGCTCGGCGATCACCATCGGAGCGTGGTTGGGCAGCATGATCCCCGCCGAGCCGATGCGGATGCTCGACGTCGCCTGCCCGATATGCGCGAGCACGACCGAGGTCGCGGCGCTGGCGATGCCCTGCATGCCATGATGTTCGGCGACCCAGTAGCGGCCGTAACCGAGCGCCTCGGCGTGCCGGGCGAGATCGGCGGCATTGGCCAGCGATTGGGCGATCGTCCCGGTGTCGGTGACGGGGACGAGATCGAGCAGGGAGAGTTTCAGCATGAAACCGATATGCGGATGCGCGCTGCCCGGTTCAACCGCAGCGCTTCGCGGACCCGCCCAAGAAATTCTACGCCCGCTCGTCCTTCGGCGATTCCATCAACACATAGGTGGTGATCGAATGCACCTGCGGCAGCACGCCCAGCACCTCGGTGTGGAAATGCTTGTACGCCGCAAGATCGGCGGTCTCGATGCGCAGCAGATATTCGATCGTGCCGGTGATATTGTGGCATTCGCGCACCTCGGGCGCCTCCGCCATCGCCGCCTCGAAATCGCCCTGCGCCTTTTTTGTGTGCGTCGACAGCCCGACCGCGACATAGGCCATGAAAGTCAGCCCCAGCTTCGCGGGATCGATCACCGCGCGATAGCCCTTGATCACTCCGCTGCGCTCCAATTCCTGCACGCGGCGCAGGCACGCCGAGGGCGACAGCCCGACACGCTCGGCGAGGTCGAGGTTGGAGATTCGCCCGTCGCGCGACAATTCGCGCAATATATTGCGGCCTATGGCGTCGATCTTGGTCATGGATTGCACAAACTAGCCGATTGCGGCCCATCTTTGCAATCCGCCGCGCATCGAAACGCATTATATTGCGCCGCATGGAACAGACCACTCTCGCCGCGCTCTCCGCCTTCGCGCTCGTCTCGTCGATCACGCCGGGGCCGAACAATATGATGCTGATGGCATCGGGCGCCAATTTCGGCCTCCGCCGCACCGTCCCGCACGCGTTGGGGGTCGGCTTCGGCTTCACGCTGATGATCATACTCGTCGGCGTCGGGTTGATGGGATTGTTCGACCTGTTCCCCGTCCTCAACACCGTGCTCAAGGTCGTGAGCGTCGCCTATCTGCTGTGGCTGGCGTGGAAGATCGCCAATGCCGCCGCGCCGGGTGGCGGCGACGAGGCCCCGCGCGGCAAGCCGATGACTTTCGTCCAGGCGATGCTGTTCCAGTGGGTCAATCCCAAGGCGTGGACGATGGCGCTGTCGGCGATCGCGCTCTACGCCCCCGATCGCAATTTCGTCGCGGTGCTGCTCGTCGCGATCGTCTTCGGCATCGTCAACCTGCCCTCCACGAGCATCTGGGCGGTGATGGGCACCGCGCTGCGCGGCTGGCTGTCGAGCCCCGCGCGGCTCAAGGCGTTCAACTGGACGATGGCGGCGCTGCTCGTCGGATCGCTTGCGCTTCTGATCTGATCGCTTAAATCCCGGCGCGACATCGCTCGCGACCGGAGAAATATCCATGCAAAGCCGCCGCCTTGGCAAAAGCGCCATCCATGTGTCCGACATCTGCATGGGGACGATGACCTTCGGCAGCCAGACCGACGAGGCCGACGCGTTCCGCGTCCTCGACCGCTGCTTCGACGAGGGCATTAATTTCTACGACACCGCCGAGGGTTATCCGGTGCCGCCCGACAGCAAATGGGTCGGCCGCACCGAGGAAATCGTCGGCCGCTGGCTGAAGACCAAGCCGCGCGACGCGATCATCCTCGCGACCAAGGTCTCGGGGCCGAGCCATGTCTGGTTCAAGTCGCCGTGCCGCAACGGCATGACCGCGCTCGACCGCAAGAATATCATGCAGGCCATCGACGACAGCCTGACGCGGCTGCAGACCGACTATGTCGACCTCTACCAGACGCATTGGCCCGACCATGACGCGCCCTATGACGAGATGATGGACGCGCTCGACGAACTTGTCCGCGTCGGCAAGGTCCGCATCCTCGGCTGTTCGAACGAGACGAGTTGGGGACTGATGAAATCGCTCGCCGCGTCGGAGAAGCTCGGCGGCGCCCGCTACCACACGATCCAGAATAATTTCAGCCTCAACAACCGCCGCTTCGAGGACGAACTCAAGCAGGTCTGCCGGCAGGAAGGCGTCAGCCTGATCCCCTATTCGCCGCTCGCCGGCGGGGTGCTGTCGGGCAAATATCAGGGCGGCGCGACCCCCGAGGGTGCGCGTTTCTCGCGCTACCTCCAGATGGAGGGCCGGCAGGCGGTAATGGGCCGCCGCTTCGTCAACGACAAGAGCCTCGCCGCCACCGAGCGCTACCTCAAGATCGCCGAGGAGGCCGGACTGCACCCGGTGACGATGGCGACCGCCTGGTCGAAACAGCACGACTTCGTCGCCTCGACGATCGTCGGGGTCAGCGCCTATGACCAGGTCGACCCGATCCTCGCGGCGAAGGATCTGGTGCTCGACGACGATGTGATGAGCGCGCTCCATCAGGTGAGCCGCGACATCCTCTACCCGATGGGGTGAGCGGCTTGCGCCTCCGGGGACCAATGCTATCCTGATCGGGTCATCCCGAAAGGAACCCATCCATGTCCCCCGCCCGCCGCACCCTCTTCGCCTTCGCCGCCTTTGCCGGCATCATCGGAACCGCGCATGCCGCCAATCCGACGATGTTCCGCGACGCCGGCTGCGGCTGCTGCCTCAAATGGCTCGAACTGGTGAAGACCTCGTTCGGCGCCAAGGTGACGGTGGTCAATTCGCCGAACATGGACGCGGTCAAGGACAAGCAGGGTATTCCCGACGCGCTGCGCAGCTGCCACACCGTGCTCGTCGGCGGCTATGCGATCGAGGGCCATGTCCCGGCGCGCGAAATCGCCCGGCTGCTCAGGGAAAAGCCCAAGGGCGTCAAAGGCCTCGCGGTCGCGGGCATGCCCACCGGATCGCCGGGCATGGAATATCGCAATATCCGCGACGCCTATAAGGTGATGACCTTCGGCCCCGGCGGCCAGCGCGTCTATGCGAGCTATGCCGCAAGCGGCGGCTGAACAAACCGCAACAAACCCCGTTCGCATCGAGCGAAGTCGAGATGCCTGTTTATCGGGCACGACTTCTCGGTGTCTCGACTTCGCTCGACACGAACGGAAATTATCGCGTCACGCCAGCTCGGCCTTGAACAGCTCGAGCATCCGCCCCCACGCCTTTTCGGCCGCCGCCTCGTTATAGGCGCGGCCGTCGGGCGGGCACCAGCCGTGCATCGCGCCGGCATAGACCTCGACCTCGTGCCAATGCGGGCGCGGCTTGAGCGCTTCGGCCAGCAGGACCTTTTCGTTCGGGGTTTCCTTGTCGTCATTGTCGGCGATCGCGAAGAGATAGCCGGCGTTGGTGTCGTCGATCAGCAAATGCGGGCTGTCGGGCTTGTCGGTGGCGACCCCGCCGCCGTGGAAGCTCGCTGCCGCCCCGACGCGATTGGGGCTGAGCGCGGCGGTGTAGATCGTCATCGCGCCACCCATGCAATAGCCGGTGGTGCCGATCCGCCGCTTGGTGTCGACCTCCTTCTGGACGTCGAGGAAGGCGAGATGAGCGGTCGCGTCGGTGGTGACCGGCGCTTTGGTCAGTTGTTTGAGATAGCCGAACAGCTTCTCGCACACCTCCGGCACGTTGAAATCATTCGCCGCGTCGACGACGGGCGATTTCTGCCAGCGGTAGAAGGGGTTGACCGTCAGCACCGCATAGCCCTCGCCCGCCAGCCGGTCGGCCATCTGGCGAAAGGCGGGCCGCAGCCCGCGAATGTCGGGCCACACCAGCACGGCCGGATGCTTGCCCTCGGCGGGCGCGACGAAATAGGCGTCGCAGGTGCCGTCGGCGGTCTTGATCTCGACATCGCGGCCCTTGACCGGCTTGCCCGCCATCGCGCGCGCCGGCAGCGCCGCCATCAGCGCCCCGGCGCCGGCAAGCGCGGTAAAGCTGCGCCGCCCGACGGGCAGCCCGGCGCGGTCGAGGTCGGCTTCGGTGTCGTGGGTACACATGGCGTTCTCTCCTTGGGCGCTTCTTGAAGGCGGCAGAAAACCGCCGAACTTCATTCGCAATTCATAGTCCGCTCGCTGCTCCCCGGCGAAAGCCGGGGCCCAGAAAGTCAACGCCGCGCCCGATCCGCTGGACCTCGGCTTTCGCCGGGGAACGCAAATCTCCCGCGCAAGAAAAATGGCGGAAAACTGCGCAACTTCATTCGCGATTGCAGTATCGACGGGTGGTCAGAACAATGCATGATGGCAGGCTAATCGGTCGATGTTTTTTAGGACAGCCCTTTTTGCATCCGATCCTCCCTGTGACGAAGCCATGGGGAGGTGGCAGCGGCATAGCCGCTGACGGAGGGGCGATGACGCAATGTTGCGGCCCCTCCACCATCGCCTGCGGCGACGGTCCCCCTCCCCATCGCTTCGCGACAGGGAGGATCGTCAGGCCGAAAACATCGGCTGTGCGATCTCATCATAGCTATGCGCCACATGGTGCACCCCGACCTCGCGCAGCATCGCGCCATGCGCGGCGCGGTCGATGATGTGTCCGGCGCCGCAGAAACCGATCACGGTCATCCCCGCCGCGAGTGCGGCGCGGGCGCCGGTGGGGGAATCCTCGATCGCGAGGCACTGGGCGGGATCGACGCCGAGCCCCTTGGCCGCGGCGAGGTAGATATCGGGAAAGGGCTTGCCGCGGTCCCAGCCGTCGGCGCTGTAGACATGCCCCTCGAAATGATGGCCGAGCCCGAACAGGCCGAGCGCCCAGCCGATATATTCGGCGCGGCTCGACGAGGCGATCGCGCGCGGCAGCGGCCCCAGCGTGTCGAGGAAAGCGGCGGCACCGGGCACCGCGTCGAAACCCTCCATGAAACGCGCCCGCGCCCGTGTCCGATGTTGCTCGCGAAAATCGGCGGGCAGCGGCCGCCCGAAGCGCGCCTCGATCCGCCGCTGCGTCTCCTGCCAATTATGGCCGTAATAGTCGCGCAAACTCTCGTCATAGGTCGTCGGCATGCCGATCGCGGTCAGGCTCTCGGATAAGGACAGGTTCGCGCGGACCTCGCTGTCGGCGATGACGCCGTCGAAGTCGAAGATGATGGCGGCGGGAGTCATGAGAACGCGTCCTGTTTATGCGACTGCAACTTCTGCGCCCTAGGGTCAGGACTCATTGATCAGAGCCAGAAGATGACGGTGGCAGCGAGGGCGAC
>VFQO010000183.1_pt1 | contig 79049 bp, 78 predicted proteins | sample 3512331 | NCBI WGS metagenome assembly VFQO01 (sample SAMN10412371, study PRJNA504923) | tailings metagenome | isolation source: Replicate 3 from Balatoc abandoned mine | place: Philippines: Itogon, Benguet | collected 2017-08-28 | reverse complement strand
CCTCGCTGCTGTTCGGCCCGTACGCCGGCTTCAGCCCGAAGTTCCTGAAGACGGGGTCATGGCTGGATCTGTTCGCCTCGATTCGCTGGCACAACATCGTGCCGATGATCCAGGTCGGCCTGCGCAACTTCGACCTCGTGAAGTACCTCATCAGCGAGCTCACCGCGAGCCGCGCCGACCGCCTGGCCTCGCTGCGCGAGTTCTACCCGAACGCCAACGGCGACGACTGGTACAAGATGGTCGCCGGTCAGCGCGTGCAGGTCATCAAGCGCGACCCCGAGAAGGGCGGCGTGCTGCAGTTCGGCACCGAGGTCGTCGCCTCAGCCGACGGGTCGATCGCGGGCCTGCTCGGCGCCTCGCCGGGCGCCTCGACCGCCGCGCCGATCATGATCGACCTCATCGAGCGCTGCTTCCCCGACCGCATCGCGGCCTGGACCCCGACGCTGAAGAAGATGGTGCCCTCGTACGGCGGTCGCGTGAGCGACGATCCGAAGGTCGCCGACCGCCTGCTGAGCGAGACGGCCGAGCGGCTCGCGATCGCGCGCTAGGTTGGCCCGCCGTGAGTGACCTCGCCCGGGGTTGCACAGCGGCGGGCGACGCGCTCGTGCGCTCGACCGACCGCGGGGTGACCTGGGGGTAGCAGCGCGGGTCGGTGCGCTGCTCGCGTAGCGTGGCAGGGTGACGCGGGAACAGAGGAATGCTCGTTCGACCGGGAGTGCGGAAGTCGGGGCTGGGCCGTCGCGGGGCATGCTGCTCGTCTCCGCTGCGCTGTGCTGGGTGCCGTTCTTCGCGCTCGTCGTGGTCACGGCCGCGACGTGGCCGCTGCTGGCCGGCGAGATCAGCACGCAGTGGAGCGGCGACGACGTCGCCACTCGCGCCCCGGGCTGGACGGTGTTGCTGCTGCCGGTGACCGGCACACTCGTGTGCGGCGTCATCGCGACCGTCGTCGCCGTGGAGCGCCCGCGCCACGACCACCGCGCGACGCTCGCGGTCTGCGGAGCCGTCGGTGCGGTGCTGCTCGGCGTCGTGGTCGCCGTGGTGCTCGCGAATCGCTGAGCCGGTCGAGCCGGGATGCCCGCCCTGGGCTGTCGAACGGCCCTCCGCCCGCGCCGCGGGCACCCTCACGCCGCAGGCCCTCGTCAGTGTCGTCGTACGCACTACTGATCACGGCATGCACCGCGCTTCGGGCAGCAGTGCGTGCCGTCAACGGTAGTGAGTGCGGCGGGTCACGGCGGCGGCCAGCGGAGGAGTAGTGCCGCCGACCCCGGGTCGCCCCGCAGGGCGCGGAACCGCGCGCCCTAGTTGCGCGTCGCCCCGTCGGAGGCGACCACGACGAAGGTGTCGGGCTGCCCGTACCCGTGCTCGCTGAACGCGTTGTCGACCGCGACCTGCACGCGCGAGAGGTCGCCGAGTCGCACGAGCGCGATCGCCGCGCCGCCGAAGCCGCCGCCGGTCATGCGCGCGCCGAGGGCTCCGGCCTGCACCGCGGTCTCGACGGCGAGGTCGAGCTCGGGCACCGAGATCTCGAAGTCGTCGCGCATGCTGCGGTGCGAGGCATCCAGCAGCTCGCCGATCGCCGCCGCGCCCGCCGACCGCAGCACGTCGACGGTGTCGAGCACGCGCTGGTTCTCGGTCACCACGTGGCGCACGCGTCGGAAGGTGACGTCGTCGAGCAGCTCGCGGGCCCGCTCCAGATCGGCGACGGTGACATCGCGCAGCGAGGATGCTCCGAGAGCGGCCGCACCGCGCTCGCACGCCGCACGGCGCTCGCCGTAGCCGCCGGTGGCGTGCGAGTGCTTCACCCCGGTGTCGATGACGAGGATCGCCAGCTCGGCCTCGGCGAGCCCGAGCGGCACGAGCTCGCTGTCGAGCGTGCGGCAGTCGAGGAAGACGGCGTGGTCGGCGCGGCCCAGCAGCGACGCCGACTGGTCCATGATGCCGGTCGGCGCGCCGACGGCGACGTTCTCGGCGCGCTGCCCCACGCGGGCGAGCGTGGGCCGGTCGAGGTCCAGTCGCCACACGTCGTTGACGGCGAGCGCGACGGCGGACTCGATCGCCGCCGACGACGACAGGCCCGCGCCGAGCGGCACGTCCGAGTCGATGAAGAGGTCGAGCCCGGGCACCGCCGAGAGGTCGGCGCCGAACTCGCTGAGCGCCCACACGACCCCGAGCGGGTAGGCCGGCCAGCCCTGCAGCACGTCGGGCGTGAGGTCGGCGAGCGAGATCTCGACCACCTCGTCGGCGATCGTCGACGCGACGCGGACGACCGGGTCATCCCGCGCCCCGACCGCCACGACGGTGCGCCGGTCGATCGCGAACGGCAGCACGAAGCCTTCGTTGTAGTCGGTGTGCTCGCCGATGAGGTTGACGCGTCCGGGCGCCGACCACAGCCCGTCGGGCTCGCGGCCGAACAGCTCGGCGAAGCCGGCGCGGGTGTCGTCGCGGATGTCGGAGCTCATGAGCGGTCTGCCTTCTGTGTCTGGTCGGCCTCGCCGGCTGGCGTGATGTCGGCCCCGCCGGCGGGTGCGTGCTCGGCCTGCTCGGCGCGCGCGATCGCGGCGCGCAACACCTCGGCCTGCGCCTCGGGCGTGACGTCGCCGATGAAGGCGCCCATCGCGGCCTCCGAGCCGGCGAGGTACTTCAGCTTGTCAGCCGCGCGGCGCGGACTCGTCACCTGCAGCATGAGGCGCACGGCATCCCGCCCCTCGGTGACCGGCGCCTGGTGCCACGCCGCGATGTACGGCGTGGGCGAGTCGTAGACGGCGTCGAGGCCGCGCAGCAGGCGGCGGTAGAGCGGCGCGAGGTCGTCGCGCTCGGCGTCGGTGAGGCCGGCGAGGTCGGGCACGTGCCGGTGCGGCAGCAGGTGGATCTCGAGCGGCCAGCGCGCGGCGAACGGCACGAAGGCCGTGAAGTGCTCGGTCTGCGCGAGCACGCGCGGGCCCGCCTGCTCGGCTTCGAGGATCTGCTCGAAGAGCGTGGGGCCGACCGCGTCGACCGACCGCAGCAGGGCCGAGGTGCGCGGCGTGATGAAGGGGTAGGCGTAGATCTGGCCGTGCGGGTGGGGGAGGGTGACCCCGATCTCCTGCCCGCGGTTCTCGAAGACGAAGACCTGCTCGATGCCGGGCATCCGCGACATGGCGTCGGTGCGCTGCGCCCACGCCTCGATGATGGTGCGGGCGCGGCTGACGGTCTGCGAGCCGAAGGATCCGTCGTGCTCGGGCGAGAAGCACACGACCTCGCAGCGGCCGACGCTCGCGCGCTGCCGCTCGAGGCCGATCGTGCGCAGGTCGTCGAGGCCGGCGGGCGCCTCGGGGTGCTCGAGGGCGGGCCCGAAGCTCGGCGAGCGGTTCTCGAACACCGCGACGTCGTACAGCGCCGGGATCTCGCTCGGGTTCGCGTCGGTCTGCGGCGCGAGCGGATCCTGGTCGGCCGGCGGCAGGAAGACCCGGTTCTGCCGGTTCGCGGCGATCGACACCCACTCGCCGGTGAGCACGTCCTGTCGCATCCGGGCCGTCTCGGGGCGCGGGTCGAGGGTGCGGCGGTCGAGGCTGCGCTCGGCGTGCGGGTCGAGCGTCGTGTCGGAGTCGTCGAAGTAGATCAGCTCGCGGCCGTCGGCGAGGGTCGTGGAGCGCTGGGTGATGGGCACGCTCCATGCTACGAAGCGCGCCTTCCGAACTCGTAAGGCCTACGCTTTCGATATCAACGACTTCCGAAAGGGGATGCCCGTGACCGACTCCGCCCCGCTGCGCCGCGAGCGCGCCGCCGCCTCCATCGCGCGGCGCGGGTTCGCCCGCGTGACCGACCTGGCGCGCGAGCTCGGCGTGAGCGAGGTGACGGTGCGCACCGACCTCGCCGCGCTCGAGGCGGAGGGCCGCATCACGCGCATCCACGGCGGTGCGATGCCGCGGGGGCTTGTCGCCGAGCGCGAGTCGAGCCTCGAGCAGTCGCGCACGCGGCTCGCGCGCGCGAAGGAGGCGATCGCCGCGGCGGCCGCCGCCGAGGTGCGCTCGGGTGAGAGCGTGCTGCTCGACGTCGGATCCACCACCCTCGCCGTGGCCCACGCCCTCGTCGCGCGCGCCGACCTGAGCGAGCTCGTCGTCGTGACGAACGGGCTCGCCATCGCGCTCGCGCTCGAGCCGGCCATCCCCCGTTTCACGGTCGTCGTGACGGGCGGCACGGTGCGCTCGCTGCAGCACTCGCTCGTGAACCCGCTGGCGACGACGCTGCTCGACGACGTGCGGGCCGACCTCGCGATCCTCGGCGCGACGGGCGTGCACGTCGAGCACGGGGTCACGAACGTCAACCTGCCCGAGGCCGAGGTCAAGCGCCGCATGGTCGCGAGCGCCGCCCGGCGCCTGCTCGTCGCCGACTCGAGCAAGATCGGTCAGGCGCACCTGGGCCGCGTCGCGCACCTCGACGAGATCGACGAGCTCATCACCGACACCGGCCTCGATGAGGGGGATGCCACGGCCCTCGCCGCGGCCGGGCTGCGGGTGAGAGCGGTCTCGCCCCGACGCCGCTGAGGCCGCGCGCCGGAGCCGCCCGGCGTTAGTCTGGCGACGTGACCCGCATCGCAGCCCCCACCGGAGAGCAGTTCCACCTCCGCCACGACGGCGCCCACGGCACCGTCGAGGCGACCATCACGGAGGTCGCCGCCGCCCTGCGGCAGCTCTCGGTCGACGGGCATGCGCTCGTGCAGGGCTTCCCCCGAGAATCGACGCCGCCGTTCGGGCACGGCATCGTGCTCGCCCCGTGGCCGAACCGCGTGCGCGACGGCCGCTGGGTGCACGAGGGGAAGGCGAGGCAGCTCGACATCACGGAGGTCGAGCGGGGCAACGCGATCCACGGCCTGCTGCGCAACACCCCGTACCGCGTCGTCGAGAAGTGGGACGACTCGGTCACGCTCGGCGCGGCGATCGTCCCGCAGCACGGCTGGCCCTTCCATCTCTGGACGACCGTCCAGTACGCCCTGACCGGCAACGGCATCCGCGTCACGCACACGGCGACGAACATCGGCAACCACGCCGCGCCGATCGCGTTCGGCACGCACCCCTTCCTCGCGGTCGGCGAGCACCCGATCGAGGAGCTCACGATCACCGCCCGCACCATCGAGCACGTCATCGTCGACGACCGCCTCAACCCCGAGGGCCTCGAGCCCGTCGCGGGCACGCGCTTCGACCTCAGCGGAGGCGTCGCCGTGAAGGACGCCCAGTTCGACGACGCCTGGCGCGTCGAGCCCGACGGCGACGGCATCGTCCGCACCGTGCTCTCGGCGCCCGACGGCACCGAGACCGAGCTGTGGCAGGGCCGCGAATGGGAATGGCTGCAGGTCTTCGTCACGCGCATCTTCCCCGGCGAGAGCGGCCAGCAGACCGCGATCGCGGTCGAGCCCATGACGGCCCCGGCCGACGCGCTCAACAGCGGGATCGGCCTGCGGTGGCTGCAGCCCGGCGACTCCTGGTCGGGCAGCTGGGGCATCTGCCGGCCCGCGTAGGGCATCCGTCGCCTGATCTGTCGGGGCGCATCCCCGTTAAGTGGGGGCACCGGCGCTGTAGGCGGGATGCCCGGCGCCTGGTTGGATGAGACCAGATCGACCGCGCCATCCATCGGGGGAGTGGACCGGCGGTCGGACTCGGAGTCGCGCATGACCACCACCGTCAAGATCATCGTCGCGGCCGTCGCCGGCGTCGTCGCGATCATCGGACTCCTCGTCGCCGCACCCATGCTCGGCGACGGCATCACGGGAGGCCAGTCGCAGGCGGCCTCGGTGAACGGCGCGGCGATCGACTACCCCGTCAACGAGCGCGGCGAGACCTACGGCAGCGCCAACGGCAGCCAGGTGCCCGACCTCCTCGCGGCACCCACCGATGACGGCCAGATCGGCTACGTGCGCGTGAGCGAGCTCGAGCTCGCGCGGAACGTCGCCGGGTCGCTCGAATCGGGCGAGCGCGTCGTCGAGGTCTACGCGAGCGACGGCGAGACCGTCATCGGCGAGTTCACCGTGACGAAGGACATGCCAGGCCCGCGCGCCGGGATGGACGACTGAGCGAGTGGGCCCCGTGGGGCTCGAACCCACGACCCGCGGATTAAAAGTCCGCTGCTCTACCGACTGAGCTAGAGGCCCGCGGGCTCAAATCTACCGCGACCGGGGGCGGACGCGACGCCCGCCCCCGTCGGAGTCAGGCGATGTTGTAGAGCGCCCGCGCCTCGTCGTGCGTCGCGATGGGGCGGCCGACCTCGCGGGCGATCTCCTGCGCCTGCTGCAGCAGTTCGAGGTTCGTCGGGTTGCGGGCGGGGTCGTAGAACAGTTCGAGGCCGGTCTTGATGTGGCCGCCGAGCTCGATCGCGCGTCGGAGGATGCCCGTGTCGTCGAGCGCGCCCTGGCCCCAGATCGAGATGTACCAGGGGTGCTTCACCTGCGCCTCCTCGATCATCGAGAGGTAGTAGTACAGGCTCTCCAGGCTCGGCTTCATGCCGTTGGTGCCGATCGGCTCGGTCGCGGTGAGGCCGTAGTCGCCGATGAGGTAGAAGTCCCACATCGAGCCCTTCGTCGACATTCCGCGGTTGACGTAGTGCATCGCGTGGCGCAGGTGGCCGGGCTCGTAGATGCCGAACACCATCGCGAGGTCGCGCTCGCGGAACATCTTCACCTGGCGGGCGACGCGCTCGTAGTTGAAACCGAACTCCGGCCCCGAGAGGTAGCCCTCGTCGTCGACGTCGGTGGCGAAGAGGGTGAGCCCCGTGTCGACGCAGCCGATGTTCACGTTCGCGTGGTCGTGCAGGTGGGGCACGTGCTCTAGCCCGCTCTCGCTCGGGAGGAGCCGCAGGTTGTTGCACGTCGTCGGGTACCAGGTGATGTCGGGATGCCGCTCCAGCACGCTGCGCCAGGTGCGCATGTAGTCCTCGTAGGCGTCCTCGCCGAGGAGGTCGAAGCTGCTGTTATGAGCGTGGATGGCGCCGGCTCCGGCCTCCCAGCACCGGATCGCGTCCTCCGCGATCTCCTCGTACGAGGTCGGGGTGTTCGGGTTCATCTCCTTGGTCCGGACGCCGTTGATGTGCGATTCGATGACGACCGGGTAGTCCCAGCTCGGCTTCCTGTCGGCGTATCTGTCCAGCGCGGTGGCCATCGATCTTCCTCTCCCGTCATTGCGAATGGAATCTATTCATACTGTGATGATTCATGCACAGAATGACCGGGCGGCCGCGTCGATGTCAAGCGGGGCTGCGCCGGGCGGTGGAGACATCCGTTGACACTCTCCGTCGATCGCGCTACGGTGCATAAGCAAGCAGGTGCTGAATAGAGCGGCGACTCGCTCTGGCGGCAGTGAACAAGGAGGTTCAACGATGTCGGCATCCCCCGAGGTGCGCCCCTTCCGCATCAGCATCCCCGATGCGGATCTCGAGGACATGATGGAGCGCCTCAAGCGCACCCGGTTCCCCGAGGACTTCGCCAACGACGACTGGCGGTACGGCTACAACACGGCGTACCACCGCACGCTCGTCGACTACTGGATCAACGAGTACGACTGGCGCGACGTCGAGCGCCGGATGAACGAGCTGCCCCACTTCAAGGTCGACCTTATGGGCGTCCCGCTCCACTTCATCCATGTCAAGGGCAAGGGATCGAACCCCATGCCGCTGCTGCTGCACCACGGCTGGCCGTGGACCTTCTGGGATGTGCGCAAGGTCATCGAGCCCCTCACCGACCCCGTGAAGTTCGGCGGCAAGGAGGAGGACGCGTTCGACGTCGTCCTGATCTCCCTCCCCGGCTACGGCTTCTCGTCGCCGCTGCGCGAGACCGGCTGGAACTTCTGGCACACCGCCGACCTCGAGAACGCGCTCATGAAGGACGTCCTGGGCTACGAGAAGTACGCGACGGCCGGCGGCGACTGGGGCGCGCTGATCGCGCAGCAGCACGGCCACAAGTACGAGAACGACGTCATCGGCCTCTACACCCACTTCCCGGCCCAGATGTCCCACTACCTCCCCGACCACCCGGACCAGCCCGCGGGCGTCGAGTTCGACCCCTTCCTCGGCCTCCCCGCCGAGAGCGAGTACACCGAGGAGGAGGCCGGCTGGTTCGAGCGAGGCAAGCTCTTCGTCGAGCGCGAGAGCGGCTACGGCGAGATCCAGCTGACCAAGCCGCAGACCCTCGCGGCGCTCGTCGCCGATTCGCCCGCTGCCCAGCTCGCGTGGATCACCGAGAAGCGCTACTTCTGGGGCCTCGCCGAGCGCGGCGTGGGCACGGAGGCCTTCGAGAGGGTCTGGCCCAAGGAGGACCTCATCACGACGGCGGCGGTCTACTTCCTGACCAACACCGGCGGCACGTCCTCGCGCTACTACTGGGAGTGCCGCGGCAACCCGTGGTCGCCGAGCCACGACCGCTTCCCCGTCGTCGGAGTCCCCACCGCCGTCTCGATCTACCCGGGGGAGATCTACAAGCCCCCGATGACCTGGACGTCGAAGTACTTCAACCTCCAGCAGTACCGGGTCCACTCCACCGGCGGGCACTTCGCGCCGCTCGAGGAGCCGGAGATCTACGTGGACGACGTCCGCACGTTCTTCCGGACGCTGCGCTGACCAGCGCGGTGGCCGACATCGCGTCGCCCGGATAACGAATCCGTCACGCGCGAGGCATTCCCCCGCAGACCCTTGCGGGGGGATGCCCCTCCGTTTACCATTCAACTGAATGGTGAGCAGTTTATTGAATAAAAATGCCAACCACTCGGAACCGAGTGTCCACCTTCCCAAGGAGTCGAAGATGTCTCTCTCGTCACAGCGCGGCCGGATCGCACGGGCATCCGCGTTCGTCGCCGCCGCCTCGCTCGCCCTCGTCGGCTGCACCACGACTGCCGGAGCCGACGGCGAGGATGCCGGGCCGATCGCGAAGGAGGACATCGTCCTCGTCGCCTCGGTCATCAACACCGCCAACCCCTACTTCACCGCCAACATCGAGGGCGCCGAGGCGCTCGCCGAGGAGCTCGACCTCCCGCTCGAGATCGTCGACTCGGAGAACTCGTCGCAGACCGAGATCTCGAAGATCCAGGCGATCCTCGCCCAGGGTAAGAAGGTCGTCATGTTCGTCAACACCGTGGCGAGCTCCGACACGCCCACGATCGTCGACGCGGTGAAGCGCGCCGGCGGGTACGTCTCGATCTGGTGGAACAAGCCCGACGAGTTCGAGCCGTGGGACCAGGGCGACAACTTCGTGGCCTTCCAGAAGCACCCCGGCATCGAGTCCGGTCGATGCAACGCTCAGGCTATCGGCGAGGCCCTCGGCGGCGAGGGCAACGTCATCATGCTCCCCGGCGTCGCCGACAGCACCACGAGCCAGACGCGCGTCACCGGCTTCAAGGCCGAGCTCGAGGAGAACTACCCGAACATCAAGATCCTCGAGGAGCAGCCGTCCGGATGGGACCCGGTGCTCGCGAACCAGAACGCCCGCGACATGATCGCCAAGTACGGCGATGAGATCGACGCGGTCTGGAGCGCTGACGACGGCATGCAGCTCGGTGCCCTCCAGGCCTTCGAGGATGCGGGCCTGCTCGAGCAGGTCAAGTTCGCTTCCGACGGCCTCTACCCCGACACGGTCGAGCTCATGAAGGAGGGCTACGGCAACAACGCGATCGTCGGCGAGACCTTCCACCGCGGCTACATGGCCTCGGCGATCGGCCTCTACACCGCCTACCTCGCGGCCATCGGCGAGATCGACCCGTCGGAGCTCCCGAAGGAGAAGCGCACGAGCTTCTTCGACATCAAGTGCGTCACGCCCGACAACCTCGACGAGTACGCGCAGTACGACGAGCCGGGCGCCGCGGCGGCCTTCGTCGACGACCTCATCGAGAACGGCCCGTGGGACACCGAGCCGGCCACCCTCGTGGGCGGCGGCGGCCCCGAGGTCCTCGAGTAGCAGGACGTAACCCCTTTCCGCTCCCGCCATCCTGACCAGCAGGATGGCGGGAGCGGACCCTAACCACAGACACCGTCGTCTTTCGTCAGGAGAACCACCATGGCTCAGAGGAATCCGACCCTCGACCGGCCGGTCGCCATCGACACGACCGCCATCAGGGTGCGCGAGCAGGGCATCGAGCGCCGAGCTCGGTTCCGCAGCATGTCGGAACCGCTGGGGCTGCTGATCGCACTCGTCGTTCTCCTGGTCGTATTCTCGCTGCTCAACGACCGCTTCCTCACGATCGGCAACGCGCAGAACATCCTCACCCAGGCGTCCATCCCGCTCATCATCGCGGTCGGCGCCACCCTCGTCATCCTCCTCGGCTCCATCGATCTCTCGGTCGAGGGCGTCATGGGCGCGGCCGGCATGACCTGGATCCTCCTGACCGCGAACTCACGCGGGGGCGAGGGCCTCGGAGCATGGGCCTGGGTCATCGCTCTCGGCGTCGCCCTCCTCTTCGGTCTCGCCAACGGCCTCATCTTCACGGGACTCAAGGTCCCCTCCTTCATCGTCACCCTCGGCATGTGGTACGTCGGGCTCGGCTTCGCGACGATCCTCTACGGCCGCGACCTGTTCCCCCGTCTGGAGGACCCCGCCCTCAAGGGGTGGACCTCGCAGCTCACGCTCGGCCTCCCCAACGCCTTCTGGCTCGCCCTGCTCGTGATCGCCATCGGGCTCGCCGTCGTCCGGTACACGCGCATCGGTCGCGTCGCGCTCGCCGTCGGCAACAGCGAGACCATCGCCCGCGCCGCCGGTCTGCCCGCCTTCGGCGTCAAGGTCGCGGTCTTCGCCATCGCCGCGGTGCTGAGCGGACTCGGCGGCATTCTCGCGACGATCCAGCTCGACATCGGCTCGCCCCTCGTGGGCTCCGGCCTTCTCTTCATCGTCATCCCGGCCGTCGTCATCGGCGGCACGAGCCTCGGCGGCGGCAAGGGCGGCATCCTCCGCACCGTGCTCGGCGTCTTCCTGCTCACCGTGCTCAACAACGGTCTGATCCTCTCCGGCGTCGACACGAGCTGGCAGTCGGCCGTCTCCGGCGTGATCCTCGTCGCCGCGATCGTCTTCGCGGCGTGGTCGCACCGCGACCGCCTGGGGGTGGCGAAGTGACCGCCCGAGCCGCATCCGACGCATCCACCCGCACCGCGACCGAGAACGAGGTGACCGCCATGAGCGAGACGACCCCCGTGCTTCGCCTGTCAGAGATCTCCAAGACCTTCGGAACGACCAAGGCGGTCGACTCCGTCTCGTTCGAGATCCTCCCTGGCGAGGTGATCGGTCTGATCGGCGAGAACGGCGCAGGCAAGTCCACCCTCCTGAAGATGCTCTCGGGCAACTACCGCCCCGACCGTGGCTCGATCGAGGTCAACGGCGTCCAGGAGAGCTTCCGCGGACCGGCTGACGCCCTTCGCGCCGGCATCGGGGTCGTGCACCAGGAGCAGTCGCTCTTCACCAACCTCACCGTCGCCGAGAACATCGAGATCAACACGCCGGCCGGCCGCGGCGGGGTCAGCCGCCTCGGCCTCTACAACTGGCGCCGTCTCAACCGCGACGCGGCCAGGGCGCTCGAGCTCATCGGCTCGAAGCTCGACCCCAACACGCACGTCAGCGACCTCTCGTTCGTCGATCGGCAGATGGTCGAGATCGCCCGCGCCATCCGCGTGAGCGCCTCGAGCCACACCTCGCCGCTCGTCATCCTCGACGAGCCGACGGCGATCCTCGAGCGCACCGAGACCGAGATCCTCGAGCGCGAGATCAGCAAGCTGCGCGACATCGGGTCGGTCATCTTCGTCTCGCACCGCCTCGACGAGGTTCTGCGCATCTGCGATCGCGTGCTCGTCATGAGCAACGGGCGGCTCATCGCCGACCGGCGCTCGCGCGAGACCAACGAGGACGAGCTGTTCCGCCTCATGGTGGGCCGCGAGGTCCACGCCGCGCAGCGCGCCCGGTCGAGCGTCGCGCCCGGCACGGCTCCGGTCATCGCGGTGTCGCAGCTCGCCCGCACGGGGGAGTTCGCGGACGTCTCGTTCGACGTCCGCCCGGGCCGCGTCCTCGCGGTGCTCGGCACGAGCGGCTCCGGGCGCGAGTCGCTCGTCCGCACGATCTTCGGCGCCGAGGCGGCTACCTCCGGCACCGTCGCGATCGGCGGGGATTCCGCGGCCAGGCCGACCATTCAGCGCTCCGTCAGGAGCGGCATCGGCTACCTGCCCGCCGAGCGCAAGACGGAGGGGATGGTGGGCGAGATGCCCGCCGACGAGAACCTCACGCTCACCCACCCCGGTCGCGCCGCAGTCGGCCCGTTCGAGTTGCCCCGCCGCCGCCGCGCGATCGCCGCCGAGTGGTTCGAGACCCTCGACATCCGTCCGCGCACCCCCGAGCGGCAGCTCGGCGAGTTCTCCGGCGGCAACCAGCAGAAGGTCGTCCTCGCGAAGTGGCTCAACTCGCCCGAGCTGCGCGCGCTCCTGCTCGATCACCCGCTGCGCGGTCTCGACCCGGGGGCGGCGGAGACGGTCAACGAGCAGGTCCGCGCAGTCTGCGACGCCGGCACCGCGATCGTGCTCATCCCCGACACGATCGAGGAGGCGCTCGAGATCGCGGACGACATCATCGTCATGCGCGACGGTCGCGTCTCCGGTCGCTACGACCTCGGGCACGACGACCCCACCACGCTCGACCTGCTCGAAAGGATGCTGTGATGAGCACCACGGTCACGGAGGCCGCGCCCACGACGGACGCCGCGCCTCGGCCCCGCCGCACGTTCGTCGGGCGCCACGCCTGGCAGGCCATCGGCCCCATCGTCATCTTCGTAGCGATGCTCGTCGTCGTCGCCATCCTCACTCCCGCGTTCATCGGCGGCGGCGGCCTTGCGATCGTGGCGACCTCCTCGGCGCCGATCCTGCTGCTCGCCCTCGGGCAGGCGATGGTGCTCAACGTCGGGTCGATCGACCTCTCCAACGCGGCGATCGCGCTGCTCGGCGCGATCCTTCTGGCGCTGACCCTCGGTCCGATCGCTGGGGCGGCCCCGCTCGTGATCCTGCTCGCCACGACCCTCTTCGGAGCGGTCAACGGGTTCCTCGTCGCGACCTTCCAGGTGCCCTCGTTCGCGCTCACGCTCGGCACGCTCGGCATCTTCCAGGCCGCCGCGCTCGTGGTGAGCGGGCGGACCACGGTCTACGTCTCGGCCAACAGCGAGATCACCTCCGCGCTGTACCAGAGCGGCATCGCGAACGTGCCGCTGACCTTCTGGATCGCCGTCGTCTTCGCCGTGGTTCTGTGGGTCATGATGCGCTACACGCGCATCGGCCGCGGCCTGACCGCGATCGGCAAGAACGAGTCCGCAGCCATCTTCTCGGCCGTCCGCACGCGCAGCCTCAAAGTGCTCGCCTTCGCGCTCTCCGGGTTCGCGGCGGGGCTCGGCAGCATCGCGATCATCGCGCAGGCCGGCTCGGCCTCCCCGAGCGGGCTCGGAAGCGACCTGCTCCTCCCGGCGATCGCCGCGGCGCTCATCGGCGGCACGTCCATCTCGGGCGGCGTCGTCAACCCGCTTACCGTGATCTTCGGAGCCCTCACGGTCGCGCTCGTGCCGATCGCGTCGGCCGCCATCGGCATCCCCACCCAGGCGCAGAGCCTCGTGTACGGCGTCGTGATCATCGCGATCGTCGCCCTCACGATGTCGCGCAACAAGTCCAGCATCGTCAAGTAGCAAGCGAGAGGAATCCCCCCCATGACCACGACCGAACTCATGGAGGCCAAGAACACGGGCGTTCTCGGCCACCTCGAGCCACGCGAGGTGTTCCAGTTCTTCGAGGTGCTCACGAGCATCCCCCGCGGCAGCGGCAACGAGGAGCAGATCGCGAACTGGGTCCTCCGCTTCGCCGAGGCCCACGGCCTCGAGGCGTCGAAGGACGACGCGCACTGCGTGCTCGTCCGCAAGCCCGGCCAGGGCGGGCTCGAGAACGCCGCACCGCTCATCCTCCACGGCCACCTCGACATGGTGTGCGAGAAGGCGGAGGGGGTCGAGTTCGACTTCGCGAACCAGCCGCTGAGCCTCATCGTCGACGACGAGTTCATCTCGGCCGACGGCACCTCCCTCGGCGCCGACAACGGGATCGGCGTCTCGTACATCCTGGCGCTCCTGGCATCGACGGACCTCGCCCACCCCCCGCTCGAAGCCGTGCTCACGGCCATGGAGGAGAAGGGCAAGGTCGGCGCCGGCCAGTTCGACGTCTCCCGACTGTCGGGCAAGCGCATGATCGACTTCAACTGGATCACCGACAAGGAGATCCTCGCCGGCTGCTCGGGCGACGTGACGTTCGTCGTCGACGTGCCGGGCGAGCTCGAGCCCACCCCGGCAGAGCTCGATGCGGTGCGGTCGCTCGACGTGCGCGGTCTCCACGGCGGTCACTGCGAGTTCGACATCCAGCTCGAGCGCGCGAACGCGCTGCAGGTGCTCGCGCGCGCCGTGCGCCGCGTGTCGCAGTCGTTCGACGTGCGCATCGCGCAGCCCTTCGGCGGCGCTCAGAACAACGCCATTCCTGCCGACGCGTCGGCCGTGCTCGTGCACCGCTCGGCCGACACCGCGGCGATCGCGGCGGTGCTCGCCGAGCTCGACGGCGAGCTCAAGAAGGAGTACGAGCTCGCCGACCCCGGGATCCGCGTCGAGCTCACCGACGCCGAGCGGCCGGAGACGGTGTTCTCCGCCGCGGCCGCCGAGCGCCTGATGTCGCTCCTGCGCCTCATCCCGCACGGCGTCGTGAGCTGGAACCTGCACGTGCCCGACCGTGTCGAGACCTCCAACAACATCGGCACCGTCCGCCCGACCGCGAACGGCGCGCGCATCATGTCGACCATCACGTCGGCGCTCACCTCGCGCAAGCACGAGCTGTGGGATCGCATCCGCGCCGCCGTCGACCTCGCAGGCGGTGGAGTCACCGCGGAGCTCTTCGGCCTCGACGCCCCTGAGTTCCCCTACCGGCCCGACTCGGAGCTGCTCGCGACGGCCTCGCAGGCCTATCGCGACGTCCTCGGCGCCGAGCCGAGCGTCGAGGTGTCGCAGTGCTCGCTCGAGCTCGGCATGTTCAGCCGCCGCGTCCCCGTGGAGGACATCATCTCGATCGGCACCGAGCTGCACGCCCTGCACTCGCCGGCCGAGAAGGTCAACCACCGCTCCGTGGAGCGCGTCTGGCCGCTCATCAAGGCGGTCGTCTCGCGACTCTGATCGCGAATGCTCGACCCTCGTGGCCCGGATCGCGAACGCATCCGGGTCACGAGCCGTTCCCGGGGCTCCGCGCCTGCGGTCGGCGCGATCAGTCGGTCGCCGGCCCTTGCGCGAGGAGGTACTCGGCCGATTCCTCGTCGGTCACGAGGACGTTGATCCATCCGCCCCGGACGGCGGCCAGGAGCGCGCGGTGCTTGCTGTCGCCGCCGGAGACCGCGATCCGCTGGTCGGCGCGGCGGAGCTGCTCGAGAGTGACCCCCACGACGTGCGGGTCGAGTTCGCAGTCGATCGGGCGACCGTTCTCGTCCATGAAGCGCAGATTGATCTCGCCGACGGCCCCGAGCTCGCGGGCGTGCGCGAACTCCTCCTCGGAGAAGAAGTTGTCGCCGGCGACGAGCGGCGCGACGACGGTCGCATTGCCGATGCCGACGAGGGCGATGTCGAGCTCGTCCAGTGCATCGAGAGCCTGTCGCGCGAACGGATCGTTGGCGAGGATGGCGTCGCGGACGTCGACCGAGGGGGCCACGCCGGGCACGCGGAGGAACACCGGCTCGGCATCCGTCAGCCGGGCGAAGCGCTCTGTGGCCGTCGTCGCCTCGTGCTGGGTCGTCGGCTGGCCGACGCCGCCGAGCATCTCGACGACGCGCTTGGCCTTCCCGTGCGAGAAGCGGGGCAGGTTGTCGACGAAGCGCCGCATCGATCGGCTCCATGAGGTGAAGCCGATCGTCTTCCCATCGATGGGGTACGAGCGGAACACGCTCGCGAGTGCTCGGCCGAGAGTCTCGGTGCGCTGCGACTCCGACTCGCCCGAGGCGTCGACGATGTGCACCTCGCGGAGCCCAAACATCGTCTCGACGCGGTCCTCCAGGTCGGCGTTGAGGCCCTGAGGGGTGACGACGACGGTGCGGACGATGCCGGCGCCCTCGGCCGCGGAGAGCAGGCGCGAGACGCGCGCCTGCGAGACGCCGAGGGTGCGGGCGATCTCCGTCTGCACGAGGCCGCGGGTGTGGTACAGGTGCGAGACCTTGGTCATCATCCTGAGCTGGTCGAGGTCCCGGTTGTCGACGGGCATCGCGTCCTCTTCCTGTTCGCGGGCGAGTGTGCTGGAATGGGGCTCTCTGAGTACTGCTCCGATTCGGTCGGTCCACCGGACCTCCACCCGCCTCAGTATACGGAATCCTTAGTCCTTTTTTGACTGAAAATTCAGGATTCTCCGCCTCTCTCCCTTAACCGGGTCCCGCGGATCGCGGCATCTCGCCGTTCGGGGCCGACCGCCGAGCCTCGCCCGATTCGCGCTCCCTCGTCCGCACGTCGGCCTCGCCCTCTCCGGATCGCTCGTCGCGCTCGTCCCGCAACGGCTGAATCGGCCTTGACAGGGTGCGCCCCGATGCCTACTCTCGAACCAGGCCGAATGAGGATTCGGACCTTGAATAGAATTTCAAACGGTCAGCGACGACCGGGAATCACAGGAGCGGAACCGACCATGAGCCTCTTCGAGAGCATCAGCGACCCGACCGACCTCGACGCTCTGCGCCGAGTCGTGGCCGAGTCGCCGCGCCCCGAGGCGCTGGTCCCGCTGGGCATCGATCGGCTCGCGATCGGCCCCGGTGCCGCGCTCGCCGTGGCCGACGAGCTCCACCGTCTGATCCAGCGCCGACAGATCCGCGCGCCCCGCATCCACGTGCTGCTCATCGTCGACGCCGCCCTGATCCGCCGGGGCGAGGCCGATCTCAAGGCCCTCGTCCGCAATCTGCTCGACGATCACGGCTTCGCCGTCGAGACGCTCGTGCTCGGCGACCGCGAGCACTCCCTCCACGCCGACGACGACGCCCTCGACGCCGCCGCCGCCGCAGCCGGCCGCGTCGACGCTGTCGTGTCCGTCGGCTCCGGAACGATCAGCGACATCGCCAAGGTCGCGACCGACCGCGCCGGGGGCATCCCGTTCATCCTCGTGCAGACCGCCGCCTCGGTCGACGGCTACACCGACAACGTGTCCGTCATCCTCCGTGCGGGCGCGAAGCGCACGATCCCCTCGCGCTGGCCCGACGTCGTGCTCGCCGATACGACGACGATCGCGACCGCGCCGATCGCGCTCAACACCTCCGGCTTCGGCGAGCTGCTCTCGCTCTACACGGCCCCGGCCGACTGGTGGCTCGCCTCGCGCATCGGGCTCGACCCGACCTTCCACGAGACGCCGCGCGACCTCCTGCTCGCCTTCGCGGGCTCCCCGCGCGAGTGGGGGGCGGGCCTCGCCGACGGCGCGCCCGCCGCGGTCGAGCAGCTCACGCGCGTCCTGGCGATCCGCGGCATCGGGACGGGGATCGCCGGGACGACCGCGTGCCTGTCGGGGGTCGAGCACCTAGTCAGCCACATGCTCGACATGCACGCCGCCGCGCGCGGCCTCGAAACGGGTCTCCACGGCGCGCAGGTGGGTGTCGCCTCGCTCGTCGCCGCCGCGGCGTGGGAGCACCTGCTCTCCCGCCTCGCCACGGAGGCGCCGGCCCGCCAGCCGATCGACCGCGAGAGAGAGCGCGCCGCCGTCGAGGAGACCTTCGCCCCGCTCGACCCCAGCGGCGCACTCGCCGCCGAGTGCTGGGCGGACGTCGCCCGCAAGCTCGACGCGGTCGACGCTGCGGGGGACGGCATCGATGCGGTCCTCGCCGCCCTCCCCGCCTCCGTCGCCGCGGGCGAGCCCGCCCTCATGCCGGTCGACGACGTCGCGGCGGCGCTCCGCGTCGCGGGCGCCGCGGCGTCTCCGGCCGAGCTGCAGGGATGGATCGACGACGACATCTGGCGGTGGGCCGTCGCCCGCTGCCACCGCATGCGCAACCGGTTCACGGTGGTCGATCTGCTCGACCTCCTGGGCTGGTGGGAATCCGCCGACGTGGACGCCGTCCTCCGTCGCGCCAAGCAGGCCGGCGAGGGGGTGCTCGCATGACCGCGACTGCGGTTCCAGTCCGCTCGCATGCGGCTCCCCTCGTCGTCGCCGTCGACTGCTCGACGACGAGCGCCAAGGCCATCGTGTGGGATCCCTCGGGCGAGCGCGTCGCGAGCGCGCACGCGCCGCTCCCGCTCAGCACTACCCAGCCCGGCCACGGGGAGCAGGACCCGACCGACTGGTGGAGCGCGACCGCTCGGGCGATCCGCGCCGCCGTCGAAGGAATCGACACCGACCGCGTCGTCGCCGTGAGCGTCACCCACCAGCGCGAGTCCTTCGCCTGCCTGGACGAGCGCGGCGATGCCGTGCGCCCCGCGATGCTCTGGCTCGACGTCCGCGCCCGCGAGCAGGTCGAGCGCTTCGGCACCGACCGCGTGCACGCCCTCACGGGCAAGCCCGCCAACCCCACTCCCGCCTGGTACAAGCTGCTCTGGATCGCCGAGCACGAGCCCGAGACCCTTGCCCGCACGCGGCGCATCGTCGACGTGCACGGCTACCTCGTGCAGCGGATGACCGGTCTTTGGGTGACCTCGATCGCGAGCGCCGACCCGCTCGGGCTCGTCGACCTCGCCACGGGCGACTGGTCCGACGAGCTCCTCGCCGCGGCGGGCGTGAGCCGGGAGCAGCTGTGCGAGCTCGTCGACCCGGGGGCTCGCATCGGCGCGCTCACCGCGAGCGCGGCGGCCGAGCTCGGCCTGCGCGCCGACACGGTCGTGATCGCCGGCGCGGGCGATGGCCAGTGCGCCGGTCTCGGCGCGGGAGTCACCGCTCCCGGCCGCGCGTACCTGAACCTGGGCACCGGGCTCATCGCGGGCATCGTGAGCGAGACCTACGCGCCGAGCCCCGCGTACCGCGCGCTCACGGGCGCCGTCCCCGGCACCTTCGACTTCGAGCTCTTCATCGGCGCGGGCACCTACATGGTGACCTGGTTCGTCGACACCTTCCTCGAGCCGCCGGGCGTGGGTGGTAGCACGCCCGGCGGTCTCGAGCTCCACTGGGAGCAGCAGGCGGCGCAGATCGCGCCGGGCGCCGACGGTCTGGTCGTCGTGCCGTACTGGAACGGCGCCCTCACGCCCTACTGGGACGCCCGTGCGCGCGGCGTCATGGTCGGTCTCACGGGCGCGCACGGCCGCGCCCACATCTACCGCGCCATCCTCGAGGGCATCGCGTTCGAGCTGCGGCTGTGCGTCGAGCACGCGGAGGCCGGGCTCGATCGCCCGGTCTCCGAGTTCGTCACGATGGGTGGCGGCTCGCGCAGCCCGTTCTGGTGCCAGCTGCTCGCCGACGTCCTCCAGCGCCCGATCGTCCTCGCGGGCGAGGACGAGGCCACCTGCCTCGGCGCCGCCATGCTCGCCGCCGCCGGCGCCGGCATCCACGACGGCATCGAGGCCGCCTCGAGCGCGATGAGCGGCCTCGGCCGCCGATTCGAGCCCGACCCGTCGGCGCCCGCGATCTTCGACGCCCTCTACGCCGGCTACCGCGCCGTGTACCCCGCGCTCGCCCCGGTCTTTCCGACGCTCGGCGGGGCCGCCGCATGAACGCCGTCTCGGCAGCGGATGTCGCGGTGCGGCTGACCTCTCCCTCGCGCTTCTACAGCGTCTATCTCTTCGATCTCGACGGCACGATCTACCTGGGCGACGAGCTGCTCCCCGGCGCCCGCGAGCTCCTCGCGGCGCTCCGCGAGCGCGGCGCGCGCACGGTGTTCCTCTCGAACAACCCCACCAAGGACCCGGCGATGTACGTCGAGAAGCTCCGGCGCCTCGGCATCGAGGCCGAGCTCGGCGACGTCGTCAACACGGTCGTCTCCACGGTCGGCTGGCTCACGCGGAACCACCCGGGCGCGACGGTGTTCGCGATTGCGGAGGAGCCGCTCGTGCGCGCGCTGCGCGAGGCGGGCATCCGCCTCTCGGAGGACCCGGCCGAGATCGACATCGTCATCGCGAGCTACGACCGCGCCTTCGACTACCGCAAGCTCCAGATCGCGTTCGACGCCATCTGGCAGAACAAGCGCGCGCAGCTCATCACCACCAACCCCGACCGGTACTGCCCGTTCCCGGGCGGCCGCGGCGAGCCCGACGCCGCCGGCATCGTCGCCGCCATCGAGGCGACGACGGGCATCACGTGCTCGGCCAACATGGGCAAGCCCGACCGCATCATGATCGACACCGTCCTCGCGACCCTCGGCGTGCCCGTCGAGGACGCGATCATGGTCGGCGATCGCCTCGGCACCGACGTGCGCATGGCCGTCAACGCGGGCATGAGCTCGGCCCTCGTTCTCACGGGCGACAGCACGCTCGACGACGTCGAGGCGACGCCCTCCGCCGAGCGCCCCACCTTCGTGCTCGACCGCATCGACCGCCTCCTCCCCGAAGGGACGAGCCCGTGCGGCAACGACTGATCCTCATCCACCTGATCCCAGCCGGCGCGAGCGTCGGAGAAAGGGGGTTCCCATGGAAACCCTGAGCAACGACACGCTGCTCGAGATGCAGCGGCGCATGCTGCGCATCCGCGCCTTCGACGAGCGCGCCTCCAAGATGGTCAAGCGCGGCCACATCCCCGGCACGGTGCACACGAGCATCGGCCAGGAGGCCCAGGTCGTCGGCGCCACGATGGCGCTGCGCGCCGGCGACTACACGACCGGCAACCACCGCAGCCACGGCCATCCCATCGGCATGGGCTCGCCCCTCGGCCCGCTCATGGCCGAGCTCGTGGGCAAGGCCACGGGCGTCTGCAAGGGCAAGGGCGGCTCGCTGCACCTCGCCGACTTCGCGGTCGGCAGCCTCGGCGAGTCCGGGATCGTCGGGTCGAGCATCCCGATCGCCATGGGGGCCGCTCTCAGCGCGAGCGTCCGCGGCACCGACCAGGTCGCCCTCGCGTTCTTCGGCGACGGGGCCGCGAACCAGGGCGTGCTCTACGAGTCGATGAACCTCTCGGGCGTGTGGAACCTGCCCGTCATCTTCCTCTGCGAGAACAACCAGTACGCCCTCAGCACCCCCGCGCACACGGTCACCTCCGGCGTCATCGCCGACCGCGCCGCCGGCTTCGGGATGCCCGGCGTGCGCGTCGAGGACGGCCAGGACGTCCTCGCGGTGCACGATGCGGTCTCGACCGCGGTCGCGCGGGCGCGCGCCGGCGACGGCCCCACGCTCGTCGAGGTCGTGACCTACCGCTACAACGAGCACTCCGAGGGCCTGCGACTGGGCACCGACTACCGCCCGGTCGACGAGCGCGAGGCGTGGCTCAAGAAGGACCCGATCCAGCTGTTCCGCGAGCACCTGCAGTCGATTGGCGTCCCGGCCGACGAGCTCGACGCCATGGAGGCGGAGGTGCTGGCCGAGGTCGACGAGGCCGTGGCCTTCACGGACGCCAGCCCCTACCCCGACCCCTCGGTCGCCTTCGACGACCTCTACACCGATACGGAGTACGCAGCATGACCGTCATGAGCTTCCTCGGCGCGATCGGCGCCGCACAGCGCGAGGCGATGGACGCCGACGAGCGCGTGATCATCTTCGGCGAGGACGTCGAGGCGAACGTCTACGGCACGACCGGTGCGGGCAAGACCCGCTCCGACAAGGGCGACTTCCTGCAGATGTACGGCCGCAACCGCATCCGCAACACCCCCATCTCGGAGGAGAGCATGGTGGGTGCCGCCGCGGGCGCCGCGATGACGGGCCTGCGCCCGATCGTCGACCTGTCGTACTCGTCGTTCCTGTACATGGCGATGGACCAGTTCGTGAACCAGGTCGCCAAGAACCGCTACATGTTCGGCGGCCAGGCCTCGATGCCGGTCGTCTTCCGGTCCGCGATGTTCTACGGCCTCAACACCGGAGCCCACCACTCCGACCGGCCGTACCCGATGTTCATGAACGTGCCGGGCCTCAAGATCATCGCGCCGGCGACGCCGACCGATGCCAAGGGCCTGCTGCGCTCCGCGATCGACTCCGACGACCCCGTGCTCACCTTCGAGGCCTGCCTGCTCTGGGGCAGCAAGGAGGACGTGCCGGAGGAGGAGTTCTGGATCCCGCTCGGCGAGGCGCGCACCGCTCGCGAGGGCACCGACGTGACCGTCGTCGCCATCTCGAGCTCGGTGCCCGAGGCCGTCGCGGCCGCCGAGGCGCTCGCCGCCTCGGAGGGCGTCTCGGTCGAGGTCATCGACCCGCGCACTCTCGTGCCGCTCGACCGCGACGCGATCCTGCGCTCGGTGCACAAGACGGGTCGCCTCGTCGTCGCCGAGCCCGCGCACCGCACGTGCGGCGCCGCCGCCGAGATCAGCGCCCACGTCGTCGAGGAGGCGTTCGGGGTGCTCAAGGCCCCGATCGTGCGCGTGACGGCGCCGGACATGCAGATCCCGTTCAGCACGGCGCTCGAGAAGCAGATGTACCCCACGCGCCACACCATCGAGGCCGCCATCCGGCGCGTCCTCGACCTCCCCGCCTCCGCCGAGGCGACCGAGCTCGCGTCCGCGGGCGCCCAGTAAGCAGAGCACAGAAGGAGAAGAAGAGATGGCACGAGTAGAGGTTCTGCTCCCGCAGTGGGGCATGGGCATGAGCGAGGGCGCGATCGTCGAGTGGCTCAAGAGCGTCGGCGACCGCGTCACCGAGGACGAGCCGCTGGCCGAGGTCGAGGCCGAGAAGGTCGAGGAGACGCTGGAGTCGCCCGCGACCGGCACCCTCGTCGAGATCCTCGTCCCCGCCGGGGGAGACCCCGTCGAGGTCCGCACGGTCGTCGCCGTGATCGAGACCGACTGATCGCACAACCGCACTCGCCGGCGAAGGCCGACGGGCATCCCCTCATCGAAAGGACGACCCCTATGTCAGCGGTCACCCCTCGCGAGATCGTGCTGGCCGCCCAGGCGGGCGGCTACGCGGTCGGCGCGTTCAACATGCACAACCCCGAGACGACGCAGGCGCTCATCCAGGCCGCGCAGCTCGCGGAGGCGCCCGTGTTCCTGCAGATCGGCCGCGCGATCGTGCCGCACCTCGGTCTCGCCGAGGCGTACCGCATGGTGCGCCACGAGCTCGACCGCTCGGGGCTGCAGGCGCCGATCCACCTCGATCACGGCACGTACGACGAGGTCTTCGAGGCGATCCGGCTCGGCTTCGACTCCATCATGTTCGACGGATCGCACATGCCGTTCGAGGAGAACATCAAGGCCACGAAGCACGTCGTGACCGTCGCGCACTCGTTCGGCATCCCCGTCGAGGCCGAGCTCGGGAGCATCCCCGACGCCGACAACGCGATCGACTGGGAGTCGCACTACACGAAGGTCGACGAGGCCGAGCGCTTCGTCGCCGAGACGGGCGTCGACTTCCTCGCCATCTCGGCCGGCGTCATGCACGGCGTGCCGTCGCTCGAGCCCAAGCCCCTCGCGATCGAGCTCATCGAGCGCATCCGCGACGTGACGAACGTGCCGCTCGTGCTGCACGGCGCGTCGGGCGTGCCGACGAACGAGCTGCACCAGGCGATCGCCGCGGGCGTGCACAAGCTCAACGCCGACACCGATCTGCGCCACGCGTTCCGCCGCGGTCTCGAGGAGGTGTTCGCCGAGGGCGACCGCCAGCTGGAGACGGCGATGGCCGAGGGTCGCCGCCGGATGATCGAGGCGACCATCGCGAAGATGCAGGAGTACGGCTGCGCGGGCAAGGCGAGCGCCCCGGCGCCCGGCCTGGTGCCGGCGTGAGCACCGCCGTCGAGCTCGAGGAGGGCGTGACCACGCCCCTCACGGGCATCCGCCGCACCGCGGCGCGGCACATGGTGAAGGCATGGGCGGCCCCTGTGTTCCACCTCACGGTCGAGGTCGACATGGGCGAGGCCGCGCGCGTCAAGGAGGTCTCACCGCGCGCGACCGTCACCGACGTGCTCGTGCGCGCCGCGGCCCGCGCGCTCGTGGCCGTCCCCGAGGTCAACGTCCATGTGGGCGAGGATGCCGTGGTCGCCTTCGAGCGCGCCAACGTCGGCATCGCGGTCGCGACCGAGAAGGGGCTCATGGTGCCCGTCGTGCACGGCGCCGAAGCCCTGTCGATCGACGAGATCGCCGCTCGCCGCAGCGAGATCGTGGGGCGCGCCCGCGAGGGCGCGCTCACGCGGGAGGACATCTCCGGCGGCACCTTCACGATCTCGAACCTCGGCATGATGGGCGTCGCGCGCTTCGACGCGATCGTCAACGTGCCGCAGGCCGCGATCCTCGCAGTCGGTGCGACGACCGACCGCTACGTCCTCCGCGACGGTGAGGCGCAGTGGCGGCCGATCGCCGACCTGACCCTCACGTGCGACCATCGCGCCCTCGACGGTGCGGCGGGTGCACGCTTCCTGAGCGCCCTCGCGGCGGAGCTCTCCGCTCCGCTCGGCTGAGGCATGACGTGACGACGACCACCGCACTCCGGGCCGCGGCGTCGGGTTCAGATCGGGATCCCGCGACGGTCGTCGTCGACGGACGGCTCGAGCAGTCGCCCGACCCCGGCTCGCTCCCTGCGCGAGCGAGCCGGGGCACTCTCCTCCTCCGCGACGACGTGTCGCGGGGCGCGGTCACCGACCTCGCCGACTCGGTGCGGCTGCTGAACGCGGTCGCGCGGACGGGCGCGCACGATCGCGTAGTGCGCGTCTACCGCCCGTGGCCGACCGTCGCCCTCACGCGCCGGGAGCGCCTCATGCCGGGCTTCGACGCCGCGTGCGCCGCAGCCCGTGCTCGCGGCTTCGAGCCCGTCGTGCGCCCCACGGGCGGTCGCGCCGTGGCCTATGACCCGAGCTGCCTCGTCGTCGACGTCGTCGAGACCGAGCGCGGCGGGCGCGGAGACGCCACGAGCGCGTTCATCTCCGTCGGCGAGCGCTTCGTCGATGGCCTCGTCAAGGTCGGCGTCGACGCGCGCCTCGGCCCCGTGCCCGACGAGTACTGCCCGGGCGACTACAGCGTCAACGCCCGCGGGGCCGTCAAGCTCGTCGGCACGGCCCAGCGCGTCGTCCGCGGCGCGCGGCTCGTGAGCGGCTCGGTGCCGCTCGGCGCCGTCGACGCACTCGTCGACGTGCTGGCGGCGGTCAACGTGGCTCTCGACTTCGCGTGGAACCCTGCGACCTTCGGCTCGGTCGCCCTCGAAGCGCCCGATGCCCCACCCGTCGACGTCGAGGAGGCCATCATCGAGAGCCTGCTCGTCGGTCGCGCGGCGCCCGGCACGATCGTCGAGCTCCTGCGCCCTTGACGGCCCTGCGCTCCTACGGGCGACGGCGCCTCGGCAGAGATCGCGCGGCCACCACGGCGTCGCGCCATCCCTCGTAGAGCCACTCGCGCTCGTCGGCGCTCATCGTCGGCTCGAAGACCCGCTCGCACGACCACCGATCGGCGATGCTCTCGACGCTCCAGAGCCCCGCGCCGGCGCCCGCGAGGTGCGCGACCCCGAGCGCCGTGCGCTCGAGCCCGCGCGGGCGCTCGACCGGGATGCCGAGGATGTCCGCCTGGAACTGGCACAGCACGTCGTTGACGACGGCTCCGCCGTCGACGCGCAGCGACGGGATGCTCACTCCGCCCCGCACGAGCGCGTCGACGTTGTCGCGCGTCTGGTACGCCATCGCCTCGATCGCCGCGCGCACGACGTGCGCCGCGGTCGACTCGAGCGTGAGGCCGACGATCGTCGCGCGCGCGTTGCGGTCCCAGTGCGGATCGCACAGGCCGGCGAAGGCGGGGACCATGTACACCCCGCCGTTGTCCGGCACGCTCGCGGCGAGCGACTCGGTCTGGGAGGCGTAGGAGAAGAGCCCGAGCTGGTCGCGCAGCCACTGGATCGTCTGCCCGCTGTGGAAGACGACGCCCTCGGCCTCGTAGGTGATGCGGTCGTCGATGCCCCACGCGACGCTGCTCGACATGCCGTCGAGGATCCGGGGGCGGCCGCCGACGTTGACGGTGAGGACCCCGGCGGTGCCGAAGGTGTTCTTCGTCATGCCCTCGGCGATGCACGCCTGCCCGAAGAGGCCCGCCTGCTGGTCGCCGAGGATGGCGTGCACGGGCACGGGGGTCGGCGAGGAGCCGGGGAGGACGCCGTCGGCGAGGTCTCCGAACCAGGCGTTGGAGGGCCGCACCTCCGGGAGCAGCGAGAGGGGGATGCCGAGCATTGCGCACAGCTCCTCGTCCCACGTCGCCGACTCGATGTCGAGCAGAGCGGTGCGCGAGGCGGAGCTCGAGTCGGTCGCGTGCGAGGCGCCGCCGGTGAGGTTCCAGAGCAACCACGTGTCGACGGTGCCGACGGCGAGGAGGCCGCGCTCGGCGTCCTCGCGCACACCCGGCACGTTCTCGAGGAGCCAGGCGATCTTTCCGGCCGAGAAGTAAGAGTCGTTGCGAACGCCCGTCCGACGGCGGAACTCCCCGTCGAGCCCGGCCTCCGACCAGCGGCGCACGATGTCGTCGGTCTGCTTCGACATCCACATGATCGCGTGGTGCACGGGTCGCCCGGTCGTCCGGTTCCAGATCACGCACGACTCGCGGTGGGTCGTGAGGCCGACCGCGGCGACGTCGGCGGCCGTCGCGCCCGCCTTCGCCATCGTCGTGCCGATCGCGGACGCGAGCGAGCCCCACAGCTCGGCGGGGTCGAGCTCGACCCATTCCGGGCGCGGGAACAGGGGGGTGATCGGCACCGACGACTCGGCGACCGTCGCGCCGTCGAGGTCGACGAGCACGGCGCGGGCGCTGCTCGAGCCCTCGTCGAGGGCCAGGACGTAGCGTGGGCTCATCGTCGAACCTCTCGCGGGTGTGGGTCGGTCGGTGGGTCAGGACGCCGTGGCGGCGGCCGGCACGCGCAGGTGGTCGAGCCAGCGCTCGTAATCGGCGATCTGCGCGGCCCGCTCGGTGGCGTCCCAGCCCAGGCGCTCGCCGAGGATCTGCGCGGCGCGCTCGACCCCGCCGCGGCCATGGCTCGGCTCGAAGGCGAGCAGGATGCGCCGGGCGAACACGTCGGCGAGCGTCGTGGCGAACTCCTCCTCGACGGCGAGGACGAGCTCGGCGGCGATCGCCGGGCTCTCGGGGTCGAAGCGCTCGGCGAGCTCGGGCTCGCGCCGCGCGATCTCGAGCACGCGCTCGGCGCGGACGCCGTAGAGGTCGAGCAGGCGCTCCGCTGTGTCGGAGTCGACCGCGGCGTCGCGCAGGAAGGCCGCGCGGAACGCCTCGAGGTCGGCGGCCCGGGCACCCGGCAGCGGCACCTCCTTCGAGACCGTGCCGCCTCGGCGGCCGAGGATCTTCATGACGTCGTCGACGGCGTCCTCCGCGAGCTGGCGGTAGGTCGTGAGCTTGCCGCCGACGATCGAGAGCAGCCCCGGCTGCCCCTTCTTCGCGTGGTCGAAGACGATGTGGCTGCGCGGAATCTTCCACTCCGGCACGCCCGGCACGTAGGGGAGAGGGCGCACGCCGCTGTACGTGAACAGGATGTCCTCGCGCGCGAGCTTCGCCTCCGGCATGAGGGTGTTCGCCTCGGTCAGGAGGTAGTCGATCTCATCGACCTCGGCGCGCGCAGCGTCGGGCTCCTGGTCGAACAGGCGGTCCGTGCATCCGATCAGATAGCGGCCCATCCACGGGATCACCAGCACGAGACGCTGGTCGGTCTGCGACTCGTAGTACACGACGTCGGTCGGCGCGCCCGGGAACGGTTCGACGATGATGTGGCTGCCCTTCGAGCCGCCGATGAGGCGGGGCGCGGCCTCTGTGCCGTCGCCCTCGACGTCGTTCACTCGGTCGACCCAGGGCCCCGCGGCGTTGATGACGACGGATGCCCGGAGCTCGGTCTCGGCGCCGTCGCGCGTCTGCGTGCGCACGCCGACCACTCGGCCCTGCTCGCTCACGAGCCCGGTCACGCGCTCGTGGGTGCGGATCACGGCTCCGGCTCCCGCGGCGGCGATCGCGAGCTCGACGCACAGCCGTTCGGCGTACTCGACCTGCCCGTCGGTGAACAGGGCCGCGCCGCTCAGGCCGGCCGCGGACATCCCCGTGAACCGCTCGCGGACGGCGCGCGCCGAGAGGATGCGGTGCCACGCGACCGACTTGTCGAACGAGAGGACGTCGTAGGCGAGCATGCCGATGCGGATGAGCCACGACGGGCGCTTATTGCGCGAGTAGAAGGGCATGATCAGGCGCACCGGCTTGACCAGGTGCGGGGCGAGGCGGAAGAGGCGCTCGCGCTCCTTGAGCGATTCGCGCACGAGGGGCACGTCGCCGTGCTCGAGGTAGCGGAGACCGCCGTGGACGAGCCGGCCCGACCAGGCGGAGACGCCGAAGCACAGGTCCTCCTGCTCGACGAGGGCGACGTGGAGCCCGCGCTCGGCGGCGTCGCGGGCGATGCCGAGGCCGTTGATGCCCGCTCCGATGACGATGACGTCGAAGGGAGCGGGAGGTGCCGGGGAGGGGGCGGCGGTCATGCGTGATGCTCCTCGTCGAGATCGCTGTCGAGTGATCTGCACGTTTATGCAGGTACTGCATGAACATTCAGCTAGGAGTGATTCTAAGTCGCCCGCTGGGGGCTGTCAACACGATCGGCGCCCTCGCCCTCCTGACTAGGCCCCTCATCGACATCCTGGCACCGGTGCGTCGGGCTCTGCACGGGCTGATCGGCGGGGCGTCCAGACCGCGCGAGTACCGTGGATCGCATGGCCGATCGACACCACCGACCCGTGCGCGTGCCGAGCGCGCACTTCGAGGCCTACGAGGGTGGTCTCGACCCGGCCGTCACCCTCCGCATCGCGCACGACAGCGCCCGCGCCCTCGTGCACCGGGTGCGGGCGAGCGACGACCCCGACCTCATCGAGCGGATGGTCGCCTACACCGACGAGCACGGGCTCGACACGCTCGCCGAGCTGTGGTCGCGGGCCGGCGCCCGCTCGCTGCCGGGCGCGCTCTGGCGGCTGTCGCTGCTGCGGGCCCTCATCCGCGCCGACCCGGCGGGCACGGCGCTCATCTTCCAGCGGGGGAGCGAGGTGCTCGCGACCGCCGACGTCGTCGTCGCCGGGGCCGAGGCTCCGACCGGCCCCGATCAGATCCGCGATCTCGCCGACGCCGTGCTGCGCGGCGCCTACGTCGGCGACTTCGCCGTCGCGCTCGAGCGCGCCGCCGCGTTCTGCCGCACCGCGGCCGCGGGAGCCGCCGACCTCGCCGACGACGCCGACGCGGCCGTCGACGACGCGCGCGCCGCCGAACTCACGACGCGGGCCGCGAGGCTCGCCGCCTCGGCGCGCGACTTCGCCGCGTGCGCGCGCCTCGAGCGCGCCGGCGACCTCGACTAGGGCAGATCTGACCCGCTCGCGCGCTACGCGCTACGCGCTGCCGCGGCGTCGTGCCGCGGTCCGCGCCACGCCGCCGCCTCCACACCAAGTGCAGTCGCTGGACCCCCCGATCCGTGTGCTCATGCGGCCGACGGCCTTGCCGCGTGGGTCAGAGACTGCATTTGGTACGGGTGGAGCCCACCAGGCCCGGTCTGGTCGGGCCCGATGCGCAACTCAGGAACCGAGCGCCCGGTCGGCCGCGGCTCGCCCGCAACGATGCGCGTGGGCGTTCGCCGTTCCTGAGCTGCGCACCGCGTGGTCGAGAGCGGCCACCATGAACGGCCGAGCGGCGACATCTACTCCGCGGTGGCCGAACCTGGACGCCCGCGGAATGCCGCGGCCGACCCCGCCGTTACACTCGACAGTGCCGGTCCGCAGTAACCCCGGGCTCCAACTTCAGCCGCTTCGAGCGGCCACGCGCCGAGAGGCGTTCTGCGGGCCGGCACTTCTGTGCCCGGATGCTGCGCTCTGCCCTCCCGCCGCCTCCGGCTCCGCCGCCCACCCCGCCGGCCGCCCGCGCGTCCGCTTCGCCAGCCAGCCAGCCAGACAGCCATCCGGCCGGCCGTCCGCGACCACGCCCGCCTCGTCCCATCGCGGCCGCCCGGTGCCATCTGAACCTCGTTCACCCACTCCGTACTTTTCGAAGCGCAGCGAGTCCGGACGTCGCGCCAGCCGCGACACCGGCACTCCATCCGAGCTCCCCGCGAACCTGAGAGTCAGCCGAACTCAGCCCTAACGCGCAAACCCCTCGGCCGAGGGTGCCGAACCCCTTGCATGTCACTCACCACTCGGACCCTCCGCCCCGGGCGAGCACGCCTCGCCGGCCTGCTGATGATCCCTGCGGCTCTGCTCGTGCTCTCGGGATGCGCCGCTCCGGCGCCGACCGATAGCGCTCCAGAGCAGCAGAGTCCGTCAGCCTCGGCCGACGAGTCGCTCACACCGGGCGAGAACGAGGTGATCACGATCGGGCTGCGGTTCATGCCCGAGACGATCACGGTCCCCGTCGGCACCACGGTGACGTGGCGCAACGGCGAGACCATCGGGCACACGATCACCTCGGGTGCCTGGGGCGACGTCAACGAGAGCACGGGCCTCCGGGGCTCTCAGTCGGCCGACGGGCTGTTCGACCACGCGCTCGCCCCCCGGGGCGAGGAGGGCGACAGCTTCTCGTTCACCTTCGACGAGCCGGGGGAGTACTCGTACTTCTGCCAGCCGCACCTGACCATGAACGCCATGGTCATCGTCGAGGGCTGAGTGGGGGATGCCCGGACCGCCTCTCGAGGCGCGCCCGGCTCCGCGACCGCATCACCCGCAATCGCATCACACCACTGCACCACCTGACCAAGGAGCACACCATGCGCACGACCACCGCTTTCGCCGGCCTCGGCCTGGCCGCCGCCCTCGTCCTCACCGGCTGCTCGGCCGCCTCGGAGGAGACCGCCGAGGAGCCCACGATGAGTGAGGAGGCCGAGGCCCCCGTCATCGACACCGTCAACAGCGACGGCGCCAACCTCCGCGCGCAGCTGACCGCGCTGCTCGCCGACCACGTCTACCTCGCCGGTGCCGCGATCGACCAGGCGCTGCAGGATGGCGGCGACCTCACCACCGAGCAGGTCGGCGCCGCCGTCGCCGCGCTCGACGAGAACTCGGTCGAGGTCGCGGCGCTCGTCGGCTCGGCCTACCCCGACGCCGAGCAGCCGTTCCTCGACTCGTGGCGCTCGCACATCCCGTTCTTCGTGAACTACACGGTCGCGAAGGCGACGGGTGACCAGGCCGGCGTCGACCAGGCCGTCGCTGACCTCGGCGCCTACGCGGTGTCGTTCGGCGAGCTCATCAACTCGGTCGTGCCCGAGCTGCCGGCCGAGGCCGTGCAGGCCGAGCTCGAGATGCACGCCACCACGCTGCTCGCGGCGATCGACGCGAACATCGCCAACGACCCGGCCTACTTCGACCTGCTCAAGGAGGCCGCGAGCCACATGCCGATGACGGCGACGGCGCTCGCCGGCGGCATCGCGCAGAACCTCGAGCTGCAGTAGTCGACACGTTCCGGCAGTGATCACGGCCGGCGGAGGGCGCCCCCAGGCACCTCCGCCGGCCGTTCCCGTTCCCCGACCCCCGCAGGGAGTGAGCATGAGCACCGTCAGCACGACCGAACGACCTCGGCGGCGCAGCGAGCGCGCCCCGCGCGCGCCGCACGCCGCGCGCACCGCGCAGGATCAGCATCCACCTGGAATGCTGGTCGTCGTGACTACCGATCCCGAGGCCGCGGTCGACCAGCTGACCGCCCCCGACGCCGCGAACGCGCTGCTGCAGCGCGTGGCCGCCGGCGACCAGCGGGCCTTCAGCGACCTCTACGACCTCATCGCCCCGCGCATGCTGGGCCTCGTGCGGCACGTGCTGAAAGATCACGCGCAGTCGGAGGAGGTCGTGCAGGAGGTGTTGCTGGAGGTGTGGCAAACCGCGGCGCGCTTCGATCCGAATAAGGGTCGTGCGGTGACGTGGATGCTCACCATGGCCCACCGCCGAGCCATCGACCGCGTGCGCAGCGCGCAGTCGAGCCGCGACCGCGACACCCGGGTGGGCATCCGCGATCTCGACCGGGAGTTCGACTCCGTGGCCGAGAACGTCGAGATCCGCGTGGAGCACGAACGAGTGGAGAAGGCCTTGGCTCGATTGACCGACCTGCAGCGGCAGGCCGTCGAGCTGGCCTACTACGGCGGCTACTCGCACAGCGAGGTGGCCGAGATGCTGAGCGTGCCAATCGGCACGGTCAAGACGAGATTGCGCGACGGCATGATCCGCTTGCGCGAGGAGATGGGGGTGGCGTCATGAGCCGCTCTGAGTCGCGCCCGAATGGCGCGGATGAGACCCGAGACGACTTCCCGTACGACGAGTTCGCCGATGTGACGACCGAGCTGGCGCTCGCGCTGCCGCCGGTCACTCCGTCGCCCGATCTGAAGGCTCGGCTGATGGCGCAGATCGCGCAGACGCCGCAGCTGCCTGCCGCCGAGGCCGACGCGCCCGCCACCGAGGAGCCCGCGCCCACCTCGGGCCTCGCGCCGGTGACGCCGCTCGCTCCGCAGGCGACCCCCGCGGCGGATGCTCCGCTCGCGTCGCCCGCCGCCGATCGCGCTCGCCTGCGCTGGTTCCAGCGCCCGGCCGTGACGCTCACGGCGGCGGCGGCCGCGGTGGCCCTGTTCTTCGGGGGAGTCGTCACGGCGAACCTCCTGCAGCCCGGCCCCGACAACGCCGCCCAGCAGCTCGCCGCGATCGTGGCGGCGCCCGACGTGCAGACGGTCGCCGCGCCGGTCGCCGACGGCGGCAGCGCCACGCTCGTCAGCAGCGAGTCGCTCGGCGTCTCGGCGATGGTGTTCGAGGGCCTGCCCGCGCTCGACGCCGACGAGGCCTACGCGCTCTGGTACATCAGCGACGGCACGCCGGCCCCGGCGGGCCTGTTCACGGTGACCGCCGGCGGTGACGGCGAGGTCGTGCAGGTGCTCGACGGCGCCTTCGAGCCTGGCACGATCGTCGGCGTCACGGTCGAGCCGGCGAGCGGCAGCCCGGCGCCGACGACCGAGCCGATCGTGGCGATCCCGACGCAGGCTTAGCGCCAGGAACGACGAAGGGGCCCCGCGGGCGAGCAGCTCGCGGGGCCCCTTCGCGCACGCGGCGCGACCTACCCGAACTTGCCGGAGACGTAGTCCTCGGTGGCCTTCACGCTCGGGTTGGAGAAGATCACGCTCGTGTCGTCGTACTCGATGAGCTTGCCGGGCTGGCCGGTGCCGGCGATGTTGAAGAACGCCGTGCGGTCGCTCACGCGCGAGGCCTGCTGCATGTTGTGCGTGACGATGACGATCGTGTACTCGCTCTTCAGCTCTTCGATGAGGTCTTCGATGGCGAGGGTCGAGATCGGGTCGAGGGCCGAGCAGGGCTCGTCCATGAGGATGACCTCGGGCTCGACGGCGATCGCGCGGGCGATGCACAGGCGCTGCTGCTGACCGCCGGAGAGACCCGAGCCGGGCCGGTCGAGGCGGTCCTTGACCTCGTTCCAGAGGTTGGCGCCCTGAAGCGACTTCTCGACGAGGTCGTCGGCGGCGCTCTTGGACATGCGGCGGTTGTTGAGGGTCACGCCGGCGAGCACGTTGTCGCGGATCGACATCGTCGGGAAGGGGTTGGGCCGTTGGAACACCATGCCGACCTGGCGGCGCACGAGAACGGGGTCGACGCCGGGGCCGTAGAGGTTGTTGCCGTCGACGAGCACCTCGCCCTCGACGTAGGCGCCGGGGATCACCTCGTGCATGCGGTTGAGGGTGCGGATGAACGTCGACTTGCCGCAGCCCGAGGGGCCGATGAAGGCGGTGACGCTGCGGGGCTCGATGACCATGCTGACGCCCTCGACGGCCTTGAACTTGCCGTAGTAGACGTTGAGGTCGTTGACTTCGATGCGCTTGGACACGAGTGTGCGATTCCTATTCCGGTGGGTCAGCGGCCGAGCTTGGGGGCGAAGATGCGGGCGACGAGGCGCGCCACGAGGTTGAGCAGCATGACGATGAGGATGAGCGTGAGCGCGCCGGCCCAGGCGCGGTCGAGGAAGGCCTGGGTGTCGACGCCCTGGTTGGCGTACGAGGTGTACACGAAGACGGGCAGCGACTGCATGCGGTCGTTGAACAGGTCGTAGTTCATGCTCGTCGTGAACCCGGCGACGATGAGCAGCGGGGCGGTCTCGCCGATGACGCGGGCGATGGCGAGCATGATGCCGGTGGTGATGCCGGCAATCGAGGTGGGCAGCACGACCTTGAGCACGGTGAGCCACTTGGGCACGCCGAGCGCGTAGGCGGCCTCGCGCAGCTCGTTGGGCACGACGCGCAGCATCTCCTCGCACGAGCGCACGACGACGGGGATCATGAGCACCGACAGCGCCACGGCGCCCGCGAAGCCCATGCGCACGCCGGGGCCGAAGAAGATCGCGAACAGCGCGAAGGCGAACAGGCCGGCGACGATCGAGGGGATGCCCGTCATGACGTCGACGAAGAACGTGATCGCGCGGGCCAGCGGGCCGCGGCCGTACTCCACGAGGTAGATCGCGGTGAGCAGGCCCACCGGGATCGAGATGAGCGCCGCCGTGCCGGTCATGAGCAGCGTGCCGACGACAGCGTGGATGGCGCCGCCGCCGTCATCGGTGACGTTGCGCATCGAGGAGGAGAAGAACTCGACGTCGAAGCGGGCGAGGCCGTTCGCGATGACGGTGGCCACGAGCGAGACGAGGGGGATGATCGCGACGACGAACGCGCCGGTGACGAGCGCGGTCACGAAGCGGTCGGTGGCCTGGCGGCCGCCCTCGACCTGTCGGCTGATGACGACGATCATGACGAGGTAGATGAGCACGCCGACGAGGCCGGCGCCGACGGCGTTGAAGCCGTCGGTCATGCCCGCGACGGCGAAGAGCCAGAAGACCGCGGCGGAGACCGCGAGGCTCGCGCCGAGGATGATCCACGGCACGCCGCGGCCGAGACGGCCGTGACTGAGCTCGTTGGTGGGCGCGCTCGCGGTGCGCGAGCGTCGCGCGGAGTCGATGGCCACGGTCAGTTCGCTCCTGAGAAGTCTTTGCGGCGGTTGACGATGTAGCGGGCGATCGAGTTGACCGCGAGCGTGATGAGGAAGAGCACGAGGCCCGTCGCGATGAGCAGGTTGACGTTGATGCCGTAGGCCTCGGGGAAGCTGAGCGCGATGTTGGCGGCGATCGTCGAGGGGTTGGTCGACTGCAGCAGCGCGAAGGTGACGATGCCGGTCGGCGAGAGCACCATGGCGACCGCCATCGTCTCGCCGAGGGCGCGGCCGAGGCCGAGCATGGCGCCGGAGATGATGCCGGGCCGGCCGAAGGGCAGCACCGCCATGCGGATCATCTCCCAGCGCGTCGCGCCGAGGGCGAGCGCGGCCTCCTCATGCAGCACGGGCGTCTGGAGGAAGATCTCGCGGCAGATGGCGGTCATGACGGGCAGGATCATGACGCCGAGCACGATCGCCGCGGTGAGGATGGTGCGGCCGGTGCCGGAGACGGGGCCGGCGAAGAGCGGGATGAACCCGAGCGTGTCGACGAGCCATGAGTAGCCGGGCTGCACGGCGGGGGCGAGCACGAGGATGCCCCACAGGCCGTAGACGACCGACGGCACCGCGGCGAGCAGGTCGACGAGGTAGCCGAGGCCCTGCGCGAGGCGGCGGGGCGCGTAGTGCGAGATGAACAGCGCGATGCCGATCGCGAGCGGCAGCGCCATGACGAGGGCCAGTGCGGCCGACCAGAGCGTGCCGAAGACGAGCGGCCAGATGTAGTCGACGATGCTCGCGGGCGACCCGCTGAGGTCGGCCGGGTCGGCGAAGAACGCCGGCAGGCTCTGCCCGACGAGGAAGAAGGCGACGGCCGCGAGGATCAGCAGGATCGCGACGCCCGAGTACAGGGCCGATCCGGAGAACAGTCGGTCGCCGAGTCGCTGCTTGGCGACGATCGCGACCGGGGCCTGTGCCGCGGGGGTGGCCGTGGCGGTCATAGGTCGGGCTCCTTCTGGGGCAGGGGAGTCATGCGGGCTTCTCACGACGATGGCCGCGATCACGTGGTCGCGGCCCTAGTCTGACGGCCAGCGGGTGCCGGAGCAACATGGGCTCCGGCACCCGCCTTCCGTCACGGGTGCTGCTAGCTGATGACCTCGATCGCCGCGGTCACGCGCTCGAACAGGGCGTCCGAGATCGGTGCCGAGCCGGCGCCCTCAGCGGCGGTCGCCTGACCCTCCGGCGAGGCCATGTAGGTGAAGTAGGCCTTCACGAGCTCGGCCTGCTCGGCGTCGTTGTAGGTCTCGCAGCCGACGAGGTAGGCGACGAGCACGATCGGGTACGCCGCGGTGTCGGGCGTGCGGTCGAGCTCGATGCTCAGGTCGAAGTCGGGGCGGCCCTCGACGAACGGCGAGGCGTCGACGACGGCGGCCGCGGCCTCGGGCGAGAACGGCACGAACTCCTCGCCGATCTGCACGGCGACGGTGCCGAGGTCGCCGGCGCGCGAGGCGTCGGCGTAGCCGATGGTGCCGGTGCCGTTGGTGACGGCGTCGACGACGCCCGAGGTGCCCTGGGCGGCCTCGCCCGAGTCGAGCGGCCACACGCCGTCGGCCTCGTAGGTCCACACCTCAGGAGCGGCCTGCGCGAGGTAGTCGGTGAAGTTCTCGGTGGTGCCCGAGTCGTCCGAGCGGTGCACGGGCGTGATGGCGAGGTCGGGCAGCTCGACGCCCTCGTTCAGCTCGGCGATGGCCGGGTCGTTCCAGGTGGTGATCTGCTCGGCGAAGATGCCGGCGATGACCTCGGCGCTCATGTTGAGCTCGTCGATGCCCTCGAGGTTGAAGATCACGGCGATCGGCGAGATGTAGAGCGGCAGCTGCACGATGCCCGAGTCGGGGGCGCACGAGGCGAAGCCGCCGGCGGCGACCTCCTCGTCGTTGAACGCGCGGTCGGTGCCGGCGAAGTCGCTGCCGCCGCCGAGGAAGGTCTCGCGGCCAGCGCCCGAGCCGGTGGGGTCGTAGTTGACGGTCACGCCCTCGTTGATCGTCTGGAACTCGGCGATCCAGACCTCCTGGGCCGCGCCGACGGCCGACGAGCCGGCGCCGACCAGGGTGCCCTCGAGCGCGACGGCGCCCTCGGTCTCCTCGGGGGCCGCGCCCTCGTTGGCGGCGCAGCCGGTCAGCACGAGAGCGCTGGCGGCGATGAAAGCGGTGAAGCCGCTTGCACGCGTGATGTTCACTGTGTTCCCTTCGGGGATGGTGACGGGTTTCCGCGGCGCAAGGGGGGCCGCGCGTGCCTCACGCTAGGAAGCGCTGGTGACCACCGTCGCCCGAGCGGGTGAACGGAAGGTAAACGAGCGGCGACGGTTCGGGCATCCACCCCATGGTCGGCCGCGCCCCGAGCGGGCGTCAGACGGGCGCTTCGTGGGTCTCGACGGCGACGAGCCAGGGCCGATCGCTCTCGAGCGCGAAGTGCAGCACCGAGTAGTCGCCCGTGCCGAGGCTCGCGCTGCGGCGCAGGTCGCGGGTGACGCTCGAGACGCCGCCGAGCTCGGCGGCCGCCTCGATGATCTGGGGGATCACGGGGCCGTGCGAGCACAGCACCGCCGTGCGCCGCTTCGCCAGGCGCTTGGCGACGACGCGGCGCACCGCCTCGCCGTCCGCGCGGTACGCATCCTGACTGAGGGATGCCGTGACCCTGATGTCGAGGCCCGTGACGGCGGCCGTCGGCGCGATCGTCGACAGGCAGCGCGCGGCCGTCGAGGTGACGAGCTTCTCGGGCCCGTACGCGGCGATGCCCCGGGCGACGGAGGCCGACTGCTCGATGCCGCGGTGCAGCAGCGGCCGCGTGTGGTCGGGGCCGTCCCACTGCTCGGGCGGCATGGCCTTGCCGTGGCGCAGCACGACGAGGGCGAAGGTGCGGGCGTGGCCGGCCTCGACCTGCGCGGCGAAGCGCTCGAGGATGTCGGCGTCGTGCTCGTAGGTGAGGTGCTTGGCCGCCTTCGCCAGCGGCACCCACTCGAGGGCGAGGATCTCGCCGTTGGCCTCGTAGCTGTGGCGCTCGGCGGCGCCCGGGTCGACCTCGGCCGACCAGTAGTGCACGACCTTGGGGCGGCCGCCGGGCAGCGTGTACTCGACGGTGCCGAGCGGGGCGCCGAGGTCGACGGCGAAGCCGGTCTCCTCCGCGATCTCGCGCGCGGCGGTCTCGGGCAGCGTCTCGCCGGGGTCGACCTTGCCCTTGGGGATGGTGACGTCCTTGTGCTGGGTGCGGTGCACGAGCAGCACGCGCACCTTGCCATCGACGAGCTTCCAGACGACGGCGCCGGCGGCGTGCACGGTGCCGGTGGGGCCGGCGGTCGTGCCGCTCATCGGGCCACGCTCGCGCGGCGGCGGGAGGCGACGGTGCTCATGACGACGTTCTGCATGTCGGCCAGGGGTCGCCCCTTCTCGTCGAGGTGCCGGCGTCGCCATTCGCCGTCGGGGCCGAGCGCCCACGCGGTCGTGGCATCGCTCATGGCGAGGTCGAACAGTGCGTCAATCTGCGCGAGGTGCAGCGGGTCGGTGAGGCGCACGAGCGCCTCGACGCGGCGGTCGAGGTTGCGGTGCATCATGTCGGCGCTGCCGATCCACACCTGCGCGTCGCCGCCGTTGCGGAAGGAGAAGATGCGCGAGTGCTCCAGGTATCGCCCGAGCACGCTGCGCACGCGGATGTTCTCGCTCAGCCCCTCGCGCCCCGGCACGATCGCGCAGATGCCGCGCACGACGATGTCGACGGGCACGCCGGCGGCGCTCGCCCGGTAGAGCGCGTCGATGATCGCCTCGTCGACGAGCGAGTTCACCTTGATGCGGATGCCCGACTCGCGCCCCTCCTTCGCGGCGGCGATCTCGTTCCTGATCGCGCGGAGCAGCCCGCGCCGCAGGTAGCGCGGGGCCACGAGCATCCGCTTGTACTTCTTCTCGATGGCGTAGCCGGAGAGCTCGTTGAACAGCCGCGTGAGGTCCTTGCCGACCTGCGGGTCGGCGGTGAACAGCCCGAGGTCTTCGTAGATGCGGCTGGTCTTGGGGTTGTAGTTGCCGGTGCCGACGTGCGAGTAGTACTTCAGCTCGCCGTTCTTCTCCTGTCGCACGACGAGCGCGAGCTTGCAGTGGGTCTTGAGTCCGACGAGGCCGTAGACGACGTGCACGCCCGCCTTCTCGAGCTTGCGGGCCCACTCGATGTTGTTCTGCTCGTCGAAGCGCGCCTTGATCTCGACGAGCGCGAGCACGGCCTTGCCGGCCTCGGCGGCGTCGATGAGCGCCTCGACGATGGGGCTGTCGCCGCTCGTGCGGTAGAGCGTCTGCTTGATGGCGAGCACGTTCGGGTCGCGCGCGGCCTGCTCGAGGAAGGCCTGCACGCTCGTCGCGAACGACTCGTAGGGGTGGTGCACGAGCACGTCGGCGCGCGCGATCGCGCGGAACAGGTCGGGGGTGCCGTTGGGCTCGGAGGGCTGCAGCTGCAGCGGCGTCACGGGCACGTGCTTGGGGTAGCTCAGGTGCGGCCGGTCGAGCTTCGAGATCTCGAACAGACCGCCGAGGTCGAGCGGGGCGGGCAGGCGGTAGACCTCCTGCTCGGTGATGCCGAGCTCGCGCACGAGCAGCCCGAGCGTCACCTCGTCCATGTCGTCGGTGATCTCGAGGCGGATGGGCGGCCCGAAGCGCCGCCGCAGCAGCTCGCGCTCGAGGGCCTGGATGAGGTTCTCGGTCTCGTCCTCCTCGATCTCGACGTCCTCGTTGCGGGTGACGCGGAACTCGTGGTGCTCGAGGATCTCCATGCCGGGGAACAGCTCACCGAGGTGGTTCGAGATGAGGTCCTCGAGCGTGAGGAAGCGCATCCGCCCGCTGCCGTCGTCGGGAAGCGGCACGAAGCGGGGCAGCACCTGCGGCACCTTGAGGCGCGCGAACTCCACCTTCTCGGTCTTCGGGTTGCGCACGCGCACCGAGAGGTTGAGCGACAGCCCCGAGATGTAGGGGAAGGGGTGCGCGGGGTCGACCGCGAGCGGCATGAGCACGGGGAAGATCTGCCGCGAGAACGTCTGATCGACCTGCGCCCGGTCGGCCTCGTCCAGGTCGGCCCACGACTCGATGTGGATGCCCGCCTCGTCGAGCGCCGGCTTGACGAGCGAGTGGTAGCAGAGGGCGTGCCGGTGCTGCAGCTCGAGGGCGGTGCGGTTGATGTCGGCGAGCACGTCGGCGGGCGCCCGCCCGGTGTTGGTCGGCACGGCGAGCCCGGTGACGATGCGGCGCTTGAGGCCGGCGACCCGCACCATGAAGAACTCGTCGAGGTTCGAGGCGAAGATGGCGAGGAAGTTCACGCGCTCGAGCAGCGGCACGGTGGGATCCTCGGCGAGCTCGAGCACGCGCTGGTTGAAGCGCAGCCAGCTCAGCTCGCGGTCGAGGTAGCGGTCGACCGGCAGCGTGCCGTCGTCGACGCTCGTCGTCTCGTCCCAGTCGTCGAGGAAGTCGCCGCCCACGCCGCCGTCGACCTGGTAGCGCTCTCCGCGTGCATCCTCGTCCTGCATGCGCACATCATGCCAGGGCGACGTGTCGCATCGTTGGCCGGATGCCCGCTCAGCGCCCGTCGTCGCCGGTCGCGTCGTCTCCAAGCTCGGCCGCGACCTCGCCGGGGGCGACCGCGGTGTCGGCGGGGTCGTGCTGCGCTCGGCTCAGGGCGAGGAACGGCAGCGCGAGCGCCGAGATCACGCCACCCCAGAGCAGCGAGAGCCCGTAGCCGCCGACGTCGGCCGCTCGCCCGAGCGCGGGCTGGATGACGACGCCGCCCGCGCTGCCGAGCAGCGAGTGGAACGACAGCACGGTGGCGCGCTGCTGCGAGGGGATCATGTCGTTGAGGTAGGCGCGCTGCGCCGGCTGCCCGATCGAGGAGGCGATGCCCCAGGCGGCGAGCAGCGCGATCGCGACCCACAGCTGCTGCACGAAGAAGAAGGCGACGAGCACGGCGGCGGAGGTCGCGGTAGAGGCGAGCAGCAGGGTGGTGCGGCGCCGCACGAGCCGGCGCACGAGCGGGGCGAGCGCGCCGCCCGCGATCGAGGCGCCCGAGATGATCGCGGCCGCGAGGCCCGCGAGCGCGTAGGCGCCGTCGTCGCCGCCGAGCTCGAGCAGGTAGGGCTGCAGTGCGTAGAAGGCGTAGATGCCGACGCCCGCGGTGAACGGCGTCGCGATCATCACCCAGCGAATCGGCGGCCGGCCCAGGCCGTGCCGCACAGAGGCGCGCATGACCTCGCGCACGGCCGCGCCGGGGGTGGCGCCGCGCACGGGCGTGAACCCGAGGTCGCGCATGAGCACGGCGGCGATGACGAGCATCGCCACGAGCACGCCGGCCCGCACGAGGAACGGCACGCCGAGGTTCGTCGCCTGCGCGATGATGCCGCCCGCGACCGAGCCGGTCAGCATCGCGACGCCCGAGACCACCTGGGCGCGCCCGAAGACCCCCTCGAGCGCTCCGCGGTGCCCGGTGGCCCGCAGGGCGTCGACGAGCCAGGCGTCGACCGCGCCCGAGAAGAAGGTGAAGCCGAGCCCGAGCAGCACCGACACGAGCGCCCAGGCCCAGAACGGCGCCTGCCACACCCACATGAGCCAGTAGAGCGCCGTCGTGACCGCGAGCGTGAGCGTGCCGAGCAGGTACGACGCGCGGCGCCCCCAGGTGTCGGCGACGACGCCGGTGGGGATCTCGAACAGCACCATGCCGGCGGTGAAGAACGCGTTCGCGGCGAAGGCCTCGAGGTTCGTCAGCCCCGCATCGAGCAGGAAGAGCGTGTTGATGCCCCAGATGAACGAGGCAGCGAGCGTGCTGCCGAGGGTGAGCGCGTAGTAGGTGCCCGCGACGCGGCGCGAGGTGGGCGCGCTCATGGTCGTCGCCCGCGTCGTGCCAGCAGCACCGCCGCGAGCACGAGGCCGGCCGCGAGCAGCTGCGCGACGATGAAGGCCGCTGCGCTCTCCGGGGCGATGCCCGCGAAGGTGTCGGTGGCGATGCGGCCGATCGTGATCGCCGGGTTCGCGAAGCTCGTCGAGCTCGTGAAGACGTAGGCGGCGCCGATCCATCCGGCGACCGCGGGGGCGATGAGGGCCTCCTTGCCCTGGTGCGCGAGCAGCAGGATGACCGCGAGGAGGCCCGCCGTCGCGACGATCTCGCCGAGCATCGTCGAGGGCTCGGCACGATCGGTCGTGCTGAGCTCGACCGCGGGCAGCGCGAACATGAGGTTCGCGAGCGCGGTGCCGGCGACGCAGCCGACGACCTGCGCGGGCACATAGGCGGCGGCCTCGCCCGGCGTGCTGCGCCGCAGGCCCAGCATGACGAGCGTGACGGCGGGGTTGAGGTGGGCGCCGCTCAGGCCGCCGAGCGCGCTGATGAGCACGAACAGGGCGAACACAGTCGGCAGGGCGTTGAGCAGCAGCTGCACGCCGACGTCGTCACTGAGGCGGGTCGCCATGATGCCGGAGCCGACGACCGTCGCGGCGAGCACGGCGCTGCCGGCGGCTTCGACGAGCGCCCTCATGGGCAGGGCGGGCGTCGAGGCGGCGGCGAGGGCGGGCGCGTGCTCGGCGGCGACGGACATGGGCTCAGCGTACGACGGCCGATAGACTGGCGTCTATGAGTGCCGGTGCGCGGGGTGGCGAGGCGGGGGCGGATGCCGCGCTGCGCGCGCTGGCCGACCCGAGCCGCGCATCCGTGCTCAGGCTGCTGCTGGCGGCCCCTGACGGGCGCGCCACGGTCACGGAGCTCGCGCGGGCTCTCAACCTGCGCCAGCCGACGGTGTCGCACCACATGCGGCTGCTGCGCGAGGCCGGCCTCGTCGAGGCGACCCGTGACGGGCGCCGCACCTGGTACGCGGTGGCGGGCCTCGAGCGCGAGCGCGTCGTCGAGCTGCTCGAAGTGCCGGCCCCGGCACGCGTCTCTGGCCAGGTGCTGCAGCGCATCATCGGCGACCTCGCGCAGCGGTTCGACGGCGTCTTCTCGCGCGGCACGATCGAGCGCTACGTGCTCGAGAGCTACGACCTGCTCGCCGAGCGCGCGGGCATCTCGCAGCGGCTGCCGTCGCTCACGGCGCGCTTCGCCGCCGAGCGGCTCGCCGCGCTCGCCGCGGCCGAGCGGCACGACGACCGGGATCGGCCGCTCGAGGTGCTGTTCGTGTGCGTGCAGAACGCCGGGCGCTCGCAGCTCGCGGCGGCCATCCTGCGGCAGCTCGCCGGCGAGCGGGTGGTCGTCCGCACGGCGGGCTCGGCGCCCGCCGACGCCGTGCGCGCCTCCGTGGTCGCGGCGCTCGACGAGATCGGGGTGCCGCTCGGCGGCGAGTTCCCGAAGCCGCTCACCGACGAGGCGGTGCGCGCGGCCGACGTCGTCGTGACGATGGGCTGCGGCGACGCATGCCCCGTCTACGCGGGCCGCCGCTATCTTGACTGGCCCGTCGACGACCCCGTGGGGCGGCCGATGGATGAGGTGCGGCGCATCCGCGACGACGTCGACGCTCGGGTGCGCGAGCTGCTCGCGAGTCTCGCCTGAGCGCCCGGTCTGACGACGCTCGGCTGAGCGCCTCCGGCCGCGCGGCCCCGCGCGCGATGGACGGGATTGCCAATGCATAGATGTCTGTCTATGCTTGCGGGCATGACCGATTCGCGCATCCCCACCGTGCTCTTCGTCTGCGTGCACAACGCCGGCCGCTCTCAGATGGCCGCCGGCTACCTGCAGCACCTCGCGGGCGACCGCGTCCAGGTGCTCTCGGCCGGCTCGGCGCCGAAGGACCAGATCAACCCCGTCGCGATCGAGGCGATGGCCGAGGAGGGCATCGACATCGCCCACAACGTGCCCAAGGTGCTCACCACCGAGGCCGTGCAGGAGAGCGACGTCGTCATCACGATGGGCTGCGGCGACGTGTGCCCCGTGTTCCCCGGCAAGCGCTACGAGGACTGGGAGCTCGACGACCCGGCCGGCTTGGGGCTCGAGGCCGTGCGGCCGATCCGCGACGAGATCCGCCGCCGCATCGAGGGCCTCGTCGGCGAGCTGCTGCCGGCCGCATGAGCGAGTCGCTGCCGGTTCCCGACGTCGCGCGGCGCATCTCGGCCCGCCTCGCCGCGCGCTACGCCGGCATGGTCGGGCCCGAGACCGTGCAGGCCGTCGTCGACGACAGCTACCGGCGGCTCGCCGCGACCGCGACGATCACGCAGTTCCTGCCGTCGCTGACGGCCCGGTTCGCCGCCGATCGGCTCGCCGCGATCGCGCGCGCCGAGGGCGTCGCCTCCGCCGCCACGCCCTCGGTGCTGTTCGTCTGCGTCGAGAACTCCGGACGGTCGCAGCTGGCCGGCGCGATCCTGCGCGCGCTCGCGGGCGACCGCGTGACCGTCATGACGGCGGGATCCGAGCCGGGGGCGGGCATCGCCTCCGGCGTGGCCGAGGTGCTCGACGAGGTCGGCATCCCGGTGCTCGCGGAGTACCCGAAGCCGCTGACGGACGACCTCGTGCGCGGCGCCGACCACGTCATCACGATGGGCTGCGGCGATGCGTGCCCCGTGCTGCCCGGCCGCCGGTACGAGGACTGGGCGATCGCCGACCCGGTGCCGGGCGGCATCGAGGGGATGCGTGCGGCTCGCGACGCGATCACGGCGAGGGTCGAGGGTCTCCTCGCCCAGCTCCGCACCGGCTCCGTCGCCTGAGACGATCGGGCGAGACCGGCCCCGCGCGTCACGAGTCGACGCGCTGCGACTCCTCCTCGTGGAGGGTGAAGCGGTAGCCGACGTTGCGCACCGTGCCGATGAGCGACTCCATGTCGCCGAGCTTCGCGCGCAGGCGCCGCACGTGCACATCGACCGTGCGGGTGCCGCCGAAGTAGTCGTAGCCCCACACCTCGCTCAGCAGCTGCTCGCGCGTGAACACCCGGCTGGGGTGCGCGGCGAGGAAGCGCAGCAGCTCGAACTCCTTGAAGGTCAGGTCGAGGGTGCGCCCGTGCACCTTCGCCGAGTAGCTCGCCTCGTCGATGACGACGCCGGAGGCCCGGATGGTGGTGGATGCTCCCTCTCGCGACTGGCGCCCGATCGCGATGCGCAGCCGGGCATCCACCTCGGCGGGGCCGGCACCCTCGAGGATGACGTCGTCGACGCCCCACTCGGCGGTCACGGCGGTGAGGCCGCCCTCGGTGAGCACGAGCAGCAGCGGCGAGCCGGCGCCGGTCGCGGCGAGGATCTTGCACAGCCCCTTCGCGGCGGCCAGGTCGGTGCGGCCGTCGACGATGATCGCGTCGGCGGGGGGCGCGCCGACGAGGGCCGCCGGCTCCGCGGGGATGACGCGGACCCGGTGGCTCAGCAGCTCGAGCGCGGGGAGAACGTCGCTGTTCACCTGCGAGGTCAGGATCAACAGCTGCGCCACGCGTCCTCCAGGGTGTCCCGGGCAGTCTACAAGCGCGCTCCTGCGGTGCCGAGCCCTAGCATGGGCCTCATGAGCCGCACCCTCGCGACCGCGCTGCCCGTGTGGCTCGCCGTCATCGCCGGGCTCATCGTGCTCGTCGTGCTCGGAGCCCGCGAGGTGTGGCTGCCGTCGGTGCCCGTCATCGGTGCGGGGGCCCTGCTGCTGACGTTCCTCGTGCAGGTGAGCCTGCAGTCGAAGGACGGCCTGGTGCGCCGCATGCAGGTGAGCGTGACGGGCGTCGTGGTGATCCTCGCGGTGGCGTCGCTCGCGATGCTGCTCACAGCATCCGGCGCGTAGACTGAGCCCATGCTGCTCGCGCTGGAGATCTTCTTCCTCGGCCTTCTCGGCCTCGCCTCGCTCGCCATCGGCGGCGTCTCGATCGTGGTGCTGCGCAACCTGTACCGCGGCCAGCGCTGACCTCGCCGGCGTCGTGTTCAACCTCGACACGAGCCTGCCCGCCGAGCTCGCGCCCCTCTCCTGGCTCATCGGGGTCTGGGAGGGCACGGGCGTCGTGCACTACGACGACGACGGCACGACCCGCGAGCACGAGTTCGGCCAGCGCGTGAGCTTCAGTCACGACGGGCTGCCGTACCTCAACTACTCCTCCTCCACCTGGCTGCTCGACGAGCAGCAGACGGCCCTCAACGCCGAGGCCGGCTACTGGCGCCTGCACCGCCCCTCCCTGCCCGGCGACCCCGGCCCCGGCATGCTGCCCGGCGTCGGCGAGCGCCCCTACCCGACGGCCGAGAGCGTCGAGACGCTGCGCACGAGCCGCGGCGACTTCGAGATCGAGGTCGCGCTCATCCATCCCGGCGGGGTCAGCGAGCTCTACCTCGGCACCGTGAACGGCCCCCGCATCGACCTGCAGACCGACGCCGTCATGCGCTCGTCGAGCGCGAAGGAGTATGTCGCCGCGACCCGCCTCTACGGCCTCGTCGACGGCCGCCTGCTCTGGGCGTGGGATATCGCCGCGCTCGGCAACGACCTGCGCACGCACGCCTCGGGAACCCTGACCCGTGTCGACTGAGTCCGCCTTCCTGAGCCTGCCGGGCGCCGTCGCGCTCGGAGCCACCGCCGGTCATTACGGCGACCCGGTCGCCGAGCAGCGGATGCTCGCCGCGGGCCGCGCCATCGTCGACCTCTCCGACCGCGGCGTCGTGACCGTCACGGGCGACGACCGCCTGCGCTTCCTCGACTCGCTCACCTCGCAGGCGCTCGCGCAGCTCGAGCCGGGGGCGAGCGCCGAGACGCTGCTGCTCGACCCCAACGGGCGACTCGAGCACAGCATCCGCGTCATCGATGACGGCACGACCGCCTGGCTGCTCGTCGACGGCGGGCAGGCGGCGGCGCTCGCCGCATGGCTCGACCGCATGCGGTTCATGATGCGCGTCGAGGTCGCCGACGCGACGGGGGAGTGGGCGACGCTCGGGCAGCTGCTGCCCGCCGACGCCGCGCCGCTCGTCTCGCCTGCCGAGCCCAACGGGGTGCCGCTCGTGTGGCGCGACCCCTGGGGCGAGGTGCAGCCGGGAGGCTGGCAGTACGCGGGCGTCGAGGCGCACCCGGGCGCGGAGTTCCCGCTCGTCGAGCTGCTCGTGCCCCGCGCCTCGCTGCCGGGCCTCGTCGCCGGTCTGCGCTCGGGCCTCGCCCACGTCGCGGGCTCGCTCGCGCTCGAGGCGCTGCGCATCGCCGCCTGGCGGCCGCGGCAGGCGGATGTCGACGAGCGCACGATCCCGCACGAGCTCGACTGGCTGCGCTCGGCCGTGCACCTCAGCAAGGGCTGCTACCGCGGGCAGGAGACCGTGGCGAAGGTGCACAACCTCGGCCGCCCGCCGCGCCGGCTCGTCATGCTGCACCTCGACGGCTCGCTGTCGGTGCTGCCCGAGCCGGGCGCGCCCGTGCTGCACGACGGCGCCGAGGTCGGCCGCGTCACCGCCGCCGCGCGGCACCACGAGCTCGGGCCGATCGCGCTCGCCATCGTCAAGCGCACCCTGCCGGTCGACGCGGCGCTCGCCGTGACCGCGCAGCTGCCCGGCCCCGATGGCGCGCCGGGCGACGAGACGGCGATCGCCGCCGCGCAGGAGGTCGTCGTGCCGCCCGAGGCCGGGGCGACGGCGAACGTGCCGCGCATCCCGCGGCTCGGGGCGATCCGGCGCTAGCGTCGAGCCGTGACGGGTTCGGCGGCGCGCGCGGGGCGCGGAGGCGGCCGTGGCTGAGCGAGGTGACGCGGTCGCGCGGCTCGAGCGCAGCATCCGCCGCCGCATGGATGCCCGCCTCGCCGCCCAGCGCGTGCTCCGTTCGCTGCCGGCCATCGCGCAGATCGTCGTGGCGGCCGTCACCGCCTACGCCATCGCGACCTTCGTGCTCGGGCACACGCTGCCCGTCGTCGCCGTGACGGTGACGATCGCGGCGCTCGGCCTCGCGCGCGACGCCCGGCCGCGGCGCGTGCTCGAGACCGTCGTCGGCATCACCGTCGGCATCGCCGTCGCCGCCGTGCTCGTGCAGCTGTTCGGGCAAGGGGTGGGGCAGATCGCCGTGATCCTCGCCATCACGCTCGTCGTCGCGCGCGCCGTGTCGCCCTCGGCGGGGTTCGCGATCGCGGCCGCGGTGCAGTCGATGCTCGTCGCCGTGCTGCCCGCACCGGAGGGCGGCGTGTTCGTGCGCGTCGTCGACGGCGTCGTCGGCGGGGTGGTGGCGCTGCTCGTCACGGCGCTCATCCCGCGGCTCGACGTGCTGCGCTCGCGCGGAGAGTCGCGCGCGCTCTTCTCCGTGCTCGACCAATCGCTCACCGGGCTCGCCGACGCGCTGCGGCGCGGCGACGAGCCGGCCGCCGACCTCGCTCTCGCGCGCAGCCGCCGCACGCAGCCCCTCGTCGACGAGTGGACGCAGACGCTCGACTCGGCCCGCGCCGTCGCCGCGTACTCGCCCTGGCTGCGCCGCGGTCGTGCGCGGCTCGCCGCGGAGGCGCAGCAGCTCGCCGCCGCCGACCTCGTCACCCGCCACGTGCGGTCGATCGCGCGGCGCGTCGACATCCTCGTGCGCGATCGGGTGCCGCGCCCCGGGCTCGCGGGGCTGCTCGACGAGACGGCCGTCATCGTGCGGGCCCTCGGCGCGAGCGTCGACGACCCGGCCGAGGCCGACCGCGCGCGCGTGCTCGGCCTCGCGCTCGCCGGGTCGCTCGCGCCCGACCGCGTGCCGGGCGCCGTGACCGTGCCCGACCAGGTCGTCGTCGTGCTGCTGCGCTCGCTCGTGTTCGACGTGCTCGTCGCCGTCGGGCTCGACGCGGCGCAGGCGCGGCAGGCGCTGCCGCCGCTGTAGCGCGCGCCGCCGCGGCGCGCCGCCGCGCGCGGAGCCGCGCCCCGCCGCCCTACTCGCCGACCGCGAGCGCCCCGTCGCGCGGCGCGACCGCGGCCCACGGCAGCGTCAGCTCGCCGAGCCGCCATCGCGCGACCCCGTCGCGCACGGGCCACCCCTCGTCGCGCAGCCCGCGCACCGCGGCGACCCAGCGCTGCCGCGCCGAGAAGGTGGCGAGGGGCGCGTTCCTGGCCCACTGCGCGTCGAGGGCGCGCAGCAGCTCGTGCACGCGCTCGCCGGGCACGTTGCGGTGAATGAGCGCCTTCGGCAGCCGCTCCGCCACGACCGAGGGCCCACCGGCGTCGGCGAGCGAGTCGAGGTGCAGCGCGATCGTGAAGGTCTCGGGCCCGGTCTCGGCGACCGCGGACGCGCCAGCACCCGGCGCCCCCGCCGCCCGCAGCCCCACCCAGCTGCCGACGCGGCCGACCTCGTTGCACGTGCCCTCGAGCAGCAGCCCGCCGGGCGCGAGTCGCGCGAGCATGCGCCGCCACGCCCCGTCGACCTCGGCCTCGTCGTACTGCCGCAGCACGTTGGCCGCGCGAATGACGGCCGGCCGGGCATCCCCTGCCAGCGGCACCTCGAAGCCGCCGACCACGAACGAGAGCCCGTCGCCCGCGTACGGCGCGGCGGCGGCGACGCGCGCCGGGTCGATCTCGATGCCGACGACCCGCACGTCGGGCCGCACCGCTCGCAGCCGTGCGAGCAGCTCGGCGGGCGTGCGGTGCGAGGCGCCGTAGCCGAGGTCGACGACGAGCGGGTCGGCGGCGTGCCGCAGAGCGGGGTGGGCGGCGATCCAGCGGTCCATGCGCCGCAGCCGGTTGACGCCGGTTGTGCCGCGCGTGATGCGGCCCTCAGCGCGCGGCGGAGTCATGGCCCCATTCTCGCGGGCGCCCGGCCGCCCCGTGCGCCGACGGGGTGGGCGGATGCCCGGCGCTGGCTAGGCTTGACCCCATGTCGCACACGCTCATCCTGCTCCGCCACGGCCACTCCGTCTGGAACGAGAAGAACATCTTCACCGGCTGGGTGGATGTCGAACTGACCGAGCAGGGCCGCGCCGAGGCGCGCCGGGCCGGTGAGCTCATCAAGGCCTCGGGCCTGCAGCCCCGCGTGCTGTACACGAGCCTGCTGAAGCGCGCGATCCACACGGCGAACCTCGCCCTCGAGGTCGCCGAGCTCGACTGGCTGCCGGTGAAGCGCAGCTGGCGCCTCAACGAGCGCCACTACGGTGCGCTGCAGGGCCTCAACAAGGCCGAGACCCTCGAGCAGCACGGCGAAGAGCTTTTCATGACGTGGCGCCGCAGCTTCGACACCCCGCCGCCGCCGCTCGACGACGACGCCGAGTTCAGCCAGGTGCACGACCCGCGCTACGCCGACATCGACGGCGAGGTGCCCCGCACCGAGAGCCTCAAGCTCGTCATAGACCGCATGCTGCCCTACTGGCAGAGCGACATCACGCAGGATCTCGCGGCCGGCAAGACGGTGCTCGTCACCGCCCACGGCAACTCGCTGCGCGCGCTCGTGAAGCACCTCGACGGCATCAGCGACGACGACATCGCGGGCCTCAACATCCCGACGGGCATCCCGCTCGTGTACGAGCTGGGCGACGACTTCATGCCGATCAAGCCCGCCGAGTACCTCGACCCGGAGGCCGCCGCCGCCGGCGCCGCCGCGGTCGCGAGCCAGGGCAAGAAGTAGCCGAGAGCGCCGCGCGCCCATGCTGCGCTTCGCGGTCGTCGCCTTCCTCGACGACGTCGCGCTCGACGCCGAGTTCGAGGCCGACGAGGTCCCTCTCCACGTGACGCTGCTCGCGGCGGCGTCGACCGAGGCCGACCTCGACCAGGTCGTGTCGGCCGTCGAGGCCGCGTACTCGAGCCACGGCGTCTTCGTCGCGCGCGGCGGCGACGACGAGCTCGTGGGCGCGGACGAGGTCGAGGCGACGCTCGTCGTCGATGACGGCGATCTGGCGGATGCCCACCTCGCGCTCGTCGTCGACCTGCGCGACCTCGGCGTCCGCGTCGACGACCCCTCCCTCGTCGCCCGCCGGTACCGGCCGTTCGTGGCCGTCGCCGCCGAGTCGGATGACCGCGCGGGCCGCATCGAGCGCGGCGAGCGCCTCGAACTCCGCGCCGTCGCGGTGCTCGACCTCGCCCCCGACGGCGACCGCTCGCGCGTCAGGGTCGTTGAGCAGTTCCCGCTCCTGTAGGAGCGGGAACCAGCAAGCACTGTCCGCTCCTGAAGGAGCGGGAACCAGCAAGCACTCAGTCCTCGTCGTCGACGGCGTCGGGCAGCGGCGGCAGGGGTCGTTGCACGATCTCGTGCGCCTCGATCGGCGGAATGCCGACCATGCGCAGCAGGTATTCGGCGTAGTGGTCGGTGGGGTCGCCGACGGTGCGGTGCTCGAGGTACTCGCGCATGGCGCCGAGCACGGAGGCGAGGGTCATGGCGGCGGCGAGGCGAACGTCGGGGATGGTGAAGCGGCCCGTGTCGACGCCGTACTGCAGGTCGCGCGCCGCACGGGGGCCGAGCGCCTGCAGCAGGCCCTGCTGAGCGATGCCGACGCGCACCATGAACCAGCCCCATACCGGGTCCGAGAGCGCGGTGCGCATGAGGTGCCGCAGCGAGAACGAGTAGACCTCGGCGGCGTCCTCCAGGCCGTGCGACATGGCGTCGAGGCGCTGGCCGAGCCGTTCGACGGTGTCGAGGATCGCCTCATCGATGAGGTCGTCGCGCGACTTGAAGTAGTTGTAGAACGTGCCCTGACCGATGTCGGCGCGCTCGGTGATCGCGAGGATCGTCACTGACTCCGGCCCGCCTTGCGCCATCTGCTCGCGCGCGGCGCGCAGGAGGGCGTTGCGCGTGCGCAGAGCGTTGCGCTCGCGGCGGCCCATGAGGGGCCGCTCATCGGCGGCCGTGGTGCCCGGGCTCTTCGCCATGGTCGCCGCTCCTTCCGGTCCGTGCCGCGCTGCCGTCGTGGCCCTCGTGATTGTTCCACGTGTTCTCTCCGCGCACCCCACTGGAGGGGCTCACTTGACATTATGACGGAAGTCTCTAATGTGGTGAATCACTCGTGGATGAGTGTCCATTCATATTTGTACGGAGTTTCCAATGACGCAGACCTCCTCAGTCTCTGAGACGCACCGTGGCGACGTCGTCGTCGTCGGCCTCGGCCCCGTGGGCCTCCTCGCCTGCATCATGCTCGGGCAGCGTGGCTACACGGTGCACGGCATCGAGCGCTGGCCCACGCCGTTCGGTCGGCCGCGCGCGGTGACGTTCGACCACGAGATCGCGCGCATCCTGTCGACGCTCGGCATCGACTCCGACAACGACCCTGCGATCGAGTACCACGACGACCACTACTTCTGGATGACGCCCGAGCAGGAGATCCTGCTCGAGGTCGACTGGATCTCGAAGGCACAGGACGGCTGGCGCAACCGCTACTGGTTCAACCAGCCCGACCTCGAGGAGCGCCTGCGCACGCTCATCCAGACGCTGCCCTCGGTGCACCTGCACCCCGGCAACGAGGTCGTCGCGTTCTCGCAGACCGACGAAGGCGTCACGGTCGACTACGTCGAGACCGAGGTCGCCGGCGTCGTCGCGAGCGCCAAGCAGGGTGGCCGCACGGGCCGCATCGAGGCGCGCTTCGCCATCGGCTCCGACGGCGCGAACAGCTTCATCCGCCGCTCCGTCGGATACGACTACACCGACCTGAACTTCTTCAGCGACTGGCTCGTCGTCGACGTCAAGCCCGAGGTCATGCCGCAGTACGTCACCGCGCACTATCAGGTGTGCGACCCGGCTCGGCCGACCACGGTCGTGCCCGGCGGCCCCGGTCGCCGCCGCTGGGAGTTCATGGCACTGCCGGGCGAAGACACCGCCGAGCTCGCGACGCCCGAGAAGGTGTGGAGCCTGCTCGAGCCCTTCGATCTCAGCCCCGCCAACGCCGAGCTCGAGCGCGCGGTCGTCTGGCGCTTCCAGGCGAAGTACCTCGAGCACTGGCGCGCGGGCCGCGCGGTGCTCGTCGGCGACGCCGCTCACCTCATGCCGCCGTTCGCTGGCGAGGGCATGTGCGCGGGACTGCGCGACGTCGTCAACCTCATCTGGCGTCTCGACCTCGTGCTGCGCGACGAGGCGAGCCTCGATCTGCTCGACGACTGGTCGAGCGAGCGCCGCGAGCAGGCGAAGTGGTACATCAACTTCTCGGCCGACCTCGGTCGCGTCATCTGCGTCGCCGACCCCGCCGAGGCCGCTGCGCGCAACGAGCGCATGATGGCCGAGCACGCGATCCAGAGCCAGTCGGGCCCGGTGCCCGCGCACGAGGCGCTGCTGGGCTCCGGCACGTGGATCGAGTCCGACCCGCTCGCGGGCAAGCCCTCGGTGCAGAGCATCGTCGCCGCGGGCGGCCGCACGGGTCGCTTCGACGACGTCGTGGGTCGCGGCTGGTTCGTCATCAGCGCCGTGGGCGCGGATGCTCCGCTCACGGGCGAGCGCGCCGAGCGCTTCGCGGCCCTCGGCGGTCGGCAGCTGACCGTCGGCGCCCCCGGTTCGGGCGCCGACGTCGTCGACCTCGACGGCACGTACTCGAGCTGGCTGCGCGAGCACGACCGCGCGCACATGCTCGTGCGCCCTGACTTCTACGTCGCGGCCACGGCCTCGACGGCGGAGGAGCTGGCCGAGCACTTCGACGAGATCACGCGCAGCATCCGGGTCGGCGACTCGGTCGCCGCCTGATCCGGTCGGCAGCGAGCGCTTCCGGAGATCGACGATGATCATGACGGTCGAGAACCCCGCACAGGACGTGCTGATCCGCGCAGCCGGTGTCTCGCGCACCTTCGGCGGCGTCACGGCGCTGCGCGACGTGAGCTTCGAGCTGCGCCGCGGCGACGTGCTCGGCATCATGGGCCCCAACGGCGCGGGCAAGAGCACGCTGCTGTCGCTGCTCGCCGGCGTGCGTCGGCCGAGCACCGGCGAGCTGACGGTGTGCGGGCAGGACATGAATCGCTCGGCGCGCGGCGACGCCGCTCGCAACGGCGTGGGTCTCGCTCACCAGATCCCGAAGCCGTTCCGGCAGCTGACCGTGCGCCAGAACGTCGAGGTCGCCGCGCAAGTCGTGCCGAGGCGGCGCCGCGCCGCGGTGGTGCACGAGGCGCTCGAGCTCACGGGCATGCTGGCCGCCGCAGACCGGCCCGCGGGGCAGCTCGGGCTGCTCGAGCTCAAGCGTCTCGAGCTCGCGCGGGCGCTCGCGCTCGACCCGCAGGTCGTGCTGCTCGACGAGGTCGCCGCCGGGCTCACGGGGGCCGACCTCGACGAGCTCATCACGCTCGTGGCAGCGGTGCACGCTAGCGGTCGCACGCTCGTCATCGTCGAGCACGTGCAGGAGGTGCTGCACCGTCTGGCGAACCGCGTGCTCGTGCTCGAGTGGGGCAAGTCGCTCATGGAGGGCACGCCGCAGGAGGTCTCGACTGACCCCCGCGTGATCGAGATCTACCTGGGCTCGGCGCGAGAGTCGGATGAGCCGCGTCGGCAGCGTCCGCCGCTGCCGGGCAACGCGCCCGCCCTCCTGCAGGTCGACGGCGTCTCGGCGGGCTACGGGCCGATCACCGTCGTGAACGACGTGTCGTTCACGATCACCGCCGGCGAGGTGCTCGCCGTGCTCGGCGCCAACGGCGCAGGCAAGTCGACCCTCGCCCGCACGCTGCAGGGCGCGTCGACGGCCCGTACCGGCGCGATCCTGCTCGACGGCGAGCCCGTGCACCACCGCAGCGCTCACCAGCGCGTGCGGGCCGGTATCGCGCTCGTGCCGGAGGGTCGGCGGCTCTTCGGTGACATGACGGTGCGCGAGAACCTGGAGCTCGGGCTGCACTCGGCGCGCCATCGCGAGCCGCTCGATCGCGTGCACGAGCTCTTCCCCCGCCTGCGCGAGCTCCAGAATCGCGCCGCCGGCACGCTCTCCGGCGGCGAGCAGCAGATGGTCGCGATCGGCCGAGCGCTCGCGAGCGAGCCGCGCGTGCTCATCTTCGATGAGCTCTCGCTCGGGCTCGCCCCCCTCATCGTCGACCGCATGCTCGACGCCGTCGAGCGCATCGCCTCGTGGGGCACCGCCGTGATCCTCATCGAGCAAAACGTGCACCAGGCGCTCGAGCTCGCCGACAGCGTGCTGCTGCTGCGCCGCGGCGACGTCATCTTCCGGGGCCACCCCCGGGACTTCAGCGAGGAGGAGTTCGCCCGCGCCTACCTGGGCATCTCGGACGACGCCTCCTCCTGACCCCCTTCGCACCATCCCGACCATGCAGAACCGCAAAGGAGCACTTCGCATGACCGCATTCCGCCGCACGGTCGTCGCCTCGACGATCGTCCTCGCGCTCGGCCTCACGGCCGGCTGCTCCGCCGCAGGCGGATCCGCCGACGACCCGATCGTCCTCGGCGCGAGCCTTCCCCTGACCGGACCTCTTCAGGCCTTCGGCACGTCGCTCGAGGTGGGATACCAGCTCGCCGTCGACGAGATCAACGAGGCCGGCGGCATCACCGTCGACGGCGTCGCGCGCGAGCTCGCGCTCGAGATCCAGGACAACGCCTCGACGCCCGAGACGGCGAGCGAGCAGGCCCGCGACCTCGTGCTCGAGTCGGGCGCCGTCGCGCTGCTCGGTCCGGCGACGCCGCCGCTGAGCATTCCCGTCTCGCTCGCCGCCGAGCAGCTGAAGGTGCCGGCGATCATGACGATCACGCCCATCCAGGCGTGGAAGGGCGCGAACCCCGAGGGCTGGAAGTACGCCTTCGACGCCTTCTTCGACGAGGTGCAGATGACCGACACGCAGTTCCAGGCAGCCGATCTGGTCGAGACGAACAAGAAGGTCGCGCTCTTCACCGACCTCGAGGAGGACGGCATCGTCATGGGCGGGCTCTGGGCCGACAAGGCCGAGTCGTTCGGCTACGAGATCGTCGCTCACGAGGAGTTCCCGGTCGGCAACACCAACTTCTCGGCCCAGGTCTCCGAGGCGAAGGCCTCGGGCGCCGAGGTGGTCATCGCCCAGGTGATCCCGCCGGACGGCATCGCGCTGCTGCGCGAGATGAAGGCTCAGGGCTACCAGCCCGAGGTGCTCTTCCTCGAGAAGGCCGGCAACACCGGCGGCTACCCGCAGCTGAGCGACGGCCTCGCCGACGGCGTGCTCGCCGCCAACTGGTACGCCGAGGGCATGGGCCTCGATCGTGAGGCCGATTTCATCGCCGACTTCGCCGAGCAGACCGGCGGCGTCAACAGCGACCTCGGCACGATCGCCTACGGCTACTCGATCGCGCGCATCCTCATCGAGGCCATCGAATCGGCGGGCTCGCTCGAGGCCGACGCGATCGTGGCGGCCATCGCGGCCACCGACGGCGAGTACCCGGCCGGCAGCATCGCGTTCGCCGACGACCACACGGCCGCCCTGCCCGCGGTGCAGACCCAGTGGGTCGGCGGCGACCAGGTGCTCGTGCTGAACGCGGGCGGTGACGCGGCGTCCTCCATCGCCGTGCCCGTGCCCGGCCTGCAGTAGGGGACGAGGGGAGGGCGCTCATGGAGCTCGTGGTCCAGGGGATCCTGCTCGGCGGACTCTACGCGACCGTCGCACTGGGCCTGTCGCTCGTGTTCGGGGTCATCAAGATGGTGAACCTCGCGCACGGCGAGTTCCTCGTGCTCGGCGGCTATGTGACGTCGTTGCTCGTCGTGAGCCTCGGCGGCGACCCGCTGCTGCTCGCGATCCCCGCCGCGCTCGTCGTGGGCGCCCTCGCCTACCCGCTGCAGCGGTACCTGCTGACGCCGCTCATGCGGCACTCGACGGAGGCGCCGATCACGGCGACGTTCGGCGTCTCCGTCGTCGTGCAGACCGTGCTGCTGCTCGTCTTCACCGCCGACCCGCGCACGCTCAACGCCCCCTACGCGGCCTCGCAGGTCGAGGTGATGGGCGTCGGCATGCGCACGACGCTGCTCATCGCGACCGTCATCGGCGTCGCGCTCGTGATCGTGCTCGATCTCACGCTGCGGCGCTCGCGCTTCGGACGCCAGGTGCGCGCGGCGGCCTTCGACCCCGACGCGGCGGGCCTCGTGGGCATCGACCTCAAGCACACCTACGCCATGGTGCTCGCCGTCGCGGCGGCGGTCTCGGCCATCGGCGGCGCGCTCATCGCCCTCTCGTTCTCGGTCGATCCGGTCGCCGGTACAGGCTGGCTGCTGCGCGCCTTCACCGTCGTCGTCATCGGCGGCCTCGGCAGTGTTCGCGGCACGCTCGCCGGTGGCATCACCGTCGGCCTCGTCGAGACGATCGCCGCCGCCGTCTTCGGCGCCCAGTACCGCGACGTGGCCGTCTTCGGCGCGCTCGTGGTCGTCCTCCTCCTCCGCCCCCAGGGCCTGTTCGCGAAGGTGCAGCGCGCATGACCGACCTCACCGCTCCTCGAGCCTCGCGGGCACCGCGGGCGCTCGCCCGACTGGCTCGCTACGGCGCGCCCCTGCTCGTCGCCGTCGCGCTGCTCGCGTCGTCCGAGGGTCTTCGGCTGGCGACGGTCAACCAGCTGACCTCGCTGCTGCTGCTCGCGGTGCTCGCCATGAGCTGGAACCTCGTCAGCGGGTTCGGCGGGCAGTTCTCGCTCGGCCACTCGATCTTCGTGGGGGTGGGCGGCTACGCCACCGCGGTCATCCTCGACCTGCTCGGTCTGCCGCTCGTCGTCGTGCTCGTGCTGTCGGGGGTCATCGCAGCCCTCATCGGCGTCGTGCTCGCCTACCCCATGCTGCGTCTGCGCGGCCCGTACTTCGCCATCGGCACGCTCGGCCTCGCCCTCGCAGTGCAGGGGTGGATGCTCAACTGGGACTTCACGCGGGCATCGCAGGGCTACTCGATACCGCTCGATCAGAGCGTCGACCTGCTCACCGTGATGCGCATCGCCGTCGTGCTCGCCCTTGTGGCGGTCATCGTCTCGCAGCTCATCGTCGACCTGCCGCTCGGTTTGCGGCTGCTGGCGCTGCGCGACAACGAGGACGGCGCGCTCGCGCTCGGTGTGCGCCGCCTGCGCACGCTGCTGCCGACGTGGGCCATCTCCGCCTTCCTCGTCGGCGTGATGGGCGCGGTCGTCGCGCTGCAGAACGGGCAGGTTACGCCGCAGTCGGCCTTCAGCATCCAGTACACGCTCGACGCGGTGATCATCTGCGTCATCGGCGGGCTCGGCACGCTCTACGGGCCGCTCATCGGGGCGGTCGCCGTCTTCGTGCTGCGCCAGTTCACGGCCGACTTCGCCGGGTGGGCATCGCTCATCGAGGCGATCATCGTGATCCTCATCGTGCGCTTCGCCCCCGACGGCGCGATGGGAGTGCTCTCCGGCCTGAGTCGGCTCGTGCGGGGCGCACTCGTGCGGAGGCGCCGGCTCGAGGCATCATCGTCGACAGAGTCCACGCGCGAAGGAGTCGCAGCATGACCAGCATCGCCCGCATCGAGATCCGTGGCCCAGGGGCCAACCTGCTCAACCCCGAGGTGATGAGCGCGGTCACGTCGGCCATCCTGGCTGCCGATCGCGATCCGGAGGTGACCGGCATCCTGCTGACCGGCGCGGGTGAGAGCTTCTGCGGCGGACTCGACGTGCCGGCGATCCGCGCGGGCGCCGATCCGGTGGCCTTCGCCACCTCGCTCGTCAGCCTGCTGCGCGTCTTCCCGACGCTGCGCACCCCGATCGCCGCGGCCGTCAACGGGGATGCCGTGGCCTCGGGCGCCTCGATCGTCGCGGTCTGCGATTATGCGGTCGCGACCCCGACCGCGCGCCTGGGCACCTACGAGGTGAGCGTCGGCGTCTGGCCGATGATCGCCCAGGTGCCCATCGTCCACCGCATCGGCGTGCGCTGGGCCATGGAGAACATCGGCTCCGGTGAGCCGTTCAGCGCCGAGCGCGCCCGCGAGGTCGGGCTCGTCAACGCCGTGCTCGAGCCCGAGCGTCTTGAGGCCGACGCGACGGCGTGGCTCGAGCGCGCCGCGCGCGCCGGAGACGCTGTGCTCGCGGGCCGGCCCTCGCTCTACCGCTTCGCCGAGCTCGGCTACGACGAGGCGCTGCAGACGTCGCTCGCCGAGTTCTCGGCGATGTTCGAGCGGGGGCGCTGACCGTGCGGCTCGTCAGTCTCGTCGACCCCGCGACGCTCGAGGGCGAGGCTCGCGCCGTCGCCGACTCCGGCTTCGCCCAGTACGGTCAGGCGCTCGAGACCTGGCGGGCGATCATGCACAGCCCCGACCTGTTCGCGGCGTACCTGCCGTTCCTGCGCGCCGTCGCCGGCCCCAGCCGACTGGATGCTCGCACCAAGGATCTCAGCGCGCTCCTGGTCGGGTCGCTCAACCGCTGCGCCTACACCGTGAGCCACCGCACCGCCTCCGCGCGCCGCAACGGCGTCGACGAGCGCGAGCTCGAACTGGTCGTGGCGGGCGAGTGGCGGGGCTTCGACGACCGCCTGCGCGCGGCCCTCGAGCTCACGCGAGAACTCACGCTCGAGCCCGCGCGTCTGGCTCCGGCCGAGCATCCGACGATCATCGATGACGCCCTGCGCAACCGACTGCAGTCGCTCTTCGACGAGCGCGAGCTGGTCGAGCTCACGATGTCGATCTCGGTCTGGAACGGGCTCGCCCGGTTCCATCGCGTCATGGGGCTCGAGCTCGACATGCCGCCCGCGCCGGAGGGCGTCGCACCGCACTGACCGTCAGCGCCGGCGGGGCTCCCGCCTGGCCGACCGCGGCCGCGCCGGCCTAGTGCCCCTGCGGCACCCAGTCGCCGGTCGCGAGGTACTGCACCTTCTTGGCGATCGACACGGCGTGGTCGGCGAAGCGCTCGTGGTAGCGCGAGGCGAGGGTGGCGTCGACGGTGTCGATGGCCTGGCCCTTCCAGGTCTCGCCGAGCACCTTGTCGAAGACGCTGAGGTGCAGGGCGTCGACCTTGTCATCCTCGTTGCGGATGGCCTCGGCGATCTTGACGTCCTCCGTCGAGAGCAGCTCGACGAGCATGCGGGCGATCTGCACGTCGACCTGGCCCATCTCGGCGAAGGTGGGGCGCAGGCTCTTCGGCACGACCTTCTCCGGGAACCGGTAGCGGGCGAGCTGCGCGATGTGCTCGGCCATGTCGCCCATGCGCTCGAGCGATGCGCTGATGCGCAGCGCGCTGACGACGATGCGCAGGTCGCGCGCGACGGGCTGCTGACGGGCGAGGATGTTGATGGCGAGCTCGTCGAGCTCGGCTGCGGCGACGTCGATCTTGGAGTCCTCGGCGATGACCTGCTCGGCGAGGGAGACGTTGGACTCGGTGAAGGCCCGCGTGGCGTTGTCCATGGAGGTCGCGACGAGGGTCGAGATCTCGACGAGGCGCTCCTGCACCTCTCGCAGCTCCTGCTGGAACACTTCGCGCATCAGGTCACGTCCTTGCTGGTCTCGGGGCGCACAGTCGGGGCCCACACTGCTCGTCGCGGGTGAACGGCAGGTGACGCGAGAGCGAACTCTCGGCACCGGGCGCTCGCCGTCCCGTTCCGGGCGTTCCGGGGCGGGAAGTGGTGTCTAATCTAGTGCTCATGGACTCGGCACTGCTGGTGCCCCTCGCGCTGCTCCTCGGCGCGGTGATCGGGGGAGGCGCTGTCGCCACGGTCGTCGCCGCAGCCCGGCGGGGTCGTGTCGCGGCCGAGGTGACGTCGACGGCGGTGCCCGACGGCATCGCCCACGTGCTCGACGTGCTCGACACCGCCGGCGCCGTCGTCGACCCGAGCAACAACGTCGTCAAGGCGAGCCCCGGAGCGCACACCCTCGGGCTCGTGTGGCACCGCACGCTTGTGCACGCGCCGCTCGTCGACCTCGTCGACCGCGTGCGACGCTCGGGCGAGGCCGTGACGGAGGACGTCGACATCGCGCGCGGACCGCTCGGCGATGCGAGCATCCACCTGACGGTGCGCGTCGCGCCGCTCGGCACGCGCTTCGTGCTGCTGCTCGCCGACGACCGCACCGAGTCGGTGCGCCTGGAGGCGGTGCGCCGCGACTTCGTCGCCAACATCAGCCACGAGCTGAAGACGCCGATCGGCGCGATCGGGCTCCTGGCGGAGGCGCTCGAGCAGGCCGCCGACGACCCCGAGCAGGTGCGGCGCTTCGCGAAGCGCATGAGCAAGGAGTCGACGCGCCTGGCGACGATGACGCAGGAGATCATCGAGCTCAGCCGCCTGCAGGCCGCCGACGCGCTCACTGACCCCGACGTCGTTGACGTCGACCGGGTCATTCAGGCGGCGATGGACCAGAACCGGGTGACGGCCGAGTCGCACCGCATCGCCCTCGTCTCCGGCGCCCGCAGCGGCGAGCGCGTCTGGGGCGACGAGGGGATGCTCGTCACGGCCGTGCACAACCTCATCGCGAACGCCGTGCAGTACTCGCCGAGCCCCTCGCGCGTGGGCATCGGCGTCACCGCGCTCGACGACGTGGTCGAGATCGCCGTGACCGATCAGGGCATCGGCATCGCCGAAGAGGACCTCGACCGGGTGTTCGAGCGCTTCTTCCGCGTCGACCAGGCGCGTGCTCGCGCCACGGGCGGCACGGGCCTCGGCCTCAGCATCGTCAAGCACGTCGTGCAGAACCACGGCGGCGATGTGCGCGTGTGGTCGCAGCCGGGCCGAGGCTCGACGTTCACGCTGCGTCTGCCGCGCGCGACCGACTCCACGCCCGCCGTGCTGCCGCCGCTGACAACCGCCCTGACCTCCGCCCTGACCCCGAAGGCCCGCGCATGACCCGCATTCTCATCGTCGACGACGAGCCCTCGCTCTCCGAGCCGCTCGCCTACCTGCTCGGTCGGGAGGGCTACGAGACCGCGGTCGCGGAGGACGGCCCGGCGGCGCTCGCCGAGTTCGACCGCGCCGGGGCCGACCTGATCCTGCTCGACCTTATGCTGCCGGGGCTGCCCGGCACGGAGGTGTGCCGCGAGATCCGGCAGCGCTCGAGCGTGCCGATCATCATGCTCACGGCGAAGGACAGCGAGGTCGACATCGTCGTCGGGCTCGAGCTCGGCGCCGACGACTACGTCACGAAGCCGTACTCGACGCGCGAGCTGCTGGCGCGCATCCGGGCGGTGCTGCGGCGCCGCGTCGACGACGAGGTCATCGACGACGGCGTGCTGGAGGCCGGCGGGGTGCGCGTCGACGTCGATCGCCACCAGGTGAGCGTGAACGGTCGCGAGATCGCGATGCCGCTGAAGGAGTTCGAGCTGCTCGAGCTGCTGCTGCGCAACGCCGGCCGCGTGCTGACCCGGGGGCAGCTCATCGACCGCGTGTGGGGCGCCGACTATTTCGGCGACACCAAGACGCTCGACGTGCACGTCAAGCGCATCCGCTCGAAGATCGAGGCCGACCCGTCGAACCCGCAGCTGCTGCTGACGGTGCGCGGCCTCGGCTACCGCTTCGAGGCGTAGGGGGCGGATGCTCGGCGCGCGCCCACCGGTCGAGCGGCGTCGGCGAACCGGCGCCGTCCGGTCGATCGGCCCGACCGAGCGCGGGCCCTAGTCGGTCGACTCGGGGTCGGCCTCGGGCACGTAGAGCTCGTACTCGGGCAGCGCGCCGTCGAGCACGGGCACCTGCAGCTCGCTGCCGGGCTCGTCGCCGTACTGGAAGAAGACCGGGTAGAGCGCGCCGGGGGTCACGTCGACGCCCTCGATGATGATCTGCTCCTGCTCGGGGCCGCCGAGCGAGGTCGTGCTCTGGCCCTCGACGACGACGCGCTCGCTCTCGCGGCCGCTGCCCGACTCCCACTGGATGGTCACGGCGCGGTTCTCGTCGCCGGTGTTGACGAGCGAGACCACGAGGTTGAGGCGGTCGCCGTCGTCGGTGATGAGCAGGGCGTTGCGCACGGCGATGTCGCCGACCGTGGTGCCGGCCCCGTCGCTGGGCTCGTACGGGATGTTCGTGGCGATCTCGGCGTCGAACGTGCAGCCGGTCGTCCCGAGCGCCACGACGGCGGCGAGAGCGATCGTCGTCGCCCAGCGGTTGTTCACGGATAGCCTCCAGAGCCCATCGAGTTCGCGGTCGCGGGCGCGAGCCATCGCGCGAGCAGTCGTGCGACCTCCCCCAGTCTAGCCAGGTCTCAGGCTCTGTTCAGCGCGCGCGAACGCGGGGCGCGTGCCGGGCGGGCCGGGGATGCTGAGAAACCGCTGTGGTAGAATCGAGGTTCTGCGGAAGGACCACCATCCATGCTTTTCCAGGTCGGCGAGACGGTCGTGTACCCCCACCACGGGGCGGCGACGATCATCGAAGTCAAGAACCGAATCATCAAGGGCGAAGAGAAGCTTTACCTCAAGCTCAACGTCACGCAGGGTGATCTCACGATCGAGGTTCCGGCTGACAACGTCGACCTCGTCGGCGTTCGCGACGTGATCGGCCAGGAGGGCCTCGACAAGGTGTTCGAGGTGCTGCGCGCCCCGTTCACCGAGGAGCCCACCAACTGGTCGCGCCGCTACAAGGCGAACCTCGAGAAGCTCGCCTCGGGCGACGTCATCAAGGTGTCGGAGGTCGTGCGCGACCTGTGGCGCCGCGATCAGGACCGCGGCCTCAGCGCGGGCGAGAAGCGCATGCTCGCCAAGGCGCGCCAGATCCTGATCTCCGAGCTCGCCCTCGCCGAGAAGACCGACGAGGAGAAGGCCTCGAGCGTCCTCGACGAGGTGCTCGCCTCCTGAGCCTCGCCGTCGCGACGCCGACAGCGCAGCCATGACGACTGCTGACGACCCCGCGCGCGCGGAGCCCCCGGCTCCCGCGGTCGGGGTCGTCGTCGTCGCGGCGGGCAGCGGCACCCGGCTCGGGCAGCCGCAGCCGAAGGCCTTCGTGACGGTCGGCGGCCGCACGCTGCTCGACCGCAGCCTCGACGCCGTCTTCGCGCTCGCCGAGCCCGCGAGCGTCGTCATCGTCGCGCCCGCCTCGCACCTGCAGGAGGCGACGGCGATCGCCGCGCACGCCGCCGGAGCGGCCCGCGACCACGTGCGCGTCGTCGCGGGGGGCTCGACGCGCCAGCAGTCGGTGCAGGCCGGGCTCGCCGCCCTGCCCGAGCAGACCGAGCTCGTGCTCATCCACGACGCGGCGCGCGCGCTACAGACTCCCGAGGTGTTCGAGCGCGTCATCGCGCGCGTGCGCGCCGACGGCGTCGGCGTCGTGCCGGCCCTCGCCGTCGTCGACACGATCGCGCGGCGCGACGCCGAGCACCGCGTGCTCGAGCCCGTCGACCGCAGCGACCTCGCCGCGATCCAGACGCCGCAGGGCTTCCCGTTCGCGCTGTACCGCGCGGCGATCGCCGAGGCCGCGGCAGACCACACCGACGACACGAGCGTGCACCGCGCCGCCGGGCATCCCGTCGTCGTCGTCGAGGGCGACGCCCGCGGCTTCAAGATCACGACGCCGTGGGATCTTCGGCGGGCCGAGCAGCTCGTCGGCGGCGAGCGCCCCGCCCTGCGCACGGGCATCGGCATCGACGTGCACGCCTACGACGAGAGCGCGCCGCTGTGGCTGGGCGGGCTGCACTGGCCCGACGAGCCCGGCCTCGCCGGGCACAGCGACGGCGACGCGATCAGCCACGCCCTCTGCGACGCGCTGCTCTCCGCGGCCGGGCTCGGCGACATCGGCTCGCGGTTCGGCGTCGACGACCCGCGGTTCGCCGACGCGCGCGGCGAGGTCTTCCTCGTCGCCACGCGCGAGCTCGTGCGCGAGGCCGGCTTCGACATCGTCAACGTCGCCGTGCAGGTCGTCGCCCGCCGGCCCCGGTTCGCGCCCCGCCGCGCCGAGGTCGAGGCGCTCCTGACGCGCATCGTCGGCGCGCCCGTGAGCGTCGCCGCGACGACGACCGACGGCCTCGGCTTCACGGGCCGCGGCGAGGGCGTCGCGGCGATCGCCACGGCGCTGCTCGCCGCGAGCGCCGACCCGCGCGCCGCCGAGCCCCGCCGATAGGCTGGCCGGCGTGACCGTGCGCCTCTACGACAGCCTGCAGCAGGCCGTCGTCGACTTCGAGCCCCTCGAGCCCGGCCGCGTCGGCATGTACGTGTGCGGCCCCACCGTGCAGTCGGCTCCGCACATCGGGCACGTGCGCAGCGCGCTCGTCTACGACCTGTGGCGGCGCTGGTTCGCGCACCGGGGCTACGCGGTGACGTTCATCCGCAACGTCACCGACATCGACGACAAGATCCTCGCGGGCGCGAGCGACGCCGAGCCGTGGCACGCGCTCGCGTACCGCGTCGAGCTCGAGTTCTCCGCCGCGTATCGTGCGCTGGGCATCCTGCCCCCGACCTACGAGCCGCGCGCGACCGCGTCGATCGACCGCATGCACGCGATCATCGCGGCGCTCCTCGAGCGGGGCCACGCCTACGCGGCCGACGACGGCTCGGGCGACGTCTACTTCGACGTGCGCAGCTGGCCGGCCTACGGCGAGCTCACGCGACAGTCGCCCGACGACATGGACGACGCCGGCGACGCGCCCGCGCGCGCCAAGCGCGATCCGCGCGACTTCGCCCTGTGGAAGGGCGCCAAGCCCGACGAGCCGGCGAGCGCGCACTGGGCGTCGCCGTGGGGCGCCGGCCGCCCCGGTTGGCACATAGAGTGCTCGGCGATGGCGCAGCGCTACCTCGGCCACGCCTTCGACATCCACGGCGGGGGGCTCGACCTGCGGTTCCCGCACCACGAGAACGAGCTCGCGCAGTCGCGCGCCGCGGGCGACGGCTTCGCCCGGCACTGGGTGCACAACGGGCTCGTCACCATCGGCGGGCAGAAGATGTCGAAGTCGCTCGGCAACTCCGTCTTCGCGGCCGACCTGCTCGGCTCGGCGCGGCCCGCCGTCGTGCGCTACTGGCTCGGCTCGGCGCACTACCGCTCGACGATCGACTACACCGAGGGCTCGCTCGCCGAGGCCGAGGCGGCGCTCGACCGCATCGAGGGCTTCGTCGCGCGCGCCGGGCGGCGTGTGGAGGGCACCCGGTTCGCCGAGCTGCCGGCCGAGGTGCCCGAGGCCTTCGCCGCGGCCATGGACGACGACCTCTCGACCCCCGCAGCCCTCGCCGCGCTGCACGAGACCGTCCGGGCGGGCAACGCCGCGCTCGACGCCGACGACGTGGCGGCGGCAGGCGCAGCGCGGGCCGCGGTGCTCGCCATGGTCGGCGTGCTCGGGCTCGATCTCGAGGCGGCGGATGCCCGGGACGGGGCCGACGCGACGCACCGGGCCCTGGCATCCCTCGTCGATCGGCTCATCGTCGAACGCCGGGCCGCGCGCGATGCGCGAGACTGGAGCACTGCCGACCGCATTCGCGACGACCTCGCCGCGGCCGGGATCGTGGTGGAGGACACCCCCACGGGAACCGACTGGAGTATCGATGGCTAAGCCTGGGCGCCCCGGCGCGAGCAAGAAGAAGAAGGGCCCGACCGTCGGCTCGGGCGGTCAGGGGCGGCAGGCGCTCGAGGGCCGCGGCCCCACGCCGAAGGCGGAGGACCGCAGCTGGCACCCCGCCGGCAAGCGCAAGGCGGCGCAGGAGCGGCTCGAGGCCGCGCGGTCGCGCTCCGGGCGCGGCGGCGCCGGTGCGGCGAGCGGCACCCGCAAGCCCTCGACCGCGACCTCGACGAGCGGGGGCCCGCGCTCGGCCAAGAAGACGGGCGACGCGGAGGTGCTGAGCGGGCGCAACTCGGTGCTCGAGGCGCTGCGGGCGCGCATCCCCGCCACGACCCTCTACCTCGCCGCGCGCGTCGAGATGGACGACCGCGTCAAGGAGGCCCTCGGCCTCGCGACGAAGCGCGGCATCCCCGTGCTCGAGGTCATGCGGCCCGAGCTCGACCGCCTCACCGGCCCCGACGCCGTGCACCAGGGCATCGCGATCACCGTGCCGGCGTACCAGTACGCGCACCCGCTCGACCTCGTGGAGGCCGCGGGCAAGCGCGGCCAGACGCCGCTGCTCGTCGCGCTCGACGGCGTGACCGACCCGCGCAACCTCGGCGCGATCATCCGCTCGACGGCCGCGTTCGGCGGGCACGGCGTCATCGTGCCGCAGCGCCGCTCGGTCGGCGTGACGGCCGCGGCGTGGAAGACCTCGGCCGGCGCCACGGCGCGCACGCCCGTCGCGATGGCGCCGAACCTGACGCAGACGCTCAAGCAGCTCAAGAGCGAGGGGCTGTTCATCCTCGGCCTCGACGGCGGCGGCGACGTGCAGCTGCCCGAGCTCGAGCTCGCCGACCAGCCGCTCGTCATCGTCGTCGGCAGCGAGGGCAAGGGGCTCTCGCGGCTCGTCACCGAGACGTGCGATGCGATCGTGTCGATCCCGATCTCGGCGGCGACCGAGTCGCTCAACGCGGGCATCGCCGCGAGCGTGACGCTCTACGAGGTGGCGCGGAGGCGCGCGCTGGCGTAGGTTGCACGGGCTCGACGCGGCGGCCGTGTGCCGCTAACCTCAACACTGTTCAGCTGAAGTGAACGTGTTCGAGGGAGAACCATGGAGCTCACCGACCTCCGCATCGCCGTCGTCGGCACCGGGGCGAACGGCGCCTCCGTCGGCGCCGACCTCATCCGCGCCGGCCTCGACGTCACGTTCATCGAGCAGTGGCCCGCGCACGTCGAGGCGATGCGCGAGCGCGGCCTGACCGTGCACCTGCCCGATGAGACCCAGGTCACGGCCGTGCAGCCCTTCCACGTCTGCCAGGTCGCCGAGCTCCGCGAGCCGTTCGACATCGTGCTCACCTCGGTCAAGACGTATGACACGCGCTGGACGGCGGAGCTCATGCGACCCCTGATGCGCGACGACTCCGTCTTCGTCGGCCTGCAGAACGGCATGACGATCGACGACGTCGCCGAGATCCTCGGCCCCGATCGCTCGATCGGCTGCGTGCTCGGCATCGCCGCGAACATGCACGAGCCCGGCGTCGTCGTGCGGGAGTTCGCGCCCGCCGACACCTGGTTCTCGGTCGGCACGATGAGCGGGGAGCGCACGCAACGACTCGAGCAGGTCGCGGCCATCCTCTCCCACACCGCGCGGGTGGAGATTGCCGACGACATCCGGTCGGCGAAGTGGATGAAGCTCATCGCCAACATCCCGGAGATGCTGCCGAGCGCCGTGCTCGGCGTGCCGCTGCTGGAGGCCGCCCACATGGAGGGCGTGCGGCCGGTCATGGACGCGATGTCGCGCGAGGCCTACGCCCTCGCGATCGACCTGGGCATCACGATGCTGCCCTCGCTCGGCAAGACCGCCGACCAGGTGCCCGACTCCGACCAGTACGCGCTCGACCTGCTCGACACCATCCTGGAGAGCTTCTCGCGCCCGACCACCCGCGTCGCCGTGCTGCAGGACTGGGAGAAGGGCCGTCGTGCGGAACTGGACGCGTTCAGCGGCTACATCGTGCGCGAGCGCGCTCGGCTCGGCGGGAGCGCCTCGGTCAACGAGGCGGTGCTGCGCCTGGCGGAACGCGTGGAGCGGGGCGAGCTCACCCCCTCGCCGGAGAACCGTTCCCTCCTGCTGGACTGCCTGAGCTGACGGGCGACAGGGTCGCGCCCTGCGAGCGCTCTTGACAATTCCCATGCAGACGCATTGACTAACGTTCAGCCGCAGTGAACGCCGCGGCGCTGTCCCCGAAGGAGTCGAAGATGACCGCCCGCTACGTCGTCCGTCGTGCCGCTGACGCCCAGTACCGCGATCCCGGCGCCCTCGCCCCCGGGTCGACCGGACTCACCCGATGGGCCGGTGTGGGCTATGCCGACGGCGCCGTGCACAGCGACTTCGGCGTCTCGCGCCTCGAGCCCGGCGGCGTCGTGCCGACGCACGTGCACTCGTTCGAGGAGTCGTTCCACATCCTCGAGGGCGAGGTCGTGCTCGCCACGCCGGAGGCGACCGTGCGGCTCGTGGCCGGCGACTACGGCGTGATCCCGATCGGCGTGCCGCACGCGTGGCGCTCGAGCGGGGCATCCACCGCCGTCTGGGCCGACCTCTACGCGCCGCCCGCCCGCGAGAAGTACGGATTCGACACCTACCTCGTCGCCGAGCTGCCCGTCGTCGAGCCCATCGCCGTCGACACGCGCGATCCGCGCACCCGCTCGTTCGGCAACATCACCGACGACCACATGAACCCCGGCCGGCAGTCGCAGGAGCTGCTCGCCGTCTCGGCCAGCATGCGCACCGCACTGCTGGTCTACTCGGGCATCACCCTGAAGATGATGGTCGACAGCGACCTCGGCGCCCAGCTCTCGACGATGTTCATGGTGCAGTACGAGCCCGACGGCAAGGCCGGCCTGCACGACCACCCGCTGGAGGAGGTCTACCTCATCCTCGACGGCGAGGTCGACGCGACGTTCGACGGTGACGAATTCCGACTCGGCCCGGGCGACATCGCCTGGGCGGGCGTCGGCTGCGTGCACTCGTTCGCCGCCGTCGGCGAGCCCGTGAAGTGGCTCGAGACCCAAGCCCCCCAGATGCCGGCGCGGCACGCCTACCGGTTCGCCCGCGACTGGGACTACCTGACCGAGAAGCTCAAGGAGGAGCAGCAGTGACCCAGCGCACCATTCTCGTCGTCGGAGGAACCTCCGGCATCGGCCTGGAGATCGCCAAGGAGGTCGTCGCGCGCGGCGACAAGGTGATCCTCACCGGTCGTGACCAGGAGCGCGCGGAGGCGATCGCCGCGTCGATCGGCCCCAACGCGCAGGGCCTCGCCGTCGACATCTCCGAGCCCGAGCAGATCGCCGAGAGCCTCAAGCCCGTCGGCGAGGTGCACGGCCTCGTGCTCGCCGCGATCGAGCGCGACGCGAACTCGGTGCGCGAGTACAGCATCGAGCGCGCTCGCCGGCTCGTGACCCTCAAGCTCGTCGGCTACACCGAGACCGTGCACGCGCTGCTCGACCGCCTGCCCGCCTCGAACGACACGGGCATCGTGCTCTTCGGCGGCCGTGCCAAGGACGCACCGTACCCCGGCTCGACGACGGTCGCGACGATCAACGGCGGCGTCGAGGGCCTCACCCACTCGATGGCGCTCGAGCTCGCGCCCATGCGCGTCAACGGCCTGCACCCCGGCATCATCGGCGACAGCCCGTTCTGGGCCGACAAGCCCGCCGCGGTGCTCGAGGGCTACGAGTCGCGCACGCCCGGTGGCGCCCTCGCGACGATGGCCGACATCGTGCACGCCACGATGTTCCTGCTCGACAACCGCGGCGTCTCCGGCACGAGCCTCTACGTCGACCGCGGCTGGCGCCTCACCTAGCCCATGACCGCCCGCCGCCGGGATCAGCGCCCGGCGGCGCCCAGCATCCCTCGCCTGTTCGCGATGACGGCGAGGGATGCTGCCGTCACGGCGAGCGCGAAGGCGAAGGCTCCGACCGCGACGAAGCCGCCGAGCGGCAGCAGCATCGACGCGACGGCGGTCGCGATCGAGCCGCCCAGGAACGTCGAGCCCACAAAGACCGTGTTCGCGCGGCCGTTCTGCTCCGGCGCGACGGAGGCGAGGCCGATGGCCTGCGTCGACACCTGCTCGCTGCTCATGCCCGCCGACACCATGAGCAGACCGACCGCCATCACGAGCGGCGAGCCGGAGCCCGCGGTCGCGATCGCCACGCCGCCGACCGCGAGGGCCATGCAGGCCGCGAGCGAGCGGCGCGCACCGATGCGCCCGTGCACGGAAGCGGCCCCGATCGTGATCGCGCCGCCGACCAGCCCCGCGATGCCGATGAGCGCCGCCTCGCCGATGCGCAGCCCGAGCTCGTCGACGGCGTGCACCGTCGTCATCGACCAGAGTGCGATGAACGCCATAAAGGTCGTGGTGTGGATGCCCGTCATGATGCGCAGCGTCGGCGAGGAGGCCGCGACGCGCGGGATCGACGCCAAAATGCGGCCGTAGGCCGGCGGGTCGCTCGGGCGGTCGGCCGGCGCGGCGCGAAGACCCAGCGGCACGAGCGCGAGCACGAGCACGGCGCACACCGCGAGAGCCCCGCGCCAGCCGAGCGCCTCGGCGAGCGCGCCGAGACCCGTGCGCACCGCGAAGAGGCCGACGATGATCGAGCCCAGCAGCACCGCCGCGGTGCGAGCGCGCGCCGTCGGGGGAGCCAGTCGCAGGGCGGCGCCGACGAGCAGCTGCGCGACGGAGGCCGTGGCACCGGCGACGAGCATCATCGCCGTGTAGACGGCATACCCCGGAGCGGCGGCCGCGACGCCGAGGGCGGCCGCCGTCGCGACGATCTGCACGGTCGCCTGCCGGCGCGTGCTCACCCGGTCGCCGAGGGCGACGAGCAGCCCGATGCCGAGGGCGTAGCCCGCCTGCACCGCGATGGTGGCCCAGGCGGCACCGGCGCCGTCGACGCCGAACTCGTCGGCGACGAGCGTCTGGATCGGCTGGGGCACGTAGATCACGGCGACGCCCGCGCCGGCGATGACCGCCATCGTGGCGACCCTGCGCCCCCAGCGCTGCTCCGAGTCCGACATGTGTTCCTCCCGTGCCGATCGCGCGGATTCGCCCCGTGGGCCACTGGAATTATTCAGGTGAATGGATCTAGTATTTCACCGAGGCTGTACATCGACGTACATCTTCAGTGAATTGCTCAACGAGGAGGAACTCATGACCGATGCCGTCGCGCCCCGCGCGGAGGACTTCGCTCCCGGCCGCCCCGTCGTCTTCCGGAACGCCACGGTGATCACGGTCGATTCGGCGGGCGTGCTCGAGAACGCCGACGTTCTCGTCATCGACGACACCATCGCCGGAGTCGGGCACCACCTGGAGGTGCCGGCCGGCACGCTCGAGATCGACGCCAAGGGCGGCATCCTCATGCCCGGCATGATCGACACGCACCGCCACATGTGGCAGACCGCGCTGCGCGGCTACGGAGGCGACTGGGCGCTCAGCCAGTACTTTGTCTTCTACTACCTCACCTGGGGCCACGTCTTCCGCGCGGAGGACATCGCCGCCGGCAACCAGCTCAGCGCGCTCGAGTCGGTCGACCAGGGCGTCACGACGACCGTCGACTGGTCGCACGCCCTGCGCACGCCCGACTACGCCGACGCCGCCGTGGAGGCCCTGCGGAGCATCCCCGGTCGATTCGTGCTCGCCTACGGCAACTACCTCGGTGCCCCGTGGGAGTGGATGAACGAGCCCGGCTTCCAGAACTGGGTGAAGAACTTCACGGCCGACGACATGATGGGCCTGCAGGTGGCGTTCGACGTCAACTCGGGGCCCGACTTCCACGAGAAGGCGGCCTTCGAGGCGGCGCGCGAGCTTGACCTGCGCGTCACCACGCACGCCGGCGTCTGGGGCGTCAACGGCGACCCGAACATCGAGTACATGTACGACCACGGCTTCATGACCGACAAGGTCACGTACGTGCACGCCTCGTCGCTCGGGCCCGACAGCTACCACAAGATCGCGGCCACCGGCGGCACCATCTCGATCGCCACCGAGAGCGAGCAGAGTGCCGGCCAGGGCTACCCCTCGGCGTGGGTCGCCAAGAAGTACGGCATCACCGCGTCGCTGTCGATGGACACGAGCGTGTGGTGGAGCGCCGACTTCTTCTCGGCCATGCGCGCCACGCTGTCGTCGTTCCGGTCGCGCGACCACCTCGAGGCGCACGCGAAGGGCGACACCGTCAACGTCAACCGCATGAAGGCGGAGGACGCCGTGTGGCAGGCCACCATGGGCGGCGCGCACACCCTCGGCATGGCCGACAAGCTCGGCTCGATCACGGTGGGCAAGAAGGCCGACCTCGTGCTGCTGAAGAACGACGAGTCGCCGGCCATGACGCCGATCCTCAACCCGTACGCGCACGTCGTGTACCAGGCCGGCACCGCCGACGTGCACACCGTCGTCGTCAACGGCAAGGTCGTGAAATACGCGGGCGAGCGCATCGGCCTGCCGCTCAAGCCGGTCGCCGACCGCGTCGCGGCCTCGGTCGAGTACGTGCGCGGCGAGCTCGGTGAGGACGCCTGGAAGGAGTGGATGAACCCCGCTCTGCCCGAGGACGAGCCCATCGCCAACCCCTACATGTACCTCGACGAGGACGACAAGTAGGGCGCGAGCTCTCGCAGCGCTGACGGCGGGCGGCCCCTGCGGGGGTCGCCCGCCGTTCCGCGTTCAGAGCGTGCGGTCAGGTCGTGGGGTACTGCCAGATCTCCAGCTGGATGCCGTCCGGGTCGCGCAGGTACGCCCAGCGAGAGCCAGCCAGGTCGCCGTCGGTGAGCGTCACCGGCGGGCCGTTGAAGACCGCGCCGCGCTCGATGAGCTCGGCATAGGCGCGATCCATGTCGTCGACGACGAGGCAGACGTGCGCGGAGCCGACATCGCCGTTGGTGCGATCCCAGTCACGGCCCTCCGGTTCGTGGTACTGCAGAAACTCGATGTTGACGTTGCCGATGCGAATCATCGAGAACGACAGCTTCGCCCCTGGCACCTGCACGCCGCGCTCGAGATCGGGCCCCTCGCCGTGATGCACGGGGCCGGGCTCGACGCCGAACATGCGGCTGTACCACTCGAACGAGCGCTGCATGTCGCGCACGGTGATGCCGACGTGGTGCACGCCGGTGACGCTGAAGGCCATGGTCCCTCCCGGGTCGATGCGCGCAGCGGCCCGACCGGCCACTGAACGTCTTGTACTGACTGACTCAACACCACACCCGCGGAACCCGGCAAGTGCCGCCTCTTGTTCACTTGATTTGGATGGCGAGCGGCACTAAGTTCACCTATAGTGAACACACGGGCGTCAGCTCGACCGGGACGCGAAGGAGCATCCTCATGGCGAACAGGCTGCAGGGCCGCACGATCATCGTGACCGGCGGAGCCTCCGGCATTGGCGCCGCGCTGTGCGAGGGCTTCGCCGCCGAGGGCGCCAACGCCGTGATCGCCGATCTCGACCTCGAGCGCGGCGAGGCCGTGGCCGAGCGCATCAGAGCGGCCGGCGGCAGCGCGCTCGCCGTGCGGGTCGACGTCACCGATCGCGAGCAGGTCGCGCAGAGCATCCGCGCCGCCGTCGACCGCTTCGGCCGGCTCGACGCCTACTTCAACAACGCGGGCATGAACGCACCGATGAAGTACCTCGACATCACCGAAAGCAACTTCGAGCTGCTCATGAGGGTCAACGTGCTCGGGGTGCTCGTCGGCACGCAGGAGGCCGCGCGGCAGTACATCGCCCAGGGCGGCGGCGGCAAGATCGTCAACACCGCCTCGATCGCCGGTCGGCAGGGGTTCTCCTCCTTCGCCCCGTACAGCGCCGCGAAGGCCGCCGTCATCTCGCTCACGCAGTCGGGCGCCCGCGCCTTCGCCGAGCAGGGCATCACGGTCAACGGCTTCGCGCCCGGCGTCGTCGCGACCCCGCTGTGGGACAAGCTCGATCGCGACCTCGAGGCCATCGGCGAGGCGCACAACAACTTCGCCTCCATGTCGTCGGGCATCCTGCTCGGCCGCCCGGCCGACCCGACCGACATCGTGCCCACGGGGATCTTCCTCGCGGGCAGCGACTCCGACTACATCACTGGCCAGATCATCCCCATCGAGGGCGGGATGATCCTCGTCTGACGACGAGCATCTCCACTCCATCGCACAGAAAGCGACGACCATGAAGAGCACCGGCACTACGGGTACCAACGCCGTCGACTGGGAGGCGCGCGTCGACTTCGACCGCCTCCGCACCGAGCGCCTGATGCGGCTCAAGGCGCAGCTCGAGCAGTCCGACGTCGGCGCGGTGCTCGCGTTCGACTTCTCGAACATCCGCTACATGTCGGCGACCCACATCGGCACGTGGGCGATGGACAAGCTCATCCGCTTCGCCCTGCTCACCAGGAAGACTGACCCCATCGTGTGGGACTTCGGCTCGGCCGCCAAGCACCACTCGCTCTACAACCCCTGGCTCGACCACACGCACTCCGAGGCCGACGCCGACCCGCACGCACCGCACCACGGTGCGACCCGCCCGCGCCTGGAGTCCGGCTCGCGCGCCGGCATCTCGACCCTGCGCGGCGCCTTCCCGCCCGACGCAGGCATCGCCGAGGAGGTCGCCCGCAAGGTCAAGCGCGAGCTGGAGAAGTTCGGGCTCGCCGGCGAGCCGCTCGGCGTCGACGTCATCGAGCTGCCCATCCTGTTCGCCCTGCAGCGGGAGGGCATCCAGGTCGTCGACGGCCAGCAGATCTTCCTCGAGGCCCGCCGCATCAAGACGCACGACGAGATCCGTCTGCTCACGCAGGCGGCCTCGATGGTGGATGCGGCCTACGAGAACCTCTACGACTTCCTGCGGCCCGGCGTGCGCGAGAACGAGACCGTCGGCCTCGTCGCGAAGACCCTGTACGACCTCGGCAGCGAGTACGTCGAGGGCGTCAACGCCATCTCGGGCGAGCGCTGCTCGCCGCACCCGCACGTCTTCAGCGACCGCCTGATCCGCCCCGGCGACCCAGCGTTCTTCGACATCCTGCACAGCTTCAATGGCTACCGCACTTGCTACTACCGCACCTTCGCCGTCGGCTCGGCGAGCCAGGCGCAGAAGGACGCGTACACCCGCGCCCGCGAGTACATGGACCGCGCGATCGCCCTCGTGAAGCCCGGCGCGACGACCGCCGACGTCGTCGCGGTCTGGCCGAAGGCCGAGGAGTTCGGCTTCCCGAACGAGGAGGCCGCCTTCGCCCTGCAGTACGGCCACGGCGTCGGCCTGTCGATCTGGGAGAAGCCGATCTTCTCCCGCCTGACCTCGTTCGACCACCCCGAGGTGCTCGAGGAGGGCATGGTCTTCGCGCTCGAGACGTACTGGCCCGCTGCGGACGGCTGGGGTGCCGCGCGCATCGAAGAGGAGGTCGTCGTGACGGCGACCGGCTGCGAGGTCATCACGAAGTTCCCCGCCGAGGAGCTGCTGGTCGCCGGCAAGCGCTACTACTCGGTCGGCGGCGAGCTCAGCACGCTGCGCGACTCGCAGTCGCACCTGAACACCTTCGACGGTCGCGGCGGCCGCTGACCGGACGGCTCGCGTCGACGACGACGGCGCCGCTCCCCGAGGGGGCGGCGCCGTCGTGGTTCGTGGATGCTCCGCTCAGGCGCGGCGACGGCGCCGGGTGACCTCGGCGACCGCGGACCAGTCGAGCTGGGCGAGCTCCGGGTCGGCGAGCGCCTCGGTGAAGAGCTCGCGCAGCACGGGCGCGACGGGCAGCTCGACGCCGAGGCCGGCCGCGGTCTCCTCCGCGATCCCCAGATCCTTGAGGCCGAGCGCCATCGCGAAGCCGACCGGCTGGTAGCGCTGCTCGGCGATGATGGGCCCGTAGCCCTTGTGCGCGGAGCCGCTGAACGCCGTGTGCGTGAGGATCTCGATGAAGGTCGACGGGTCGATGCCGCCCGCCTCGACGAGGGTGACCGACTCGGCGATCGACTGCAGCGCGTTGAGGATCGAGTAGTTGACCGCGATCTTCACGACGGCGCCGAGTCGGGGGTCGGAGCCGAGGTTCCAGACCCGGGCGCCGAGGCACTCCAGTCCCGGCAGCGCGCTCGTGATGGCGGCGTCGTCGCCGGAGGCCACGACGAGCAGCGCGCCCGTGCCGGCGATCGTCGATCGCCCGAGCACCGGGGCGGTGACGTACCCGACCCCGTGCCGATCGTGACGCTCGGCGAGCTCGGCGGCGGTGGCCGGGCTGATGGTGGCGTGGTTGACGTGCAGCCGACCGCTCGGCGCCGAGGCGAGCACCGCGTCGGTGAAGGTGGCGAGCACCACGGCGTCGTCGCTCAGCATGGAGTGGACGACCGCGGCGCGCTCGAGCACCTCGGCGACCGACTCGGCCCGGGTCGCGCCGTCGCGCTCGGCGAGCAGCTCGGCCGGCCGCGGGCTGCGGTTCCACACGACGAGCTCGAAGCCCTCGTCGAGCAGGCGCCCGGCCATGGCCGCGCCCATGGCGCCGAGGCCGACGAAACCGAGCGTGCTGCGCTCGCGAACGGGGGTGCTGGTCACGGTGGACTCCTTCGTCGGGGCCGTCGCACGGCCGAGGCTTGTGCAGTAAGACTTTACAGCCGGTCGCCACCAGCCGCGAGAGCGCCCGGAGAACGCGTCGCCTCCGGGCGCGCGGGGCCGCTCGTCGGCTATCCTGAGGCACCGGTTGCCTGTTCAGCCGGACTGTCGACCACGAGCGCCGCTCGTCCGGAGGGAAGCCATGCAGTTCGATGTCGGGTCGGAGCTCCGCCGCGTGCGCGAGGCCAAGAAGCTCAGCCTGCGTGCCGTCGCCTCCGCGGTCGGCGTGTCGGCGAGCCTGCTCTCGCAGGTCGAGACCGGCAAGACCCAGCCGTCGGTGAGCACCCTCTACGCCCTCGTCACGCACCTGGGCATCTCGCTCGACAGCCTCATGGGCGTCGCCAAGCCGGCGCTCTCGCTCGCGCCGCCAGCGCCGGGCGCTGCCGCGTCGGGCGACCGGCGCAGCGACGCGATCGTGCAGCGCCGCGAGGACGCCCCGGTCATCGAGATGGAGAACGGCGTGACTTGGGAGCGCCTGGCAGTGGGCGACTCGGCGGTGGCCGACCCGATCATCGTGACCTACGCGCCTGGTGCGAGCTCATCGGTCGAGGGCAAGATGATGCGCCACGCGGCGCTCGAGTACGGCGTCGTGCTCGAGGGCAGGCTCACCCTCAAGGTCGATTTCGAGACGTACAGTCTCGAGCCGGGCGACTCGTTCTGCTTCGACTCCGGTCGACCGCACCTGTACGTCAACGAGGGCGATGTGCCCGCTCGCGGCATCTGGTTCGTCATCGGTCGACGCGACATGGCCTACCAGTCGCTCGCCGATCTCGGGCACGACGAGCTCGATGACGCCCGCCCGCCAGCCTCTGCGGTCGAGGTGCTGCAGGCCATGAAGGCGATGAAGCCCGCCCGCTCCTAGCGCTCGTCGTCGCCCGCGAACACCTCGGGGTGCTGCGCGAGCAGGCGACGCGTGCGTCGGATGTGCCCCTCGATCACCCGCTCGGCGGTGTCGATGTCGCCGTCGCGCAGGGCGGTGACGAGCATGTGGTGCTCGTCGTGCACGATGCGCTGGCTGTGGGCGTCGATCATGAGCGTGTAGGCGCGGCGGTAGGGCTGCGTCGTGCTCCACAGCCGTCGCACGAGGTCGCCGAGCACGAGCGTCTCGGCCCCCGCGTAGGTGCCCCAGTGGAACTCGCGGTCGAGCCGCAGGAACTCCTCCACGTCGCTCGTCGCGGCCATGCGCTCGGCGAGCCCCTCGAGCCGGTCGAGGTCGGCGGGCGTCAGCTGCGGCGCCGAGTAGCGCAGCAGCAGCGGCTCGACGCGCTCGCGGGTCTGGTAGACCTCCTCGCACTCGGCGAGGCTCAGGCGCGACACCCACGCGCCGGCGTTGGCGCGCAGGGTGACGATGCCGTCGGCCTCGAGCATCTTGAGCGCCTCCCGCACGGGCACGCGGCTGGCGCCGAACCGCTCGGCGATCTCCTCCTGCCGGATGCGGCTGCCGGGCGGGTACTCGCCGCGCACGATCGCCTCGCGCAGGGCATCCGCGATGCGCATGCTGGCGTTGCCGTCGCGCGTCGCGGGCGTCGTCGGCGCGGCGGGCGACGAGGCGGCGGATGCTGCGCTCACGCCGCGGGATCCCGCGGGTCCCACAGCCGCACGCTCGAGCTCGCCTCGTAGGCCTTGCCGTTCGGGAAGCTCACGAGCTCGAGCTGCATGCCCCAGGGGCTGAGGAAGTACACCCAGCGCTGGCCCTCGCTCGCGTTGCGGCTCGCGGTCGGCTCGCCGAGCACGCGCACCCCCCGCTCGTGCAGGAAGGCGACGGCGGCGTCGAGGTCGTCGACGTAGAAGGCGAGGTGGTGGCCGCCGATGTCGCTGTTGCGCGGCTGGGGCGCCTGGCCGTCGGCGGGCTCCCACTGGAAGATCTCGAAGTTGGGGCCGTGCCCGCAGCGGAAGAACCGCAGCTCGCGCATGACGGAGCGCGGGTGCACGCCCAGGTGCTCGGCCATCCAGTCGTCGTCGCGCTCGAACGGGCCGAGCGAGTACACGCGCTCGCACCCGATGACGTCGACGAAGAACGCTTCCGCCTCGTCGAGGTCGGGCACGGTGAAGCCGATGTGCTCGGTGCCGCGCAGTCCGGGAAGCGCCATCACTTCACCCCTTTCGTCGCTGGAACTGGATGCAACCGTACCCGCAAGCAGGGCATCCGTGAAGAGAATCGGGAAAAATCGCTTGCGATTGGATGCAATCGGGCGTACCGTGGCGCCATGCCCCAACGCCGACGTTTGGACACCACCGCCGAGTGGGTCGAGCTCACGACGACCGCTGCCGACTGGAAGAAGGCCGATCCGGCCCTCCTCGCCACGATGCTCGGCCAGCTGCACCTCATCCGCGCCTTCGAGGAGCGCGTGCTCG
>VFQO010000182.1_pt1 | contig 79115 bp, 81 predicted proteins | sample 3512331 | NCBI WGS metagenome assembly VFQO01 (sample SAMN10412371, study PRJNA504923) | tailings metagenome | isolation source: Replicate 3 from Balatoc abandoned mine | place: Philippines: Itogon, Benguet | collected 2017-08-28 | reverse complement strand
AGGCCTGGGCGCCGGGTGATCGCGCGACGCTGCAGCTCAGCGGCCGCGGTGTGTCCGTCGTGGCCGCTGCTGACTAGAACGTCACCTCGTAGCGGATCTCGCGCCAGCGCAGCACGGCCGAGCGCGGCTTGATGGTTTCCAGCACCACGCCCGGCGCCGCCGTGTCGCCTTCGTGCAGCAACTGGCCGCCGACGAGCAGCATGCGCGCCGACGGCGTGTCGCTGTAGATGGCGCCGCCGAAGCTCAGGCGCGGCAGCTGGCGCTTGATGTCCTCGGGCAGCTGCGCGTAGGCGATGGGGCGCGGCGCTGCAGGAGCAGCGGGTGCTGCCGGCACGGCCTGTGGCGGCGCGGCGGCGACAGCGGGCGCCTGTGGCGGTGCCGGCGCAGCCACCGGTGCAGGGTCGGCGGCAGCAGCCAGGACAGGGGCCGGCGCGGGGGCCGGCGCAGGTGCCGGGGTCGGCACCGGCAGCACCACCACCACGGGCTGCTGCGGCAGCGGCGTGGCCGGTGCTGGTGCCGGCGCGGGCAGGGGCGCCGGCACCGCTACGGGCGCCGGCACGGCCGCGACCGTGGCTGGCGCTGCGCCAGGTGCGGGACGGGCCAGCCACCACCACGCAGCGGCCGCGCCCAGCAGCAGCACGGCCGCACCGGTGCCGGCGGCCAGCCAGGGGCCGCCGGCACCGGCCGGGGCGGCGGCGGGCGCGGCGGGCACCGGCTGCGAATGCAGGCCCGGCACGTGGCCGCGCTCGCGCTCGCGTTCGGCTTCCGCGCGGCGCAGGGCATCGAGGATGTACGACATGGCGGTGTTCAGCGCGAGGTGGCCAGCCGGGGTTCGTCGACCCCGCTGGCACGGTTGATCTGCATCAGCGTCATCGGCCCGGCCAGGCCGTCGGGCTTCAGGCCGTTGGCGACCTGGAAGGCCATCACGCGCACCGACAGCGGCTGGCCGGGCACGGGCGGCAGGCGGCTGTCCAGCCAGGCCGCCAGCGCGGCGCCGGCGGGCTCGCCCTCGCGCCAACCCGGCGGTGCGCGCCAGAGCGTCGCGAACTCGCCGCGCCACAGTGCGGCCAGGGTGGGCAGCGACACGGTCTGCGGGCTGCCGGCGCCTTCCAGCGTGGCGGTGTCGTCGTGCAGCGCCGTCAGCAGCACGTGGCTGGTGCGGTTCTGCGCGTCGCGCAGCGTCAGCACGCCGGGGCGCGCCAGCGCGCGCAGCTGTGCCAGCCCGGCGACGCTGCGGAAGCACGGCACCTGCTGGCCGGCCGCCGCGCCGCAGGGGTCGGCGGCGCCAGCGGGCAGCTCCAGGCCCCAGCGGGCGCCCAAGGCGCGCCAGGCGGTGGGTTCGTCGCGCCAGGCCTGTGCCAGCACGCTGCCCGCGTCGGCCATCGCCGGCAGGCCGTCGCCGGGCTGCGGCGCCGCGGCCGAAGCCGCCGACCCTGCCGTGGCCGTTGCCGCCCGCAGCGGGGCCGACGCCGCCAGGGCTGAAGCGGTGGCGGCAGCCTTCGGCGCCGCCGGCCGCAGCCACAGCGACCACGCCGCACCGCCCACCGCCACGGCCAGGCCGGCCGCGGCCACGCCCATCAGCACGGCCTCGCGGCGGCGCATGCGGCCGTCCTGGCGGTGCGCGAACACTTCTTCGGCCGCACGTTCCACGACCGCGCGGCCGATGCGCGTCTTGCCGCTGGCGTAGCCGCCAAGCATCGCGCGGCCGGCCAGCAGGTTGATGCGGCGCGGCACGCCGCGGCACAGTTGGTGCAGGCGGCGCAGCGCGGCGCGGTCGAACGGCAGCTCGCCCTTGCCGCCGGCCACCGACAGCCGGTGGCGCACGTAGGCCGCGGTCTCGGCCTCGCTCAGCGCCGGCAGGTGGTAGCGCGCCGTGACACGTTGCGCCAGCTGCTCCAGCTCGGGCCGCGCCAGCAGCTCGCGCAGCTCGGGCTGGCCGATCAGGATGATCTGCAGCAGCTTGCGCTCGGCCGTCTCCAGGTTGGTCAGCAGGCGCAGCTGCTCCAGCAGGTCGGCCGACAGGCTCTGCGCCTCGTCGATCACCAGCACGCTGTGGCGGCCGGCCGCGTGTGCCGCCAGCAGGAAGCGGTTCAGCGGGTCGACGAAGTCCTTCACCGTGGACGCACCCGCGGGCACCTCGATGCGGAACTCGTCGCACACGGTCTGCAGCAGCTCGACGACGCTGAGCTTGGGGTTGAAGACGTAGGCGACGTTGCAGTCGGCCGGCACCTGGTCGAGGAAGCAGCGGCAGACGGTGGTCTTGCCGGCGCCGATCTCGCCCGTCAGCAGCACGAAGCCACCGCCGCCCGACAGCCCGTACAGCAGGTGCGCCAGCGCCTCGCGGTGCGCCTCGCTCATGAACAGGAAGTGCGGGTCGGGCGCGATGGAAAACGGCTCGCGCTGCAAGCCGAAGAAGGGCGCGTACATGGGGGCGGAGCATAAGGTCTTGGGCAACGCCACAATGCCGGGCTGCGTTGTCGCCGCTGGAGTGCCTGCCCGTGAAGTCGTCACCGTTGCGTGCCGTGTCCATGTCCGTGTCCGTCCCCACGCTGTTGCTGGCCTGCGCGCTGCTGGCCGCCGCGCCGCCGCTGGCGGCGCAGACCTTGCCGTCGCTGGCCCCAAGCGCTGCACCCGACTACCCCGTCACGCGCCAGGTCGAGCAGGTCGACGCCTACCACGGCCAGCGCATCGCCGACCCCTACCGCTGGCTCGAGGACGACCGTTCGGCCGAGACCGCGGCCTGGGTCGCGGCGCAGAACCGCGTCACCGACACCTACTTCGAGCGCATCGGCTTCCGCGCCGACCTGCAGACGCGGCTGACGCAGCTGTTCGACCACCCCCGCCGCACCGTGCCCGAACGCCGCGGCAACCAGCTCTACTACCGCGCCAACACCGGCCTGCAGAACCAGAACGTGGTCTGGCGCCAGGCCGGGCCCGACGGCAAGCCCGAGCTCGTGCTGGACCCCAACACGCTGGCCGCCGACGGCACCACGCGGCTGGGCCAGTTCGTGCTGCAGCCTTCGGGCCGGCACGCGGCCTACGCGCTGTCGCAGGCGGGTTCGGACTGGCAGGAGCTGCGTGTGCTGGACCTGGCCACGCGCACGCCGCTGCCCGAGCGGCTGCAGTGGGTGAAGGTCTCGGGCATCGCCTGGGCCGGCGACGGCTTCTTCTACAGCCGCTACCCGGCGCCCGCCGCCGGCACCGAGCTGTCGGCGCGCAACGACGACCACCGCGTCTACTTCCACCGCATCGGCACGCCGCAGTCGGCCGACGAACTGGTCTACGCCGACGCGGCGCGGCCACAGCGCTTCCACACCGTCGCCACCACCGAAGACGGGCGCTGGGCGGTGCTCAGCGTCTCCGAACGCGGCAGCGGCCGGCGCGGCAACGCGCTGTTCGTGCGCGACCTGCGCAGCGACGACAAGACGTTCCGGCCGCTGGTGCCCGACATCGGCGACGCGACCTTCAGCCTGGTCGAGCAGCACGCCGGCCGCCTGCTGCTGCGCACCGACGACGGCGCGCCCAACGGCCGCATCATCGCCGTCGACCCCGCACGGCCGGCGCGTGCGCACTGGCAGACCGTGGTGCCCGAGCGGGCCGACGAAGCGCTGCGCGGCGCCTCGCTGGCCGGCGGCCGGCTGTTCGTGCTGACGCTGAAGGACGTGAGCTCGCGCGCCTACGTGCACATGCCCGACGGCCGGCTCGAGCGCGAGATCGCGCTGCCGGGCCTCGGCACCGCCAGCGGCTTCGGCGGCCAGGCCGACGACACCGGCATCCTCTACAGCTACACCTCGTTCGACACGCCGCCGGTCACCTTCCGCTACGACATCGCCAGCGGCCAGAGCAGCGTGCACCACCGCACCGTGGTGCCGGGCTACGACCCGGCCGACTACGTCACGCGCCAGGTCTTCTTCACCAGCCGCGACGGCACGCGCGTGCCGATGTTCCTGGTGCACCGCAAGGGCCTGGTGGCGCACGGCCTGAACCCGACGCTGCTGTACGGCTACGGCGGCTTCGGGGTCAGCCAGCTGCCGGCCTTCAGCGCGCAGCGGCTGGCGCTGCTGGAGCAGGGCGTGGTCTTCGCGCTGGCCAACCTGCGCGGCGGCGCCGAGTACGGCCGCGCCTGGCACCAGGCCGGCACCAAGCTGAAGAAGCAGAACACCTTCGACGACTTCATCGCCGCGGCCGAGTGGCTGCAGAAGGCGCGCATCACCAGCCCCGAGAAGCTGGCCATCCAGGGCGGCAGCAACGGCGGACTGCTGGTGGGCGCGGTCATCAACCAGCGGCCCGAGCTGTTCGCCGCCGCCGTGCCCCAGGTGGGCGTGATGGACATGCTGCGCTTCCACAGGTTCACGATCGGCTGGAACTGGGTCGCCGACTACGGCAGCAGCGACAACGCCGACGAGTTCAAGGCGCTGCTGGCGTATTCGCCGCTGCACAACATCCGCCCCGGCCAGCGCTACCCGGCGGTGCTGGTGACCACCGCCGACCACGACGACCGCGTCGTGCCCGCGCACTCGTTCAAGTACGCGGCCACGCTGCAGTCGCGGGCCGACCGCATGCGGCCGGTGCTGATCCGCGTCGACACGCGCTCGGGCCACGGGGCCAGCAACACCAGCAAGCAGATCGCCTCGGCCGCCGAGGTCTATGCCTTCGTGCTGCACACGCTGGGCGTGACCCCGCGCTGGGCGATGTAATCGCCCCGCAACCCCCGGCGCCGCGTTCTAATGGCGGGCTGCACCCCAGGAACCCTCCGCACCATGGACCAGCTCGCCCAACTCAAGCAGTTCACCACCGTCGTCGCCGACACCGGCAACTTCAAGCAGCTGGCCGCCTTCGCGCCGCGCGACGCCACCACCAACCCGAGCCTGATCCTGAAGGCCGTGCTGCAGCCCGACTACGCGCCGCTGCTGGCCGACACGGTGGCGGCGCACCGCGGCGCGCCGCTGGACGCCATCGTCGACGAGGTGCTGGTGCGCTTCGGTCGCGAGATCCTCACCGTGGTGCCGGGCCGCGTCAGCACCGAGGTCGATGCGCGCCTGTCCTTCGACACCGCAGCGACGCTGGCCCGCGCACGCCGCATCATCGGCCTGTACGAAGCCGCGGGCATCGACCGCGCGCGCGTGCTGATCAAGATCGCCGCCACCTGGGAAGGCATCCGCGCCGCCGAGGTGCTGGAACGCGAGGGCATCCACTGCAACCTGACGCTGCTGTTCAGCTTCGCGCAGGCCGTGGCCTGCGGCGACGCCGGCGTGCAGCTGATCTCGCCCTTCGTCGGCCGCATCTACGACTGGGCCAAGAAGAACGCCGGCGCCGCCTGGGACGAAGCCGCGCACGCCGGCGCCAACGACCCCGGCGTGCGCAGCGTCACCGCCATCTACAACCACTACAAGCGCCACGGCATCGCCACCGAGGTGATGGGTGCCAGCTTCCGCAACGTCGGCCAGATCACCGCACTGGCCGGCTGCGACCTGCTGACCATCAGCCCCGAGCTGCTGGCCGCGCTGCAGGCCAGCAGCGCACCAGTGCCGCGCGTGCTCGACGCCACGCAAGCGCGTGGGATGGACCTGCCGCCCGTGCACCACGACGAGAAGGCCTTCCGCTGGGCGATGAACGAGGACGCCATGGCCACCCAGAAGCTGGCCGAGGGCATCCGCGCCTTCGCGGTGGACGCGGCCAAGCTCGACCGCCTGATCGAGGAGGCGCGGCGGTGATGCGCGGCGACCGCACGCGCGCCTGGGTGGCGCTGCAAGGCCACTACGCCGCCCACGGCCGCGACCTCGACCTGCGCGAGGCCTTCGCACGCGATCCCGGTCGCTTCGCGTCGCTGTCGTTCCAGGCGCCGGGCGTGTTCGCCGACCTGTCGAAGAACCGCGTCGACCTGGCGACGCTGCGCTTCCTGGTCGACCTGGCCGACGAATGCGGCCTGCCGGCCCGGCGCGACGCGCTGCTGCGCGGCGAGGTCGCCAACGCCACCGAAGGCCGCGCCGTGCTGCACACCGCGCTGCGCGCGCCGCGCGGCGTGGGGCCGTTCAGCGACGACGTGCACGGCGTGCTCGACGCGATGCTGGCCTACGCCGAGCAGGTGCGCGCCGACGACGGCATCACCGACATCGTGAACATCGGCATCGGCGGCAGCGACCTCGGCCCGCAGATGGTGGTGCCGGCGCTCGACGCCTTCTGCCACCACGGCAAGCGGCTGCACTTCGTCAGCAACGTCGACGGCCACGACATCACGCCGGTGCTGCGCAGCCTGGACCCGCAGCGCACGCTGTTCATCGTCGCCAGCAAGACCTTCACGACGCAGGAGACGATGGCCAACGCGCAGGTGGCGCGAGCTTGGTTCCTGGCGCATGGCGGCACCGACATCGCACGCCACTTCGCGGCCACCACCACCAACGTGCAGGCCGCCGCGGCGTTTGGCATCAGCACCACCTTCGGCTTCTGGGACTGGGTGGGCGGGCGCTATTCGCTGTGGAGCGCGATCGGGCTGCCGATCGCCATCGCCATCGGCGACACCAACTTCCGCGGGCTGCTGGCCGGCGCGCACGCGATGGACCGCCACTTCGCCGAGGCACCGCTGGCGCAGAACCTGCCGGTGCTGCTGGGCCTGCTGGACGTGTGGTACCGCAACTTCCACGGTTTCACCAGCCGCAGCGTCGCGCCCTACCACCAGGGCCTGAGGCGGCTGCCGGCCTACCTGCAGCAACTGGAGATGGAATCCAACGGCAAGTGCGTCGACGTCGACGGCGCGCCGCTGCCCTTCGGCACCAGTCCGGTGGTGTGGGGCGAGCCCGGCACCAACGGCCAGCACGCCTACTTCCAGATGCTGCACCAGGGCACCGACGTGATCCCGGTGGAGTTCGTCCTGGTGAAGACGCCCACGCACGCGCAGGACGACCTGCACCGCAAGCTGCTGGCCAACGGCCTGGCGCAGGCGCAGGCGCTGATGCTGGGCAAGACCGCCGAAGTGGCGGCCACCGAGACCGCCCCCACCGCGTCGGCCACGCTCGACCGCGGCGTGCTCGCGCGCCACCGCAGCTTCCCCGGCAACCGGCCCAGCACCACCTTCGTGCTCGACAAGCTGACGCCGGGCACGCTGGGCGCGCTGATCGCGCTGTACGAGCACCGCGTGTTCACCAGCGGCGTGGTCTGGGGCATCAACAGCTTCGACCAGTGGGGCGTGGAGCTGGGCAAGGCGCTTGCCAGCGACCTGCTGCCGCGCCTGGCCTCGGGCGACGCGGCGGGGCTGGACAGCAGCACCGCCGGCCTGCTGGCGCGGCTGCGCAGCTGAGGCGGCACTGCGCGATCAACGACCCTGGAGCACCTGATGCAATGGATGCGGTTCCGCCACGGCGGTGAAGAAGGCTTCGGCCTGCGTGTGGGCGACACCGTGCAGGTGCATGCCGGCGACCTGTTCGGCAGCCCGGCGCCCACCGGGCAGACGCTGCCGCTGGCCGGGCTGCAGTGGCTGCCGCCGTGCCGGCCCGGGCAGATCATCGGCTTGTGGAACAACTTCCGCGCCGCGGCGCAGAAGAACGGCTGGGCCGAGCCGGCCGAGCCGCTGTACTTCCTGAAGTCGCCGCACAGCGCCAGCGCGCACGGGCAGGCCATCGCGGTGCCGGCCTCGTACGACGGGCGCGTGGCCTACGAGGGCGAGCTGGTCGTCGTCATCGGCCGCGCGGCGCGCGGCGCCAGCGTGGCCGACGCGCCGGCGCACATCTTCGGCTACAGCTGCGGCAACGACCTCACGGCGCTGGAACTGCTGCACCGCGACGCGTCGTTCCCGCAGTGGACACGCGCCAAGAGCTTCGACGGCTTCGCCGCCTTCGGCCCCGTGATCGAGACCGACTTCGACCCTGCCGCTGCCTCGCTGCGCACGCTGGTGGGTGGTCGCGAGCGCCAGAACTACCCGCTGGCCGACATGTTCTTCAGCCCCGCCGAGATCGTGTCGCGGCTGTCGCACGACATGACGCTGATGCCGGGCGACGTGATCTTCTGCGGCACCTCGCTCGGCGTGCTGCCGATGAAGCCGGGCACGACGGTCGAGGTCGTGGTCGACGGCATCGGCAGCCTGGTCAACACCTACGGCTGACCGGCCGGCCCGGTCCACCGGGCCGGCGCGGGCTCAGCCGCGCCCGTGCCGTGCCGCAGGCGCGGCTTCAGCCCCGTCCGTGCCGCGCCACCAGGTCGCGCGCGGTCTTCAGCAGGTCGCGGCCGTCGAAGCCGCGCTTGTTCATGTCGTCGATCCACTCGTCGTCGATGCTGGCCGAGAGCTTGATGAACTCCTGCGTCTCGGCCGCGGTGAAGGTGTGGATGCGGTTGCCGCGGTCGGACGCCAGCTTGCGCGCCGCGGCGTCGCCGGCCTGCACCGTGCGCCCCAGCCAGCCCGAGGTGGCGCTGCCGCTGTTGGCGTCGATGACACGCTTCAGGTCCGGCGCGAGCGACTCGTACTTCGCCTTGTTCATCGTCATCACGAAGCTGGTGGTGTAGAGCGCCGGCTGGCCGGCCGGGAACTCGCTGTGGTGCTTCACCAGTTCATGCACCTTCACGGCCGGCGTCACTTCCCAGTTCAGCACGCAGCCGTCGATCGTGCCCTTGTTCAGCGCGTCGGGAATCTGCGGCAGCACCATGCCCACCGGCGTGGCGCCCAGCGAACGCAGCAGCTTGGTCACCTGGCGCGTGGGGCCGCGCACCTTCTGGCCCTTCATGTCGCCCGGGGCCAGCACTTCCTTGTTCGTCATGTGGATCACGCCCGGCCCGTGCACGTGCAGCGCCAGCAGGTGTGTCTCGCGGAACTCGTCGGCGCACTTCGTCTGCACGTAGTCCCACAGGGCCTTGGACGTGGCCTCGGCGTTGTTCATCATGAACGGCAGCTCGAAGACCTCGGCGCGCGGGAAGCGGCCAGCCGAATAGCCCGGCAGCGTCCACACCACGTCGGCGACGCCGTCGCGTGCCTGGTCGTACAGCTGCGGCGCGGTGCCACCCAGCTGCATCGCGGGGTAGCCCTCGAACTTGATGCGGCCGCCGGACTCCTTCTCCACCTTCTCCATCCACGGCTTGTGCATGTTCAGCCAGGTGTAGGAGGTGGGGCCCTGGAAGGTGGCGAACTTCAGCGTCACGGTCTGCTGCGCGCGGGCGCCGATGGCGGGCACGGCCAGCGCGGCTGCTGCGCTGCCCTGGAGGAATGCACGTCGTTGCATGGTGATGGGATCCTTGTTGTGGGTTCGGTCGGTCGGTTCGGTCACCGGGGGCGGCTTCAGCCGGCGGCGCGGCGCGGGAAGGCGGCGATCATGTCCAGCTCCACGCGCGCACCGGGCGTGGACAGCTGGTTGATGCACACCGTGGTGCTGGCGGGCTTCCAGGCGCCGAAGTACTCGTGCATCACGGCGACCATGCCGTCCTGGTCGCGCATGTCGGTGAGGTACTTGGTGACCTTCACGACGTCGGTCCAGGTCAGGCCCTCGTGCTGCAGGATGCTCTCGATGGTCTGCATCGCGCGGCGCGTCTGCTCGCGGATGTCGCCCGAGTGGCGGTGCTCGGCCTCCACGTGCGGGTGCGCGTGGTACAGCGGCGACGCGGTCGCGCCCGAGATGAACAGCAGGTCGCCCAGGCCGGTGAGGCGGATGGCCGGCGCGTAGGGCATCTCCGGCGCGCGCTCGGGAATGGTCTGGATCTCCTCGATGCCCGGGTTGCTGGGCGAGGCGCGGAAGGCGGGGCGGCGGGTGCTCACGGCGAAGGTCCTTTCTGCTGATGGCGCGGCGCATGCAAATTTCATGCGACCGGTTGCATCCCAGAATAGGGCGTGGGGCCCGGGACGTCAATGCAGCCAGACCCGGCACGGGCCTGCCGGCCGCGCCGCAGCCGGGGGTCTCAGCCGGGTGGGGCGGTCGAGCCGCGCACCACCAGCGTGGGCCGCAGCACCACGGTGGCTTCCACACTGCCGGGCGTGCCACGCAGCTGCTCCAGCAGCAGCCGCGCGGCGCGGTAGCCCATCTCGTAGTGCTGGATGCGCACGCTGCTCAGCGGCGGGCTCACCTGGTCGAGCAGCGGCATGTCGTTGTGGCCGATCACCGACACCTCGCCTGGCACCGCCACGCCGCGCTCGCGCAGCGCCTGCAGCGCGCCCAGCGCGATCAGGTCGTTGGCCGCCACCACGGCGCTGAACGGCAGCTTGCCGCGCTTGCGCGTGCACAGCGGCAGCATCGCGGCGTGGCCGGCTTCCACCGAATAGGCCGCGCACTCGGCCACCGCGGCCGGCTCCAGCGCCTGCGCGCGCAGCGCCTGCTCGAAACCGATGCGGCGCGACAGCCCGGTGCTGAAGCTGCCCGGCCCGGCCAGGTGCGCGATGCGGTGGTGGCCCAGCGCCACCAGGTGGTCCACGGCCAGCCGCATGCCCAGCATGTCGTCGCTGATCACCGCCGGCAGTTCGCCGCGGCCGTCGGTGCGGTTCACCAGCACGATGCGCGCGCCGCTCTTGCGCAGGCCTTCGAGCCAGGTGTCGTCGCGCACCGCGGTGGCGACGAGAAAACCTTCCACGCGCTGCGCCTGCATGCGTTCCACCGCGGTCTGCGCGGCGTCGTCGCGGCCCGAGGTGTTGGCCAGCAGCGCGAAGTAGCCGTCGCCGTCGAGCGCGTCTTCGATGCCGCGCAGGATGGGCGGGAACACCGGGTTCGTGATGTCGGGCAGCAGCACGCCGATGGTGCGGCTGCGCCCGGTGGACAGCGCCGCGGCGGCGCGGTTGGGCCGGTAGCCCAGCTCGCGCGCGGCGGCCTCCACGCGCTGCAGCAGCTCGGCGCTGATCAGGTGCCGGCGCGCCGGGTCCATCGCGCGCGAGACAGTGCTCTTGTGCACGCCCAGGTGCTGGGCGAGGTCGTGGATGGTGGGGGAGGCGGGACGCTGCATGGCGCGATGCTAAGACGGTGCCTTGACAACAGCACGGTCGGCACCTAAAGTGGTTGCAACCGGTTGCATTGCCTTTGCATTGGCCAGATCCCACCACCCGCCCAACCCGCCCGCCATGCCCACGCTGCCCACCACCCCCGAGTCCCTGCTGCCGCTGGTCCTGCGCGCCATGGACCAGACGCCCGACGCCCGGCTGCGCCAGCTGCTGCGTTCGCTGACCACGCACCTGCACCAGTTCGTGCTGGAGAACCGTGTCACCGAGCCCGAGTTCGAGCGCGCCGTGGCCTTCCTGGTCGGCATCGGCCAGGCCACCGGCGAGAAGAAGAACGAGGTCATCCTGGCCTCCGACCTGCTCGGCGTGTCGACACTGGTGGCGTTGCTGAACAACCCCGGCGCCGGCGGCCACGACTCCGACGCCGCGCTGCTGGGCCCGTTCTGGCGTGCCAACGCGCCGGTGCTGGCGCCAGGTGCCTGCATCGCCTGCCCCGACACCGCCGCGCAGGGCACGCTGCTGGACGTCAGCGGTCGCGTGCTGGACGCCGAGGGCCGGCCGATCGCTGGAGCCACGGTCGACGTGTGGCAGGCCAGCCCCGTGGGCCTGTATGAGAACCAGGACCCGCAGCAGCCCGACATGAACCTGCGCGGCCGCTTCACCACCGACGCCGACGGCCGCTACAGCCTGCGCACCGTGCTGCCGGCCGGCTACCCGGTGCCCACCGACGGCCCGTGCGGCGAACTGCTGCGCGCGCAGGGCCGCCACCCGTACCGGCCGGCGCACCTGCACTTCATGGTCTCGCAGCCGGGCTACCGCGTGCTGGTGACGCAGGTGTTCCCGTCGAACGACCCGTACCTGGAGACCGACCCCGTGTTCGGGGTCACCGCTGCGCTGCTGGGCACGTTCACGCCCGCGGCCGGCACGCAGCCGGCGCAGCTGCAGCGCGACTTCACGCTGCAGCCGGGCGAGACCGTGTTCCCGCATCCGCCCATCCCCTGAGCCTCGACAGCCGCATGACTGATTTCGCCCCCACCGATTCCCTGCCCGGCCGCGTCGCCGTCATCGCCGGCGGCACCGGCGCCATCGGCATGGCAACCGCCCACCGCCTGGCCGCCTTGGGCGCGCACTGCGTGCTGCTGTACGGCCGCCGCCCCGCCGCCGAGGCCGAAGCCTTGGCCGCCTCGCTGTCCACCCCGCTGGCCGGGCAGCAGCACAGCGCCGTGGTGGCCGAGATGCTGGACAGCGCCTCGCTGCAGGCCGCCGCGGCCGCGGTGCAGGCACGCCACGGGCACGTGCACATCCTCGTCAACAGCGCCGGCCGCACGCAGCCGGTGCCGGCCGCGAACCTGGAAGCGCTGACCGACACGCTGATCGACGAGATGCTGCAGGTCAACTTCCGCGGCGTGATGGCCACCATGCGCGCCTTCATGCCGCTGCTGCAGGCGTCGGGCGACGGGCTCATCGTCAACATCTCGTCCATCGCCGCCTTCACCGGCACCGGCAGCAACCTGGCCTACGCCGCGGCCAAGGCAGGCATCGACGTGGTGGGCGACGCGCTGGCCCGCGCCTTCGCGCCCACGGTGCGCGTGCTGACGGTGTCGCCGGGCGTGGTGGACACCGGCTTCGTGCCCGGCCGCGGTGCCGACTTCAACGCCAAGACCGCCGCCACGCTGCCGCTGCGCCGCGTGGGCACGGCCGATGACGTGGCCGCCGCCGTGCAGGCCTGCGCCACCACGCTGCGCTACGCCACCGGCACCCGGATCGTGGTGGACGGCGGAAGGCATTTATGAACCACCCCCGGAGCGCCTGCGGCGCTCCCCCTCAAGGGGGCGACCCCGGCGGCCGGGCGGAGCCCGTCCGCGGCGTCCGCTTGATGGCTGCCTCTCACGCGATGGAGATCGTTCAATGAAGGGCAAGACCCTGCTCACCTGCGCCGTCACCGGCAACCTGACGACGCCGGACCAGACGCCGCACCTGCCGATCACGCCGGCGCAGATCGCCAGCGAGTGCCTGGCCGCGGCCGAGGCGGGCGCGGCGGTGGTGCACATCCACGTGCGCGACCCGGCCACCGGCCGGCCGTCGATGGACGTGGAGCTGTACCGCGACGTGGTCGAGCGCATCCGCGCCGAGAACCGCGCGCTCGTCATCAACCTCACCACCGGCCCCGGCGGGCGCTTCGTGCCCGGCGAGCCCGACCCGCGTGTCGCCGGCCCCGGCACCACGCTGCTGCCGCCGCTGGAGCGCGTGCGCCACATCGAGCTGCTCAAGCCCGACATCTGCTCGCTGGACCTGAACACGATGAACAGCGGCGGGCAGGTGGTGATCAACACGCCGAAGAACGTGCGCATCATGGCGCAGGCCATGCGCGCGGCGGGCGTGATGCCCGAGCTGGAGATCTTCGACAGCGGCGACATGCACCTGGCGCTGGACCTCATCGCCGACGGCACGCTGCAAGGCCCCGGCCTGTGGACCTTCGTGCTCGGCGTGAAGTACGGCTTCAGCGCCGGCCCCGACACGCTGGCCTACGCACGCGGCCTGCTGCCGCCGGGCGCGGTGTGGTCGGCCTTCGGCATCGGCCGCCACGAGTTCCCGATGGTGGCGCAGAGCTGGCTGCTCGGCGGCCACGTGCGCGTGGGCCTGGAAGACAACATCTATCTGGAAAAGGGCGTGCTCGCGAAGAGCAACGCCGAACTGGTGGCGAAGGCGCGCCGCATCGTGCAGGACCTGGGCGGGGCGCTGGCCACGCCGCAGGAAGTGCGCGCGGCGCTGCACCTGCCCGAGAAGGCATGAACGTGATGACCCAAGACACTCTGCAAGCCGTGCGCGTGCCGGCCAAGGTGGCCAGCGCCGACGCGCTGGCGCTTGAAATCGCGGCGCAGCCCGCCCCCCGGCCCGGCCCCGGCGAAGCGCTGGTGCGCGTGCATAGCGCGGCCGTCAACCCGAGCGACGTGAAGGCCTGCATGGGCATCATGCCGCAGGCGGTGTTCCCGCGGTCGCCGGGCCGCGACTTCGCCGGCACCGTGGTCGAAGGCCCCAGCGCCTGGATCGGCAAGGCCGTGTGGGGCTCGGGCGGCGACCTGGGCATCACGCGCGACGGCTCGCACGCCGGCTGGCTGCTGGTGCCCGAAGCCGTGCTGCGCGAGAAGCCTGAGAGGCTGAGCTTCGACGAAGCCGGCTCGGTGGGCGTGCCCTTCGTCACGGCCTACGAAGGCTTCCGCCGCAGCGGCCAGCCGCAGGCCGGGCAGGCCGTGGCCGTGTTCGGTGCCAACGGCAAGGTCGGCCAGGCCGCGGTGCAGCTGGCGGCGCAGGCCGGCGCACGTGTGTTCGCGGTGCAGCGCGGCCCCGGCCCCTACGCCGGATTCGCGGCCGGCCCGGTGACGGTGGTGGACGCCAGCGCCGGCGACGTCGCCGCGCAGCTGCGTGCATTGACCGACGGCCGCGGCGTCGACATCGCGTTCAACACCGTCGGCAGCCCGTACTTCGAGGCCGCCAACAAGGCCATGGCCAAGGGCGCGACGCAGATCTTCATCTCGACCGTCGAGCGCCCGGTGCCCTTCGACATCTTCACGTTCTACCGCGCGATGCACACCTTCGTGGGCGTCGACACGCTGGCCTTCGGTGCCGAAGCCAGCGTCACGCGGCTGGCGGCCATGCGCGACGGCTTCGAGGCCGGCACGCTGCGGCCCTTCCCGGTGGCGCCCAGCGGCGTGTACGCGCTGGCCGACGCGCTGGTGGCGTACCGGCGCGTCATCGGCGGCGATGCGCAGCGCATCGTGCTGCGTCCCTGAGCTCAGACAAAGGCCGCGCCATGCACGTCACCCGCTTCGACGCCGCGCCCGACTACACGGCGCCCAACCACTTCGACATGCGCTGCCAGCGCCTGCAGGGCCGCGAGGCCGGCCCCGCCGAGCAGCTGTGGCTGGGCGTGTCCACCATCGCGCCAGGCGGCCACACGGGCCTGGACGGCTCGCCGATGGAGAAGCACTACGTCGTGCTCGAAGGCGAGCTGGTGCTGGTGGGCGAACTGGACGGCCAGCGCAGCGAAGCCGTGCTGCGGCCGCTGGACTCGTGCCGCTTCGCGCCCGGCGAGAAGCGTCAGATCGTCAACCGCAGCAACGCCGTGGCGCGTGTGCTGCTGGCGATGCCGTTCCAACCCCCTCAGGAGACACAACGATGAGATTCGGATGGATGGCAGCGCTGGCGCTGTGGTGCGGCGCTGCCGTGGCGCAACCGGTGGAGCTGATCGTGCACAACGCGCGCATCGCCACGCTCGACGCCAGCAACAGCACCGCGCAGGCGCTTGCCGTGCGCGACGGCAAGCTCGTGGCCGTAGGGGACAACCGCAGCGTGCTGCGGCTCGCCGGCCCGGCCACGCGCCGCATCGACGCCGGCGGCCGGACCGTGGTGCCCGGGCTCATCGATTCGCACATGCACGGCATCCGCGCCGCCTTGAGCTATTCGACCGAAGTCAACTGGATCGGCGCCACCAGCATCGCCGAGGCGATGGCCCGGCTGAAGGACAAGGCCGCGAAGTCGGCGCCCGGCGCCTGGCTCGTCGTCGCCGGCGGCTGGACCGAACAGCAGTTCGCCGAGAAGCGCAAGCCCACGCTGGCCGAGGTGCAGGCCGCGGCACCCGACAACCCGACCTACATCCAGCTCTTCTACGCCGAGGTGCTGCTGACCCCGAAGGCGCAGCAGGTGCTGGGCGTCGACGCGACCAAGCTGCCGCAGGGCATCACCGCGCAGGCCGACGGCTGGTGGGCCGGCAACATCATCGGCATCTCGGCGCTGTTCGACCGCCTGCCCAAGCCGACCTACGACGACAACGTCGCCGGCACGCGCCAGTTCATGGCCGAGCTGAACCGGCTCGGCGTCACCGGCATCGTCGACACCGGCGGCTTCAACATCGCGGCACCGCAGTACGCCGCGCTGTTCCAGCTGTGGCGCGAGAAGGCGATGACGGTGCGCGTGGCCTACCACCTGTTCGCGCAGAAAGCCGGCGCCGAGCTCGATGAGTTCAAGGCACCGACGCAGATGATGCCGATGGGCTTCGGCGACGACATGCTGAAGTTCAACGGCATCGGTGAACGCCTGACGCTGGCGCTGTACAACAACAACTTCCCCAACGACGAGGTCAAGGCGAAGGCGCTCGAGGTGCTGCGCTGGGCCGCGTCGCAGAAGATGGCGCTCACCGTGCACTGGCCCGAAGGCAGCTCGGTCGGCCACCTGCTCGGCCTGTTCGAGCAGGTCAACGCCGAGACGCCGATCGCGCCGCTGCGCTGGAGCATTGCGCACCTGGAAAACGCCAGCCCCGAGACGCTGGCGCGCATGGCCAGGCTGGGTGTCGCCTGGACGATGCAGATCGCCATGTACTACGGCGGCGACCGCGTGCTCGCTTCCAAGCCCGAGGAAGCGCGGCGCATGCCGCCGGTGGTGACGGCGCTGAAGGCCGGCGTGCACGTGGGCGCTGGCACCGACGCGCACCGCGTCGCCTCGTACAACCCCTTCCTGGCGTTGCAGTGGCTGCTAGACGGCAAGACGGTCAGCGGCCAGCAGCAGCGCGTGCAGGACGAGATTCCCAGTCGCGAACAGGCGCTGCGTGTGTACACCCAGGGCAGTGCCTGGTTCAGCTTCGACGAGCACAAGCGCGGCACGCTCGAAGCCGGCAAGCTGGCCGACTTCGCGCTGCTCGACCAGGACTTCTTCACCGTGCCGGTGGACCGCATCGGCCGCACGCAGAGCCTGCTGACAGTGGTGGGCGGCCGCATCGTGCATGCCGCCGCCCCGTTTGCCCAGCGCTGAGCACCCCCATCCACAAGGAGACAGACCCATGAAGACCTTCCGTACCCGCCGCATCGCGCTGCAGGCGCTGGCCAGCCTCGGCTGCGCCGCCCTGGTCCCCCTGGCCCAGGCCCAAGGTGGCGACTGGCCCAAGGCCGCGCCGATCAAGTTCATCGTGCCCTTCACCGCGGGCAGCGGCACCGACGTGCTGGCGCGCACGGTGGGCGAGAAGCTGGGCGCCGCACTCGGCACCCAGGTCGTCATCGAGAACAAGCCCGGCGCCGGCGGCACGCTGGGTGCCGCCCAGGTGGCCAAGAGTGCGCCCGACGGCTACACCTTCCTCGTGCACAGCTCGGGCCACGTGGTGAACCCGGCCCTGTACCCCAAGCTGCCCTACGACACGCTGAAGGACCTGGACGGCGTGACGCCGCTGGCCAGCCTGCCCAACGTGCTGGTGGTGGCGCCCTCGGCCGGCATCAAGGACGTGGCCGACCTGGTGGCGCGTGCCAAGGCCGCGCCCGGCACGCTGAACTACGCCTCGGCCGGCAACGGCTCGGCCACGCACATGAACGCCGAGAAGTTCCGCGTGGCCGCCGGCATCACGGCGCAGCACATCCCGTTCCGCGGCACGCCGGAAGCCATCACCGAGACGATCGCCGGCCGCACCAACTGGTTCTTCGCGCCGCTGGTCAGCGCGCTGCCGCTGATCAAGGACAACCGCCTGCAGGCCCTGGCCGTGGGCACGGCCACGCGCTCGCCGGTGCTGCCGAACGTGCCGGCCATCACCGAGGCCGGCCTGCCGAACGCCGCCTACACCTTCTGGGTCGGCCTGTTCGCGCCGGCGAAGACGCCGCAGGCCATCGTCGACCGCATGCACGCCGAGGTGGCCAAGGTGCTGGCCCAGCCCGACGTGAAGGACCGGCTCGACAAGCTCGGCGCCAACGCGATGCCGATGGAGCAGAAGGCCTTCGAGAAGTACCTCGACGACGAGACCGCCGCCGCCGCCGCGCTGGTGAAGGCCGCCGGCATCACCCTGCAGTGACGGGCAGCTTGTAGCGGTAATAGCGCTGGTTCAGGTGGCGCGCGACGGCCTCGATGTCGGCGTCGCTCCAGCCCAGGCTGTTGTTGCCTTGCCAGCGCCGCACCTGGGCCAGCACGCCGGCCCAGTCGCGCGCGACGCGGTTGTCACGCCAGTGCATCTGCGTGGTGTGGCAGGCGATGCAGTGCGTCTCGTACAGCAGCGCACCGCGCGCGGTGTCGGCTGCGGTCTGCGCCGCAGCCGGCAGTGCGGCGGCCAGGCTGAACAGGAGCGCGTGGGCGGCGTGTGCGGCGGTGGGGCGTGTCATGCCCCATCGTAGCGCCGCCCGTCGGCCAGCAGTTGCGCTGTGCCAAGCACATCGTTCAAGCCGTCGAAATCGAGCATGCGGTCGCTCCACGGCCGCGTGCTGCCGTGCGCCGCCAGGCTGGCGTAGTAGCCCTGCAGCGTGTGCGTCAGCGCGCGCACCGTGCCGCCGGGGAAGATGGCGATGCGAAAGCCCCGCGCCTGCAACTCGGCCGCGCTCTGCACCGGCGTCTTGCCGCCTTCCACCATGTTGGCCAGCAGCGGCACCCGGTGCGCGAAGCGCGCGCAGGCCGCGTCCATTTGCTCAGGCGTGCGCAGCGCCTCGATGAACAGCGCGTCGGCACCGGCGGCCAGGTAGGCCTCGGCGCGGTCGAACGCGGCTTCGATGCCTTCGACCGCCAGCGCGTCGGTGCGTGCCAGCACCAGGGTCCTGTCGCGCGCGTCCAGCGCCGCGTGCAGCTTGCCCACCATTTCGGCCACCGGCACCACGCCCTTGCCGTCGAGGTGGCCGCAGCGCTTGGGGAAGGTCTGGTCTTCCAGCTGCACCATCGCCGCGCCGGCGCGTTCGAAGCCGCGCACCGTGCGCTGCACGTTGAGCGCGTTGCCGAAGCCGGTGTCGCCGTCGACGATGACCGGCAGCGCCACGCGCTCGGTGATGCGTGCCAGCGTGTCCTGCACTTCGGTGAAGGTGGTCAGGCCGATGTCGCTGCGGCCCAGCCGCGTGTAGGCGATGCTGGCGCCCGACAGGTACAGCGCCTCGAAGCCGGCCTGTTCGGCCAGCAGCGCGCTGAGCGCGTCGTAGACGCCCGGGGCCAGCAGCAGGCGCGGCTCAGTCAGGCGTTGTCGCAGTGGGTGCTCGGTCATCGCTGCATCTCCTGGGCCGCGAGGTAGCCGCCGGCCACGGCGCTGAGCAGGCCGTTGCCCGACAGGTAGCCCCAGACCGCATTGCCCGAGACGCCGCGCGCGGCACCGCCGGCGGCGAACAGGTTGGGGTGGGGCGTGTCGTCGGCGCGCAGCGCGTGCATGCGCGCGTCGGTGGCGATGCCGCCCTGCGTGTGGAACAGCGCGCCGGTGACGCGGATGGCGCACCACGGCGGCACGAGGCGCGTGCCCTGCAGCGTGGCGGCCAGCGTGGCCGCGTCGCAGCCGATCAGCGCCGCCAGCGCGGCTGTGTCGGCGGCATGGCGCACGGCGCCGGCGGCTTCGGCCGCGACGAAGTCGGGGAAGCCGCGGCCGAGCGCCAGCAGGCGCTGGTCGAACACGTTCCAGGCCGTGCCGCCGGGCTGCGCCAGCACGTGCACCGCGGCCTCCGAATAGCCCTGGGTCTCGTCGTGGAAGCGCTGGCCCCGGGCGTTGACCTGCACGCCGCCTTCCATCATCAGCGCCCAGGTCACCAGCGCGCCCTGCGGCACGGCCCACGAGCCGTGGCCCTGGTAGCCGCCCAGGTCGGCCAGCTGCAGCCCCAGCTGCTGCGCCCAGGCGATGGCGCTGCCGTCGTTGCCGGTATGGCCGGCGAACACCGCGTCGGCCATCACGGGCAGCAGCGTGCGCACCAGCGCCGGGTTGCCGCCGAAGCCGTTGCAGGCCAGCAGCAGCGCAGCGCAGGCCAGGTGCTCGCGGGTGCCGTCGGGGCGGTCGTAGCCGAGGCCGACGATGCGCTGGCCGTCGGTCCGGAGTTCGCGCACCAGCGCGTCGGTCACCAGCATCGCGCCCGCGGCTTCGGCGGCGGTCGCCAGCGCGCCCACCAGCGCCGCGCCGGTGCGCTGCGGCAGCGTGTGCATGCGGCGCGCGGTGTGGCCGGGGTAGAGGAAGCCGTCGAGCAGCTCGAACTGCAGGCCGTGCTGCGCCAGGCCGTCGAGCGCAGGCGCGATGGCCTGCGTGTAGGCCGCCACCAGGTGCGGTGCCGCCGTGTCGTGCGCCTTGCGCTGGATGTCGCCGGCGAATTGCGCCGCGCTGTCGGCCACGCCCGCGGCGCGCTGCACCGCGGTGCCGGCGGCCGGGATGAAGCCCGACGACAGCGCGGTGCTGCCCTGCGGCGTCGCGTCGCGTTCCAGCAGCACGCAGTCGATGCCGCGTTCGCGCAGGAAGATGGCCGCCGTGAGCCCGCAGGCCCCGGCGCCGACGATGGCCACCGGCACCGCCGGCGTGCCGGCGGGCATGGCCTCGGCGCGGACGACGCTCGGGCTCACGCCGTGGGGCGGTGGAGATACTGGCCGCGTGGCTTGCCGATGACTTCGCCGTTCTCGAAGATCTTGTGCCCGCGCAGGAAGGTGGCATCCACGCGCGCCGACAGCTCGATGCCCTCGAACGGCGTGTAGCCCTGCGTCGACGGCGAGTCCTTGGCGGCGATGGTCCAGGTGCGCGCGGGGTCGACGATGGCGATGTCGGCATCGAAGCCTTCGGCCAGGTCGCCCTTGCTGTTCAGGCCGTAGCGCTGCGCCGGGTTCCAGGCCAGCACACGCGCCATGTGGTTGTAGCCCATGCCGCGCTTCGTGCCTTCGCTCACCAGCGCCGGCAGCAGGTACTCGGTGCCGCCGAAGCCGCTCTTGGCCATCCAGATGTTGCCGAAGTAGTGCTTGGGGATCTTCAGCTCCTGGCGGCAGCAGGCGTGGTCGCTGACCACCCAGTCCAGTTCGCCGGCGAGCAGCGCTTCCCACAGGAACTCGACGTCCTCGCGCGGGCGGATCGGCGGGTTCACCTTGGCCAGCTCGGCCGCCTTGGAGCTGGTGTCGAGCACCAGGTGGCCGATGGTCACTTCGCGCTTGAAGTCGATGTGCGGGAAGACCTCGCTCATCATCATCGCGGCCTGCACCGCCTTCTTCGAGCTCAGGTGCAGCAGGTTGATGTTGGGCAGCGCGGTCTCGTGCGCCAGGTAGGCCGCGGTGAACACCGCGAGGCCCTCGCTGTGCTGCGGCCGCGAGGCGCTGTACGCCGCCAGGCCCTTCAGGCTCTTGTCCTTCTCGACCAGCTTCGTGTAGGCGGTCATGATCTCCGCCGTTTCGCAGTGCAGGCTCAGCGAGATCTGGTGCGCGCGCTCGGGGAAGCGTTCGCGCGCGGCCTGCAGCCCGCGCATGATGAACTCGAAGTGCGCCACGTCGTAGCGCTCGTCCTCGCCGATCATCAGGAACTCGCGCTGCGTGTTGCTGGCGCCGTGCAGCCCGTGCGAGCCGTAGAACATGAAGATCTTGAAGCTGCTGACGCCGTGCTTGTCGATCAGCATCGGCAGCTCCTCGATGTGCTTCCTGTCCATCGGCGCCAGGTGGAAGCCGTAGTCCACGTGGAAGCGGCCACGGCTCTTCTTCAGCACCTCGGGATAGAACTTCGCGTAGGGCCCGCCCTTGTTCAGGTAGTACTGGCCGGTGCGGAAGTAGTTCAGGCTGGACGTGACGCCGCCCATCGCCGCGGCCTTGCTCTCGGTGACGGCGTCTTCCTCCAGCGGCGAGTAGATGCCGCTGTGCATGTGCGCGTCGACCACGCCGGGGAAGGCCAGGCGGCCGCGGCCGTCGAACACGGTCTTCGCGCGCGTGGCGTCGATGCCGGGCGCCAGCTTCGCGATGCGGCCGTCTTTCACGGCGATGTCGGCGTCGACCACCACGTTGCCGTGCGGGCGCACCACGCGCACGCCCTTGAGCAGCAGGTCGAATTCGGGGGCGCTCATCGTTGTTTCTCCAGCAGTCGTTGTTTCAGTTGCGGCAGCAGGCCGCCGGCTTCGACCATGTCGAGCAGGAAGCCGGGAATGGGGTCGCAGGCCAGCACCTCGCCACTGCTGCGGCGCACGCGGCCGGCGCGCGCGTCGAAGGCGATGGGTTCGTCGTCCTCGACGTGCAGCGCCTGCGGGCAGGTCAGCAGCAGCAGGCCGACGTTGAAGGCATTGCGGAAGAACAGGCCCGAGTAGCTGGGCGCGATGACGGCCGCGACGCCCAGGTGCACCAGCACGCTGGCGGCCTGCTCGCGCGACGATCCGATGCCGAAGTTGGCGCCCGCCACGATGACGTCGCCGCGCCGCACCTGCTGCGCGAACTCGGGCCGCACCGCTTCCAGGCAGTGCCGCGCCACGACCTCGATGCCGAACTTCATCGTGTGGCCCGGCGCCAGCTGGTCGGTGTCGATGTCGGGCGGCAGGCGCCAGGTTCTCATGCCAGGAACTCCCGCGCATCGCTGATGCGCCCGCGCAGCGCCGAGGCCGCCACCGTGTAGGGCGAGCCCAGATAGACCTGTGCCGTGGCCGAGCCCATGCGGCCGCGGAAGTTGCGCGCGGTCGACGAGATCACGGTGCTGCCTTCGGGGATGGCGCTGCCGTAGCCGGCGCAGGCGCCGCAAGCGCTGGGCAGCAGCGTGGCGCCGGCGTCCTGCAGCAGCCGCAGGATGCCTTCGCGTTCGGCCAGATCGCGGTCGCGCACGCTGGCCGGTGCCACCAGCAGCTGCACGCCGCGCGCCACGCGGTAGCCGGCCAGCACACGGGCGGCAGCGCGCAGGTCGTCGAGCTTGGCGCCGGTGCAGGCGCCGATGTAGGCCACCTGCACGGGGGTCGGTTCCAGGTCGTCCACCGGGCGCACGTTGGCCGGGCTGTGCGGCAGCGCCACCTGCGGCGCCAGTGCCGAGGCGTCGAAGGCGTGGCGCACGCCGGGCGCGTCTTCATCGCTGTGCCAGCGTGCCAGGCCCAGTTCCTCGGTGTCGACGCCGATGGCCTCGAGCCAGGCCCTGGTGGTGGCGTCGGGTGCCACCAGGCCCACCTGCGCGCCGAGCTCGGCGCTCATGTTGGCCAGCGTCATGCGCTCGGCCATGCCGAGGGCGCTGACGGCTTCGCCGCAGAACTCCACCGCCTGGTAGTTGCCGCCGTTCATGCCGAAGCGGCCGATCATCGCCAGCATCATGTCCTTGGCGCTGACGCCGTCGACCAGCCGGCCCATCCAGCGCATGAAGATGGTCTGCGGCACCTTCAGCCAGATCTCCCCGGTGGTCACCACGCCCAGCATCTCGGTCGCGCCGATGCCGAACATGTAGGCGCCGAAGGCACCGCCTGTGGGCGAGTGCGAGTCGCCACCGACGCAGAACATGCCCGGCCGCAGGTGCCCGTGCTGCGGCACCACCACGTGGCAGATGCCCAGGCTGTCGTACACGTGGGGCAGGGCTTGCTGCTGCGCCCAGTCGCGTGCGATGCGCACGATGCGCCGTGCCTCGTCGTCGGCCTCGGGCACGTAGTGGTCGATCACGAGCACGACCTTGCGCTTGTCCCAGATCTCGGCGCCCAGCTCGGCCAGCATCGGCTGCAGCCGCCGCGGGCCGCTGCTGTCGTGGAACATCGCCAGGTCCACCGCGCAGGTGACGATCTCGCCGGGCGTGACGCTGTCGCGCCCGGCGGCGCGGGCGATCAGCTTCTGGGCAAGCGTGGCGCCCATGGGCTCAGTCCGGTGTCGCGTTGGCGTAGCGCACCAGCTTCTCCCAGCGCGGCACGTCGGCCTTCACGAAGGCGGCGAACTCTTCCGGGCTGGAGGCCACGGGCTCGGCGGCGTCCTGCTCCAGGCGGCGGCGCAGGGTGTCGCTGCGCACGGCGGCGCGGGCGGCGTCGCTGAGGCGCTTTGTCAGCTCGGGCGCCATCTTCGCCGGGCCGAAGAGGCCGAACCAGGCCTGGCTCTGGTAGCCCGGCAGCACCTCGGCGATGGCGGGCACGTCGGGGAACTGCGGCAGCCGCTGCAGGCTGGTGACGCCCAGCACGCGCAGCTTGCCGGCCTGGATCAGCGTGCGCGTGTTCACCACCGGCGCGAACATCAGCGGCAGGTTGCCGGCCACCACGTCGGCGATGGCGGGCGAGGTGCCGCGGTACGGGATGTTCACGATGAAGAGCCCGGCCTGCATCTTGAACGCCTCGCCCGCCAGGTGCACGCTGGAGCCGATGCCGCCCAGGCCGAAGCTGAGCTGGCCCGGGCGCGTGCGGGCGTAGGCGATCAGTTCCTGCAGCGTCTTGTACGGCTGCCCGGGGTGGCACACCAGCACCGAGGTCGACCGGCTCAGCTGCGTCAGCGGCGTGAAGTCGGCCACCGGGTCGAACGGCAGCTTCTTGTACAGCGACGCGTTGATCGTGTGGCTGGTGAAGCTGACCAGCAGGTTGTTGCCGTCGGGGGCCGACTTGGCCACCAGGTCGGCCGCCAGGTTGCCGCCGGCGCCCGAGCGGTTCTCGACGATGACGTTGCGGCCGAGGAGGCGGCCCATCTCGGGCGCGATCTCGCGCGCGATGGTGTCGGTGCTGCCGCCGGGCGTGACGCCCACCCACAGCTTGATCGGCGGCTGGTTCTGCGCGCGCGCGGCCGCGGGCAGCAGGCCCGGCAGCGTGGCCAGCGACAGCAGGGCGTGTCGGCGTTGCATCGAAGGTTCCTCGTCGTCTACAGGCCCAGGTAGGCCTTTCTCAGGTCGTCGCTGGCCAGCAGCGCGTCGGGCGTGCCCGAGAAGCGCAGCGTGCCGTTCTCCAGCACGTAGGCGCGGTCGGCGATGGCCAGGCTCTGCGCCACGTTCTGCTCCACCAGCAGCACCGCCAGGCCGTCGGCATGCAGGCGGCGGATCAGCGTGAACATCTCCTCCACCAGCAGCGGGCTCAGGCCCAGCGAGGGTTCGTCCAGGATCAGCAGCCGCGGCTCGGCCATCAGCCCGCGGCCGATGGCCAGCATCTGCTGCTCGCCGCCGCTGAGCGTGCCGGCCTTCTGCGCCACGCGCTCGCGCAGCCGCGGGAAGATGCCGAAGACACGCTCCAGGTTCTGCGCGCGGCGCGGCCGGGCGCGCGTGAACGAGCCGAGCTCCAGGTTCTCGAGCACGCTCAGGTTCGGGAACACGCGCCGGCCCTCGGGCACCTGGATCAGCCCGGCCTGCACCACACGGCGGTAGTGCGCGTTGGTGATGTCCTGGCCGTCGAACAGCACGCGGCCGGCGGTGGCTGCCACCAGGCCGCTCGTGACGTTGTTCAGCGTCGACTTGCCGGCGCCGTTGCTGCCCAGCAGCGCGACGATCTCGCCCGGCTGCACCTGCAGGTCCACGCCGCGCAGCACCTCGACGCGGCCGTAGCCGGCGCGCAGGCCGCTGATGTCCAGCAGTGCCGTCATGCGCGCAGCCTCTCGGCGGCACCGGGGCCCAGGTAAGCCTCGATCACGCGCGGGTCGCGCGTCACCTGCTGCGGCGGGCCTTCGGCAATCAGCTGCCCCTGCGCCAGCACCCACACGTGCTGCGCCAGGTGCATCACGGCCTGCATCACGTGTTCGATCATCAGCACCGTGACGCCGCTGTCGGCGATGCCCTGCACCACCGGGATCATCTCGGCGATCTCCTGCGGGTTCAGCCCCGCCAGCACCTCGTCCAGCAGCAGCAGCTTCGGCCGCGTGGCCAGCGCACGCGCCAGCTCCAGCCGCTTGCGGCCGGCCACGGTGAGGTCGGCGGCCGGCTTGTCGAGCTGCGGCGCCAGGCCCACGCGCTGCGCCACGGACTCGGCCGCCGCCAGCGCGGCCGCGCGCCGCGGCTCGTGCAGGTGGGCACCGACGGCGATGTTCTCGCGCACCGTCTGCGCGGCGAACGGCTGCACGATCTGGAAGGTGCGCGTCATGCCGTCACGCGCGTTCAGGTGCGGCGCGCGGCCGGTGATGTCGCGGCCGTCGAAGACGACGCGGCCGCCATCGGGTTGCAGGAAGCCCGACATCAGCGCGAACAGCGTCGTCTTGCCGGCGCCGTTGGGGCCGATCAGCGCGCACAGGCTGCCGGCGGGCACGCTGAAGGACACGTCCTGCACCGCCTTCAGGCCGCCGAAGGCGATGCGCAGGCCTTGCAGTTGCAGCAGGTCAGCCACGGCGGCCCTTCCACAGGTCGCGCACCGAGCGGCCCACGCCCGACAGCCCGCGCGGCACGAACATCACGATCAGCACCAGCACCACGCCGTAGATCACCATGTTCAGACCCGGCAGGTTGCCGAACAGGTTGCGCGTGGCCTCGGCCAGCGTGTGCAGCACCACCGCGCCCAGCAGCGGCCCCCACAGCGTGCCCAGGCCGCCGACGATGGCGCCCACCAGCGCTTCCACCGACACCGCGGGCCCGAACACGATGCCGGGGTCGATGTACTGGTACATCTGCAGGTAGAAGGCGCCGGCCGCGCCCATGAAGGCGGCCGACAGCCCGGTGGCCACGAGCTTGGTGCGGTAGGGGTCGACGCCGATGGCGCGCGCCGCGTCCTCGTTGTCGCGCACCGCCTGCAGCTGCGCGCCGAAGCGCGAGTGCCGCAGCCAGGCCGTGACCAGCAGGGCCGCCACCACGAAGCCGCCGATGACGGCGATGTAGCCGTGGCGCGAGACGAACTGCAGGTGCAGCGACGACGGCTTCAGCGGCAGCATCATGCCGACGCCGCCGCCGGTGAACTCCACCGACACCGCCAGGATGCGGAAGACCTCGGCGAAGGCCAGCGTCACGAGCGCGAAGTACGAGCCCTTGAGCCCGTAGCGGAAGGCCAGCGCGCCGACGAACAGCCCCACCAGCGCCGCGGCCAGCACCGCCAGTGCCAGCGCCGGCCAGGCGTTGACGCCGTGCGTCACCTGCGCCACCGCGCTGGCGTAGGCGCCGACGCCGAAGAACAGCGCGTGGCCGAAGCTGAACTGGCCGCCGAAGCCGCCCAGGAGGTTCCAGGCCTGGGCCAGCAGTGCGGCGTACAGCGTCATCGTGATCGCGTTCAGCGCCACGCCCGAGGTGGTGGTGGCCGTCAGCGCGGCCAGCGCCAGCGCGAACAGCGCGATCAGCAGCAGGTCGCGCTTCATGCACGGGCTCCGAACAGGCCCTGCGGGCGGAACAGCAGCACGGCGATGAAGATCGCGAAGATGCCGATCTGCCCCAGCGATTCGCCCAGGAACAGCCCGCACAGCGACTCCACCACGCCGATCAGCAGCCCGCCCAGCAGCGCGCCGGCGAAGCTGCCCATGCCGCCGAGCACGACGATGGTGAAGGCCACCAGCACGAAGCCCGAGCCCACCTGCGGGTTCACGTAGTACGCCGGCAGCAGGAAACACGCGGCAGCGCCCAGGCAGGCCAGGCCGATGCCGAAGCTCAGCGCATACACGTGCTCCACGGCGATGCCCATCAGCTTGGCACCCTGCTTCTCCTTCGCCACCGCGCGGATCGCGCGGCCCAGGTCGGTGCGGTTCACCACCCACAGCAGCAGCGCCGAGGTGGCCAGCGCGCCGCCGAAGGCCACCAGCTTGGGCAGCGCGATGAAGGCCGGGCCGATCTGCACCGTGCTCAGCGTGTAGGCGGTCTCGATGCTGCGCGTGTCGCTCTTGAAGGCCATCAGCGCCAGGTTCTCCAGCACGATGGACAGGCCCAGCGTGACGAGCAGGATGTTCTCGTCGCGGCCGTGGCTGGCGCGCTCGATCACCACGCGCTGCAGCGCGTAGCCCAGCACGAACATGCCCGGCACCACGATGGGCAGCGCCAGGTAGGGGTCGATGCCCAGGTGCTGCTTCAGCAGGTACACGGCGTACAGCGCCACCATCAACGCCGCGCCGTGCGCGAAGTTGATGATGTGCAGCACGCCGTAGATCAGCGTCAGCCCGAGCGCGATCAGCGCGTACACCGCGCCGGTCGTGAGCCCGTTCAGCAGCGACGGGAAGAGGATGTCGAAGCCCAAGGCGCGCAGGTCCTCAGGCGCGCAGCGGGAACACGGGGTCGACCTCGCGGTAGTCGCGCGGCACGATCACGCGGATGTCGCCCTTGACCACCTGCGTCATCAGCGGCTGCGCGCCGGTGTTCTGGCCGTTGACGAACTTGGTGGCGCCGTAGGGCATGAAGTGGTCGGCGAAGCTGCTGCTTTCCAGCGCGGCGGTGATGGCAGCGCGGTCGGCGCTCTTCGCGCGTTCGATCGCATCGGCCAGCAGCAGCACCGCGGTGTAGGTGTTGAACACCTCGTAGGTGAAGAACAGGCCCTTCTTCTCGACCCGCGCGCGCAGCGCGGCGGCGCGCTTGTCCTTGGGGTTGAACCAGTGGTTGCAGTCGATGATGCCGTTGGCCGCGTCGGGGAATTCCTTCAGGAACTTGTAGCTCGACGCCGCGCCGCCCAGCACCGAGTAGATGGCCTTGGGCACCACCTTCTGCTGCTGCATCGTGCGCACCAGCAGCGCGTATTCGTTGTAGTAGTTGGCCGGGATCACGATGTCCGGGTTCACGGCCTTCATGCGCAGCACGATGTTGTTGAAGTCGCGCGTGGGGTTGGCGTGCTTGACGATCTCCTTCACTTCGAAGCCGTAGCCGGGCAACTCGCGCGCCAGCAGGTTGGCGGTGCCGGTGCCGAACAGGCTTTCCTCGTGGATGATCATCACCGTCTTCGCCGGCTTGCCCGCCACGCTGTTGAGCACGTGCAGGTTGTTCACCGCGATGCTGGCGCAGGTCTTGTAGCCGGGGCCGAAGCGGAAGGTGTTCTTCAGGCCGCGCTCGACGATCTGGTCGGCCACGCCCACGTCCACCACGTGCGGCAGGTTGTACTTGGCGGCCGCCTGCGTAGTGGCCAGGCAGATCGCGCTGGCGAAGGCGCCCACCACGGCCGAGGCGCCGGCCTCGTTCATCTTCTCGATCTCGGCGGTGCCGGCCTGCGGGTTGCTCTGCGCGTCGCCCAGCAGCACCTCCAGCTTGGCGCCGCCCAGGCTCTTGATGCCGGCCTTGTTGATGTCCTCGATGGCCATCAACGCGCCTTCGCGGCACTGCTGGCCGCTGAAGGCCAGCGCGCCCGTCACCGGGTGCAGGATGCCCACCTTCACCGGCTTCGGCTGCGCGCCGGCGACGAGCGGGAAGGCCAGCGCCGACGCGGTGGCGGCGGTCTGCTGGATGAAGCTGCGGCGGTTGCTCATGGCGTTCTCTCCTGTCGTCGGGTGCGGGTGGATCGGTGCGGGTGTGCAGTGCGGACGTTCAATGGAAGTGGGCGGCGATCTCGGTGCTGACCCAGACTTTGGCGTCGATGCCGCCCACGCGCGAGAGCTGCATCTCGTAGTGGTAGCGGTCGGGGCGGTACAGGCCGTGCAGCCACTGCACGGGCCGGTCGGCGTCGTCGTGGATCAGGCGCGTCACGGCCAGCAGCGCCGAGCCCACCTGCACGTCGAGGTGGCGCGCCACGGCGGCGTCGGCGAGCTTGGCCGAGATCGTCTGCACCGCGCGGCCGATGCGCACGCCCGACTCTTCCAGCAGGATCAGCAGCGGCTTGGCCGCGAGCTCGCGGCGGCCGAAGCCACGCGCCAGCGGCTCGGGCACGTGGGTGGTGATCAGCGACAGCGGCCCGTCGCGCGTGGAGCGAACGCGCACGGCCTTCTGCACTGCAGCGCCGGCCGGCAGCTGCAGCGCCTGGGCCACGGCCTCGGGCGCGGGCAGCACGTCGCAGGCCAGCACGCGCACCTTGGTGCGCAGGCCCATCGAGACGATGTTCTCCAGCAGCCCGGTGAGCGGCGCGCGCTGGCCTTCGCGCGCGGCGGGGCGGCCGGCGCGCGGCACGGTGCCGCGGCCCGGCGTGCGGTCGATCAGGCCTTCGGCGGCCAGCTGCTCCAGCGCGCGGCGCACGGTGACGCGCGCCACGCCGAACTGCTCGGCCAGCGCCAGCTCGCCGGGCAGGCCGTCTGCGTAGCCGCCGTCCTGCAACTGCTCGCGCAGCACCAGGTAGATCTGGTGGTACTTGGGCAGCGGCAGGTCGGCCTTCACGGGCCTGACCGTAATTCCGGTCCTAATGTTCTGTCAATAGGACAAATGCGGCGCGCCCGGTTCCAGGCTGTCCCATGCCGGCGCGGGCCGGACGGGTGCGATCAGGTGGCCAGGCCGGCCAACGCCTGCCGCGCAGCCAGCAGGCCCTGTTCGACGATCTGCCGCTTCCAGGCCGGCGTGTCGACGTAGAAGGCATCGCGCAGCTGCCGCTTGATGGCCGCGCGCTGCGCCGGCGGGGCCTCGGGGTGGTTCTGCAGCCACTGGTCGGCGCGCAGCGCGCTGGTCACATCGTCCCAGGGCAGGGTGCCGTACTCCAGCGCGATGCCGGTGTAGGTGGCCTGCGCGCAGACTTGGTACGCAGCGTCGAACATCATGCCGGTGAGCCGGGCCGAGGTGGAACTGCCGTCGTAGATGGAGGTCACGTCGCCCCACCAGGCGCGGGCGCGCGCCACGGTGGCTGCGTCGTCGTGGCCGGCGTAGATCTTCTCGCCGTGGCCGCTGGGGCCCAGGCCCGTGTGCAGGTCGATCCACGCCAGCTGCGTGCAACGGGTGGCGTGCGTGCGCAGCACGGTGCGCAGCGTCTGCTGGCTCCAGGTGGGTGCGCGGCCGCCGTAGAACAGGCCGTCGGGGTGGTTGTGCTGGCCGCTGCTCAGAGCCGTCTGCAGTGCCCGTGCGCCGTGGGCGGCGGTGTAGGCGGCCAGGCGCGCCTCGTTCTCGGGCGTGGGCGGCCACACGTCGGGCACGAAGGCGCTGGCCAGTTCCTCGTAGCCGGGGTTGGCCGGCAGCGGGCTGGTGAAGTCGTGCCAGTTGCGGTTGAGGTCGACGTTCTCGTGCGTGGTGCGCCGCCACCACGAGAAGCCCCAGGGGTTGAGGCCGTGCACGTAGAGCACGGCCACGCCGGCGCGGGCGGCTTCGGCGTGGAAGCCGGCGTCGGCCAGCAGCGCGTTCTGCACGCCCGAGCCGCAGAAGCCTTCGACGCCGTGGCAGGCGCTCGTGACCAGCAGCAGGTGCTGCGCGTCGGCGCTGCCGGCACGCACGACGTCCATCGCCAGCAGCTCGCCGTCGCGGCCGGGCAGCGGGTGGGCGTGCGACTGCACCGCCAGGCCCGCGGCCTGCGCCGCGGCCAGGAACTTGCCGCGCGCTTCGGCGTAGGTCTGCGCAAAGAGGGTGTCGGTCATGCCGGGGCGTGCGCGCGTCTTCAGGCGGCGCGCGGCGTGCCCAGCCACTTCTCGGCCAGCCGCACCCAGGCCGTGGCGCCCAGCGGGATCAGGTCGTCGTTGAAGTCGTAGCTGGGGTTGTGCAGCATGCACGGGCCCAGGCCGTGGCCGCCCTCGCGGTGCGCGCCGTCGCCGTTGCCGATCAGGAAGTAACAGCCGGGCAGCTGCTGCAGGAAGAAGCTGAAGTCCTCGGCGCCCATCGTGGGCTCGAACTCCTGCACGTTCTCGGAGCCCACCACCTCGCCCAGCAGCGCGCGCGCGAAGGCAGTTTCCTTCGCGTGGTTCACGGTGGGCGGGTAGTTGCGCTTGAAGCTGAATTCACAGCGCGCCTCGAAGGCGGTGCAGGTGGCCTCGGCGATCTGCTGCATGCGCCGCTCGACCATGTCGAGCACCTCGGTCGTGAAGGTGCGCACCGTGCCCTGGATCTCGCAGCTGTCGGGGATGACGTTGGTGGCCTCGCCGGTGTGGATCATCGTCACCGAGATCACCGCGGTCTCGATCGGCTTCTTGTTGCGCGTGACGATGGTCTGGAAAGCCTGCACCATCTGGCAGGCCACCGGCACCGGGTCGACGCCGTTGTGCGGCAGCGCGGCGTGCGCGCCCTTGCCTCGGATCACGATCTTGAACTCGTTGGAACTCGCGAACACCGGCCCGCTCTTCAGCGCGAACTGGCCGACTGCCATGCCTGGCCAGTTGTGGGCGCCGAAGATGGCTTCCATCGGGAACTTCTCGAACAGGCCGTCCTTGATCATCTCGTGCGCGCCGCCGCCGCCTTCTTCGGCGGGCTGGAACACGAGGTACACGGTGCCGTCGAAGTTGCGGTGTTTGGCCAGGTGCTTGGCCGCGGCCAGCAGCATCGCAGTGTGGCCGTCGTGGCCGCAGGCGTGCATCTTGCCGTGGTGCTGGCTGCGGTGCGGGAAGTGGTTGTGCTCGGTCATCGGCAGCGCGTCGATGTCGGCGCGCAGGCCCACGGCGCGGTTGGACGTGCCGTTCTTGACGATGCCGACCACGCCGGTCTTGCCCAGGCCGCGGTGCACCGGGATGCCCCACTCGGTGAGCGATTTGGCGATGAGGTCGGAGGTGCGCACTTCCTCGAAGCAGAGTTCGGGGTGGGCGTGGATGTCGCGTCGCAGCGCCGTGACGCTGGCGGCGTCGGCCAGGATGGACTCGATGAGTTGCATGGCAGCTTCCCGCCGGGGGCGGTGTTCGGTGGAAGCGGCCATCTTACCCAGGGCGGTGTGCCCCGGGGGCGCTGCGGGTCAGCGCCGGACCTTGCCGTCGCCGGTCAGCATCGACAGGTCGACGAAGTTCGAGCCCTGGTGGTCGCGTGCGCTGTAGCTGACCTGGTAGCCGCCGGCGTCGAAGCGCTGCAGCGTTTCCAGCCCGGCGATGAGCCCGTCGCGCGTGGCGCTGCCGGCGCGGCGCAGGCCTTCGGTGAAGATCTTGGCGGCCATGTAGCCCTCCATGCTGGAGTAGTTGGCCGTGGCGTCGCCGCCTGCCTGCTGCACGGCCTCGCGGTACTCACGCGCGATCGGTGTCGTGGTGCTGAACGGGAAGGGCATGACCTGGCTGACCACCACGCCCAGGCCGTCCTTGCCCAGTTCGTCGGCCAGCGCCTGCGTGCCGACGAACGACACGTTGTAGAACGTGCCGCCGTAGCCCGCCTTGCGCGCGGCGCGGATGAATGCCGCGCAGCCCTTGTAGGCGCCGATCTGCACCACCGCGTGCGGCTGCTTGGCGACGATGGCGCTGACCGCCGCGGCCACGTCCACCGAATTGCGCTCCACCAGGCCCACGGCTGCGGGTTCGAGCTTCTGCGCCTGCAGCGCGCGCACCACGCCGTCCAGGCCGGCCTGGCCGTAGCTGTCGTTCTGGCGGAACACGGCGATGCGCGTCAGCCCCAGCGCGGTGAGCTGCTTCACGATCAGCGCCGTCTCGTCGTAGTACGAGGCGCGCACGTGGAAGACGTAGCGGCTGAAGGGTTCGCGCAGCGCCTCGGCACCCGTGAACGGGCCGATGAAGGGGATGCGTGCGGCGTTCACGAGCGGCAGCGCGGCCAGCGAGGTGGGCGTGCCGACGTAGCCGAACAGCGCGAACACGTCCTCCTTGATCAACGCTTCGGTGTTGGCCTTGCAGCGGTCGGGCTCGTAGCCGTCGTCCAGCGCCTTCAGCTCGATGGTGCGGCCGTTGACGCCGCCCTGGGCATTGAGGCGGTCGAAGTAGATCCTGGCGCCGCGGTTCATCTGCAGGCCGAGCTGGGCCGCCGGGCCGCTGAGGGCGCAGGACTGGCCGAGCACCAGGCGGCGGTCGGATTGCGCCCAGGCCGGCAGTGCCAGGGCGGCAGCAGGGCCGGAAGCGAGAAGGGACAAGGCGTGGCGGCGATGCATCCGAGAGGGCTCCGTGGAAACGAGAGGTCACGAGGACCGCTTCAGATGCTAGTCGGCCGAGACCGTGGCGTCAGTGAATGAATCGACCGTCTTTGCCGAAAATCGCCAGATCCACAAACTTCGCGCCCTCGTGTGCATCCGGCTGCGCAGCGAACTGGCGGCGGCGGCGCGTCGGAGCGCGGGGTGCCTGCGTGGCGCCTTCCGGGGCGCCTGGTCGTGGCACCATCGCCAGGCAGCCTGGATTCTTTCATCAGCCATGACAAATATCGCCCAGAACACGACGGAAGGTGCGCAGCAGCACACGGCCGCCGCCAGCCGCGTCGTGCGCGCCGCCTGCCCGCACGACTGCCCCGACACCTGCGCGATGCTGGTCACCGTGGAAAACGGCCGCGCAGTGCGTGTGCAGGGCAATCCCGAGCACGTCACGACACAAGGCGCGCTGTGCACCAAGGTCAGCCGCTACCCCGAGCGCACCTACCACCCCGAGCGTTTGCTGCAGCCGCTGAAGCGCGTGGGGCCGAAAGGCAGTGGGCAGTTCGAGCCGGTGTCGTGGGACGCGGCGCTGGACGACATCGCGGCGCGGCTGGCGGCCATCGCCGCGCGCGACCCCGAGGCCATCCTGCCCTACAGCTACGCCGGCACCATGGGCCTGGTGCAGGGCGAGAGCATGGCGGCGCGCTTCTTCCACAAGCTCGGTGCCTCGCTGCTGGACCGCACCATCTGTGCCTCGGCCGGCGGCGACGCGCTGACCGCCACCTACGGCGGCAAGGTCGGCATGCGGATGGAGTTCTTCGCCGAGAGCCGCCTGATCCTGATCTGGGGCAGCAACTCGATCGCGTCGAACCTGCACTTCTGGACGCTGGCGCAGCAGGCCAAGCGCGCGGGCGCGAAGCTGGTGTGCATCGACCCGCGCCGCACCGAGACGGCCGAGAAGTGCCACCAGCACATCGCGCTGCTGCCCGGCACCGACGGCGCGCTGGCGCTGGGCCTGATGCACGAGCTGATCGTGCACGACTGGCTAGCCCACGACTACATCGCGCGCCACGTCGACGGCTGGCCCGCGCTGCGCGAGCGTGCGCTGCAGTGGCCGCCCGAGCGCACCGCGGCGGTGTGCGGCGTCAGCCCCGACGAAGTGCGCGGCCTGGCGCGCGACTACGGCAGCACGCAGCCGGCGGCGATCCGCCTGAACTACGGCATGCAGCGCGTGCACGGCGGCGGCAACGCGGTGCGGCTGGTGGCGCTGCTGCCCTGCCTGACGGGCGCGTGGCGGCACCGCGCCGGCGGCATGCTGCTGTCGGCCTCGGGCTGGTTCAAGGGCGCGCGCAACGACGCATGGCTGCAGCGGCCCGACCTGCTCGCCGGCCGCCGGCCGCGCACCATCAACATGAGCACCATCGGCGACGACCTCAACCGCGACGCCTCGCCCGCGTTCGGCCCGAAGATCGAGGCCGTGGTGGTCTACAACAGCAACCCGGTGGCGGTGGCGCCGCACAGCGGGCGGGTCGTGGCCGGCTTCCGCCGCGACGACCTCTTCACCGTGGTGCTGGAGCACTTCCTCACCGACACCGCCGACCACGCCGACTACGTGCTGCCCGCCACCACGCAGCTGGAGCACTGGGACGTGCACGGCGCCTACGGCCACACCAGCGCGCTGCTGAACGAGCCGGCGATTGCGCCGTTGGGTCAGGCGCGGCCCAACACCGCGATCTTCCGCGCGCTGGCGGCGCGCATGGGCTTCACCGAACCGTGCTTCGCCGACGACGACGAGACGCTGGTGCGCGGCGCCTACAAGCCCGAGGTGGTGCCGTTCGAACTGCTGCAGCGCCAGGGCTGGGCGCCGCTGCCGGTGCCCGACGCCCCGTTTGCCGACGGCGGCTTCCCCACGCCCAGCGGCAAGGTGCTCGTCGACGCGCCGGGCCTGGGCGTGCCCGACCATGTGCCCAACCACGAAAGTGCTGCGACCACGCCCGCGCTGGCGGCGCGCTACCCGCTGGCGATGATCTCGCCGCCGGCGCGCCACTTCCTGAACAGCACCTTCGTCAACGTGAAGAGCCTGCGCAGCATCGAAGGCGAGCCGCTGGTGGAACTGCACCCGCAGGACGCGGCGCCGCGCGGCATCGCCGACGGCGACACCGTGGTGGTGTTCAACGACCGCGGCCGCCACGTCTGCCGCGCGGCGCTGAACGCGCGCGCGCGGCCGGGCGTGGTCAACGGCCTGGGCGTGTGGTGGCGCAAGTTCGGCCGCAACGGCACCAACGTCAACGAGCTCACGCACCAGCGGCTGACCGACATCGGCCGCGCGCCGTCGTTCTACGACTGCCTGGTGGACGTGGCGCTGGTGACCGCGGCCCCCGGCACGGCCGCGGCGGTCGCCGGCTGATGCGCTGGCGCCGCGCCGCCCTGGCCGCGGCTGCGCTGCCTGCCGTGCTGGCCCTGGCCGGCTGCAGCACGTCGGGCGGGCTGGGCTACTACGGGCAGGCCGTGGGCGGCCACCTCGACCTGCTGCAGCGCACGCGCCCCGTCGCCGAGTGGCTGGAAGACCCGGCCACGCCGGCGGCGCTGCGCGAGCGCCTGCTGCTCACGCAGCGCCTGCGCGACTTCGCCACGCAGGAACTGCAGTTGCCCGACAACCGCAGCTACCGTGGCTACGCCGACCTGCAGCGCAACGCCGTGGTCTGGAACGTGGTGGCTGCGCCCGAGCTGTCGCTGACGCTGAAGACCTGGTGTTTTCCGTTGCTGGGATGCGTCGGCTACCGCGGCTACTTCAGCCGCGCACCGGCCGACGCGCTGGCCGCCGAACTGCAGGGCCAGGGCTGGGAGACCAGCGTCTACGGCGTGCCCGCCTACAGCACGCTGGGCTGGACCAACTGGCTGGGCGGCGACCCGCTGCTCAACACCTTCGTGCACTGGCCCGAGGGCGAGCTGGCGGGCCTGATCTTCCACGAGCTGGCGCACCAGGTGGCCTACGCCGCCGACGACACCATGTTCAACGAGTCGTTTGCCGGCGCGGTGGAACGCATCGGCACCCAGCGCTGGCTGCAGCGGCACGCCAGCGCCGAGGCGCGTGCCGCCCACGCGGCGCAGGAAGCGCGCCGCGCCGACTTCCGCGCGCTCACCGCCCGCACCCGCGCGCAGCTGCTGGCGGTGTATGCCAGCGATGCAAGCGACGACGACAAGCGCCGCCGCAAGGCCGCCGTGCTGGCCGCGATGCGCGCCGAACACGCCGCGCTGAAGGCCACGCGCTGGAACGGAGACAGCCGCTACGACGGCTGGATCGCCCGCGCCAACAACGCCGCCTTCGGCGTGCAGGCGGCCTACAACGAGCTGGTGCCGCAGTTCGAGGCGCTGTTCCAGCGCAGCGGCGGCGACTTCCAGCGCTTCTATGCCGAGGTGCGCACGCTGGCCGCCTTGCCGAAAGACGAACGCCGCGCCAGACTGGCCGGCACACCCTGAGGAGACCCGCCCGTGCCCGACATCAAGATCCACCGCGCCCACAGCCTGGGCCTGGCCAAGGCCCGCAAGATTGCGTGGCAGTGGGCCGAGCAGGTCGAGCAGCAGTTCGACATGGAGTGCTCGGTCCTCGAAGGCGAGACCAGCGACACCGTGGAGTTCAAGCGCAGCGGCGTCAACGGCACGCTGATCGTCGCGGCCGACCACTTCGACCTGAACGCCAAGCTCGGCTTTCTGCTCGGCGCCTTCAGCAAGACAATCGAAGGCGAGATCCAGAAGAACCTGGACGCGCTGCTGGCCAAGGGCAGCGCGCCGGCCAAGAAGGCGAAGAAGACCGGCTGACGGCCGGCCTACTTCAGGCTCTCGATCAGGTCGACGTACTCCTGCATCGCTTCATCGGCGCTCTTGCCCTTGAAGCCGGCCCAGGCGTCGTACTTGGCGCGGCCCACCATGTCGGTGAAGCCGGGGCGCTTGCCGTCCACGTCGCCCGCCGTGGCCTGCTTGTACAGCGCGTAGATCTTCAGCAGCGTCATGTTGTCGGGCTTTTCGGGCAGGCCCTTGCTGGCGGCAACGGCGGCTTCGAAGGCGGCTTTCAGATCGGCCATGGCGTGACTCCCGTGCGTGAAACTCAGAATAGACGCTCGTGATGTTACCCAGCATCGTCAACGCCCCCGCGTCAAGGAGAACCCCGATGGCCGAAGCCGAGCGCATGTCGCGCGTCGATACCGCGTGGCTGCGCATGGACAACGAGGTCAACCTGATGATGATCGTCGGGGTCTGGCTCATCACCCCGGGCATCACGCTGCAGGCGCTGCGCGAGCGCGTGGCCGACAAGCTGCTGAAGTACGACCGCTTCCGCCAGAAGGCGGTGCAGGACGCGATGGGCGCCAGCTGGGTGTTCGACGACCAGTTCGACATCGCGCACCACGTGGTGCATGCCACGCTGCCGCGCAAGAAGGGCCAGGGCGAGCGCGCCGCGCTGCAGGCGCTGTGCGGGCAGCTCGCCACCACGCCGCTGGACCACGAGCGCCCGCTGTGGCAGTTCCACCTGGTCGACGGCTACGAGGGCGGCTCGGCGCTGGTGGCGCGTGTGCACCACTGCATCGGCGACGGCATCGCGCTGATCTCGGTGATGATGGCCATCACCGACGGCGGCGCCGACCCGCCCAGGCGCCGCCGCCGTGGCAGTGCCGACCCCGAGGCCGGTGCGCACGAAGGCGACTGGCTTGCCGACGCGGTGCTGAAGCCGCTGACCGACATCACCGTGAAGGCCATCGGCATGTACGGCGGCGGCGTGGCCAAGTCGATGGAGATGCTGTCGAACCCGCAGCATGGGCTGATGAGCTCGCTCGACATGGCCAAGCAGGGCTACCAGGTCGTCAGCGACGTGGCGGCGCTGGCGCTGATGTCCGACGACGCGCCCACGCTGCTGAAGGGCAAGCCCGTCGGCCGCAAGGTGGTGGCCTGGGGCGAGCCCTTGCCGCTGGAAGCGGTGAAGGTGGTGGGCCGCGCGCTGCACTGCTCCATCAACGACGTGCTGCTGTCGTGCGCCGCCGGCGCCATCGGCGGCTGGCTGCGCGCGCAGGGCGAGGACCCCACGGGCAAGGAGATCCGCGCGATGGTGCCGGTGAACCTGCGCCCGATGGACAAGGCCTGGCAGCTCGGCAACCGCTTCGGCCTGGCGCCGCTGGTGCTGCCGATCGGCATCGACAACCCGGTGGAGCGCGTGTACGCCGTGCGCCAGCGCATGGCCGAGCTGAAGGGCAGCTACCAGCCGCTGCTGGCGTTTGCGGTGCTCGCGATGGCGGGGCTGTTCATCAAGCCGGTGCAGGACGCGGTGCTGGGCATGTTCGCCAAGAAGGCCACCGCGGTGATGACCAACGTGCCCGGCCCGGCGGTGCCGCTGCGGCTGTGCGGCTCGACGCTGCGCCAGACCATGTTCTGGGTGCCGGCCTCGGGCGACATCGGCGTGGGCGTCAGCATCCTCAGCTACGGCGGCGGCGTGCAGTTCGGGCTGATCACCGACCAGAAGCTGTGCCCGCACCCGCAGGAGATCATCGACCGCTTCGAGCCCGAGTTCCAGCAACTGCTGCTGCTGGCGCTGATGCTGCCCTGGGGCGACGAGGCCGAGAGCCTGTGATCACGGTGGCGGCAGCCAGCCGCGCAGTGCCGGCGGCAGCCGCCGCCACAGCGCGTCCTGCACGGCCTGCTCGTGCCGCTGCCACCACAGGCCGGCCACGATGACGCCCAGGCCGATGGCCGTCAGCGCCACCGGAAACAGCAGGCTGTCCTCGAACACGCGCGCGCTCAGATAGCCCAGGTAGCCCGCCACGCCGAAGGCGCCGCAGACCGTGAACACGCGCCGCTGCAGCACTGCGCCGAGCACGACAAAGCCCAGGTTCAGCGCGGCGTAGGCGGCTTTCGCCAGCTCGCTGTCGGACTGCCGGGCGCTGAGCGCGCCCCAGAAGCTCAGCATGCCCAGCAGGTACAGCCAGAAGGCGTAGTCGCGCTGCGAGCCCGGCGCGCGCGGGTCGCGGCTGCGGCTGCGCTGGTCGACCCAGAACGCCAGCAGCACCATCAGCAGGCCGAAGAACATCGAGAAGTCGCGGTAGAACTCCCAGGCATCCGGCGTGTCGCGCGCCACCACCAGGCGCGCCAGGTCCATGCCCAGGTACCACAGCGTGAAGGCCACCGGCATCGTCAGGAACGGCGTGCGCAGCGCCCACAGCGCCACCGCTGCGGCCACCAGCGTCACCAGTTCCAGTGTGAGCCAGCGCCAGTCGATGCGGGTGTGGTACGCGGCGTAGCCGTCGGTGCCGCCCTCGGGCCACAGGCCCAGCAGCTGCTGCAGCGCCCAGGTGGCCAACGGCACCAGGCACACCGCCAGCGTGGCCAGGATGCCCGCCGGCACCTCCAGCGCGCGCGCCTGCAGCGCCCGCGCCGCCCACACGCACAGGCCGGCGTACACCAGCGCGATGGCCAGCAGCGCCGCCGGCCCCAGGCGCTCGAAGCCCTGGGTCATGAACAGCGTGGCCGCGCCGATGGCCAGCAGGCCGCCCAGGTAGTACAGCGTGTGCGTGAAGGTGAAGCGGGCGTCGACGGGGGCGCTGGCCGCGGGGCTGCCGGTGCGGGCGGCCAGGAAGCGCCACAGCGCGTCGGCCGTGCCGGGCGGCAGCTGTTGCTGGCGGGTGGCAGCGTCGAGGTCGCTGCGCCGGATGGTGATGGCGCCAGCGGCGTGCCCGGGCGTGTCCTCAGGGGTGTCGGCGGCGGTCTGCATGGGCGCAGTATCCGCGGCCTGCGGGGGGCAGGCGAGGGACGTGTGGGGGGGTGTCAGCGCGCGCCGCGCCGCCGCGGCGTCGGCGTGAACTGCATCGCCTGTGCCTGCGCGCGCAGCCAGCGGTGGCCGGGGTCGTGGTTCTGGCGCCAGGTCCAGTGCATGGCCACGGTGAAGGGCGGCAGGCCCAGGTCGGGCTCCAGCACCTGCAGCGCGTGGTGCTGCGCGAACCGCAGCGCCGGACGCAGCGGCATGATGACCGCCAGGTCGGTGGCGGCCAGGATCGGCGGCACCACCGTGAAGTGCGGCAGCGTCAGCCGGATGCGCGGCTGCAGCCCCAGCAGGTGCAGCGCACGCGCCGGCTCGGCGTGGCTGGCGACCAGGATGAAGTCCAGCGCGTCGAGTGCCGCGCGGTCGCGCAGCGCACGGGCCTGCGGGTGGCCGCGGCGCAGCAGCACCACGTAGCGTTCCTGCAGCAGCGGCGCGCTTTCCACGCCCTGCAGGCCCGGCAGGTAGCCGAAGGCGAGGTCGAGCCGGCCGTCTTCCAGCGCCGGGGCGATGGCCTCGGGGGCCAGCTGCACCGCCTCGACGCGCACGCCGGGCGCGCTGCGGCCGATGCCGGCCATCAGCAGCGGCAGGAACTCGTCGGCGCCGATGTCGCTCATGTGCACCGCGAAGCGCCGCTGCGAGTGCGCGGCGTCGAAGTGCTCGGCCTCGTGCAGCGCCACGTCGATCAGCTGCAGCGCCGCTTCCACCTGCCGCGCCAGCTGCTCGGCGCGCGGCGTCGGCCGCACGCCGCCGGGCGCGCGCGTGAACAGCGGGTCGTGCAGCGCCAGCCGCAGCCGCGTCAGCGCGTGGCTCACGGCCGGCTGCGACAGCCCCAGCGCGTCGGCCGCGCGGCTGACGCTGCGCGCGGTGTGCACCGCGGCAAACACGTGCAGCAGGTTCAGGTCGAGGTCTCTGACATGCATGCCGTGCATCGTACTTAGAAAGAACATGGCATGGACGCATGGCGCGCGCATGCCTACAGTCGCTGCATTCCAAGAACACGGGCACGAGACAGGCCGCCATGGAAGTCCAGTTCACCGAACAGATCCAGCAGCTGCAGCTGGGGGCTGGCGACACCTTCCATGGCGAAGGCATCCTCGCCATCACGAAGGCGCTGCTGCAGTCGGGCGTGGCCTACATCGGCGGCTACCAGGGCGCGCCGGTGTCGCACCTGCTCGACGTGATGGTGCAGGCCCGGCCCTACCTCGACACGCTGGGCGTGCACGTGGAAGCCTGCTCGAACGAGGCCTCGGCCGCGGCGATGCTGGGCGCCTCGCTGCACTACCCGCTGCGCGGCGCTGTGACGTGGAAGAGCATCGTCGGCACCAACGTCGCCGCCGACGCCTTGAGCAACCTGGCCTCGCCGGGCGTCGTGGGCGGCGCGCTCATCGTGGTGGGCGAAGATTACGGCGAAGGCGCCAGCGTGATCCAGGAACGCACGCACGCCTACGCGATGAAGAGCACGCTGGCGCTGTTCGACCCGCGGCCGGAGCTCGGCAACATGGTGCGGCTGGTGGAGCACGCGTTCGCGCTCAGCGAGGCCAGCAACATGCCGGCGGTGATGGAGTTGCGCATCCGCGCCTGCCACGTGCGCGGCACCTTCGAGGCCCGCGACAACGTGGCGCCGAAGCTGTCCACGCGGGCGCTGATCGACGAGCCCGCGGGCTTCGACTACATGCGGCTGGCGCACCCGCCGGTGACCTTCCGCCACGAGAAGCTGAAGATCGAGCAGCGCATCCCGGCGGCGCAGGCCTACATCGCCGAGCACCGGCTCAACGAGCACCTGGACGGCCCGCGCACCGAAGTCGGGCTGGTGGTGCAGGGCGGGCTGTTCAACGCGCTGCAGCGCGCGCTGCAGACGCTGGGCCTGGCCGACGCCTTCGGCGACAGCGCGGTGCCGATCTTGGTGCTGAACGTCACCTACCCGGTGGTGCCGGCGGAAGTGGGTGCCTTCTGCGCCGGCAAGCGTGCGGTGCTGGTGCTGGAGGAAGGCTCGCCCGAGTACATCGAGAAGGACATCGCGCAGGCGCTGCGGCGCGGCGACGTGCAGACCACGCTGCACGGCAAGGACCTGCTGCCGGCCGCCGGCGAGTACACGGTGGAAGCCATCGTGCCGGGGCTGCTGGCCTTCGTGGAGCGCTACCTGCCCGACGTGGACCTGGCGCCGGCGCGCGCCTGGCTGGCCGCCAACGCCACGCGCCGCGCCGACGTGGCGCAGGCGCTGGGCGCGCTGCCGGCGCGGCCGCCGGGCTTCTGCGTCGGCTGTCCCGAGCGGCCGGTGTTCAGTGCGCTGAAGCTGGCGCAGCAGAACGTGGGGCCGGTGCACATCGCGGCCGACATCGGCTGCCACGCGCTGGCCACGTTCGAGCCCTTCAGCAGCGGCCACTCGATCCTGGGCTACGGCATGAGCCTGGCCAGCCGCGCCGGCGTGAGCCCGATGATGCAGCGGCGCAGCATCGCCATCATGGGCGACGGCGGCTTCTGGCACAACGGCCTGCTCACCGGCGTGCAGGCGGCGCTGTTCAACGGCGACGACGCGGTGCTGGTGATCATGAAGAACGGCTACACCTCGGCCACCGGCACGCAGGACATCCTGAACACGCCCGACGACGACGACAAGGCCGCGGCGGCGAAGAACGACACGCTGCACCAGAGCCTGGCGCACAAGAACCAGAGCATCGAGGACACGCTCAAGGGCATGGGCCTGCAGTGGCTGCGCGTGGTCGACAACTACGACGTCGACGCGATGCGGCGCACGCTGCAGGAAGCGCTGACGAGCCCGTACAACGGCCTGAAGGTGGTGGTGGCCGAAGGCGAATGCCAGCTCGAGCGCCAGCGCCGCATCAAGCCCTGGATCGCCGGCCTGCTGGCGCGCGGCGAACGGGTGCAGCGCGTGAAGTACGGCGTCGACGAGGACGTGTGCACCGGCGACCACGCCTGCATCCGGCTCTCGGGCTGCCCGACGCTGACGCTGAAGGACAACCCCGACCCGCTGAAGATGGACCCGGTGGCCACCGTGATCGACGGCTGCGTGGGCTGCGGGCTGTGCGGCGCCAACGCGCATGCCGCGACCCTGTGCCCCAGCTTCTACCGCGCCGAACTCGTGCGCAACCCGCGCTGGCACGAACGCCTGCTGGCGCGCGTGCGCGACACCCTCACCGGCGCGCTGCGCACGGCATGAACCACCGGGCCAAAGCGCCCGACATGTACACCAACGACAGGAGACACACGATGCAACGACGCCTGACCCTGGCCCTGGCTGCACTGGCCGCGGCTGCCACGCTGGCCGCCCCGGCTGCCTTCGCGCAGGCCTTCCCGTCCAAGCCGCTGAAGCTGGTGGTGAACTTCCCGCCCGGCGGCGCCGCCGACGTGATCGGCCGCGCACTGGCCACGCAGCTGTCCGAGCAGCTGAAGCAGCAGGTGGTGGTGGAGAACAAGCCCGGCGCCAACGGCAACCTGGGCGCCGACCTGGTGGCCAAGTCGCCCGGCGACGGCTACACGCTGCTGATGAGCAGCGGCGGCGCCGTCACGGTGAACCCGTTCCTGTACACGAAGATGCCCTTCGACGCCGAGCGCGACCTGCTGCCGGTGGCCAGCGTGGCCCGCGTGCTGGTGTTCCTGATGGCGCATCCGTCGCTGCCGGTGAACAACGCCGCCGAATTCATCGCCTATGCCAAGGCGAACCCGGGCAAGCTCAGCTTCGGTTCGGCCGGCAACGGCAGCAGCCCGCACCTGGCCGGCGAGATGTTCAAGCGCCAGGCGAAGTTCGAGGCCCAGCACGTGCCCTACAAGGGCGCAGCGCCTGCGCTGGTGGACCTGCTGGCGGGCCAGGTGCAGTTCATGTTCGACCCCGGCCCGGGGCTGCGCCATGCGAAGGAAGGCAAGCTGAAGCTGCTGGCCGTGGGCAGCCCGCGCCGCAGCAGTGCCGTGCCCGACACGCCGACACTGGCCGAGGCCGGCATGGCGGGCTTCGACGCCGACACCGTGTTCGGCATCTACGCGCCCAACGGCGCGCCGGCCGCGGTGGTGGCGCAGCTGCACGACGAGATCAACAAGGCTCTGGCGACGCCGCGGCTGCAGGACGTCATCAAGGGCATCGGCGGCGAGGTGGCTGCCGGCACGCGCGACGAGTTCATCGCCGGCCAGGCGCGGGACCGCCAGCGCTTCGGCGCCTTCATCAAAGAGATCGGCCTGAAGCTCGACTGACGTGACCCAGCAGCCCCTCACCATCCTGGTCTGCGCGCTCGGCGGCGAAGGCGGCGGCGTGCTGGCCGAGTGGCTGTACGGAGCCGCCGTGCGCGCCGGCCACCCGGCGCAGAGCACGTCGATCCCCGGCGTCGCGCAGCGCACCGGCGCCACCACCTACTACGTCGAGATCTTTCCGCAGCTGCAGCAGCAATTGGGCGGCCGGCGCCCGGTGTTCAGTCTGAACCCGGTGCCCGGCGCGATCGACCTGCTGGTGTCGTCGGAGCTGCTGGAGACCGTGCGCCAGGTCGGCAACGGCATGAGCTCGGCCGAACGCACGCTGGTCATCAGCTCGACCGCGCGCGCGCTGACGGTGGCCGAGAAGATGCAGCAGACCGACGGCCGCGTCGACGCCGCGGCGCTGGTGGCCACGCTGCAGCGCCACGCGCGTGCGGCCGAGTTGCTGGACCTGGCGGGCATGGCGCAGCAGGCGGGCACGGTGGTCAGCGCGGTGCTGCTGGGGGCCATCGCCGGCAGCGGGCTGCTGCCGTTCGGGCGCGACGTGTTCGAGGCGCAGATTCGCGCCGGCGGCAAGGGCAGCCGCGGCGTCGAGGCCAGCCTGCGCGGCTTCGCGCTGGCCTTCGACGCCGTGCAGCAGCGCCGCGCGCAGCAGGCGGTGGTGGACGCGGCGCTGGCGCCGGCCCCGCCACCGGACCTGCGCGCGCTGGCCCGCGCGCGCCTGCTGGCCTACCAGGACGCCGCCTACGTGCGCCTGTACGACGAGCGCCTGGCGCGCCTGCAGGCGGCCGGCGCCAATGCCGACACGCTGCACGAGATGGAGCGCTGGCTGGCGCTGTGGATGACCTTCGACGACATCGTGCAGGTGGCGGCGCTGAAGCTGGCGCGCAGCCGGCTCGCGCGCGTCAAGCGCGAGGTGGCGGCGCGCGACGACGAGATCCTGAAGCTCTACGACCACTTCAAGCCCGGCGTGCCCGAGTTCGCGGCGCTGCTGCCGGCCGGCCTGGCGCAGCGGCTGCAGGCCTGGGACCGGCGCCGCGTGGCGGCCGGCAAGGAGCCCTGGGCGCTGCCGCTGCACCTGGGCACGCACACGGTGGCCGGCGTGCTGGCGCTGCGCCTGGCGGCGGCGCTGAAGGGCCAGCGCCGGCGCGGCCAGCGCTTCGCGCAGGAGCAGGCCCTGATCGAACGCTGGCTGGGCGCGGTGCAGCGCGCGGCCGCGGCCGACCCCGCGCTGGCGCTGGAACTGGCGCGCTGCGGGCGGCTGATCAAGGGTTACGGCAGCACCAACGAACGCGGCAAGGACGCGCTGCTGCACATCATCGACCACCTGCACACGGCCGGTGCCGTGCGCGCGGCGCGCGAGGCCGCGCTGGCCGACGACGCCGGCCGCGCCTTCGACCGCACGCTGCAGGCGCACGGCGCGCCGGCGCGTGCGCCGCGCGAGCAGACCATCCGCTGGTACAAGCGCAAGCCCGGCTCCGCCTAGAGAACGACGAGAACGCCATCACCATGCACGCCACGCCCGCCACGCCCCCCGCCGACACCGCCGGCCTGTACACGCTGCCGGTGGAGTTCGGCGACTGCGACCCCGCGGGCATCGTCTACTTCCCGAACTTCTACCGCTGGATGGACGCCGCCAGCCGCCACTGGTTCGTGCTGCGCGGCGTGCCCAGCTGGCGCGAGGCCGAGGCGCGCTGGGGCGTGATCGGCACGCCCATCGTCGACGTGCAGACCAAGTTCATGAAGCCGGCGATGTACGGCGACCGGCTCGGCATCGAGACGGTGGTGGTGGAGTGGCGCAACAAGAGCTTCGTGCAGCGCCACCGCATCTGGCGCGGCAGCGACCTGCTGGTCGAAGGCACCGAGGTGCGGGTCTTCGCGGCCCGCGGGCCCGGTGGCGTGGGCGTGCGCGGCGTCGTGGTGCCCGACGAGATCCGGGCGCTGGGCTGACGCGTCAGCGCCGCGCCACGAACTCCACCGGCCGGTGCGCCTGGCCGCCGCCTTCGGTCTGCACCACCACGCGCAGTTCCGCGCCGACCAGCCGCGCGTGGTAGCGCTGCACGTTGACGCGGTCGCTGCCGAGCTCGCCGGTGTGCACCGTGAACTGCAGGCCGTCGGCGTCGACAAGGCCGTCGCGAATGGTGCGTGGCACGCCCAGGAAGCTGGCCGTGCCCTGCAGCGCATGGCCGTCGCCCGTGAAGTTGAAGTTCTCGACGTGGCGGCCGCCGGCCCAGTCGTAGTGCACCGTGCCCTGCCAGCGGCCGTTGATCGCCGGTCGCGGCGGCGCACGCGAGCGCAGCCACCATGCCGCGGCGCCGGCCGCTGCGGTGGCCACAGCCAGGCCGGTGCCTGCCGCCAGCAGCCACCGGCGGCGGCGCGCCGCGGCCAGGGCGCCCGCCGCCGGCTGCAACGCTGCCACCAGGCGCTGCATGTCGGCGGCGAAGCGCGTGTTGTCCAGCGGCAGCGCGTGGCGCCGCAGCAGCGGCTGCAGGTCGGGCGGCAGCTGCGCCGCGGTGGGCATGGGCGTGCCGTCCAGCAGCACCGGCACCACGGTCAGCCCCTGCGCCAGCGCCGTGGCGATCTCGTGGCGCACGAAGTCGCCGTCGGCCAGGATGCGCGGCGGCAGGCCGTCGGCACTTGGGCGCTCGCCGCGCCAGCGCGGGCCGATCAGCGCCACCAGCACGCCGGCGCTGCCCACGGCCCGGCGGATCACGGTGTCGAAGGCCTGGCCGGCGGCGATGTCGTCGACATCCATGAACACCTGCGCGGCACCGAAGTGCTGCGCCAGCGCGTCGTACACGGCGCGGGCGTAGCCGGCGGCGTCGTCGCGCCGGTAGCTGATGAAGATGCGCACCGGGTCGTCCACGGCGCCGGCCTGCGGCAGGGGCGTGCGCCGGGCTTCAGTCCTCGAGCTCGGCCTTCGCCATCTCGACGTCCAGCCGCTCCATCGCGTCCAGCGGCTTGCAGGCGGCCGCGTCGGCGTACAGCTTCTCGGCGTCCTTCATGCGCTTGTCGCCCTCCAGCATCACGAGGCCGTTGGCGTACTCGACCATCGCGATCGCGCTGACCGGGTTGAGCTTCAGCGCTTCCTTGAACATCTTCAGCCCGGTGGCGGTGTCGGCGCCCTGGGTCTTGCCCAGCAGCTTGCCGACCTTGTCGATGACCTCGGCATGGAACGAGCCCAGCGCGATGTGCGCGTCGGCGTGCTTGGGCGCCAGCGCGATGGTGGTCTCCAGCGCGTTCTTGACCTTGCTGCCCAGGCCCTGCGCCAGCGCCTTGGCGACGCTGATGCCCTGGCCGTAGCGGCCGATGGCGTAGGCCTGCCAGTAGAAGGCGTTGGGGTTCTTCGGCTCGGCGGCCTGTTGCGCCTCGGCGCGCTCGGCCACTTCAAGGAACATCGCAAGCTTGGTCTTCTCGCTCTTTTCCAGGTAGTTGGCGTAGATGGCCTGGGCCTTGTTGGCTACCGTGATGCCCGCGCCGCCTGCCTTCAGGCCGGCGTCGAAGGCCTTCTGGAAGTCGCCGGCATGGAACAGCGCCCAGGCGGCCAGCACCTTGTCGTCCTTCGCGACTGCGGCCCAGGGCTCGGCGTCGCCGGCGTGCAGCCGCGCCCACTGCTTCTTCAGCGCCGCGGCGTCGTAGGTGTAGGGGGCGCTGTCGTAGGGGAAGGCGGTCCATTTGGCCATGGGGTGTCTCCTCAGGGGGGTTGCGTGCCTCAGAGCGGTGCGTGCGGTGCGTACGGTGCGGCCAGGGCCTGCAGGTGTGCCTTCGATTCGGCGTCGAGGTAGGGCATCAGCAGGCTCAGCAGGTGGTAGGCGCCACGCGCCAGCGACAGCGTGGCGGCGTCGGCGTCGAGTGCCTTGCGCGGCTCGCGCACGTATTCGTAGCTGAGCCAGTAGGTCAGCACCACCACCATCGCGGTGGCCACCGGGGCGGCTTCCGCGCCGGTGATGCGCATCGCACCGCCGCGCGACAGGCCGTCCAGCACCGCCCGCACCGCGCGGCCCTTGTGCTGCAGCACGAACTGGAAATGCGTCTCCAGGCGGCGGTTCTTGCTGAGCAGATCGTTGAGGTCGCGGTAGAGGAAGCGGTACTGCCAGATCAGCTCGAACAGCGTGTGGAAGAAGAACCAGGCGTCCTCGACGTGCTCGACGCCGTCGGCGGCCTGCAGCAGTTCGTTCAGCGCCTTTTCGTAGCGGTCGAACAGCGCGTTGATCAGCTCGTCCTTGGCCGGGTAGTGGTAGTACAGGTTGCCCGGGCTGATGCCCATCTCGGCCGAGATCAGCGTGGTGCTGACGTTGGGTTCGCCGAAGCGGTTGAAGAGGTCGAGCGTGACCTCCAGGATGCGCTCGGCGGTGCGGCGGGGTTTCTTCTCGGGGGCGGTGGCCATGGGCCCGCGGATTCTGGCACCGGCAGGATCGGGCGCGCCTGCCTACAATCCCGCCCCCTATGCCTGCCGTGCGCTTCGACCACATCACCAAGACCTACAGCGGCGCACGGGGCGACTTCCGTGCGCTCGACGGCGTCTCGTTCGACATCGCACAAGGCGAGTTCTTCGGCCTGCTCGGGCCCAACGGCGCCGGCAAGACGACGCTGATCTCCATCCTGGCCGGCCTGGTGCGCGCCAGCAGCGGGCGCGTGGCCGTGATGGGCCACGACGTGGTGGACGACTACGTGGCCGCACGCAAGGCGCTGGGCATCGTGCCGCAGGAACTGGTCTTCGACCCCTTCTTCAAGGTGCGCGACGTGCTGCGCATCCAGAGCGGCTACTTCGGCGTGCGCAACAACGACGCCTGGATCGACGAGCTGCTGCACCACCTGGGCCTGGCCGACAAGGCGGGCGCCAACATGCGGCAGCTCTCGGGCGGCATGAAGCGCCGCGTGCTGGTGGCGCAGGCGCTGGTGCACCGGCCGCCGGTGATCGTGCTCGACGAGCCCACGGCCGGTGTCGACGTGGAACTGCGGCAGACGCTGTGGCAGTTCATCGCGCGGCTGAACAAGGAAGGCCACACGGTGCTGCTGACCACGCACTACCTGGAAGAGGCCGAGGCGCTGTGCGGCCGCATCGCCATGCTCAAGCAGGGCCGGGTGGTGGCGTTGGACAAGACCTCGGCGCTGCTGTCGGGCATGGCCAGCACGATGCTGCGCTTCAAGACCGACCAGCCCCTGCCCGCTGCGCTGGCGCCGCAGGCGCGCGTGACCGGGCGCAGCGTGCAGCTGAAGGCGCACGACGCGGCCGAGATCGAGACGGTGCTGGGCACGCTGCGCGCGGCCGGCGTGCAGGTGGAAGACCTGGAGATCGGCCGCGCCGACCTGGAGGACGTGTTCCTGCAGATCATGGACGGCGCCCCGGCGGGAGCCCCGGCATGAGCAGCGTCTTCGCAGGCGCCGCCACGCTGTTCCGCAAGGAGATCCTGCGCTTCTGGAGCGTGGCCTTCCAGACCGTGGCCGCGCCGGTGCTGACGGCCGTGATGTACATGCTGATCTTCGGCCATGTGCTCGAAGAGCACGTGCAGGTGTTTCCGGGCGTCAGCTACACCAGCTTCCTGGTGCCCGGCCTCGTGATGATGAGCGTGCTGCAGAACGCCTTCGCCAACAGCAGCAGCAGCCTGATCCAGAGCAAGATCACCGGCAACCTGGTGTTCCTGCTGGTGACGCCGCTGTCGCACTGGGCCTGGTTCCTGGCCTACGTGGGCGCCTCGGTGGTGCGCGGGCTGGCGGTGGGCTGCGGCGTCTTCATCGTCACTGTGTGGTTCGCGCCGCTGCACCTGGCCGAGCCGTGGTGGATCGTCGTGTTCGCCGCCCTGGGCGCCGGCATGCTGGGGGCGCTGGGGCTGATCGCCGGGCTGTGGGCCGAGAAGTTCGACCAGATGGCGGCGTTCCAGAACTTCATCATCATGCCCATGACCTTCCTGTCGGGCGTGTTCTATTCGGTGCACTCGCTGCCCGGCCTGTGGCAGACCGTCAGCCACCTGAACCCGTTCTTCTACATGATCGACGGCTTCCGCCGCGGCTTCTTCGGCGCCAGCGACGTCTCGCCCTGGCTCAGCCTGGCCATCGTGGGCGGCAGCTTCATGGCCGTGTCGGCCTTGTGCCTGCGATTGCTGCGCACCGGCTACAAGCTGCGGAGTTGAGATAATCCAGGGAAACCCCGGAGACCCCGCATGAACCACACCCTCGCCGCCGGCGACGACAAGAGCGCCGACAAGGCCGACAAGTCCAAGGCCGGCGCCGCCAGCCTGCAGGAGCAGCTGGCGTTCAAGTCGCGCTTCGTGCTCGTGTTCGGCGAGATCGACGACCAGCTCGCGCGCCGCACCTGCGAGCGCCTGATCGCGCTGTCGCAGGAGAGCGACGCGCCGATCCAGATGCTGATCTCGTCGCCCGGCGGCCACGTGGAAAGCGGCGACGCCATCCACGACGTGGTGCGCTTCGTGCGCGCCCCGGTCACGACTATCGGCACCGGCTGGGTGGCGAGCGCCGGCACGCACATCTATCTGGCTGCGCCGAAGGAGCGCCGGGTCTGCCTGCCGAACACGCGCTTCATGATCCACCAGCCCGCGGGCGGCGCCGGCGGCCGTGCCAGCGACATCGCGATCCAGGCGCGCGAGATCATCAAGGTGCGCGAGCGCATCGCCAAGGTGGTGTCGGCGCAGACGGGCCAGAAGCTCGACAAGGTGCTGGCCGACATGGAACGCGACTACTGGATGAGCGCCGAGGAAGCCGTGGCCTACGGCATCGTCAGCCGCGTCATCGAGCGCCAGACCGAGCTCGCCTGACATGGGCGAGCCGACCCCCGAGCAAGTGCGTGCCTTCATCGCCGCGGGCCTGCCCTGCGAGCACCTGGAAGTCGAAGGCGACGGCCGGCATTTCTTCGCCACCATCGTCTCGGCCGAGTTCGAAGGCCTGAGCCGCGTGCGCCGCCACCAGCGTGTGTACGGCGCGCTCGGCGACCGCATGCGCGAGCAGATCCACGCGCTGTCGATGAAGACGCTGACGCCGGCCGAACACGCCGGCTGACCTACCCCCCCCAGCCCCCACCGCCGCGGCCCGCGCCGCGCGCCACCAGCATGGACAAACTCCTGATCCGCGGCGGCCGCCCCCTGCAGGGCGAGGTCACCATTTCCGGCGCCAAGAACGCCGCGTTGCCGGAGCTGTGCGCCACGCTGCTGACGGCCGAGCCCGTGACGCTGGCCAACGTGCCGCGCCTGCAGGACGTGGCCACGACGCTGAAGCTGCTGCGCCAGATGGGCGCCACGGCCGAACTGCACGACGACGGCAGCGCCACGGTCGACGCCGGCCCGGTGAACAACCCCGTGGCGCCCTACGAGCTGGTGAAGACCATGCGCGCCAGCATCCTGGTGCTGGGGCCGCTGCTGGCGCGCTTCGGTGTCGCCATCGTGTCGCTGCCGGGCGGCTGCGCCATCGGCTCGCGGCCGGTGGACCAGCACATCAAGGGGCTGCAACTGATGGGCGCGCAGATCTCGGTCGAGCGCGGCAACATCATCGCCAAGACCTCGCGGTTGAAGGGTGCGCGCATCAGCACCGACATGGTCACCGTCACCGGCACCGAGAACCTGCTGATGGCCGCCACGCTGGCCGAGGGCGAGACGGTGCTGGAGAACGCGGCGCAGGAGCCCGAGATCCCCGACCTGGCCGAGCTGCTGATCGCGATGGGCGCGCAGATCGAAGGCCACGGCACGCACCGCATCCGCATCCAGGGTGTGGACCGGCTGCATGCGCCGAAGGTGCCGCACCGCATCATCCCCGACCGCATCGAGACCGGCACCTTCCTGTGCGCGGTGGCCGCCGCGGGCGGCAACGTGCTGGTCAAGGGCACGCGCGCCGACCACCTGGACGCGGTGCTCGACAAGCTGCGCGAGGCCGGCGTGGGCCTGGAGCTGGGGCCCGACTGGATCCGCGTCAAGGGCCAGGGCCGGCCGAAGGCGGTGAGCTTCCGCACCAGCGAGTACCCGGCGTTCCCCACCGACATGCAGGCGCAGTTCATGGCCGTGAATGCCGTGGCCGACGGCGTGGCCAAGGTCTCGGAGACGATCTTCGAGAACCGCTTCATGCACGTCAACGAACTGCTGCGCCTGGGCGCCAACATCCAGATCGACGGCCACACGGCGGTGATCCAGGGTGTGCCGTCGCTGAGCGGCGCCACCGTGATGGCGACCGACCTGCGCGCCTCGGCCAGCCTCGTGATCGCCGGCCTGGTGGCCGAGGGCGAGACGGTGGTCGACCGCATCTACCACCTGGACCGCGGCTACGACCGCATGGAAGCCAAGCTGCGCGGGCTGGGCGCCGACATCGAGCGCGTCAAATGATCACGCTGGCACTGAGCAAGGGCCGCATCTTCGACGACAGCCTGCCGCTGCTGAAGGCCGCCGGCATCGAGGTGCTGGAAGACCCCGAGAAGAGCCGCAAGCTCATCATCGGCACCACGCGCGCCGATGTGCGCGTGGTGCTGGTGCGCGCCACCGACGTGCCGACCTACGTCGAGCACGGCGGCGCCGACCTCGGCGTGGCCGGGCTCGACGTGCTGCTGGAACACGGCGGCGGCCTGTACCGGCCGCTCGACCTGAAGATCGCGAAGTGCCGCATGAGCGTGGCCACGCGTGCCGACTTCGACTACGCCGCCGCGGTGAAGCAGGGCTCGCGCATCCGTGTCGCCACCAAGTACACGCACGCCGCGCGCGAGTTCTTCGCCACCAAGGGTGTGCACGTCGACCTGATCAAGTTGTACGGCTCGATGGAACTCGCGCCGCTCACGGGGCTGGCCGACGCCATCGTCGACCTCGTCTCCACCGGCAGCACGCTGAAGGCCAACCACCTGGTCGAGGTCGAGAAGATCATGGACATCTCCTCGCGCCTGGTCGTCAACCCGGCGTCGCTGAAGCTCAAGCGCGAGCCGCTGCGCGCGCTGATCGACGCCTTCGAATCCGCCATCCAGCCATGAGCGCCACGCCCGTCGCCATCCGCCACCTGCACTCCGGCGCCGCCGGCTTCGAGGCCGACTTCCAGCGCGTGCTGCACTGGTCGGCCGAGACCGACGCCGCCATCGAGACGCGCGTGGCCGAGATCATCGCCGACGTGCGCGAGCGCGGCGATGCGGCGGTGCTGGAGTACACCGCGCGCTTCGACGGCGTGCAAGCGGCTGAGGCCGGCGCGCTGGAACTCGGCCGCGACGCGCTGGAAGCAGCGCTGCAGGGCATCACGCCGGCGCAGCGCCACGCGCTGGAAAGCGCCGCGGCGCGCGTGCGGGCCTACCACGAGCGCCAGCGCGACGCCTGCGGCCTGAGCTGGCAGTACCGCGACGCCGAAGGCACGCTGCTGGGCCAGAAGGTCACGCCGCTGGACCGCGTGGGCATCTACGTGCCGGGCGGCAAGGCGGCCTACCCGAGTAGCGTGCTGATGAACGCGATCCCGGCGCAGGTGGCCGGTGTCGGCGAGATCGTGATGGTGGTGCCCACGCCGCGCGGCGAGCGCAACGCGCTGGTGCTGGCGGCCGCGTGCGTGGCCGGCGTGCACCGCGTGTTCACGGTCGGCGGCGCGCAGGCGGTGGCGGCACTGGCCTACGGCACGGCCACCATCCCGCGCGTGGACAAGATCACCGGCCCGGGCAACGCCTACGTCGCCAGCGCCAAGCGGCGTGTGTTCGGCCAGGTCGGCATCGACATGATCGCCGGGCCCAGCGAGATCCTGGTGCTGGCCGACGGCACGACGCCGGCCGACTGGGTGGCGATGGACCTGTTCAGCCAGGCCGAACACGACGAGCTGGCGCAGAGCATCCTGCTGTGCCCCGACGCCGCCTACATCGCGCAGGTGCAGGCCGCCATCGACCGCCTGCTGCCCGCCATGCCGCGCCGCGACGTCATCCGCGCCAGCCTGGAAGGGCGCGGCGCGCTGATCCTCACGAAAAACATGGAAGAGGCCTGCGCCATCAGCAATCGCATCGCGCCCGAGCACCTGGAAGTGAGTTCGCGCGACCCGCACCGTTGGGAGCCGTTGCTGCGCCATGCCGGCGCCATCTTCCTGGGTGCCTTCACCAGCGAGAGCCTGGGCGACTACTGCGCCGGGCCCAACCACGTGCTGCCGACTTCGGGCACGGCCCGCTTCAGCTCGCCGCTGGGCGTGTACGACTTCCAGAAGCGCAGCAGCCTCATCGAGGTGAGCGAAGCGGGCGCCAACATCCTGGGGCCGATCGCGGCCGAGCTGGCCTACGGCGAGGGCCTGCAGGCCCATGCGCAAGCCGCGGAACTGCGATTGAAGCGTTGACACGAAGTTCGTGTGACACGAAAATCGTGAAACACGAAGTTCGTGGATCTGGGCGCCTCCGATGAAGAACGTCACCGTCACGATGGAAGACAGCGTTGCCGAGTGGGCACGCATGGAAGCCGCGCGCCGCAACACCAGCGTCTCGCGCCTCGTCGGCGAACTGCTGGCAGAGAAGATGCGCCATGACGACGCCTACGAGCGTGCGATGCGCGAGGCGCTGGAGTTCCGCAGCTGGGGCCGCTCGACGCAACCCTTCCTGAGCGACGACGAGATGTACGACCGCAGCCGGCCGCGCACATGACCGACACCGTCTTCGTCGATACCAACGTGCTGCTGTACGCCTTCGACGAGGCCGATCCGGCCAAGCAGGCGCGTTCGCGGGCCTGGTTGACGGCCTGCTGGCAGCGCCGCTGCGGGCGCCTGAGCAGCCAGGTCCTGCACGAGTTCTATGCCAATGCGCGGCGGCGCTTCGCCACCGCCATCTCGGCTGGCGACGCGCGCGCCGAGGTGCGCCGCTACCAGCAGTGGAAGCCCTGGCTGGTCGACCAGCCGACCGTGGAGACCGCCTGGGCCGTCGAGAGCCGGCACCACGTGAACTACTGGGACGCGCTGATGGTGGCCGCGGCGCAGCACATGGGCTGCCGCTGGCTGCTGACCGAAGACCTGCAGCACGGCCAGCAATTCGAGAAGCTGAGCATCGTCAACCCATTCCTGCTCGGGCCTGAACTGCTCGACACCGCCGCATGACCACACCCCTGGCCGACCGCATCCGCACCACCATCCGCCAGGATGTGGCCGGCATGCACGCCTATGCCATCCAGCCCAGCGCCGGCCTGGTGAAGCTCGACGCGATGGAGAACCCGTTCCGTCTGCCGCCCGAACTGCAGCAGGCGCTGGGCGAGCGCCTGGGCCGCGTGGCGATCAACCGCTACCCCACGCAATGCGTGGCCGACGTGGTGGCCGCGCTGTCGAACTTCGTCGACCTGCCCGCGGGCTGCAGCCTGATGCTGGGCAACGGCTCCGACGAACTGATCGACATGCTCTCGGTGGCCTGCAACGTGCCCGGTGCCACGGTGCTGGCGCCGGTGCCGGGCTTCGTGATGTACGAGATGTCGGCCAAGCTGCGCGGCCTGCGCTTCGTGGGCGTGCCGCTCACGGCCGACTTCGCGCTCGACGAGGCCGCGATGCTGGTGGCGATCGAGCAGCACCGGCCTGCGCTGACCTACATCGCCTACCCGAACAACCCCACCGCCAACCTGTTCGACGACGCCGCCATCGAGCGCATCATCGCCGCGGTGGGCGCGCAGAACGGGCTGGTGGTGATGGACGAGGCCTACCAGCCGTTTGCGTCGCGCACCTGGATGTGGCGCATGGGCAGCCAGCCGCACGTGCTGGTGATGCGCACGCTCAGCAAGTTCGGCCTCGCCGGCATCCGCCTGGGCTACCTGTGCGGCGCCGCGCCGCTGATCGCGCAGATCGAGAAGGTGCGGCCGCCCTACAACGTCAGCGTGCTGAACGCCGAGGCCGCGCTGTTCGCGATCGAGCATGCCGACGAATACGCCCGACAGGCCGCGCTGCTGCGCAGCGAGCGCGCACGGCTGACGTCTTTGCTGCAGACGTTGCCGGGTGTGCAGGTGTTCCCCAGCGAGGCCAACATGCTGCTGGTGCGTGTGCCCGGCGCCAAACGCACGTTCGAGGGCATGAAGGCCCGCGGTGTGCTGGTCAAGCACATCGCCGGCCTGCACCCGCTGCTGGCGAACTGCCTGCGTCTGACCGTGGGCGCCCCCGACGAGAACGAGCTGATGCTCGCCGCACTGAAAGAGAGCCTGTGATGCGCACCGCCGACGTCCGCCGCGACACCAAGGAAACGCAGATCCGCGTGCAGCTGAACCTGGACGGCAGCGGCGCGGCCAGCCTGTCCACCGGCATCGGCTTCTTCGACCACATGCTCGACCAGATCGCTCGCCACGGACTCATCGACCTCGACATCCAGGCCGTCGGCGACCTGCACATCGACGGCCACCACACGGTGGAAGACGTCGGCATCACGCTGGGCATGGCGGTGGCGCAGGCGGTGGGCGACAAGAAGGGCATCACGCGCTACGGCCACAGCTACGTGCCGCTGGACGAGGCGCTGTCGCGCGTGGTGGTCGACTTCTCGGGCCGGCCGGGTCTGCACATGGACGTGCCCTTCAAGGCCGGCATGATCGGCGGCTTCGACACGCAGCTGACCTACGAGTTCTTCCAGGGCTTCGCGAACCACGCGCTGGTCACGCTGCACATCGACAACCTCAAGGGCGACAACGCCCACCACCAGTGCGAGACGGTCTTCAAGGCCTTCGCCCGCGCGCTGCGCATGGCGCTGACGCCCGATCCGCGCTCGGCCGGCGTGATTCCGTCGACCAAGGGCAGCCTGTGAGTGCAGAGGTCGTCGCCGTCGTCGACTACGGCATGGGCAACCTGCGCTCGGTGTCGCAGGCGGTGGCGCACGTGGCGCGCGACGCGCACGACATCAAGGTCATCGTCACCGCCAACCCCGAGGAGGTGTTCGCCGCCGACCGCGTGGTGCTGCCGGGGCAGGGCGCGATGCGCGACTGCATGGCCGAGCTGCAGGCTTCGGGCCTGCGCGACGCGGTGCTCGACGCCGCAGCCCGCAAGCCGCTGATGGGCGTGTGCGTGGGCATGCAGATGCTGCTGACGCACAGCGAGGAGCAGGACACGCCGGGGCTGGGCCTGGTGCCCGGCGAAGTGCGCCGCTTCCGGCTGGAGGGCCGGCGCCAGCCCGACGGCAGCCGCTACAAGGTGCCGCAGATGGGCTGGAACCGCGTCTTCCAGCGCCACAGCCCGAAGCTGCATGCTCTGTGGCAGGGCGTGCCCGATGGCGCCTACTTCTATTTCGTGCACAGCTACTACGCGGTGCCGGACGACCCGCTGCACAGTGCCGGAGAGACCGAGTACGGCGATCGCTTTACCTGCGCAGTGGCGCGGGATAACATTTTTGCGACGCAATTCCACCCCGAGAAGAGCGCCGCCCACGGACTGGCCCTGTACCGCAACTTCCTGCGCTGGAAGCCCTGAGTTCCTGTTCTGCCGATCCCCGGGTCGTCCTTTCCCCCAACCTCCCCCCTCACGCTGACCGCACGGCCATGCTGCTGATCCCTGCCATCGACCTCAAGGACGGCCATTGCGTCCGCCTGCAACAAGGCGACATGCAAGCGTCCACCACCTTCGGTGAAGACCCGGCCGCGATGGCGCGGCGCTGGCTGGATGCCGGCGCACGCCGCCTGCATCTGGTCGACCTCAACGGCGCCTTCGCCGGCAAGCCGGTGAACGAATCTGCCGTGAAGGCGATCCTGCGCGAGGTGGGCGACGAGATCCCGGTGCAGCTGGGCGGCGGCATCCGTGACCTCGACACCATCGAGCGCTACCTCGACGGCGGCATCAGCTACATCATCATCGGCACTGCGGCGGTGAAGAACCCCGGCTTCCTGCAGGACGCCTGCACCGCCTTCGGCGGCCACATCATCGTCGGCCTGGACGCCAAGGACGGCAAGGTCGCCACCGACGGCTGGAGCAAGCTCACCGGCCACGAGGTCGTGGACCTGGCGAAGAAGTTCGAGGACTACGGCGTCGAAGCCGTGATCTACACCGACATCGGCCGCGACGGCATGCTCACCGGCATCAACATCGACGCCACCGTGAAGCTGGCGCAGGCGCTGACCATCCCCGTCATCGCCTCGGGCGGGCTCTCGGACCTGGCCGACATCGAGCGCCTGTGCGCGGTGGAAGGCGAGGGCGTCGAAGGCGTGATCTGCGGTCGCAGCATCTACACGGGCGCACTCGACTTCGCTGCGGCGCAGGCGCGAGCCGACGTGCTGAACGGCGACCGCTGAAGACCTGCATGCTGGCCAAGCGCATCATCCCCTGCCTCGACGTCACCGGCGGCCGTGTCGTCAAGGGCGTCAACTTCGTCGAACTGCGCGATGCCGGCGACCCGGTGGAGATCGCCGCCCGCTACAACGAGCAGGGCGCCGACGAGCTGACGTTCCTGGACATCACCGCCACCAGCGACGGCCGCGACCTCATCCTGCACATCATCGAGGCGGTGGCCGCGCAGGTCTTCATCCCGCTCACGGTGGGCGGCGGCGTGCGCTCGGTGGCCGACGTGCGGCGGCTGCTGAACGCCGGGGCCGACAAGGTCAGCTTCAACTCGGCCGCCGTGGCCGACCCGCAGGTGATCCGCGACGCGTCGGACAAGTACGGCGCGCAGTGCATCGTGGTCGCCATCGACGCCAAGGCCAGGCCGGGTGGCGGCTGGGACGTCTACACCCACGGCGGGCGCAAGAACACCGGCCTCGACGCCGTGGCCTGGGCGACGCAGATGGCGGCGTACGGTGCCGGCGAGATCCTGCTCACCAGCATGGACCGTGACGGCACGAAGATCGGCTTCGACCTGGAACTCACGCGCGCGGTCAGCGACGCGGTGCCGGTGCCGGTGATCGCCTCGGGCGGTGTCGGCGCGCTGGAGCACCTGAGCGAAGGCATCCGCATCGGCGGCGCCGACGCGGTGCTGGCGGCCAGCATCTTCCATTACGGCACCTTCACCGTGGCCCAGGCCAAGACGCTGATGGCGCGCGACGGCATCCCCGTGCGCCTGTGAAACACCGCGTCCGCCACGTCGACGGCCAGCCGCAGGCCGTGCGCCTGCACCGCAGCCGGCCGCACGAGGTGCGCCTGATCGGCGGCCAGTGGAAACGCAGCAAGCTGCCGGTGGCCGACAGCCCCGGCCTGCGCCCCACGCCCGACCGCGTGCGCGAGACGCTGTTCAACTGGCTGGGCCAGGACCTGGAGGGCTGGCGCGTGCTCGACGCCTTCGCCGGCAGCGGCGCGCTTGGCTTCGAGGCCGCGTCGCGCGGGGCCGCCGACGTGCTGCTGCTGGAGCGCGACCCGGCGCTGGTGGCCAGCCTGAACGCGTCGCGCACGCGGCTGAAGGCCCAGACGCTGCGCGTGCTGCGCGCAGACGCGATGGCCTGGATGCCGGCCGCGGCGCCGGCCAGCTTCGAGCTGGTGCTGCTCGATCCGCCGTTCGATGCGCAACTCGCGGCGCCGGCCGCGGCTGCTGCGGCACGGCTGCTGGTGCCGGGCGGCTACCTGTATGTCGAAGCGGCGGCACCGCTGACGGAACTGCCCGACGGGCTGGAAGCGCACCGCCAGTCGCGTGCCGGCGCCGTCAGCTTCCAGCTGCTGCGCCGCCGCTACACTCCCCCGGTCGCCCCCTAGGATGCACGCCGTGACCACCGCGAAGCCGACGACCGCCGTCTACCCGGGCACCTTCGACCCGATGACGCTGGGCCATGAAGACCTGATGCGCCGCGCCTCGACGCTGTTCGACCGACTGATCCTGGCCGTGGCGGCCGGGCACCACAAGCGCACGATGTTCACGATCGCCGAGCGGCTGGAGATCGCGCGCGAGATCGCCGCGCCCTACAAGAACGTCGAGGTCACGGCCTTCCGCGGCCTGCTGCGCGACTTCGTCGTCGACAACGGAGGCAAGGTGGTGGTGCGCGGGCTGCGGGCGGTAAGCGACTTCGAGTACGAGTTCCAGATGGCCGGCATGAACCGCCAGCTGATGCCCGAGGTGGAAACGGTGTTCATGACGCCGAGCGACCAGTTCCAGTTCGTCAGCGGCACCTTCGTGCGCGAGATTGCCAGCCTCGGCGGTGATGTCTCGAAGTTCGTGGCACCCTCGGTGCTCCGGCGTCTGAAAGAGCGCGTCACCACGCAACCCGAGAGCTGAAGCTGCCATGGCCCTGTGGATCACCGACGGGTGCATCAACTGCGACGTCTGCGAACCCGAATGCCCGAACCAGGCGATCTCGATGGGCGCGGAAATCTACGAGATCGACCCCCACCGCTGCACCGAATGCGTGGGCCACTTCGACGAGCCGCAGTGCGTGCAGGTGTGCCCGGTGGAGTGCATCCCGGTCAATCCGTCGTTCGTGGAGACACCGGACCAGCTGCTCGCCAAGTACCGGGCCTTGACGGCTTCGGCTGCCAGCCCCGCTGCGCCAGACGCTCCCGCTGCGCCTCTTTCTTCCGTTTCAGCGCGCTGAGTGCGTTCTCGCGCGCCGCGGCCGATGCGGCGCTGTGCGGGATCAAGCCGTAAGCCGGCTGCTGCGCCTCGAACTGCAGCCGCTGCTGTTCCAGCGTGCGCGCCAGGGTGCGCTCGCGTTCGGCGATGTCCTGGGCCGCGGCGACGCGGTCGCGGTCCACCGGGTCGGCAGCGGCTTGCTGGCGCCCGTCGGGACAGGGGCGGTCCGAGAAGCTGCGGCCGTCAGGACCGCAGCGCCAGATGGTCTGTGCCTGGACGCTGCCGGCGAGCAACAGGGCCAGGAGCAGGGCGCGGGGCAGCGTGCAAGCGAGCATCATGTGTCTCCTTCGGCAGCGGCGGGTGGGACAGGCGAGGCAGGCTGGGCAGGCGGCGCAGGCCGGGGCGGCTTGGGCCGCGGCGGCTGCGCATGCACTTTCTGCAGCGCACGGTCCATCTGGCCAGCCAGCATATCCGGAACGGAAGTGAGCGATTGCTCGATGGATTTGGCAATGGCCTCGCGGTGGTCGGGTGACGGCTTCTTCAGCACCCAGTGCACCACCTCGGCCTTCACGCCCGGGTGGCCGATGCCCAGGCGCAGGCGCCAGAAGTCCAGCGTACCCAGCTGGGCGTGGATGTCCTTCAGCCCGTTGTGGCCGCCGGTGCTGCCGCCCAGCTTGAGCTTGGCCTGGCCGGGCTGCACGTCGAGCTCGTCGTGCACGACCAGGATCTCGTCGGGCGCGATCTTGAAGAAGCGCGCCAGCGCCGCCACCGAGAAGCCCGAGCGGTTCATGAAGGTCATCGGCTCCAGCAGCCACACGGGACCGCCGGGCAGGTTGGCGCGTGCGGCCAGCGCCTGGTAGCTGCGCTCGGGCACGAGGCGCACGCCGAGCTGCGCGGCCAGCGCGTCCACCCACCAGAAGCCCGCGTTGTGGCGCGTGGCCTCGTACTCGGGGCCGGGGTTGCCGAGGCCAACGAAGAGTCGAATCATGGGGCGGGATGATAGGCGGGGCCCGAAACGACAAAGCCCCACCGGGGTGGGGCTTCGGGAGTGGGCCTGCCGGCGGGGGACGCCCGCCGCGCCAGGGTCACTTCTTGTTCTGCTTCTCGTCCTTCTTGGGCTTGCCCTTGCCCTTTTCGGCAGCCACCACCACCGGCGCGGCCACTTCTTCCTCGACCTTCGGCGTGGTCACGGCCACGATCACGGGGTTCTGGGTGCCATGCTTCACGGCCTTGATGCCTTCCGGCAGCTTCAGGTCGCTGGTGTGCAGGCTCTGGTTGCGCACCAGGCCCGACAGGTCGATGGTCACGAACTCGGGCAGCTGCGAGGCCAGGCACTCGATCTCGAGTTCGGTGGCCACGTGCTGGACCAGGCACTTGTCGGTCTTCACGGCCGGCGAGTTCTCTTCGCCGGTGAAGTGCAGCGGCACCTTCTTGCGCAGGCGGGTGGTCTCGTCCACGCGCTGGAAGTCGACGTGCAGCACGATGGGCTTCCAGGCGTGCACCTGGAAGTCGCGCAGCAGGACCTTCTCGGTCTTGCCGGCCAGTTCCATCTCGAGGATCGACGAGTGGAAGGCTTCCTTCTTCAGCGCGAAGAAGAGCGCGTTGTGGTCGACCTCGATCATCGTCGGGGTGCCGGCACCGTAGACGATGCCGGGCACCTTGGCGGCGAGGCGCAGGCGGCGGCTCGCTCCGGTCCCCTGCAGCGTACGCTCGTAAGCTGTGAATTTCATGTGAACTCCAAGTGGATAAAGCCCCGCGACCAGGGCTTAGAAATTGCTGTTCTGCTCTGCGAACAGCGAGGTCACCGATTCACCGTCGCTGATGCGGCGGATCGACTCGGCAAACAGGAACGCGACCGACAGCTGCCGGATCTTCGGGCAGGCCTTGGCGGCGTCGGACAGCGGAATGGTGTTGGTGATGACGACTTCGTCGATCTGGCTCTTGGCGATGCGCTCGACCGCCGGGCCGCTGAACACCGGGTGCGTGCAGTAGGCGTAGACGCTCTTGGCGCCGCGCTCCTTCAGCACCTCGGCCGCCTTCACCAGCGTGCCGGCGGTGTCGATCATGTCGTCCATGATCACGCAGTTGCGGCCTTCGATCTCGCCGATGACGTGCATCACTTCCGAGACGTTGGCCGCCGGGCGGCGCTTGTCGATGATGGCCAGGTCGCAGCCGAGCTGCTTGGCCAGCGCGCGGGCGCGCACGACGCCGCCGACGTCGGGGGAGATGACGACCAAATCCTTGTAATTCTTGCTCTTCAGGTCCGACAGCAGCACCGGGCTGGCGTAGATGTTGTCGACCGGGATGTCGAAGAAGCCCTGGATCTGGTCGGCGTGCAGGTCCATCGTCAGCAGCCGCTCGACACCCACCGTTTCCAGCATGTTGGCCACGACCTTGGCGCTGATGGGCACGCGCGTGCTGCGCGGGCGGCGGTCTTGCCGGGCGTAGCCGAAGTACGGGATCACGGCGGTGATGCGGCGTGCGCTGGCACGCTTGAGCGCATCGACCATCATGAAGAGTTCCATCAGGTTCTCGTTCGTCGGCGCGCAGGTGCTCTGCACGACGAAGACGTCGCGTGCGCGAACGTTCTGGCGGATCTCGACGGAGACCTCGCCGTCGGAGAAACGGCCCACCGTGGCCCGGCCCAGTTCGACACTCAGGTGCGAAGCCATTTCCTGTGCCAACACCGGGTTGGCATTGCCGGTGAACAGCACGGTGTTGAACAGCACGGTGGAATCTCCGAAGGCGGGCGAGCGCGCGGACGCGGCTTCCCTAAGGAAGGATTTGGCAGGGGAGGAAGGACTCGAACCCTCGCATGTCGGAATCAAAATCCGATGCCTTGACCAACTTGGCGACTCCCCTACGCAGGTTGCGGCTTGCGCCGCCACCTTGAAACCTGTCTCAGCCTGCAGCCCATTCCGCGAGCGGATGTGCATCCAGACTGCGGCACATGCGACCGACCCATTCCGGCGGCAGCTCGGCTGCCGGACATGTCGCCACGGGTTGTTCCCCTGTGCCTGCTCTTGCGAAGACTGCGCTGCCCGAGCCCGTCATGCGGCTGTTGCCGAAACGAGCCTCCAGCCAGCGAGCGGCTTGCGCCACCTCGGGACATCTGCTTTCTGCCGCAGCCTGCAGGTCGTTGCGACCGTAGCCTGTGCAGAACTGCTTCAGTTCCGAATCCTCTGCAAGAGAGCCCGTGACTATAACGCCTTTTGTGTCGCGTTGCAGCAAGGGGTGCGAGAAGATTTCTGCGGTGGCGATGGACGCGGCAGGTTTCACGACCGCAAACCACTGGCGCAGCAGCCGCGCCGGTGTCAGCCGCTCGCCGATGCCTTCCACGAAGGCGTTCTGGCCGCCGATGAAGAACGGCACGTCGGCGCCCAGCCGCGCGCCCAGCGCCAGCAGCTGCGCGCGTGGCCAGCGCAGGCCCCACAGGCGGTTCAGCGCCAGCAGCGTGGTGGCGGCGTCGGAGCTGCCGCCACCCATGCCTGCGCCCCAGGGCACCTGCTTGTCGATGCTGATGTCGGCGCCCAGCGTGGTGCCGCTTTCGACCTGCAGCAGCCGCGCAGCACGAAGGCACAGGTCGTCGGCGGGCAGCGCCGGGCCCAGGTCGTGGCGCTGCAGCCGGCCGTCGTCGCGCCGCTCAAAGTGCAGCGTGTCGGCCCAGTCGATCAGCTGGAAGGGCGACTGCAGCAGGTGGTAGCCGTCGGCGCGGCGCCCGACCACGTGCAGGAAAAGATTGAGCTTGGCCGGGGCAGGCAGGTCGTGGAGCGAGCGCAGAGTCATCGGGGGAGCGGAAGAGCGGCGGCGCGGGCCTCGAGGTCAGGAGCGCTCCAGGCGTGCACGCAGCAGCACCGCCGGTGCCGCGCTGCGGCTCACCTCGAGCCATCCTTCAGCATAGCGTGCCAGGCGCACCTGCCAGCCGAGCTGCTCGAAGCCGTCGGCTGTGGGCTGCTGTGGCGCGCCGGGCCACGGCTGCCCGTGCAGCCACGACGGCAGCGCGCGCAACGGCAGCGCCTCTCCCAGGGTGTCCTGCGCCAGCGTGTCGAGGTCAGTGTAGCGGCGCGTGCCGTCGCTCGTGACGAGCTCGGCAGTGCCGGGCGCCCAGCGCGCTGCCGCGACCACGCTGCCCAGCGGCGAGGTCAGGCGCAGTTCGCCTTGCTCGGCGTCGCCCTGCAGCTCGAACGCGCTGCTGAACTGGCGCGGCGCCGTGGTGGCGTCGGCCCCGGTCTCGACGCGGATGCTCAACCGTCCGTTGAGCCAGCGGCTGCCGACAGGGGGCGCGGGCGGCGTGGCGCAGCCGGCCAGCAGCAGCCCCAGCAGTGCGGAGGCCGCCGCGCGCCGGGTGGGCTGCACGGGCCGCGCCGGCCCAGGCGCCCGCGTCACAGCGCGACTTTGAGCCGGGCCAGGGTCTCGCGCAGCACGTCGTTGGTGGCGTCGCGGCCGCGGGCCTCGATCCACACCTTGCGTGCTTCGTCCTGCTGGCCGAAGGACCACAGCACCTCGCCCAGGTGGGCAGCGATCTCGGGATCGGGCCTGGCCGCGTAGGCCTGGCGCAGCAGGCGCAGCGCTTCCTCGCGGTTGCCCAGGCGGTACTCGACCCAGCCCAGGCTGTCGGTGATGAAGGGGTCGCCCGGTGTCAGCTCCAGCGCCTTCTTGATCAGCTCGCGCGCCTCGGTCAGCCGCACGCGCCGATCGGCCAGCGAGTAGCCGAGCGCGTTGTACGCCTGCGCGCTGTCGGGCTTGAGCTCGATGACGCGCCGCAGCAGCCGTTCGAGCTCGTCCATGCGGTTGAGCTTCTCGGCCATCATGGCCTGTTCGTACAGCAGGTCGGTGTCGTCGGGGAAGCGTTCGTTGGCGCTGCTCAGCACCTCCAGCGCGTCCTTCCAGCGCTTGACGTCGCGCAGCACGCCGGCTTCGGCCAGCAGCTTGGAGCGTGCGTCGTCGGCGTCGCGCTCGGGCGTGGCGCGCACGACCGCGCGGGCTTCCTCGATGCGCCCCTGGCGCGCCAGCATCGACGCGCGCCGGGTCTGCACCTCCAGCGCCCGCTGCGGGTCGTCGATCTTCGCCAGCCAGGATTCCGCGGCCTGGAAGTCGCTGCGCTGCTCGGCCGCCTGCGCCAGCATCAGCCAGGCCTGGATCAGCCCCTGCTCCGGGCGCGGCGGGCGCGTGTCGTCGTCGTCGGCTTCCGCCGCGGACGCCGCCGATGCGGCAGGTGCCGTGGCCTCGGCGCGCTGCGCCTGCGCCAGCTCGACGTAGCGCAGCAGCGCGGCTTCGCCTTCCTTCGGGTGGCGCAGTTCCAGGTGCAGCGCGCCCAGCGACAGGAAGGGCGGTGCGAGGTCGGGCTTCTGCCGCGTGACGATCTCCAGCTCGCGCACCGCGTCGGCATAGCGCTGCTGCTGCGTGAGCGTGCGCACCCAGGCCAGGCGCAGCGCGGGCTCGGCATCGGCGCGCGCCATGTGCGTGGTGACGATGGCCTCGGCCTCGGGTTCCTTGGGCAGCAGCTCCAGCGCCAGCAGGACCGGGCCGGGCGCGGCGCCGTCCTCGCGCTGCGCCTGCTGCGCCGCGGCCAGTGCCTTGTCGCTGTCGCCGGCCGCGAGCCGGCCGCGGCCCACGGCCACCAGCGCCGGCACACGCGTGGCCGGATCCCGGGCGTACACCGCCAGCACGTCTTCGAGCAGGGCCGCCGTCTTCGCCGGGTCGCTGCCGCGGCCAAAGAAGCGTGGCAGTGCCGCGATCAACCCGGGGCGGTCGGCCGCCGGGGTCAGGTTCAGCAGCGTGCGCAGTGGCTCCACCGCGTCGGGCAGGCGGTTCAGTGCCGACAGGATCTGCAACTGCAGCCGCAGCGGGTCGAGCGATTTCGGGTGCGCGGTGCGCCAGGCGCGCGTGGCGGCCAGGGCCTGTTCCCCGGCGCGGCCCTGCAGCGCGATGTCGACGGCGCGCCGGAACAGCGCTTCGTCCTTGCTGCGCCGGGCCGCGTCGAGGATGACTTCATAGGCGGCGCCGGGCTCGCCGGTGCGCAGTTCGATCTCGCCGATGAGCAACTGGTACAGCAGCGGAGCGTCGAGTGCCGAATTGACCGGAGGCGTGGCGGGCGGGGTGGCTGGCGCAGCGGCGGCCGGGCTCGGTGCCTGCGCGTGGGCGACAGGCCAGGCACTGCAGATCGCCAGCATCACGGCGCCGAGGGCGTGGCGCCAGCGCGGTTTCACGGTCATCGGGGCTCCTGGCGGTTGCGATTCATTCTCACATAATGCCCGGATGCCCGAACTCCCTGAAGTTGAGGTCACACGCAGGGGCATTGACGCCCCGCTGCGCGGTGCGCGGGTGCTGTCGGCGCGGCTCGGCAAGCCGTTGCGCTGGCCGCTGGGCGTGCCGCCCGAGCAGCTTGCTGGTGCCTCGGTTGGCCCAGTGGCGCGGCGCGGCAAGTACCTGTGGCTGCCGCTGCTGGGCGGCGGTGCGCCGGGCGGGCTGCTGCTGCACCTGGGCATGTCGGGTTCGCTCGCGCTGCGGGCCGATGCCGGCCCACCAGGGCCGCACGACCACTTCGACCTGGCCACCAGCCAGGGCACGCTGCGCCTGACCGACCCGCGTCGTTTCGGCGCCGTGGTCTGGTCGCCGTCGTTGCACGACGACCCGGCGGCCAAGCTGCTGGCAGCGCTGGGCCCCGAGCCCTTCGATCCGGCACTCACCGATGCCACGTTCCACGCCGAGTTGCACCGTCGCCGCGCGCCGGTGAAGGCCGTGCTGCTGTCGGGGGCGGTGGTGGTGGGCGCTGGCAACATCTACGCCTGCGAGGCGCTGCACGCGGCGGGCATCCACCCTGCACTGCGCAGCGACCGCATCAGCCGCCCGCGCGCGGCGCGGCTGCTCACGGCCGTGCGCGCCACGCTGGCGCAGGCGCTGGAACTCGGCGGCTCGACGCTGCGCGACTTCCGCGACGTGCACGGCATGGACGGAGCGTTCCAGACCCAGGCGCGCGTCTACGACCGCGAGGGCCAGACCTGCGCCCGTTGCGGTGGCACCATCCGCCGCGTCGTGCAGGCGCAGCGCTCCACCTACTTCTGCGCTGGCTGTCAAAGGCGGTAGGCGGCAGCCGGCGCCGGCCGCCGGCACAAATGCGCACGGCCGCAGCGGCCGCTGTCAGGAGATGTATCGCCGCACCGGAGCACGCAGACCGCTGCGCTAGCATGCCCGCCACGATGCAAAGCTCCATCGTCTCTACCCTCGACCAGCTCGCCCGGTGGCGCGGCGACCTCGATCGTCGCGCCGCCGCACTGGCCGAGTTCCTCGCCGATCACGACCTCGTCGTCGACGCCGACGCCGGCGTGCTGACGGCGCTGCGCGAACGCCTGGCCAGCGACAAGCTGGTGCTGGCCTTCGTGGCCGAGTTCTCGCGCGGCAAGTCCGAGCTGATCAATGCGATCTTCTTCGCCAGCACAGGTCGCCGCGTGCTGCCCGCCACGCCCGGTCGCACCACGATGTGCCCGGTGGAGCTGTTCCACCAGGCGGCACTGCCGGCGCGGCTGTCGCTGCTGCCGATCGCGACCCGGCTGCAGGGGCTGTCGCTGACCGAACTGCGCGCGCGCGACGACGCCTGGCAGCACGTGCCGCTGAACCCTGCCGACCCCGACGCGCTGGCCGAGGCGTTGTCGGCCGTCACGCGCACGCAGCGTGTCAGCGTGGCCGACGCCACCGCGCTCGGTTTCTGGAGCGACGAGCACCCCGAGGACAACCCGGCGCTGGAAGCCGACGGCCAGGTCGAGGTGCCGGCCTGGCGCCACGCGCTGATCAACTACCCGCACCCGCTGCTGCTGCGCGGCCTGGTGGTGCTGGACACGCCGGGGCTGAACGCCATCGGCGCCGAACCCGAGCTGACGCTGTCGCTGCTGCCGTCGGCGCACGCCACCGTGTTCGTGCTGGCCGCCGACACCGGCGTCACCAAGTCCGACCTGGCGATCTGGCGCGAGCACCTGGGCGGCAACAGCCTCGAACGCTTCGTGGTGCTGAACAAGATCGACACGCTGGTCGATCCGCTGGCCACGCCCGAGGCCATCGAGGCGCAGATCGCCCGCCAGCGCGAGACCACCGCGCAGACGCTGGGCCTGCCGTCGGAGCGTGTGTTTCCGCTGTCGGCGCGCCAGGCGCTGGCCGCGCGTGTGGGCGCCGATGCGCAGGCGCTGGCCGCGAGCCGCCTGCCTGCGCTGGAGGCCGCCATCACCGCCGAATTGCTGCCGCGTCAGCACGAGCTGCTGCTGCAGGCCGCCGAAGCGGCCGTGGGGCAGTTGCGTGCCGCCGGCACGCGGCGGCTGTCCGACCGCCGCCGCTCGCAGGCCGAGCAGCTGCTGGAACTGCGCGGCCTGCGTGGCAAGAGCAGCGCCAAGGTGCGGCTCATGTTGCAGCGGGTGGATGCCGAGGCGGCCGAGTTCGAAGGCTGCACCGCGCGGCTGCAGGCCGTGCGCGCGGTGCAGGCCAAGCTGCTGCGCAACGTGCTGTCCAAGCTGTCGAGCGACGCGCTGCGCGCCGAGGTGGCCGCCATGCAGTCGGCCATCGGCGCCAAGCCGCTGAACCTGGGCGCGCGCAAGGCCTTCGAGACGCTGTGCCAGCGCCTGCGCCAGTCGCTGCACGACGCCGGCGCGCTGGCCGACGAGATGCGGCAGATGCTGGACGCCAGCTTCCTGCAGCTCAACGCCGACTACGGCTTCGCGTTTGCGCTGGCCGAGCCGCCGGCGCTGAAGCAGTTCGCCAAGGAACTGGACCTGCTGGACCAGAACTACAGCCGCTACCTCGGCCTGGGCCAGGCCTGGCGCATGGCCGTGCCGGGGTTTGCCGAGCAGTTCCGCCGCATGCTGCTGTCCAAGCTGCGCGTGGTGTTCGAGAACGCGGCCGGCGAGCTGGAGCTGTGGAGCAAGACCGCGTCCAGCCAGGTCGACGTGCAGCTGCGCGAACGCCGTCGCAGCTTCAAGCGCCGCCGCGAATCGCTCGAACGCATCCAGGCCGCCGCGGGCGAGCTGGAGACGCGCATCGCCGAGGTCGAGGCGCAGGACGAGCGGCTGGCGCAGCTGCAGCGCCACCTGGACCGCGCCGCCGACGCGGTGCTGACGGCCACGCGCAGCGCGGCCATGGCGCACCCCGAAGCCGTCCACCTGCAGCAGGACGCGGCCTGATGCCGCCCCCGCCCGACCTGGCCGGCGCGGTGGTGTGCTGGCAGCGCAGCCACGGCCGCCACGGCCTGCCCTGGCAGGGCACGCGCGACCCGTACCGGGTGTGGTTGTCCGAAGTGATGCTGCAGCAGACGCAGGTCTCGGTGGTGCTGGAGTACTACCCGCGGTTCCTGCAGCGTTTTCCCGACGTGCAGGCCTTGGCCGAAGCGCCCCTGGACGACGTGCTGGCGCTGTGGAGCGGCCTGGGCTACTACAGCCGCGCGCGCAACCTGCACCGCTGCGCCCAGGCGGTGGTGGACCAGCACGCGGGGCAGTTCCCCGGCAGCAGTGCCACGCTGGCTACGCTGCCCGGCATCGGCCGCTCGACCGCCGCGGCCATCGCCGCGTTCTGCTTCGGCGAGCGCGCGGCCATCCTCGACGGCAACGTCAAGCGTGTGCTGACGCGCGCGCTCGGCTTCGACGGCGACCTGTCGTCGGCCGCGCAGGAGCGCGCACTGTGGCAGCAGGCCGAGGCGCTGCTGCCCGGCGAGGGCATCGAGGCCTACACGCAGGGTCTGATGGACCTGGGCGCCGGCATCTGCACGCTGCGCCGGCCGACCTGCCTGCTGTGCCCGCTGGCGGCGCTGTGTGTGGCCCACGCCCAGGGCACACCCGAGCGTTATCCGGTCAAGACGAAGAAGCTCAAGCGCGGCGCACGCACGCACGCGCTGCTGTGGCTGGAGCAGGGCGAGCGGCTGTGGCTGGTGCAGCGCCCCGACAGCGGGGTGTGGGCCGGGTTGTGGAGCCTGCCCGAGTTCGACAGCCGCGACACGCTGCAGGCGCTGGTGGCGGGCTGGCCGGGGCAGGGCGCGTGGCTGCCCGACATCGCGCACACGCTGACGCACTTCGACTGGACGCTGCAGCCGCTGCAGTGGGTGTGGCCCGAGACTGCTGCCAGCGCGGCGCTGGTGCCGTCGCTGCCGCCCGGCCGCTGGTGCACACGCGCCGAGGCGCTGGCGCTGGGCCTGCCGGCGCCGGTGCGCAAGCTGCTCGAACGCGACTGAGCCAGCCCGCGCCAGGGTTGACTTCAGCCGATGACGACTTTCTTGTCGCGCAGGAAGCCGTCGACCAGCGACAGCCGGATCACCGGGTCGTCCAGCTCCATCAGCTTCTGCTTGGCCGCCAGCGACACTGGCAGCAGCTCGCACCAGCGGTTGGCGACCCAGCCGGCGTCGTCGAGCCGGTAGGGTTCGGCGAACGGCGCCTGGCCTTGTTCACGCAGTGCCTTGATGGCGCCGGCCAGCGCCTGCACCGTCTGCAGCATCGCCGGGCCGGGCAGGCGCAGCGGGTCGTCGGCCAGCGTGCGGGCGTCGCAGGTCCACAGGCCGCCGGGTTGCTGCGTGGCCGCACCGGTGCGGCGAAAGCGCTGCAGGCCGCTGCAGCGCACCCGCAGCAGGCCGGGCTGGTCGGCGTCCAGCTCGTCCAGCCGCGTCAGCACGCCCACGTCCTCCAGCTCGACCGGCTGGCCCTTGCGTGCCACCTCGCCGCCCTGTTTCAGGCAGATCACGCCGAAGGGATCACCGCTGCGCAGGCAGGCCGACATCAGGTCGAGGTAGCGCGCCTCGAAGATCTTCAGGTGCAGCACGGCACCCGGGAACAGCACGGTCTGCAACGGGAACAGCGGCAGTGCGGTGATCGCAGCGGCAGTGTCAGTCACGGGCATCGAGCTCACGGTGGCGCACCAGCGTGGCGTGCTGGGCCTGGAAGCGCTGCGCCAGCCATTCCACGCTGTAGACCGAGCGGTGCTGGCCGCCGGTGCAGCCGATGGCCACGGTGAGGTAGCTGCGCTGGTTGTCCTCGAAGGCCGGCAGCCAGCGCGCGAGGAAGCTCTCGATCTGGCGCACCATCTCGACCACCTCGGGCTGCGACTCGAGGTAGGCCGCCACCGGCGCGTCGCGGCCGGTCAGCGGCCGCAGCTCGCGGATGTAGTACGGGTTGGGCAGCACGCGCACGTCGAACACATAGTCGGCGTCCAGCGGCACGCCGTGCTTGAAGGCAAAGCTCTCGAACACCAGCGTCAGCGCCGACTCGCGCGCGCCCACCAGTGCGCGCATCCAGTTGCGCAGCTGCGCCGTGCGCAGCAGGCTGGTGTCGATGACGGTGGAGACCTCGCGCAGGTCGGCCAGCAGCGCGCGTTCGAGCTCGATGGCCTCGATCAGCGCGCGCGAGCTGTCGGTGCCGGCCGACAGCGTGGACAGCGGGTGCGGCCGGCGGGTCTCGGAGAAGCGGCGCACCAGCGCGTCGGTACTGGCGTCGAGGAACAGCGGGCGGATGTTCAGCCCTTCGCTGCGCAGCGCGTCGATCAGCGGCAGCAGACCGGGCAGCGACGCCGCGGTGCGCACGTCCACCGCCACCGCCACGCGGCGCGTGAAGCGTTCGTGCTCCAGGCGGATGAACTCGCGCAGCAGCTCGGGCGGCAGGTTGTCGACGCAGAAGTAACCGGCGTCTTCCAGCGCGTGCAGCGCCACCGACTTGCCCGAACCCGAGATGCCGGTGACGAGGATCACCTCGTCGCGGTGGTGGCTGCCCAGTGGCATCCATTCGCTCACTGGCCACCCCCCGTCAGCATGGCCTGCGCGTGCGCGCGGCTGGTGTGGCTGAGCTTCTCGCCGCCCAGCATGCGGGCGATCTCGGTCACGCGGGCCTCGCCGGCCACCGGCTGCACGTCGCTCACGGTGGCGCGGCCCTGCAGGCCCTTGCTGACGACGAAGTGGTGGTCGGCGCAGGCGGCCACCTGGGCCAGGTGCGTGACCGCCAGTACCTGCGCGCTGCGCCCGAGCTGCTGCATCAGCCGGCCGACGCTGTCGGCGACATTGCCGCCGACGCCGGCGTCGATCTCGTCGAAGATCAGCGTCGGCGCACCGCTGCCCTGCTGCGGCGACGTGGTGGCCGTGGCGATGGCCAGCGCCAGCCGCGAGAGCTCGCCGCCCGAGGCCACCTTGGCCAGCGGCCGCGGCGTGCTGCCGGCATGGCCGGCCACGCGCAGCTCCACCGCCTCCAGCCCGAAGGCCTGCGGATCGTCCTGCGGCAGCAGCGCCACCTCGAAGCGGCCGCCGGCCATGCCCAGCTGCTGCATCGCCAGCGTCACCGCGGCCGACAGGCGGGGTGCGGCCTTCTGGCGCGCGCGGCTGGTCTTTTTCGCCTCGTCGCGCCACAGGCGCTCGGCCTCGGCGGCGGCGCGCTCCAGGCCGTCGAGATCGGCGGCCGCGTCCAGCGCCCGCAGCTCCTGCTGCCAGCCGGCCATCAGCGCCGGCAGCTCCGCCGGCGCACGTCTGTAGCGGCGCGCCAGCGATACCCAGGCCGACAGCCGCGCGTCCAGCGCCTGCAGGCGTTCGGGGTCGGGGTCGCGGTGGCCCAGGTAGCCGTGCAGCGTGCGGGCGGCGTCTTCCAGCTGCGCCTGCGCGCTCTTCAGCACGTCGACGACGGCGGCCAGCTCGGCATCGTAGCGCACCACGTCGTCGAGCGCATCGATGGCGCGGCTGGTCAGTGCGTCGGCCGAGGGCTCGGCATCGGCCACGGCGTCGAGTGCGGCACGCGCGCCGTCGAGCAGCGCCTGGCCGTGGGCGAGGCGCTGGTGTTCGGCGTTGAGCGTTTCCCACTCGTCGGCGCCGGGTGCCAGCTTGCCCACTTCGCCGATCTGCCAGGCCAGGCGTTCGCGCTCGCGTTCCAGCACGTCGCGCTGGCTGCGCGCGCCGTCCAGCGCCGCCAGCGCCGCGCGCCAGGCCTGCCAGCGCGCGGCCATCGGCGCCGGGTCGATGCCGGCCTGGCCGTCGAGCAGCGCCCGCACCGCGGCCGGCCGTGTCAGGCTCTGCCAGGCGTGCTGGCCGTGGATGTCCACCAGGTGGTAGGCGGCCTCGCGCAGCTGCGCCACGGTGGCCGGGCTGCCGTTGATCCAGGCGCGGCTCTTGCCCTGCATGTCCACGGTGCGGCGCAGCAGCAGCGTGGGCTCGGCGGCGAAGCCGGCCTCGTCCAGCCAGGGCTGCAGCGCCGCAGGCAAGTCGAACTCGGCGCTGACCTCGGCGCGCGCAGCGCCTTCGCGCACGAGCGACGCCTCGGCGCGTGCGCCCAGCGCCAGCTGCAGCGCGTCGATGAGGATGGACTTGCCGGCGCCGGTCTCGCCGGTGAGTACCGTGAAGCCGGCGGCCAGGTCCACTTCGAGGTGGGCGACGATCACCACGTCGCGCAGCGTCAGGCGGCGCAACATGTTCAGACGCCTTCGTACCAGCGCAGCTTGCGGCGCAGGGTCGCGTAGTAGCTCCAGCCGCGCGGGTGCAGGAAGCGCACCTTGAACTGCGAACGCCGCACGCGGACCTGGTCGCCGTGCAGCAGGCTGGCCAGGCTGTGCATGTCGAAGTTGGCCGAGGCGTCGCGGCCGGCCACCACGGTGATGCGGATCTCGCCCTGGTCGGGCACGACGATGGGCCGGTTCGACAGCGTGTGCGAGGCGATCGGCACGATGACCCAGCCACCGATGCCCGGGTGCAGGATGGGCCCGCCGGCCGACAGCGCGTAGGCCGTGCTGCCGGTGGGCGACGCGACGATCAGGCCGTCGGCGCGGATGTTGGCGACGAAGTCGTCGCCGATGTCGATGCGCAGCTCGACCATGCTCGACGTGGCGCCGCGGCTCACGACCACGTCGTTCATCGACAGGCCGTCGAAGATCTTCTCGCCGTCGCGCCAGACGCCGCCCTCGATCATCGTGCGGTGCTCTTCTTCGTAGTCGCCGGCCAGCATCGCGGCCAGCGCTTCCTTGTACTTGTCGAAGGGCACGTCGGTGATGAATCCCAGCCGGCCCTGGTTGATGCCCACCAGCGGCAGGTTGTGGCGCGCCAGCTCGCGGGCGATGCCGAGCATCGTGCCGTCGCCGCCCACCACCACGGCGATGTCGCAGTGCCGGCCCATCTCTGCCGGCGACAGGGCGTCGAAACCGGTGACGCCGGTGGCGTGCGCGGTGTCGCGCTCGAACGAGACCTCGAGGCCTTGTTCGACCAGGAAGTGCGCGATCTCCTCCAGCACCGGGCGGATGCCGCGGGCCTGGAACTTTCCGACGACGGCGGCATGGCGGAAGGGGGCCGGCATGCGGCGGATTACACCATAGCGACCCACGCTCCCTACAATGAAGGGCATGCTCGACGACCGCGCGAAAACACTGCTGAAAGCCCTGGTCGAACGCTACATCGCCGACGGCACGCCGGTGGGGTCGCGCACGCTGTCGCGGGCCTCCGGGCTCGACCTCTCGCCGGCCACCATCCGCAACGTGATGGCCGACCTGGAAGACCTCGGGCTGATCGCCAGCCCGCACACCAGCGCCGGCCGCATTCCCACCGCGCGCGGCTACCGCCTCTTCGTCGACACGATGCTGACGGCGCGGCCGATCGACTTGGAGTCGTCGTCGCCCGAGCTCACCGCGGCCCGCGGCCAGTTGCACCCCGACCAGCCGCAGCGCGTGATCGCACAGGCCGCCAGCCTGCTGTCGAACCTGAGCAGCTTCGTCGGCGTCGTCACCGCGCCGCGCAAGGCCAGCGTGTTCCACCACATCGAGTTCCTGCGCCTGGGCGAGCGCCGCGTGCTGGTGATCCTGGTGGCACCCGACGGCGACGTGCAGAACCGCGTCATCTTCACCGCGCGCGACCATACCCAGGCCGAGTTGGTGGAAGCCACCAATTTCCTGAACACGCACTACGCCGGCCTGACCATCGAGGAAGTGCGCGAGCGGCTGAAGCACGAGATCGAGAACCTGCGCAGCGAGATCGCGGCGCTGATGCAGGCCGCGGTGCAGACCGGCGAGGCCATGGCCGAGAGCCACGAGGGCGTGGTCGTCTCGGGCGAGCGCAATCTGCTGGGTGTGCAGGACTTCGGCAACGACATGGGCAGCCTGCGCCGCATGTTCGGCGTGTTCGAGCAGAAGACCGAGCTGATGCGCCTGCTCGACGTGAGCAGCCGCGCCGAGGGTGTGCGCATCTACATCGGCGGCGAGAGCCAGGTCGTGCCGTTCGAGGAACTGTCGGTGGTGACCGCGCCCTACGAGGTCGATGGCCGCATCGTTGGCACGCTGGGCGTCATCGGCCCCACGCGCATGGCCTACGACCGCATGATCCAGATCGTCGACATCACCTCGCGCCTGGTGGGGCATGCGCTGTCGGTGAAGTGAGCCGGGCGGCGCCTAGAATCGCGCCCCGCGGGCCGCTAGCTCATGATTGGTTAGAGCAGCAGACTCATAATCTGTTGGTGCCGTGTTCGACTCACGGGCGGCCTACCACCTGCCGTTGCACCCGCTGAGGCCACTGGCCTCAGCTGCGCGGCGCTGCGGTCTCGGTGGGTGCCACCACCGGAGCCTTCGTCACGCGCACCTTGCCGCCGGTGGTGACCAGGATCACCGCGTCGCCGGCCTTCAGTTCTTCGCTGCCCTTGGCCTGCACGATGGAGCGGCGCTCGCCGTTCTTCAGCTGGATCAGCAGTTCGACTGCCTCCTCGCGCGTGCCGTAGCGTTCGACGGCATTGCCGACGACGCCGCCGACCACGGCGCCGATCACGCCCACCACCACGGCTTCGCGGCGCCCGCCGACGCTGGCACCGGCCACGCCGCCGGCAATGCCGCCGGCCGTGCCGCCGATGCCGCTCTGCTGGCCTTCGACGACCACGGCCCGCTTCGACAACACCACGCCGTCCTGCACGCTGGACAGGCGCTGCGCCTCGTTGCGGCTGACGACATCGGGGCTGGTGGTGGTGCAGGCCGCGAGGGCGGCCACGCTCAGGGCGGCGAAGAGGCGCTTCATGCTGGGTCTCCCGGGGTTCTGGTGCCACAACGCGGCGCACCGGCGCGGCGTTGTCACGTGCATGCTGTCAGATCGGGCGCCGCGGCATTTGTTCCAGATCCAGCGGGTGCGTGGAGCGATGGGCGCCGGCGCCGCTACGCGTGCAGCCGGCTGCTGCGCGGCACCGACGCCAGCAGGAAGTCCATCTGGTCGGCCACGATGCGCCGGCCGCGCAGGATCATGTCCTCGTGCAGGCTGGGCACGTAGGGCAGGTACAGCAGCGTCATGTGCGCTTCTTCGGGCATGCGGTTGCCCTTGTGGCCGTTGCAGGCGCGGCAGGCCGTGATGCAGTTCATCCAGCTGTCTTCGCCGCCACGCGAGACCGGGCGGATGTGCTCGCGCGTGAGGTCGTCGAAGTGGAAATGCCCGCCGCAGTACGCGCACAGGTTGCGGTCGCGTGCGAACAGCTTGGGGTTGGACAGCGCCGGCGTGTGGCGCCAGGCCCGTGCCGGGATGCTGCCGCGCACGGCGATGATGGGGTGCACCTCGATGCGCGACTGCATGCCGGTGCTGCGCTGGATGCCGCCGCGCAGCACCTGGAAGGCGTCGCCAAGGGTCCAGGCGACACCGTCGCTGGCGTAGATCACCGCGGCCTCCCGTGCCGAGATCCAGGCTTGTGGGCGGCCAGAAACGTCGAGTTGCAGCACATCCATGGCGCGAAGAGTAAATCAATCCGCGCGCTGTGCTCAATCGTGGGCCGATGACAGGCCCATCGGCGCACTTTAGTCGGCATCACCTAAAAAAATCACGGTTGAACTTGCCGCCGGGCTGGGTAAGTCTGCAAAATAGAACGATCGTTCGATTCTGGGCTGAGCCTTGCCGACACACCCTGCCGCCACCGGTGCCCGCGCCGCCGTGCCGAAGACCCTGCAGAAGGGTTTGCAGACGCGTGCGGCCATTCTGGATGCCGCGCTCGGGTTGGCCTCGCACATGGGGCTGGAAGGGCTGTCCATCGGCGCGCTGGCCGAGATGATGCAGATGAGCAAGTCGGGTGTGTTCGCGCACTTCGGCTCGCGCGAGGAACTGCAGATCTCCGTCATTCGCGAGTACCACGCCCGCTTCGAGGACGAGGTCTTTTTCCCCGCCATTGCCGCGCCGCGCGGCCTGCCGCGCGTACGCGCGCTGTTCGAGCGCTGGATGCGCCGCGTCTCGGTGGAGCTCGATTCGGGCTGCATCTACATCAGCGGCGCGGTCGAGTTCGACGACCGGCCCGGCCCGGTGCGCGATGCGCTGGCTTCGATGGTGCGCGCGTGGCAGTCGGCGATGGAGCGGGCGATCCGCATCGCCATCGACGAAGGCCACCTGCGCGCCGACACCGACCCGACGCAGATGCTGTTCGAGGTGCACGGCCTGATCCTCGCGCTGCACCACGATGCGCGCTTCCTGCGCAACCCCGGCGTGCTCGAACGCGTGCATGCCGGCTTCGAACGTGTCGTCGACCACTACCGCCCGGCGCCCGCCCCCGGCGTGCGCTGACACCCCCTTTCTCCCATCCACCGTTCGCCCCAGGAGCCTTCCATGCCCCAGTACAACCCGCCCCTGCGCGACATGCAGTTCGTGCTGCACGAGTTGCTCAACGCCGCCGACGAACTGAAGCTGCTGCCCAAGCACGCCGACATCGACGCCGACACCATCAACGCCGTGCTCGAAGAGGGCGGCAAGTTCGCCTCGGAAGTCATCTTCCCGGTGAACATCAGCGGCGACACCGAAGGCTGCAAGCTCGACAAGACCACGCACGAGGTGAAGACGCCCACCGGCTACAAGGAAGCCTACGCCAAGTACGTGGAAGGCGGCTGGCCGGCGCTGAGCTGCGACCCGGCCTACGGCGGCCAGGGCCTGCCGATCGTGGTGAACCAGTGCTTCTTCGAGATGCTGAACTCGGGCAACCAGGCCTGGACCATGTACCCGGGGCTGTCGCACGGCGCCTACGAATGCCTGAAGGCGCACGGCACCGACGAGCAGAAGGCCACCTATCTGCCCAAGCTGGTCAGCGGCGTGTGGACCGGCACCATGTGCCTGACCGAACCGCACTGCGGCACCGACCTCGGCATGCTGCGCACCAAGGCCGAACCGCAGGCCGACGGCACCTACAAGATCACCGGCCAGAAGATCTTCATCTCGGCCGGCGACCACGACATGACCGAGAACATCGTGCACCTGGTGCTGGCCCGCCTGCCCGACGCGCCGCAGGGCAGCAAGGGCATCAGCCTGTTCGTGGTGTCGAAGTTCCACGTCAACGCCGACGGCAGTCTGGGCGCGCGCAACCCGATCTTCTGCAGCGCGCTGGAGCACAAGATGGGCATCCACGGCAGCGCCACCTGCCAGCTGATGCTCGACGGCGCCACCGGCACGCTGGTGGGCCAGCCGCACAAGGGCCTGGCCGCGATGTTCGTGATGATGAACGCGGCGCGCCTGGGCGTGGGCAACCAGAGCCT
>VFQO010000180.1_pt1 | contig 79615 bp, 59 predicted proteins | sample 3512331 | NCBI WGS metagenome assembly VFQO01 (sample SAMN10412371, study PRJNA504923) | tailings metagenome | isolation source: Replicate 3 from Balatoc abandoned mine | place: Philippines: Itogon, Benguet | collected 2017-08-28 | reverse complement strand
ACGCGGCGCGGTTTCCGAGGTTTTCGCGACGTGTGTCGCTAAGTGCATAATCGCCGTTCGTTTGGGACTTTCGGCCGCCACGTCTGTGGTCGTCTGGGTTCCGTTCATCGCATCGTCCGTTTGGCTGGCGATTGAGGAATTCTCGGGGCACTCGCCTGGTGCTATCGTGCCGAGCGTAGTGCTCGCTCCGGTGGTCGGGTGGTGTGAGATCATGTGCGCTCTTTCGCTGCGCGCCTGGATCGAGGCAAAGAAGGCGTGAGGGTTGCAAATGGAAATGTTGGACGGTACGCAGGTGACCGTTGCTCTGATCGGGGGCCTTGCCTCGATCCTGGTCGTCTGGCTCCCATTGCGATGGGGCAAGAAAACCGGCGCGCGTTCTTCCGTTCAGTCGCCGCCGGATAACGATCACGCTCCGGAGCCGCTGCCGATCGACGTGATCGATGCGGTCCGCAAAATGCGCTTGGAAATGCACGAACGCTTCGACTCGGTCGACTCGAAGCTGCGAAGGAGGGACTAAGGCATGCGCTCGTTTCTGGACTTTCTCGGCCGCCTCCGGATGCCGTTCGATGGGGCGCTGCGCGGGATCGGCGGGGAGTATGAGATCACGCGCGTGCTCGGAGGGTTCGGCGCTCTGGCCTATTGCGCCAGCGTCATCCTGTTCGTCGGCTGGGAGGTGATCTGGCTCGGTAAGCCGTTCGATCTGGTTGCCTATTGCACTGCCTTCCCTGGTGGCCTCGTATTCATCATCGGCGTCGCCGCCGGTTCGGCCTCGATCAAGGATCGCAATGTCGCCAGCGCGCGCGTTACCGAGCGGACCGGGGCGATCCCGGCCGCGCCTCCGGCCGGGCCTGAAGTGCCTACCCTTCCGATGGACGAGGCCGTGCCCACTGCGCGCGGCGAATAGGAGAGACTGCCCATGTCGAAGACTGCTGATAAAATCGCCGCCGTGCTCCGGCCGCTCGCGCCTGGTGGCAAGCTGGACGAGGCCGATGTCACGCCGATCAACCAGATTGCTCTCAATTGGGACGGCCGCGCGCAGCCTCGACCGGCCGGTGTTGTTCCTCTCGCCTTCCCGATCTCGGCGATCGATGTCGCGCTGCTCTCGCTGACCGCGCCGCATCTGACCGAGGCTGTGCTGCGACCGTGGGTTGTGCCGCTGCAGGACGCCTGTGTCCGCTTCGAGATCAATACGATTCGCCGCGTCGCCGCCTTCATCGCAAACCTCGCCCATGAGGGCGGCTGGATCATCGGCCGCCGTGAGAACATGAATTATTCGGCCGTCCGGCTCTCGCAGGTCTGGCCTGGTCGCTTTGCCAAGAGCAAGGGCGTGCCGAATGCGCTTGCGCTCTCCCTGGCGAACAAGCCGGAGGCGCTCGCCAATCACGTCTATGCGAACCGCATGGGTAACCGTGGACCGGACAGCGGGGATGGCTGGCGCTATCGCGGCAACGGGCCGGGCCAGTTGACCGGCTTCGATAACCATGCCGCCTTTGCGAAGGCGATGGGCATGACGGTCGAGGAGGCGGCCGCTTGGATCGCTTCCTCGATCGAGGGCGGGGTGATGTCGTTTGCCTGGTTCTGGGAAGAGAACGACATCAACCGGCTGGCCGATACCCCTGGCGTCGAGGACGAGACGCGCAAGATCAACGGGGGCGAGACCGGGATCGCCGATCGCAGGCGGCTGTTCGATCTGCTGGTCGCTCGCCTCCTGGAGTTGGAGTCGTGATCGGCTGGGCAGCGGGCCTGGTCGTTTCGCAGTTGGCGAAGCGCGGCGTGCCGATCGCGATCGAGGCGGCGCGGCGCTACGTGCTGATCGCTCTGGTGGTGCTCGGCGTCCTGGTGCTCGCGATCGGAGGTTGCGTCGCCAAGCGTGCCTATGACCGAGGCGTTGTCGAGGATGCCCGGCTGAAGGACAATCTCGAAGCGGTTGAGGGCAAGGCCGAGGCCGATTCGGGGGCGGCCGTTTCCCGTCAGAATGATGCCATGCGCTCGCTCGAGGAGCAGCGTGAAATTGAGGAGGCTATTGCCGATGCGACTGATCCTGCTGATGCTCGCCGTGCCTATTATCGCTGTGTCCGCCTGCAGCAGCAGGCAAGGGCGGCTGGTCGTCCAGCACCCACCTGCACCTGATCTGGTCGTCCTTCGCTGGGCGGCCGATGTCGCGCCTGGGATCTGCACCGATGAGCCGCCGGTTCCGTCCGAGGCCGTGCTCGATGCGGATCCGAACGCCGGGCTGAAATGGGACGCCGAGGTTCGCGCTCGAGGGGCCGCCTGCCGTGATGCGCTCCGGCGTGTTTGCGGCTGGCATGTCGATCGAGGGCTGTCGCTCGAGCGTGGCCTTGCCTGTCGGCCGGATCCGCTGTAATCGGCGGCCGTGGCGTAGAGCAGTCGGGTAGCTCGCCAGGCTCATAACCTGGAGGTCGCAGGTTCGAATCCTGCCGCCGCAACCGAATAACCGGAGGGCCACCTGCCCTTGCGTGGACTGGGTGAAGCGCGAAAAGGTAGAGGGGCGGTGCTTTGGGTTGGGGGTTCCCGGCCGGGCACCGCCCCTCGCTGTTATCGCCGCCGGTCGATGTAGCGGGTGCCGCTGCGCATCATCGCCTCGACATAGGCGGAGGCCGGGGGTCGGCCTGCCTCTCGATCCTCGTCATTGAAGATCGCGCCGATCTGGGTGATCTCGGATCGGGCGTAAGCGCAGACGGCCGCTGCGGTGCTGCCAGCCTTCGCGTGCCTGGTCTGGGTCTGTGCCTGGATGTAGGGAGCGAGGACCGCGCCGCGCGCTTTCATCCTGGCGTTGAATTCGAGGCGGCACTTGGCCTGGCAGAAGATGCGGCCGAGGCCGCGACCGCCGGGTTCGACTTCATTGCCGCAATTCGGGCAAAGGGGCGCGGTGCCGGTGCGTTCGTTGTGGGGCTGGTAAGTCATCGGTGCTGTCTCCGGTCAGCGTGAAAGCGTGGCACATGCTATTCCGGCATCTGCGGGGGTAGTCAACCGTAGCCAAGGGCCTCTAACGCCTTCGCCATGAGTGCCCACACCGGCTCCCTGGGGGAATTGTGGCCGGTGATCGTCGCCTCTCGGATCGGCTGGCAATTGCGGAGCATGTGGACCGTGCCGAGGCGGTCCGCTCCTTTGGCGAATGCGCGCACGCGGTAGTTCCTCGAGTTGTTCGTTCCGCTGATGTTGTCGATCACGATCGTGCCTCTGTTGGTCGTTTTGCCGGTCTGCGCGCTGGCGAGGAGGAAGGGGACGACGATCATTCGCTCTTGCCTTGGTCGCTGGGAGCCTCGCCTGCCATCCGTCGCCGGACTTCGATCACCGCCATGCCTGCCTCGACAAAGCGGTGAACGTATTCGGCCGGATCCGCCACCATCTCGGCCGGGGTCATTCCCACTGCATGGTGGATCGCCTTGCGCAGGCTCGGGTCCGTGATGCTCACTGCGAGAGTTCCTTCCAGATCTGGGGGGCTTCGATATCGCGGAACCGCTCGAGCGCGGCTCGGGCCTTGTCCCTGCGGTTGAGGTAGGGGTTCTCGATCGGGTTGCGATCGCGGGGGTGCGTGGCGACGACGCCATACTTGCGGATGTTGAGCGTCGCTTCCCGATATTCCTCGAAAAGGTCGAGGTATTGGACGGCGCGCGCGCGTGTTATCCCGCGCTCGACCAGTGCCTGCACGATCGCCGGCCGTTCCCATCCCTGCAGCGCTTTCGCCAGTTCGGGGTCGTCCTGGTTATCGCGCCAGTCCGGTTCGGTGCTCGCTTCCCTGGTCGGCTTGGCCTTGCCCTTCGCTTTCGGCTCCATCCAGTCAGGCTCGGCCGCCTCGAGCGCGGGATCATCGATCGGCGTCATCATCGGCTGGGGCGGTGAGGGTTTACGAGCCATCGCGTTCTGCCCTTTCGATCAATGCCGACTGCGGGTGCGGCTCGAGTTCGATCCTCTTTTCCGGTCCGCAGTGGGCGGTCAGCCGTTCGGCTTCGCTGCGCTCGTAGATCCCAGCGGCCGAGAGGCGGGTGGTGTAACCGGCCGCATCCGGCCGCCAATAGCAGCCGTGCTCGCCCGACCAGATCAGGACATACTTCGATTCCTGCGCGCTCATTTCGCCCATACCTTCCGTTGCCCGAACATCTCGATCTGGTCGTCTTTCCATGCCCGGTTGAGTTGACTGTTCTTCTCGGCGTCGCGCCTGCTGCATCCGCGCTGGAGCACCTGCAGTTCGTCCTCGATCTGCGCGACCAGATCGAAGTCCGCGCCGCCTTCCGTCAGGTCGAATTGCTCGAACCGCGGATTGTAGTTCAGGTTCATGGATCCGCGAGCTAGGAAGCTCCATTCGTCATTCCAGACGCGTGCGATCTTCGCGTGGCTGCGGACCGTGCGGACCGTGTCCTCGCCGAAGCGATCGCGCCACTGGTCGATGAGACCGGCGTTCCGGTTCTCAGCGGTGTAGTCGATGATGAGGCGGCCGCTCTGGATCTCTTGCCGATCCATGAGGGCGGTGAAGACTTCGACTTCGTATTCGGCGATTGCCCAGGTCCAGACGGAAACGTGCGCGCTGCCCATTTTCCAGACGAGGTCGTTGATTACGTCGATCATGCTGAATTGCCCGCGCGTCAGGGCGAAGATCGACATATCGTGCTCGAGCGGTCCGATGCAGTCCTTGGCACTGCCGAATGCCTCGATCGACTTCTTGCGGCGGTTCGCTTTCGCGCTCTCGACTCGGTTGAGGCGTGCCATCATTCGCCTCCCATCAACCAGACCGCGACCGCTGCCGGGATCTCTTGCTGCCCTTCGGCGTCCGTGACGACCGGCTGGTCCGGCGCTCGGTAGATGACCATGCTTGTGATCCCCCAGCGCCGCATGCGGCCGGTCACCGGCAGGCCTTCGATCCGGCGGACCATGTGGCGGTTCATCTCTTGCGCGATGCGCTCGGCCATTTCCTCTTTCTCGCTCATGCTTTCTCTCCGTTGTCGCCGTCTGCCAGCGCCTGGCAGGTGGGGCATACCCATCCCATTCGCATCCCGAGGCTGCGGAACACTCGGCGCTTCCATCCGATCGCATTGCGGCGTGCTTGGCGCATCGCGTCGTCCGGCGTGCGGCCGGTGCCGCTCGGGTTGGCATTGCTCCGGCTGGCGCAGGGCGTCTTTCCGCGCGCCCTGCTGTCTTGCAGGTCGCAGACGATTTCGAGCCGGATCATTGGACCGTCCCTCCCGCTTCGATCCGGAGGAGCGCGCACTGGAAGCAGATCCTGGGCGGCTCTTTCGGGCTGGTGGTGTCGCAGATGATCTGCGCCTGGCAGTCGCTGCATTCCTCGATCGTCGATCGCGCCCGAACGGTAACCTCCCACTCATAGGTCGGATCGGCCGGATCGAGCGGCTGAAGATCGGGCAGGCGCATGCAGACGACAAAGGCGATGTCGTCTCGCCGTCGCGGCCGGTTCGGGATCATTGCTCGCTCTCCCCCTTGGGGATGAGGGTGTCCGCCAGTCGTCGGCTGCTCTCCGTCATCAGCGCCATGAAGCTGCCGAGGTTGTCCGGCGTGATGATCGCGGTGGCGGTCACCTGGTCGGCTCCGGCGACCGTGATCGCAAGGGCCGGGCCGTCGCTGGTTTCGTGGACGCCGATGCCGATCCCGATGAAGGTGTCGGGGATGGGCAGGCGCACGCGCGGGGTGATCACCGGAACCGCGAGGCGGTTGATCCGGCCGATGCGGAGGATCTGCAGCGCCTTATTCAGCATTGCTCGCCTCCATCTCCGAGACCGCGCGCAGGGTCGCGGCGCGGTTCGCGGCCGCCTGCTGGGCAAGCAGCCGGATCGCGGCCGCAGCGATGCCGGGCACCGGCCGTTCGCCGCGCTCCCAGCGGCCGAGGGTCCGTCGGTCGGTCTGCAGATCATCGGCGACGCTCTCTTGCGTTCCGATGGTTTCGCGCAGGGTCTGGAATTCTCCGGCGCTCATTCGTTCGTGCTTTGCCATGTTCGTTCCTTTGCAGTGGTGGTGGTGGTCTTAGCGGCCGCGCGTGGCGGTGATCATGCAGCGGGTGGTCGACTGTCCGCCGAAGCCGTCCGCCTTCGTCACCTTGCGGCCGTTGGCGAGCATGTGGCGCTCGGGCGCGGTGAAGGCGTCGCCGTAGTCTCCGGCAGTGTCGTCGTAGGTCAGGACGTAGGCGTCGCGGTTGCCGGTGCGGCTGACCGTCTCGACCAGGAGGTGGATGGTGCGGTTCAGGGCGTTCGGGCTGTTCAGGCTGGTGGTCATCGTCTGTCTCCGGTTGCTGTGCCACCCGTATGGGGCCAGCGGTCCCACTAGTCTAGCGAATAATGCGCCAGCGGTCCCACTTTTTCCGAGGGACTCTGCGCTTGTGCGGATCTGCCGGTTCGGCTATTCGGAGGGCACCGCTTGTCGGCTGTTTCTCTCCGGGAACAGAGGGCCGTCGCGATCTGGCTGGGATCGCGGCGGCTCTTTCGTTTCTGGGAAGTGGTCGACCTGGTTTCCCCATGCATCCCATCCTGGTCGCCTTGTCCTGGCGAAGAGTTCGACGCGCGGCAGATCGCCGAAGAGGCGGACGATGTCGTCTGCGACTCGGTCCGGCTTGCGGCTGTGCTCGCGGACCGGCTCGACGATCAATTGGCGGACCGCCTTGCTCTGGCGCTCGAGCCTGCCCATCATCCCGAGGAGGCACATCTCCGGATTGCCGCGCGTGTAGTATCCGGTGTTCATGTGCCATCCGGTGTCGAGCTTCGTCCGCTTTGCCCAGGTGAAGGCGACCGTGGTGTATCGGAAGCCCCAGGCGCGCAGCGTGTCCATTCCCTGGTCGAGGAGCGAGTCCACTACCCAGAGGAAGCAGGCGCAATCTCCGGCCACCAGATCGCCGACTGGCAGCGCCTTGATCTGCGGGATCGCCATCGTGGAGTAATGCCGCCGGGGGTTCCGGCTCTCGCCCTTTGCCGAGTAGTTCTCGAAGGGCCATGCCGGATCGGCGTGGATGATGTTGTAACCGAAGGGGCGCAGGTTGCTGAATGGCGGCTGGGCGTTCACTGGTCGTCCCCTGGCTTATCGTGCTCGAGGCGGTAGTGTGTGATGTCGAAGGGGTGCCCACTTGACTCCCAGCGGCATCCGTTCTTTCCCCATGCCGCCCATGTCTCTTTCGGCTCCATGCCGTTGCGAAGCCGCACCCACACTCGCCTGTCCGTTCCGAGCAGGCGAGTGGGGCAGCGCCAGGTGGTCTGTCGCCAGCGGGTAGTCATCGGGCGAGGCCGAGTTCCTGGGCGCGGGCCATGAACGCTTCGTATGCCTCTTGCGGCTGCAGGCAGCCGATCTCGATGATCCCGCCTGCCAAGCGAATCATCTCATTGGTCGGCCGATCCGCCTCGAACCATTCGCTGCGGTCGCCGGTCAGGGCTACCTTTTCGACGTAGAGCAGCGCTCGATCGACCGCCTTCACTTCCGGTGCCATCCTGGTCGGCAAGTCGTATTGCAAGGCGATGACCAGATCGAGGTCCGCCTCGATCGCCTGGTAATCGGGCAGCGCCATCTTGAGCGGCTTCGTGATGTCGTGGATCAACGCCTCCGAGCCGTCATGCATCAGCGCCGCGCGCGCATGTTCCGGCGGCACCATCCTGCTTGCAAGCACGCTGTGCTCGGCGACCGAGTAGTATTTCTCGATCTGGCCTCCGAACCTGCAAGTGTTGGAGAGACCGCGACCGATCGCCTGGATCGGGATCTGGGGGTTGGCGGGGTGCAGTGGTTCCGTGACCTTGAAATATTCGCCGCCGATGAGCCGGATCGTGCCGTTCATGACCGTGGGGATTGCCATCATGCCTCTCCCTTGCCCGGCTGGTCGCCGAGCGGCTTGAGAAATTCGACCGGCTTTTCGCCGACCACATGGATATCGACTCTAGTCGCGCCGCCGCTCGCAAACCGGCCGCTCTTTCCGAGTTCCTTGGCCGCCGTGATGTGAAGCACTTCGAGGTTGGACTTGCAGGCGGCGATGTGCGCTTCGATCACCACTGCCGCGAGCGGGTAGGGCACGCGAAAGAGGCGCTTGCCGGTGTCGCCGCTCGGCACTCCCAATTCGAGCGCATCGTGCATACGACCGAAGACATCGCGCAGATCTCGGGTGACTTCGCCGCGTTGCTGGACCGTCTCTCGAACCTCGGCGAGCAGCTTCTCGGCAGTCTCGATCTCCCGATATTCGAGTGCGATCTTCGTTGCCGTTTCCTTGCTGATCATGCCTTGTCTCCCTTTTCCGGTTCTTCGTCGCCGTGCGGTCCCAGATCGACAGGCTGGATCGGGTTGAAGCGCGAAGGCCAAAAGTCGCAGGCGGTGAAGCCCCTGCGGACCGCGCCGAACAGGCCGTCGCAACGCTTGCCGTTCTGGCAGTCGGCACAGGTCAATCCTTCCGGCAGCTTGCGTTCCTTTCCGTAGTCGGGTTCGCGCGCTGCAATTTCGTCGACGATCGCCGTCGCCGGATTGATTCCGCTGATCGCTTCGCGGGCCTGGTGCTCGGCCGCGAGCGCCTCGAGCGTCATCACCGGCAGTTCGATGATGCCCTTTTCTGCGCGCAGCCTTCGCTGTTGCGTCTGGCTTGCGCCCATCGCCTCGATCGCAACCTCGAGCGCCGACCGCATGCTGAAGACGCCCTTCATCCAGACCTGTCCGACTTCGTCCGGATCTCCGATCTCCGGCGAGTTGCTGCGCTGCTCGGCCTGGGCGTCGAGTTCGTCCATCATCGCCTTAAACCCTATCTCGAGCAGCATGCGATCGATGCCCGGCGTTTCGGCCGCATCCACCTGGTCGCTGGTGTGGTCAAATTCGAGGCCGATGCCGACCGGCTCGGCGATCCCGGCGTTCTGCACCCACATGCTGATCACCGGATGCTGGTGGGCAAGGATCCGCAGGAACAATTCGCCGCCTGCTGCGAGGGCCTGCTGTTCGGCCGGGGTCATTCGGTAGGCGCTGGTGAAGGAGCGGAAGCCGTCCGTTTCCTCGATCAAGACGTTGAGCGCCTCGCAGGTGCCGTGCTTGTCGGCGTCCCAATTCGGCGGCGCTCCGATCGGCTGGCCGCCCTTGATGATGATGTGCTTGGGCATTTCGGTTCCTTTCAAACGATGAAGTAGGCGGCGGCGAGGGCCGCCCAGGCGATCGCGGCGACGATGATCCAGCTAATCACCCGCATGCGGCTGGTCGTCTCCGGCCAGGGTTCGTCATGCAGGCCGTTCTCCGGTTCGTAATCGGGGAGGTCGATCGGCAGCGGCTCGATGTCCGTGGCGAGGATCCTGGGGCCGGTGATCGCCAGCGCCGCCTCCGGCGAGCCGGGTTCGATCGGCCGGACGACCGTGTCTCCCTTGGAGGGGTCCGGCTGGCGCTCGTTCGTCGTCTTGCCGACCTTCGCCTTGATCCGCGCGAGCACGGCCGGGTTGACGTCGAGGACGCCGATCGGGTCGCCGTCCGGATTGAAGAGCACGACTCGGTTGGTGAATTCGGTGATCTCGACTCGGTCCAATTCGTCGAGTTCATCCCTCACTGCCTGGGCGGGCGGGGTGAGCGGGAGTCCGGCGGTCTGCAGCCATCGGCGTTCGGTGCTTGCGTTGCGCATATGCGCTTCCTTTCAGTTTTCGGGTTCGAGGCCCATTCGGCGACGCGCTTTTGCCCGCGACTGGCGTTCCTGCAGGATCTTGCGAGCCTGCAAATGGCGGTGTGCCTGCAATTCGCCCATGCCGGTGTCGGCGATCAGGCGATCGATGGCTTCCTGGTGCGCGCTCACCAGCGGTTCCTGCGGCGCTCGGCTTCAAGCTCTTTCCACTTGGCCCAGGCGGCGCGGAGGTCGCGCTGGATCTGCCAAATTGCGAAGGTGCCAGCGGTGACCATGACAATCCGAACGATCGCGGTGATCATTGCGCTGTTCTCGAGGATCCAGGCTTCCATCCTATGCTCTCCATCCGTTGGCGGCGATGACCTGGTCGAGGGTCCGCTTGATTTCGGCAAAAGCCTTGCTGGCATCGGTGTGGTCGCGCTCGAGCGTGTCGGCGATGTCGTCGAGGGCTTTCCGGCGCTCTGCGTTGCGTTCCTCGATCTGCAGGATCTGGCTGTTGAGGGCCGTGGCGATCGCTGCGATCTCCGGCGGCATCGGCGGCGCGGCCGGGCCATAGAATTCCTCGCGGAGCTTGGCGACATGGGCCTCGGCCGCGCTGGTCTCCCGCGCGACCGAGGCGTCGCTGAAGCCGGGCCGATAATGCTGCGCGGCGGTGTCGTATGCCTCATCCAGCCACTGCATGATCTGGCGCTTGACCGCGCGCGCCGCGTCGCTCGGCTGGGGGTTCGTTTCGGCCGCTCCGACCAGGGTGAGGGCGGGCGTGCTGGTGGTCGTCTTGTCCATTATGGTCGCTTTCCTTTCCGCCTCGCGGGTGTCTTTCTGGCTGGTGGTGCATGTGGGGCAGGTGATCCGCTTTCCTTTGAGCGTCCATCCTCGATCGGCCAGGTTGCGCCGAAAGGTTCCGGTCGGCCACCATGAGGTCGTCTCGAAAATGACCGGGCCGCATCCTGCGCATGGCAGCGTGTATTCAACCTTGGCGGGTCCGAGGTTGCGCACCTGGATCTCGCCGGGCTGTCCGAGCGCGAGGGCTAGGGATCGGTGGTATTGGCGGTGGTGTTTCATGTCGCTCTCCGGTGCGGCTGGTGGTTACGCTCCGAAGGGTGCGATGGGGAGGCACCAATCGATCGGCTCGGCGTCTGCGGTGCAGCCGTGGAGTTCGATCTGCAGGCCGTCGCCGCCGATGATGGCGAGCAGGCCGAATTCGTGATGCGCGCGGAAGTCGAGCAATTCGCAAATCTCGGCCTGGTCGGTTCCGGTAATGTCGGCGATCCGTGCGTCCGGTCCGGCGTCGGCGAAGGCGTCATAATCGGCGCGGTTCAATTCGCGCCAGTTGAGGCGGCCGATGATCTGGAAAAGGGCGATCGCGTCTGTGGGCTTGAGGTTCATGGCTGTTCTCCGGCTGGTGTGGGCTTGGCTGGTCTTAGGCGGCGCGGCGGCGGAAGCGGCGGGCCTCGGCATCCGCTGCGCTCTGTCCGGCTTCGAAGGCGGCGCGCATCAGGCTCTCGATCTGCCAGCGTGCGATGTTGGCGAAATCCGAGGAGTCGCTATTGCGCGCGGTAAAGTCCGCCATGTGCTCGCCGTTCTCGGCGTTGATACCCTGGTCGGCGAGGATCTTGATCAAAATGGCGGTCTGGGAGTCGGTGGTCATCGTCTGTCTCCGGTTGCTGTGTCACCCGTATGGGACCAGCGGTCCCAATAGTATAGCGAATAATGGGAAAGCTGGTGCTTTTTTCGTCAGTAACAGAGCGCGCCGTGCGGCAGCATCTCGCAGCCGTGCTCGTCAACCATCGCGCACCCGAGTGCGGTCCGGATGAATTCGGCCATCTGGTCGCGGGCGTAAACCTTGCCCATGTCGCTGCAGAAGCTCTGGACGTTCTCCATCGCCTGTCCCTGCAGGCACTCGAAAATCTCGGCGTCGCAGGCGATGTCGCCGGGATCCGTCATCTCGAGATCCTCGGTCACCGCCAGCCATCCCTTGCGCGCCGCGTTGAGCGTGCCTTGGTAGATGATCCGCATCATGCGAAGCTGGGGGCGGATCACTTCCATCGCCTCGGTTGCGGTGATGACCGTCTTGCCGAGTTCGGTGGTGAGGTCGAGGGTGCCGTTTGCGTTGATCATGCTCATTCTGCTTTCCTTCAGTTGTGCCCGGTTCATTCCCGGTTGCGGGGCTTGATCGCGCCGCCCGACTGTCATGCGGCCAGCGGTCCCTAATGGCAAGCGCGAATGAGGCTTGACGCATCATTTTTTCGGGGCCATTTGTCCGGCATGTCAGACGCTCAAATCTTCGCCTTTCGTGAGGCGGTTCGCCTGGTCGTCGAAACGATCACCGATCGCCGATGCGGTCCGGCTGGTGCTGTCGCTAAAATCGTGGGCGTGTCGCGCGAGGGTGCTCGGCAGGTGCTCAATCGGGACGGCCGCTGTCCACCGACTTGGGTTGTGCCGCTCTCCGAGGCTTCGGGCATCCCGCGCTCCACGTTGCGGCCGGATCTCTATCCGGCGGCCGATGATGTCACGCTTCGTGGTCGACCGCCGCGCGCCGCGTGTTCTCCCATTGCGCTCGAGCGCGCTGGTCAGGCGGTCATCCCTGGAACCGAAAGGAAACGCCGAAATGGGTAAAAGCGCCCCTGGCTACATCGCCGCCGATGATCTGCGGCTGGGCTTCGAACGGATCGAAACCCTCGAGGCCGAGAAGAAGGCGATCGCGGACGACATCAAGGATGTGTTCGCCGAATTCAAATCGAAGGGCTTCGATGTGCCCACCATGAAAACCGTGCTGAAGCTGCGCAAAATGGAGCCGGACGATCGGCGGCATTCGCTGTCGATGGTCGAGCTTTACATGGCTGCGATCGGGATGGGCGAGGATTCGCTCTCGGACATGGCGCGTGGTTTTCTGGCCGATCGCGCGAAGGGCTACGATGAGCCGGAGCCTGCTGTCGATCAGACCGTGCCCGAGTTCGATCGGCCTACGGTCCCTAATTCCGATGGGGACCAAGGGCCGCCGCGCGAGGTGCCTGCGCCGCTCACCGTGGATGATGCAAAGCGCCTCGGCGCGGATGCGCAAAAGTCCGGCCGTCCGGTCACGGCAAATCCTTTCCCTTCCCGCGATCCGCGTCGCGCCGCTTGGGATGAGGCGTGGTGCTCGGCTGGTGGCAGCGATGGCATGGACATTCCCGAATTCCTGATGTCCGATGCGGCGATCGAGGCGAAGCGGAAAAAGGACGCCGAACGCGAACGTGCCGACGCCGAGGCGGCCGCTGCTGTGCTCGTCAATGCCGACAAGTCGCTCGATGCCGCGCGTGAGTTCGTGATCCGCGAGCAGTCCGGCTCGACTGCCGCGCTGCAGAAGACGCTCGGGATCGGGTATAATGCGGCCGCGCGCTGCATGGAGTTGCTCGAGGCCGAGGGCGTCGTGTCGGCTCCCGATCTGAAGGGCAAGCGCGAAGTGCTGGTGGCGAAACCCGATGAGGATGAGTGACCGCACGAGTTGGCCGCGAGAGCCGATCCCTTTGCTGATCGGCCGGGCACCCAGAATTCTTGGCGTCGATTTGGCGTCACGTCCAGAATTGACCGGCGGTTGCACCTGTCCGGTCTGCAAGAGCGACTTGGCGGCGATCATGCCGTGCATGCGCAAAACCGGAGAAGAAAATGGCGGATGAAGGTCAAACGCGCGAGCAGGCCGCGTTGATGGATAAGTTGGGCGTTGTCGAGGCCGATGGTGGCGAGGCTCTCGCCGCGCTCGAGGCCGAGACGCGGGCGCGCGAAAAGTCAGCAAAGGCGGCGCTCGATAAGGCGTTCGGAAACTACGGCTTCATCGTGATGCCGGGCGAGGCGGATCCGCCGATCCTCAATGCCTCGCTCCGGACTGCGCTGCACCAGTGGCTGTTCGAGATGAATTCGGTGAAGGAGCTTAAGGCGGCTGGTCTGAAACCTCGGACGCGCGCCATGCTCTGCGGTCCGCCGGGCTGCGGCAAGACGACCCTGGCGCATCACATCGCCGCGCGGCTGGGTGTGCCGATGGTGGTCATCCAGGCGCATGTGCTCATGTCCATGTATGTGAACGCGTCCGGCGAAAACATCGGCAAGCTCTTTCGCGCCGCTCGCAAGTCGGCCGAGCCTGTCGCGCTGTTCTTTGACGAGTTCGATGCCACGGCGAAGTCGCGCGAGGGCAAGGGCCGCACTGGCGCGGAAGATGAGCGCGCCTCGATCACGATCGCCTTAATGCAGGAAATGGACCGCTATGAGGGCCTGCTGTTCGCGGCCACCAATGAGCCGGGCAACATCGATCGCGCGGTCTGGCGGCGCTTCCAGATGCAGATGGAGATCGGCCTGCCTGGCGAGGTCGAGCGCGACGCCATCGTGCGGCTCTACATGCGGCCGTTCGTCGGCGAGGATCCGACCGTCCGGTTCCTTGGCGATATCTTTGCCGGTGCGTCGCCTGCGCTGATCCGCGAATGCTGCGAAACCCTGAAGCGCCAGCTTGTGCTCGCGCCGAAGATGTCGCTGTCCACGGATCTCGCCGACATGCTCCGGCGAATGGTCGCCGTGGTGCAGCCTGCGGATGAGAGCGAGCCGCCTGCGCTCTGGACCAATACTGCGGGCCGCATCGCCGATGCCCGAGACCTGCCTTGGCCGCCGAAGCGCTCGGCGTGATGGTGGCGGCGCGGTCAGTCCTGCCCGGCTGGCCGCGCCTCAATACGTGGAACATGCTTAGACCGGAGAGTTTCAAATGTCGGACGATGCGGGGCCTGTGGCTCCCTCTCTCATAGCGGCTGGATCGCCGCTCTTTTCCTTTGAGATCGCGGGCCAGCCTGTGCCCTGGGCGCGGGCGCGCGGGGGGGCCGAGTTCGGGGGTTTCTACACCTCGGCTCGGCAGCGCAATTTCAAGCGGACCATCGGCTCCTACTGTCGGATCGCCATGCTGCAGGCGCGCGTGAAGTGCATCGCTCGGCCGTTTGGGGTGGCACTGGCGACGCGTGTTTATCTCGAGGTGCCGAAGTCTTGGCGCAAGTCGAAACCGGACGAGTTCGATCGGGCGATGCGCGGGGGCTTCTGCATCGAGAAGCCGGATCTCGACAATTGGCTGAAGCTGCCGATGGACGCGATGACCGGGATTGCCTGGGAGGACGATGAGCAGGTGGTTTCGTTTCCCGACTCTGGGAAGTGGTTTGATCACGCGCGGCCGCGTCTCGAGGTCGATGTATGGGCGGTGGCGCGATGAGCGCGGTCTGCTCTGAGCCGGGCTGCGGTGCGGTGCTCGCTCGCAATCCGCGCCGCAAGGGCACGCGCTGCCAGCGCTGCGCTGCTCGCACTCGAGTTCGATCGGCCGAGGAGCTTGCCGCGACCGGCGCGAAGATCCGCGCGCGGTATGCCGAGCCTGGTGCGTTGACTGCCCATCGCGCGCGTTGCCGTGCCGCCCAGATCGCTGCCCAGGCTCGTGATCCTGAATTGCTCGCTCGGCGTCGGGAGCAGGGAAGGCGCAACGGCCGCCTGCATGGCAACAAGGGCCAGACTCCGGAGCGCAATGCCAAGATCAGCCGGACGCAAACCGAGCGCTATCTCGGCTGGTGTCCTCTCGAATATCGGGACGAGTATCGTCGCCTGGTCCGCAATGCCGGGCTGAAGGCCGCCGACGCTCGCGCCGCGATCGAGGTGCAGATCGAGGCCGACTTGCAGCGGTATCTGCGAACCGGCCGCCTGCAACGCAGCGGGTTGTCGTCATGAGCCTCCGTGCCATCATCTGGGCGCTCGAGGACGCCGTCTGTCCTACGCCTCAGTCCAAGCTGGTGCTCGCCATCTTTGCCAATTTCGCCAGCGATAGGATGCGGGCCTATCCCGCTCTCGCATCGGTTCGGAAAATGACCGGCCTGGATGAGCGGACGATCCGGCGCTGTGTCGCTGATCTCGAGTCGGCAGGTCTGCTGATCGACAGCGGCGATCGTGTCGGCCGGACCAAGAATGTTCGCGTGTTCATTCTGCCTGTGCGAACCCCTGCAAATATGTCGGGGTTCAAAGCGGAGGCGGTGGATAAGTCGAACGAAATCAGCGCGGTGGACGGGGCCGAAAATCGAACCACTGCAAATATGTCGGGGTTGGATGCCGATGCCGAGTTGAACCCCTGCAAAGATGCCGGGGTAACCCCTGCAAATATGTCGGGGGAACCTGTTAAGGAACCACTTCCCCTAGAAACAGCTAAAGCTGTTTCTGTCCCCAAAGGGACCGAGACTGCCGCTGCGCGGGGCACTCGCATGACTTCGGATTGGCTTCCTCCGGAGATCTCGGATCTGCCTGCCAACATCGCCGCCCTTGTTTCTGGCTGGCCGACCGGGGCCTATGCCGACCAGGCCGACGCCTTCCGCGATTTCTGGATTGCCGAGAGCGGGCCGCGTGCCGTGAAGCGCGACTGGACGAAGTCTTGGCACACCTGGATCCGCCGTGCTGGCAAGGTGAGCGCGCCGCCGGTTGCGCGCCTGGTCGATCCCGATGCGCCGCCGCGTGCCCAGGCTCCGGTGCTCGAGCGTTCGGCCGAGGGTGAGTGGGCTGGTCGGCTTCGCGCCGTGCTCGAGGTCGAGTTTGGCGCGCAGCGGTGGTGGGATCTCTCCGGCTTTGCGAAGGCCGATCCTGGCCTGAAGATCTTCGTTTTGCCTTGGATGCGCGACGCCGTGTTCGCGCAGGCTGAGAGGATCCGTGCTCTGGCGGCGGCCGGTGGTTTCGCCTTCAGTTGGGTATCGATCGAAAATGGAAAGGTGACGCGAGCATGACTGATCCGAAATCCTACCGCCCTTCGAATTCTACCGAAGGCGCCAGCTTCGAGGCGCGGTTCTGTGATCGCTGCGATCGGCAAGATCTGCGGTCCGAGCGCTACTGCGAAATCCAAGGCCGCGCGTTGGCGCTCTCGATCGGCGAGCCTGGCTATCCGGCCGAATGGATCGCGGATCCCGATCCGCGTTGCACTGCCTTCACGCCGGAGGTGCCTGGTGCGGTCTGAACCGCCTGCATTGAGCGCTGTGCTCAGTTCGGTGATCCGCCCTGCTTTCAGGTGGAGCCGGGCTGTCGGCCGTGCGCCGATTGCTGCGATGAGACTGGGCATGTCCTGGTCGAGCCGCTCGATCCCAATGCAGTTGTGAGACCGCTGCTGTGACCGCCGAGGCTATCTTGCTGGTCTGGGGCTTCGTTGCTGGCGCGTCCTGCATGTCTGTTTGGCGCGATCGGCAGGAAAAGGCGCGGCCGTCCTATTCGGCTTGCGATGAGGTGATTGCCTCGGCGGTTCATGCGTTGCGCGACGCCGAGCGGTTCTGTCCTGTCGGCTCCGGCTTCGTGGTGATCGGCTCGAAGGGCTTCACGCTCAATGGCGAGCGGTTCCTGGCAAAGGTTGAAAGGGTGTCTGACGATGGGTGAGCGGATCCGTGGGCGTGCCGGTCAGGCACTGCGCCGTCGCCGCTTGGCGCTCCATCCGGTGTGTGCCGGTTGCGCGAAGCTTGGGCTGGTCGTCCCTACCGAGTTCATTGACCACATCCTGGCGCTCGCTGCAGGCGGCGAGGATGTTGATGAAAACGTGCAGGGTCTGTGCGCCCTGTGCCATGCGATCAAGACGGCCGAGGAGGCTCTCGGTTCCGAGGGTGCTGCCAATCATCCCGGTTGGCTTCGGCCTGCGGTCAAGCCGCTTACGATCGTGTGCGGTCCGCCGTGCTCGGGTAAGTCCACCTATGTGGCGGATCGCGCGGCCGACCGTGATGCGGTGATCGACTTCGATGCGATCGTGTCGCGGCTCTCGCCTGGCTTCCGGCCCTGGCATGATCGCTTGGACCAGGCACTGTTCGGGCGTGCCATCCGCGTTCGCAACGCAATGCTCGGATCCTTGTCTGTCTCGCCTGGTCGGCGCGCCTGGTTCGTGATCGGTGCGCCTCATCCGCTCGAGCGGGCCTGGTGGCGAGCGTGCCTCGGCGGGCAGGTTGTCTTGCTGGACGTCCCTGCGGATGAGTGCATCCGGCGTGCGGTGAAGCGTGGCACTCCCCAGGCGCAGGCTGCTATCGCTCGGTGGTATGAAGAGTCGCGCGGCTCCTGGTCGCTTGGCAAGAAGAAGCTGGGCCGTGTTGCGTTCGGTGCCGATGGCTATCCCTTGGAGGACTGATCGATGTCTGATCAATTGATTGTGGTGCTGCTTGCCCTTGGCTGTCTCGGTTGGCTGGTGGTGTTCGTGGTCGGAGCATGGGCTATCCTTGACCGCCGTCGATCTGATAGGAGGATCGCTTCGCTGGTCGCTGATCATCAGGCCGAGCGCGAGCGTCGCATGGATGCAGAGGCGCGGGCGCGCGGTGTTGGTGGTTTGAACGGCACGAAGCCGTCTATTCGGAGGATCTCACTGTGAGCATGGGTTTTCATCGGTCGCTGGCCTGCATGGGGAGGGGGGGCCTCGAAACTCTGGAGCCTTCAGCCTGGACACCGGCGGGGGCCAAAAAAACTTTCGCGGTCGATATTTCATCGGGGGGTCAGGTATGAGCAAGGGGCAAAAGAAGGGACCGGCGGCCGCCGCTCCGGCTGCGCCTGGATCTCGGCCGATGGTCGATCCGAAAGTTGCGGCCGCGCGTGCTGAAGGCTGGCCTGCAACGACGACGCGGATGCGCCTGGTCGCCGATCTGGTGCCCTATGCTCGCAATGCCCGAACGCATACCTCGGAGCAGGTGGACCAGGTCGCCGCCTCGATCCGGCGGTGGGGCTGGACCATGCCGGTCCTGGTGCGCGCGGAGGACTCCGGCATCATCGCAGGGCACTGCCGGATCCTTGCCGCCGAGCGGCTCGGCATCGCCGAAGTGCCGACCGTCGAGGCGGTTGGCTGGTCCGATACCGAAATGCGCGCCTACATTCTCGCCGACAATAAGCTGGCGCTGAATGCCGGATGGGACGAGGCTCTCTTGGCGAAGGAGCTTGCTGATCTTGCCGAGTTGGGTTTCGAGGTCGATCTGATCGGTTTCTCGGAGGCCGAGCTATCCGCGCTCGATCCGGAGAAGGGCAAGGGCCTGACGGATCCCGATGAGGTGCCCGAGCCGGGTCCGTCGCCGGTTTCGCGCACTGGCGATTGCTGGATCCTTGGGCACCACCGCGTCTTTTGCGGCGACTCCACTTCGCTCGATGACGTCGAGGCCGCAATGGGCGGCCAGATGGCGGACGCTTGCTGGACTGATCCGCCGTATAACGTCAATTATGAAGGCTCGGCGGGCAAGATCCAAAACGACCACATGGGCGCGGATCAATTCGCCGCTTTCCTGCTCGATGCCTTCGTCGCGGCGTTCGCTGTCCTGAAGCCTGGCGCGGCCGCCTATGTCGCGCACGCCGACACCGAAGGTCTGGCGTTCCGCGCCTCGTTCAAGTCGGCCGGGTTCAAGCTCTCCGGCTGTCTGATCTGGCGCAAAAATGCGCTGGTGCTCGGCCGGTCCGACTATCAATGGCAGCACGAGCCGATCCTCTACGGTTGGAAGCCTGGCGCGTCGCATCGCTGGTATGGCGATCGCAAATCGACCACCATTCGGGATCTCAACGAGGGCAGCGTGTTCGGGCTGAATTCGGACGGCTCGGTAACGGTCCGCGTCGGCCAGCAGTCCCTTATTATTCGTGGGACCGATATGGTGGTTGAGCCTGTCGAGCCGACCGTGATCGAGTGCGAGAAACCGAAGGCGTCCGCTGATCATCCGACCATGAAGCCGGTGGGCCTGATCGAGCGGATGCTGAAGAATTCGACGCGCCAGGGCGATGTCGTCCTGGATCTGTTTGGCGGCTCCGGCTCGACGCTGATCTGCTGCGAAATGATGGACCGCCATGCGCGCCTGGTCGAGTTGGATCCGAAGTTCGTCGACGTGATCGTTCGGCGCTGGCAGGAGTTCACTGGCAACGAGGCCGTGCTCGAGTCCGATGGTCGTTCCTTCGCGGTGGTGTCGGCCGAGCACTTCGGCGGAGGCCGGAAATAATGGGCCGCCAGCGGAAGCCTACCCATCTAAAGCTGGTCGAGGGTGCGCGCGATCGCCGCCCTGGCGCGGTCAAGTCTGGCGAGCCTGTCCCTCGCGGTCACCTGTCTGCCAAGGATCCGCCGGAGCATTTCTGCGAAAGTCGCCGCGCGATCTGGGCCTATGCCGTGACGCATGCGCCGCATGGACTGCTCCGGCGGCTCGATGCCCAGATCTTCGAAGCCTGGTGTGATGCCTGCCATCTCCGGCGCGAGGCCATGCGCAAGCTGTCGGCCGGTGCCATGCTGGTCAAGACTCCGAACGGCGCGGCGGTGCAAAATCCCTATCTCGGCATCGTCAATCGGCAGGCTGTGATCATGAAGGCGCTCGCCGCCGAGATGGGCTTCACTCCGGCCGCGCGCACGCGCATTTCTGTTGGGGAGGACGAGGGTGGCGACGATCCCACGGACCGCTTCTTCGCGTGATCGCGCGACGCGCTATGCGCGCGATGTGGTTCATGGTCGCATTATCGCCGGTCCGCATGTGCGCAACGCCTGCCGCCGCCATCTCGAGGATCTGAAAAAGGGACCGGCTCGCGGTCTGCGCTGGAATGCCAAACTGGCGACCGAGAAGATGGCCTTGTTCGAGGAGGTCTATAGGCTCTCGGAGGGGCAGTTCGAGGGCGAGCCGTTCCGGCTCGATCCCTCGCAGGCGTTCATCATCGGTTCGATCTATGGCTGGCAGACGTCTCGCCGTGCTAAGGGCGAATGGCGGCGGCGGTTCCGTCGCGCGTTCATCGAAATGGGCAAGGGCAACGGCAAGTCGCCGATGGCGGCCGGGATCGGACTAGAGGGACTGGCGGCGGCCGGTGAAGCGGGCGCGCAGATTTACTCGGCGGCCGCCAAGAAGGACCAGGCGGCCATTCTGTTTCAGGACGCCGTTAAGATGGTCCGCAATTCTCCGGCGCTGAAGCGGCGGCTGCAGGTTCAGGGTTCGGTGGGCCATGAGCACAATATTGCGAACCACGGGACCGCCTCCTACTTCCGTCCGGCGTCGCGCGAGACCGGCAAGTCGGGCGCTGGTCTGCGGCCGTTCTATGTGCTCGCCGATGAAATCCACGAAATGGCGGACCGGCGCGTGCTCGATACGCTCGAGCGCGGCTTCAAATTCCGCCGCGAGCCGCTGCTGTTCATGATCACCAATTCCGGCTCCGATCCGAATTCGGTTGCGGGCCAGGAGCATGATCATGCCGTAAAGGTTGCGGCCGGTTCCCATGAGCCGGTCGGGCCGGAGGGTGTCTATGTCGGCGAAGTGGTCGACGACTCGACCTTCGCCTATGTCTGCGCCCTGGATAAGGGCGACGATCCGCTGCGCGATCCTTCGTGCTGGATAAAGGCCAATCCGCTGCTCGGGATCACCGTGACCGAGGAGTATCTTGCCGAGGTGGTCGCGCAGGCTCGAAACCTGCCCAGCACGCGAAATGAAATCCTCCGGCTGCACTTCTGCGTCTGGACCGAGGCCGAGGTCGCCTGGATGTCGCGCGAGTTGCTGGATCCGGCGCTGTCGGACTTCGATCCTGGTGATTATGCCGGGTATGGCTGCGCCATCGGCCTCGACTTGTCCGAGCGCCGAGATTTGACCGTGAAGGCTAACATCGTCCGGACCGGCATGGTGCCTGTCGAAGTGATGGGCGAGGACGGCGAGCGGGTTCGGGTCGAGAAGCCCACCTTCGACGCCTGGATCGAAGCGTGGACGCCTGGCGATACTCTGCAGGCGCGCAAGATCCGCGATAAGCTGTGCTATGACGTCTGGGAGCGGGACGGGTGGCTCTACGCTCCGGCCGGAAAGATGATCCCCTATCTGCAGGTCGCGCAGGCGCTCGCTGAAGATATGGGCGAGTTCGATGTCCGCCTGGTCGCCTATGACCGCTATGCGTTCATGCGGTTCGAGGAGGATGTCGCCCAAGTCGGTATCTCGCCGGAATTCGTGGAGCATCCCCAGGGCGGGGTGAAAAAGGGCAAGCCGACCGAGGCCATGAAGCGCATGGCAAAGGACGCCGATCCGCCGCGCGAGCCGGAGGGTCTGTGGATGCCCGGCTCCGTCTCACTGCTCGAGGAGGCTTTGCTCGAGGGCCGCATTCGGCTACGCCGTAATCCCGTTCTGATCTCTGCCATGTTGTCGGCGGTCGTCGAGACTGATAAGTGGGGGAACAAATGGCTGGCAAAGGCTCGTTCTGTGAACAAGATCGATGCGGCCGTTGCTCTTTGCATGGCGATGGGGGCCGCGATGGCGTGTCTTATTGATGAGGACTTCGGCGGTGTGGACGGGTGGCTTCAATCGTGAGTGATCGGACTCGGCTCATCAAGATGGATCCGGAGGGCTACGTGTCCTCCCCGCTCTATTCGACCAATTCGGGCAGGCGGTCTGGTTTTTTCCTTGGCCTTCAGGAGAAGGCGGTCGGCTTCGTCTTGCGGGTGCTCTCCCTGGTTTCGTCCGATGGCTGGCGCGACGATGCCGCTGATTCGCATGCGGGCGAGACCGTCAACGAGGCCAGCCTTTTGGGCCTGTCGGCGGGCTGGGCCTGCATCAACCTGATCGCCGGGGTGACTGGCACGCTGCCCTGCATTGTCCGGCGTCGCAATCCGCAGTCAGGTGTCGAGGAGGTGGTCGAGGGCCATTGGCTGGGCATGCTGTTCGAGGGGCCGAACGCCGACCAGACTTCCGTGGATCTCTGGGAGTTCGTGGCGGCATCGCTCGAGCTTCGCGGCAATGCCTACTATTGGAAGCGCCGCAACGGCTCCGGCCGGATCATCGCGCTCGATCCCATCCTGCCTGGCAGCGTCGATGTCCGGCGCGCGCCGAACGGCCGCCTGCGCTATCGGTTCCTCGACATTGACGGCAACCTGCAAGATCTGGACCAGGAGGACGTTTGGCACATTCGCGGCTTCGGCGGTTCGCCTTTGGGCGGCCTCTCCACTCTGGCATTCGGCCGCCATGCCTTCGGCCTGGCGCTGGCGATCGACAAGAGCGCGGGCACCACTTTCCGCAACGGGGTTCGGCCGAGCGGGGTTCTGAAGTTTAAGGACTGGCTGAAGCCGGACCGGCGCGCGGCCGCCTATGATAAGCTGGTGTCCGACCACACGTCCGCCGCGAAGGCTGGCAAGCCGCTGGTGCTCGAGGGCGGTGTCGAATGGCAGCAGATCTCGTTCTCGCCTGAAGATGCCCAGATGCTCCAGTCGCGGACCTTCTCGGTTGAGGAGGTCTGCCGGTTCTTCGGTGTGCCGCCGGTCCTGATCGGCCATACCGAGAAAGTCTCGGCCTGGGGTTCTGGGATCCAGGAGATCACGCTCGGCTTCGTGAAGTTCGCGCTGCGCCGTCGCCTGAAGCGCATCGAGAAGTCGGCCGAGCGCCAGTTGCTGTCGGCCGAAGAGCGGGGCCAGGGCTACCGGGTCCGGTTCGATCTCGAGGGTCTGCTGCGCGGCGATCCGAAGGGCCGGGCCGAGTTCTACGAGATCATGACTCGCATCGGCGTCTATTCGATCGACTATGTCTGCAACCTCGAAAACGTGCCGCCGCCTCCGAACGGGGCCGGTTCGGTTCCGCGCGTGCAGATGCAGAATGTCCCTCTCACTTCGCTTAATGTGACCGTGCCCAGCGCGACGCCGTCGCCGCCTGCGAGCGGGTAGGATTGCCGCCGCTCTTGCTTTGCGATAAGGGGTTCCCATGAAGTTCTCGCCCATCCTGACGAAGCATGCCAATGCGGCCGCCGAGAAGTCGCTCGACTTCGCGCTGCAGATCGACGTCAAGGCCGATGGTGCCGATGGCAATTTCGAAGGCTACGCCTCGGTCTGGAACATCGTAGACCAGGGCGGCGATTCCGTTCAGCCGGGTGCCTTCATCGAAGGTCTGACGAAGGCGAAGGCGGACGGCCGGATGATCCCGATGCTCTGGCAGCACGATCGCACGAAGCCGATCGGCGTCTGGGTCGATATCGCCGAGGACACCAAGGGGCTTTACGTCAAGGGCAAATTGCTGGTTGACGATGTCGCCGACGCGCGCGCCGCCTATGCTCTCATGAAGGCGAAGGCGATCGGCGGTCTTTCGATCGGCTACCGGATCCCGATGGGCGGTGCCGAGGAGGACTCGAAGCGGCGCGGTGTCTGGCTGCTCAAGAAGTTGGATCTGATCGAGATCTCGCTTGTGACCATTCCGATGCTCACCCAGGCGAAGGTGGTCGCTGTTAAAAACATTCTGGACAGCGGCCGCGTGCCGACTGTCCGTGAATTCGAGGGCTTCCTGCGGGATGCAGGGTTCACTCGGGAAAAGGCCACGGCGATCGCGTCCGTGGCCTCGCCGCATCTTCGGGGGGAGCCTGATGAGGATGGCGATATCGCCGCGCTGCTCAAATTCGAGGGCGCGTTTCTGTCCGGTCTGAACCAGACCAATTGAAAGGGTTTACCATGAGCCGTCGCTCCATTCTTTCAGGCTCCGCCGCGCTTTTTGCGCTGGGGGCCGTCATGTCGCCTGCCGAACGTCGCGCGGGTCGCTTCCTGCGGGATCCCGAGGGCCATCCCCAGCAGCCGCGCACACCGGAGCAGATCGCTGCCGGTCTGCAGAAGCAGCTTTCCGACGCCACTGGCGAGGTGAAGGCGCTCGCCGAGCAGGCCGTTTCGGATGTGAAGCAGTTCGGCGCGTTGTCGACTGAAGCCAAGGATGCCGCCGACGCTGCGCTCGCCAAGATGAACGGCTTCGGCGAGCAGCTGAAGGAGTTCGAGCAGGTCGTCGATCGCCTGAAGTCGGCGGGCTATGACGCCGAACAGGTGAAGTCGCTCGGCGAGCAGTTCGTGGAGTCGGAAGGCTTCAAGAAGCTGGCAAGCGATGAGCAGTCCGGCCAGCGCGGCCGTGCCACTCTCGAGGTCAAGGGTTCGATGCCCGATCTCGAAACGAAGGCGACCATCACGCTGGCGACCAGCAATGCCGCCGGTTCGGCCGGTGCCGCCGTCGCGCCGACGCGCCTCGCCGGGATCCTGCAGCTTCCGCAGCGCCGCCTGACGATCCGCGATCTGATCTCGCCGGGTCAGATGTCCGGCAATGCGCTGCAGTATGTCCGCCAGAAGGGCTTCACGAACAATGCCGGGATGGTGGCCGAAGGCGCGCGCAAGCCTGCCTCCGATATCCAGCTTGAATTGGTCGATACGACCGCGAAGGTCATCGCCCATTTCATGAAGGCGTCGCGCCAGGTGCTGGACGATGCGCCGATGCTGCAGTCGATGATCAATTCGCATCTGCTGTATGGCCTGGGCTTCCGCGAAGAAGCGCAGATCCTCTACGGCGATGGGACCGGCCAGAACCTGCTCGGCATCATCCCGCAGGCGTCGGATTATTCCGATGCGCGCGAGGCCGATGTCCTGGCGACTCGCTCGGCCGGTGCGGTGATCAACCAGATCGATCGCATCCGTCTCGCCATGCTGCAGTCCGTGCTCGCCGAATATCCGGCGACCGGGATCGTGCTCAATCCGATCGATTGGGCCATGATCGAGTTGCTGCATGACGGCTTCTCGCGCTACGTGATCGGTCAGCCGCAGGGCGCGGCCGATATGCGCCTGTGGCGTCTGCCGGTGGTCGAAACTCCGGCGATCACCGCTGGCACCTTCCTGACGGGTGCTTTCCGTCTGGGCGCGCAGCTTTTCGATCGCTGGGTGGCGCGGATCCAGCTTGCGACCGAAAACGAGGACGATTTCGTGAACAACCTCGTTACCATCCTCGCCGAGGAGCGGATCGCTCTCGCCGTCTACCGGCCGGAAGCGTTCATCACCGGCGACTTGCTGCCCGTCGCCGCCTGATCCCCAGGGCAAGGCAGCGCCAATCGGGGGCCGGGCCGGATCTGGCCTGGTCCCCTTTTTTTTGAAGGAGAGAAGCGATGAAGCAGTTTGATTTCGAAGTCCGCCGGGAGCAGGGCGGCGGTTCCGAGCATTTCGCCAAGGGTGATGTCCGCACGCTCTCGGCTCCCGATGCACTGGCCCTGGTGCAGCGCGGCGCTCTCGTTCCCAAGGGCAAGGAGGCCGAGGCCGCCATGAAGAAGTTGCTCGCCGACGCTCCGGTTCCGCAGCCGGTTGTGCAGCCGGTTCCGACCGCCGAAACGAAGCACGCCGGATCCGCTCCGAACAACAAGGCCGATGTCGGCAAGCCGGTGACCGGCGGCGAGGGGCTGTCCGATGCCGACCAGTCCGGTGCGGATGGTCCGGAGCAGGGCGGCCAGACGCCTGCCGCCGAAGGCGACGCCGGATCCGCTCCGGCGAAAACCGCGCCGCCTGCCAAGGCGAAGGCTCCGGCCGCGCCTGCGCGCAAGCGTCGTTAAGGGGAGGCCCTGGTGCCCGAGCTTGTCGAACCGATTTCTGTCGCCGATGCAAAGAAGCGGCTCGGCATTCGCAATGATCAGCGCGACGATGAAATCGCCGCGCTGATCGCTGCGGCTCGAGGGCAGATCGAGGATTATTCCGGCCGTCTGCTTGTCCGGCGGTCCCACCAGATAAATGGGACCGGGCCGTTCTCGAGCAGTCCGCTCGCGATCGATGTCGCTCCGGTGCATTCCCTGGTGAAGGTCGAGTGGCAAGACGCGGACGGCGTTGTGGCGGAGGTCGAGGGGTCTTTGCTGTCCGCTTTCGTCTGCCCGCCGCGCGTCTTTCCGCTCAGTGGCACTGCCTGGCCTTCCGGATCGCTTGGCTATGCCGTGACCGTCGATGCCGGGTATGACAATGCTGCCGAGGACGAGGCGCTGCATGTGCCGCCGCAGTTGATGCAGGCTCTGCTCTTGCTGGTCGGCCACTGGTTTGAAAATCACGAAGCCGTGGTGATGGGGAGCGCTATGGAGTTGCCTCTCGGCGTGGCTGATATCTGCAGGCAATTCCGCCTGCCTGGTGTGTGAAGGAGGAGACGAAGATGTCGGAAAAGAAGGAATTCGAACGGGGCAAGAATGGCCTGCAGTGCGAGAAGCTGTTCACGCGCTCGGGCGTCATCGGCGAGCGCGGCAAGTCCTTGACCGCCGCGCAGATCGCCAAGCTGGGCGACGATGATGTCGCCGCTCTGGTCGCTCAAAAGGTTCTGACGATCCTGCCGTCCGCGCCTCGGCCGAAGGCGGCCGATAGTGCTGAAGCGGCGAAGGGCTGACAATGCGCTCCGGCGATCTCGATACTCTCATTCGCATCTACCGGCCGGGCGCTCTCGAGCGGTCCGGCCGATCGCGCGTGCCGGGTGGCGAGACGCTGGTCGCCGAATGCCTTTGCCAATATCTCCCGGCTGTCGGGACCGAGCGCTTTTCGTCCGAGCAGAATGTGGCGGCCGCTCCGGCCGTTTTCATCATCCGGCGCGAGCCGGATGTTGATGCGGTGGATGCCACCTGTGTGGTCGTCCTGGTCGAGGACGGAGTCGAGCGCGATCGGTTCGATATCAAGTCGGCGCGGCCGTGGCCGAAGGATCCGCGCTGGGCGCTCGAGCTTTCCGGCGTTGCGGACTCTGCCACGTGAGCGGCCGGGTTGAAATCGAGGGCTTCGAGGAGTTGACGGCCGCGCTGCGCGATCTCGGCAAGACGACCGGCAAGAACGTGCTCCGGCGCGTCGGCCGCAAGCGCTTGATGGCGATGCGCGATAAGGCTCGGGCTGGTGCTCGCGAGCGGTCCGGCGATCTGCGCGAAGCGATCATTGTCGGCACTCGCCTGGCGAAGTCGCAGCGTGCTGCGCGCGGCGTGCATGTCGGTGTCGGTGCTTTCCGCGCGGATCCGAAAAACGATGTGACCGTCTACATGGGGCCGGGCCAGCATCCCCAGGCGATCACGGAAGAATTCGGAACCTTCAACCAGTCGGCGCATCCCTTTATGCGCCCTGCCTTTGATGCCGAAGCGGACGGTGTGATTTCGGGCATTGCCGACGACCTTTGGGTTGAGATCAGGAAGGCCGCCGCGCGAGCCGCAAAGAAGGCGGCTAGGATCGCCGCTCGGGGCAATTCGTGACCGGCTGGGCTGTCTGGCCGCCCCTGTCCTCGGCTTAATAAACAAGGAACATGCAAAGTGGCAGATTGGGGTGCGGCACTCGTCAACCAGATTTTGAGCAGCGCGGCCGTGTCGGCTCTCGCTGGCGACCGTGCCGACTGGAATGTCCGGCCGCAGGTTGACCGTGGCGCATGCCTTGTTTTCTCGACTGTCTCCGATGACCGGCCGGATCATTTCGGTGGCGAGCAGTCGTTCCGGCAGACGCGGGTGCAGGTTGATGCCTGGTCCGGTGTCTCTGCCGATGAAGCCACTCGCCTTGCGGAGGCCGTGATCGCGGCCGTCCGCCTGGAGCCAGGTTCGCCTGGTGTGCGTGATGACGGATCCTGGGAGCGTGACGGGGTCCGGTTCGATCGTCCGCAGGTCGAGGGGCCTGTGGATGGCGGAGAACAATTGGATACGCTATACGTCCACCGTGCGCGGGTGGACCTTCTACTTTGGCACTCGGAAATGGAGGAGTAATCATGCCCAAAAGTGCAGCCAAGACGGGCTTCGGCTCGAAGTTCTTTCTGGCGGCCGATGTCGCAAACATCGACCAGGCGGCTAGCCAGTGGGGCGAAGTCATCTCGCTGAAGCCGCCCAGCGACACCTATGATACGGCCGAAGCGACGCACTTCGAGTCGCCTGGGCGCTATCGGGAATGGATCAAGACGCTGATCGATGCGGGCGAGGCCGATATCCAGGTTAACCTGGTGCCGGGCAGCGCGACGCACCTGGCGATGATGGCTGCGGCGCAGGACGAGGAGTCCTACACCTATGCCTTCCTGATCCCGAAGGGCGCGGGTGCTTTCTGGAAGATCCAGGGCGATTGCCTGGTGCTCGGGTTCGATCCCGAGATCCCGCTTGAAGATCGCATGGTCGCTACCGCCAATATCAAGTTCACTGGTGCTCGCACCGAAGCGGACGCGGTTTGATCATGGGTAAAGTCTCGGAGCCGATCGCGTTCGAGCATGGCGGTGTCAGCTATCCTGTAGCTTTCACCGTCAATGCCCTTTGCGCGCTCGAGGAACAGTTCGGCGGGCGGTCCATCGCTGCCCTGGGCGAAGATATTGCATCCGGCGCGGCTGGCGCGCGCGGCGTGCGCGCGCTTTTCCGCGCGGCGCTGATCGAGGCGCATCCGGATCTGACTGACCGCGATGCCGGTCGTTTGCTGGATGCTCTCGGCGCGGATGCGTCCGGCGATATCATCCAGCGGGCATTCGAACGGGTGCAGTCCGGCCTGGATGAGGACATCGGTGATCTGCCTGACGCCGATGCCAAGGGTTGCCTTGCCTTCGATGTTGCGGGCGAGCGGCTGGTGCTCGTTTTCGGCATGAACGCTCAGGCCGAGTTGGAGGATTACTTCGGCGGTCTGTCGCCGGAGGAGATCGCTCGCAAGATCGGCCAGCGGGAGGTTTCGCTGCGGGATCTGCGGGCGATGTTCCGCGCGGCCGTGATCGACGACCGCGAGGTGTCGCTTGCCTCGGCTGGCGCTCTCATTGATCGCGTCGGCTTGCGGGTGGCTGGTCGCGCTGTCGCCGTGGCCTTCGTGGGGGCCTTCCCGCAGGTGGCTGCGGATCTCGAGGGCGAAGGCGAAAGCGGGAACCGGCGGCAGCGGAGGGCCGCACGCGCAAACCCTACCAAATCGCCGCGCAAGGGTGGGACTGGCAAGCGCTAGAGTCACTTTGGGCGGCGGAGGGGTTGCCGCCAGAAATGTTCTGGAAGATCACGCCTCTCCAATTCTCAAATATCATGCGGGGCAGGCAGTGGGCGCGGGAGGAGGCGGAGCGGTCCGCCATCGCCGGGGCCTGGTATGTCGAAGCGTTCCGGCGGACCAAGCGCCTGCCTGATCTCGAGACGATGCTTTCGCCGCAGGATGAATTGGCGCAGCAGACGCCTGATGATATGCTCGCCGTGTTGCTCGCTGCGCAGGCCGCTGGCGCTCATATGACTATCGAGGAGGTGCCCGCGTCATGGCTTCAGCAGTAATCGGTGCCCTTCGCGTCGCGCTGGATCTCGGCGTGGGCGCATGGACCAAGGGGCTGCGCGATGCCGAAGGGCAGGCGCAGTCTGCTGCGAAGCGGATGCAGGCCATCGGCGGTTCGATGGTCAAGGCCGGGGCGGTGTTGTCCGCCTCGGTCACTGCTCCGCTGATCGCGTTCGGCGCTGCCGCCATGAAGGCGGCCGCCGAAAGCCGCGACGCGATCGGCCAGGTCGAGCAGACGCTCAAGTCGATGGGCAACGGCGCGGGCTTTTCTTCTGAACAGCTTCAGAAGATGGGCAAGGATTTGATGTATCTGTCGACCTTCGACGATGATGAAATCCTGCGCAAAGTCACCGCCAATATGCTCACCTTCGGCAATGTCGCCGGGGAGCAGTTCGCGCGGGCGCAGCGCGCGGCCGTCGATCTGGCGACGCGCATGGGCGGGGATCTGCAGTCCGCCACCTTGATGGTCGGCAAGGCGTTGAACGATCCGGCGAAGGGCCTTGCCGCTCTCCGGCGCGTCGGGATCCAGTTCACTGCTCAGCAGCAGGATCAAATCAAAGCGATGGCGGCGGCTGGCGATGCGGCCGGTGCGCAGTCCGTCATGCTCGCCGAGTTGGAGCGGCAGTTCGGAGGCGCAGGCAAGGCCGCGCGCGATGCCGTGCCCGGCTCGGATGCGATCAACAAGTGGGCCGATCTGCAGGAGGCGGTTGGCGGCTTTCTGCTCGACGCCGTTGCCCAGATCGAGCCGTATGTGAACGGCGCGCTCGACTCGTTTAACAATTTGGATCCGGCGATGCAGAAAATCGTCGTGATTGGCGGTGCCCTGGTCGGCGCGCTTGGGCCGCTCTTGCTCATCCTTGGGCCGATCGTTTCGGCGCTCGGCGCTGTCATTGGTGCGGTTGGTGCTTGGGCAAGTGGTATGAGCCTCGCCGCTGGCCTTGCCGGGGGCTGGGGCGCTTTACTGGCACCCATCGTGCCCGTCATTGCTGGGATCGCGGCCGCCGTTGGCGCTGCCTACCTGGTCTGGAAGAATTGGGACTCCATCTCGCCGATCCTCGCCGGGTTCTGGGAGTCGATCAAGGCCACCATCGGGCCGCCTTTGATGAACCTGATCGCGGCCGTGAAGGAGGCGCTGACTGCGCTTTGGACCGGGCCGTTCGGTCAGTTGCTGCAGGCCGTGGTTACGAAGTGGGCCGAGTTCCAGGGCATCATGCTCCAATCGCTCGGCTCGGCGATCCCTGGTGTGCTGAAAGCATTCGGCTCGCTGATCACTGGTGTGTTCAACATGGTGGCCGAGGCGCTTCGCTTCATTGTCGCGCTGCTGTCCGGTGACTTCGCTGGTGCCTGGGAGCACGCAAAGGGCTTCGTCTCGGCGTTCGCTACTGGAGTCGGCGGGATCATCTCCGGCCTCGGCCAGGCGGTTGTCGGCTTCGTTTCGGCGATGGTCCAAGGCATCGACAATTGGATGGGCGGCGCGCTCTCTCGGATCTGGGAGAAGGTCAAAGCCGGGATCGATGACGTGAAGTCCTACTTCTACGGGCTGTATGATGCCGTGGTCGGCCACTCGTATATTCCGGACATGGTGGACGGCATCGGCGCGAACATGCGGCGGCTGGATGCGCTCATGGTCGAGCCTGCAAAGAAGGCGACTGCCAAGGTTGCCCAGGCGATGAAGGATCTCGCGTCCGAGGTGAAGCCGATCCTCGATCGGCTCTTTCCGGATGAGGCGCAGATGAACGCCTTTCTTGCCGACGCGGCCGTGCTCGATCGCGCGCTGAAGCAGGGCCTCCTTTCGGCGACCGAATATGCCGCCGCGATGGACCGGCTGAAAGCCGAGCAGGGGCGCGGCGCGGCCGATCGTGCTGCGCAGGACGCAAGCGATGTACAGTCGATCATGGACTCGCTCTTTCCCGAGGAGGCCGAGATCCGCGCGAAGGCGGAAGACATGGCGCTGCTGAAGAAGGCGCTCGATGAGGGCCGCCTGAGCCTCGAGGACTTCAATCGGGCCGTTTCTGCGCTCAATGCCGATCCGGAGCGAACCGACCAGTTTAATGCCATGATGGATTCGCTTTTCCCTGATCGGCAGCGGGCCGCCGATCGGGCGCTCGGCATCTCGCTCTTGGACGAGGCCCTGGCAAAGGGTGCGATCACCGCCGATCAATATCGGGAGGCCATGCGGCGGCTGCTCGAGCAGACGGCAACCGAGGCCGAGGATAAGACGGCCGCCATCATCACTTCGTTCGCTGAAATGGCGCAGGGCGTCGTCAGTTCGCTGCGCTCGATGGTCGCTTCGTTCAAGTCCGGCGATATCCTGGGAGGCATCCAGGGTGTGCTCGGCTTGCTCGGTCAGGTGGCGAATGTGGTCGCTGGGATCACCGGCAATTCGAACCCGTTTCAGGCTCTCACGGCTTTTGGCGGCGGCGGCGGTTATGGCGGCGGCCGCGCGATGGGCGGTCCGGTGGTCGCTGGCAAAACCTACCGCGTCGGCGAGCGCGGTCCGGAGTGGTTCACGCCTGCGACCGGCGGCCGCATCACGCCGGATGGCGGCGGCGGCGGTGGCATGGTGATCCACTTCAACGGCGTTTTGACGAACGACCAATTCTGGGAAGAGATCGATCGCCGGGATGGTCAGGCCGCAACCAGGGGGGCTGTCGGCGGTGCGCAGATCGCGGCCGAGCGATCGCAAAAACGAAGCATGAGGCGTCTGCGATGAGCATTATTCTTCCCGACTTCCCGAGTCCTCGGCAGGCCGTTCCTCGGTTCCTGGACTTCGCTGTCCGGCAGGATGGCGGCTTGGCTGCGGACGGACCGCGGATTTCCCGCCTCGGCAATCGATGGGCGCTGGACGTCTCGATGCTTATGCCACTCGAGCCTCGCCGTCGCTGGCCGATCGGCGGTCGTGTTTGGCTGGCAAGGATCCGAAAGGCGCGCAAAGAGGGTGCCATCCTGAAGTGGTATCCGCAGCGCCTGGCGATCGGTGCGCCTGGCGCTCCGGTGGTCGATGGGGCGCTCAGCGCGAACGTATCGGCCATTCCGATCAGGGGCGCGCGGCCGAGCTATGTTTTCAGGGAGGGGCAGTTCTTCAATCTGGTGGATGCGAACGGCCGCCACTATTTGCATTCGACCGAGGCCGAGGTGGTGGTCGAGGCCGATGGCACTGCCGTCCTGCCGATCGATCCGCTCACTCGCGTTGCCCTTCTGGACGGCGCGACCGTCCGCATGGATCCGGTGATTGAGGGCCAGATCAAGGGCGACGACCATTCCTGGGACCAGGATCCGGCCGCCATCATCCCGATCCAGTTCTCTATCGAAGAGTTCGGCGTCTACGAGGAGCCGCTCGCGTGAGAATGACTTCGGAAATGCGCGCCGCCCTGCGCGCGCTGGATCCGGTGGTGGTGGGGCTGATCGAGGTCAATCTTCCGGACTATGATCTGCGGCTCCTGGATGGTGCTTCGGAGTTGGTCTGGGGTGGCTCGAAGTTCGTCGGCCGCGATCCCATCTATGGTGCCTGGATCTCGGCCGACTCCTTTTCCGATGGGATCGGGGAGGAAGCGCCAGGGATGAGCGTGCAGTTCTCGCCGACCAGTTCGGCGAATGCTGGCGCTCTGACTGCGCCCAATGTGCAAGGCTCTCGCGTCCGGATCTGGTTTGCCGTGGTCGACAAGGTCACCGGCGGTGTGGTGCCCGAGCCGATGCTGCTGTTCGAGGGCACTCTTGATCAGCCGGTGCTCGAGATCGATAAGATGCGGCTGGTGCTCGATTATGACCTGGTGACGGCGTTCGAGGGCCTGTTCGTCGATGATGAGGGGATCCGGCTGTCCGATGCTCATCATCAGTCCGTCTGGCCTGGGGAGTTGGGGCTTGAATATATGACCGGAACAAATCGGACCATCATCTGGGGACCTGGCGATCGGCCGCAGGGCATTTCGTATTCCTCCGGCTCGGCTGCAAATGCCGCTGCCTTCTTCTCCAGGCTGAAGATCTTTTGAGCCGCCGGGCCGTCCCACCTTCGCGGCCGGAAGGCGCGCAGGAGTCCGTGCTCGAGCGGCGCGCGCGCGCGCTTGAGTCCACGAAGGTAAAGTTCGGGCTGAAGCGGTTCAGTTTTGCGCGAGGCCGTGATTGCGGCCAGCTTGTCGCTTTTCACCTGGGAAAGCTGGGCCGGTCGCTCTCGATCGGCTCTGCTGGCAGCTATAAGGATGCGGCCGGTGCGAAGCGGGCCTTGGAGCGGCTTGGCTTCCCGAACCTTCCTGCCTTCATGGACGATCGGCTTGAGCGGGTGCCCTATGCTCGCATCCTGGTCGGCGATATCGTGCAGATGCCTGCGGAGCCTGGCGATTTCTGCGATCTCGGCGCTCTCGCTGTCTATCATGGATCTGGCACCGTTTTCGGCTATCATGCCGATGCCCAGCGGCCGGTCGTCATGAAGCTGCTCGAGCCGCCTGTCGCCTGTTGGAGTGCCCTGTGAAAGTCATCAGGACCGCTGCGCTGATCGTTGGTGCCGTCGCACTTGTAGCGACCGGCGTTGGCGCGGTTGTCGGATCCGCTGCCTTCCTTGCGGCGACCGGCGTGTCGCTCGGAGTCGTGTCGGCGATCGGGACTGTTGCGGGCCTTGTCGCGCAGCTAACCGCGCCGAAGCCCAAGAATACGGTCGGAGGGTCGTTAACCGACTTCAAGCTGGATCCGACCGCGTCGGTGCCGATCATGCTCGGCCGGACCTATCACGCGGGCAATATCGTGCATCGGGACACCTGGGGGGCCAAGAACAAATATCAGGGCTTCGTGGTGGTCTATTCGGGCTGCGGTCCGGTCGCCGAGGTCGAGGGCTTCTACATCGACATGGCGCAGGTGAAGGCTGGTCTTTCGCCTGGCTCCGTCACTGGTCCGAATGCCAATTTTGCCTATTTCGCCGGACAGCGCGGCATGCAGCCGGAACCGGCGGCCGTGCCGTCGCCGATCGCTGGTTTTCCTGGCTGGACGGCCGCCCATAAGCTGTCCGGCATGTGCGCGGGCATTCCCGTTTTCGTGTTCGATGAAAAGGGCAAGAAGTGGACCGGCGGCATCCCCAAGAACGGGATCGTCGGCACTGGTGTGCTCGGTTACGATCCGCGCGAGGACAGCACTTATCCCGGCGGCGATGGCGCTTGTCGCGCTCTGGTCGAGTCGACCTATCTGAGCACCAGAAACCCCTGGATCCTCGCGCTCACCTTTGCTCTCGGCTATTGGCAAAACGGCAAGCGGGTAGGCGGTGTCGGCGTGCCGATCGAGGCCATCAATGTCGCGGCGTTTGTCGAAGCCGCGAACATCGCGGACGTCAATGGCTGGGAAGCCTCGGGCCTGGTCTATACCGGCGACCAGAAGTGGGATGTGCTGAAGATGCTCGCCCAGGCTGGCGGAGGGGATATGGTCTGGGAAGGCGCGCGGCTGTCCTGCACTGTGTCGGCTCCGAAGGTTTCGGTTGATACCATCCGCTCGAGCGACTTGCGCGGGCCGGTCAAAATCGTTGGCACCCAGACTCGCCGGACCGGCCGGATCAATACAATCATCCCGGTCTGTCGCCTCGAAGGTCACGGCTGGGAAGAGGTGCCGCTCGCCGCGATCGAGGCGGGCACCTATGTCGCCGAGGATGGCGGCAGTCGCACCAAGGAGGTCAAGTTTCCGCTTGCTGGCGGCGCGGATGCGCGCGCCGAGGCGCAGGTGGCCCAGCTTGCCGCCTATGAGGTCGTAAACGGCCGCGAGTTTGGTCCGGTCAGTCTGAAGCTCGGGCCGGAGTGGGCGACGCTCGCGCCTGGCATGGCGGTAGATCTCGATATCCCTGAAGCCGAGCTTGACGGTCAGTTCGTGGTGCTCGGCACTGCCTTCGATCCGGCTTCGGTTTCCGTGAACATCGAGTTGCGCTCCGAGACGCCTGCCAAGCATCCCTATGCCCTGGGCGTCACCACGACCGCGCCGCCGACGCCGTCTCTGGTCCCTCCCGATTATGAGCAGATCGCGGTGGACTTTGAGGACGCTCCCACGGCCGCGACGTGGATCCGCAGTTCGTCTGCGCGCGGCGCGGCCATCTCGGCTGTCGATGAGGGGGATGGCACGTCGACGATTTCGGTCGCTTCTCACTTCCGGGATTATCCTGATCGGTCGGTTACGATCGATGCGCTGGTGGTCGCTGGTGCGCCGCTCGATACGACCGTGTTCCTCTATTACGATGATTCGTCGCGGTCGGATCCTTCGCCGGTAGTTCTCTGGACCGAGGACTATGAGGAGTCGGTGAACGATTCGGTGACCGCTCCCTTCCGCCATTATCTCGGCCTGGTGACCACTCCGGCGGCTGGTGGTGCTGAGACCGGCGGCGATCCGCCTCCCTATAGCGGCGGTGGCGGTTTCTGCGTTGAGGAGAGCACCCTGATCGATGTCGAGGGTGGCACCGTTCGCGCGGCCGATCTGGCGGCCGGTGACTTCGTTCTGACGCGCCATGAACGGACGCTGGAGTTGGGTCTGTTTGAGGTCGAGAGCGTCCAGGTCGTTTCGATCAATATGGCCTATGAGGCGCTTGGCCTGGTCGCTTCGGCCGATCACCGGATCTATACCTCGGATGCCGGTTGGGTTCGGATCGCGGCGATCGGCGAGCCGGTCGGGCCTCGCCGGGTCGTCAAGATTTCGGTGAAGGATGCGCGGACCTATGTGTCGAATGGCCTGCTCTCGCACAATGCAAAGTTCCGGCCGCCCACCGATATCCCGTAGCGTCTACGCGCGGCCGCCTAGCGGTGTTCATTAATTTGGGTTATGCGTCCGCTGTTCATGGAGATTTGGCATGGGTTTTCGCGTTTGGAAGGGCGGTTGCGGCACGAATATCCGCCAGCCTCGGCATCAGGATTTCAGGCTCTCGATCGGGTTCCCTGGTCTGGATCTGACCGAGGCCGAGTTCACCTTCCAGTTCCGTGAAAATAAGGAGGCTCCGGATCCGGCGTTGCTCGATCTCGCCAATGCGGCCGAGGGCGCAAACGGCATCCATGCCACTCTGCTGAGTGTCGATGGTGCCGACTATACCGAGGTGGTCTGCACTGCCGCCGTCGCCTTGCTCGATCTCATTCCGCAGGCGTCGCCTCTCGGCTCTGATCTGCCGGGTTTCTATGGTTTCAAAATCGACGGCGTCGAGTATCTCGCCGGTGATTTCATTCTCGAGGGACAAGCCAATCATGCCTGATATCGTCGTCACTCCGGATCTTCAGGTGATCGTTTCCGGCGAGGTGCTTTTGCGGCCGCTGGTCGCTCGCGCCGAGGACGCTGCCAATTCTCCGGCCGTGGTTGCGGTTGGGGCTGATCTCCTGCTCGGCGGTGCCAGCAAGATTGCCCTTGCGGCCGCCAATCTCGAGCCGATCGAAATTGTCGCGGATGATCTGGCGCTCGGCGTAGACTCGCTGATTGGACAGGCGCCTGGTGCTGCGGCCGCTGCGCTTGTCTCGAAGGGGGATGCCGAAGCGGCGGCGGCGGCGGCCGCTCTTTCGGCCGCCGAGATCCGCGCGAGTCGTTTCGGTTCGCTGCTCTTTCCGCACTCCAATGGCCTGAGCAATAATCCGGAGCGGGTCGCTCAGATCGAGGTGCCCGGCTTCAACACCGGCATCGTCAACATGGGGACGGCCAGCTTCTGGGATGGGCCGTCCTCCATTCTGGTGTTCTTCGATGTCAATGCCGAGATGCAGGACGGCCAGAATATGTTCCCGGCCTTTTTCGCTATGGGTGGCAAGCAGTCGCTGACCAGCGCTCGCATTCTCCAGATGGAGTATGTCGCCTATATGGCCAATGATGGCCTGCCGCGTCGCAAGATCCAGTTGAACATCCGAGGCGAGTCGACCGCTTCATCTGTCTGGACCATTCTGAGCGCCGAGCTTCCCGCCGGTCGATATGCCGCGCTTGCCTTCAACGATGGCACGAACGCCTACTTGCATGCGCTCAATCTGGACACCTTCGTCTGGATCGACGGTCCTGCTGTCGCCAAGCCTGCGGGTTGGGTCGGCATGCCGCAAGCCCGCACGCCGTTCATCATTGGCAATATTGCGACCACCACCACTTTCCCTCCGGTGGTCGGCGCGGCCGTCGCTCCTGGCGGTGCTTTTCGCGGTGAGATGCGCGATCTCCTTTTTGTGAACGCCGCGCTCAGTAAAGCTAACGTGGAGTCGATCGCCAACGGAGCGGCCGTGGTGGCGACCGCCACTGGCGCTGGTGCGACCAAGTATATCCACATTCCGATGGTGGCGGCTGGCGTGCCGAGCACCGCCATCGCGACGACTCAGGCGGGCATGGGCGCTGGGATCACGATCCGTGGCAAGGTGAAGCCCGGCTCGAGCCTGCGCAAGGAGTCGGCCGCCTCGTTCATCACCATGAACCGGCTCCCCTATCCCGCCTGCATCTGCATGCGGCCGAACCGCGACACCGCGCCGCTGCAGCTTTCGGGCAAGACGGATCTCGCCGCGATCGATGAGTTTCGCCTTGTCGCCACGGCCAGCGGGCGTGTTTTGGTCGATTGGACCAAGTTCCGCGCGGTGGTAGCCGCTGGTGCATGGAGCGGGACTGCCTATCTGCCGACCAATGTGATCGAAGAGTTCCAGATCCATGTCCGCAGCAGCGCGGTGCCGAATGTCTTTGCCGCTTCTCACTCGCGCTGCCTGATCGGGCCTGCCTTCGATGCCTGGGCGCAAAGCGAGGGGGCCATGTCCACCTTCAGCTTCAATCGATCGATCCAGGATGTTGGGACGCCGATGTATCCGGTCGGCGACACGGACAAGGTCATTTTCGCCGCCTGGCAGCAGCCGACCGGCTTCCCGCGCTTCACCAGTCTGCAGTCGCAATATGATCGTTTCGGGCTGCTCGGTCCGGAGGCCATGATTCTCGCAAATCGGCTGGCCACCGAGCTTGGCCGCCCTGTTTTCATCCGCGCTCAGACGGTGTCGGGCACCAGCATGTTCGATTTGATGAACGATGACGATCCCGATCGTTCCTGGGCCGATGTCGTCAATGCAAACGCCTTGATGGCAAATCGCGGCGAGCGGGGCGAGACGCTTTCGTGCGGTCACATCTTCATCGGCTGGGAGGCTGCTTTCTCCGGTCAGGGCGACGTTCTGGCGGGCATGTATAGTCCGTTCCTGACCGGGGTTGGCAACGGGGTGACTACCACCAATCTGGCGATCGCGCAGGCCGATATCGATCATCATCTGCGGGACGGCACCTTCAATTCGGACGCGCCGCTCGTCATCCTCCCCTGCAATCGCGTCACGTTCGGTCCGCCCACTGGCACCTTCGATGAAAGTCCGGAGGCCAATCAGCGCGATTGGTTCCGAAATTATGCCCATGTGTTCGGTTACATGGTCGCGCCCGAAACGGCCGCCCATAAGATGCAGGGTGAGAATGCGGCCGGTGGGATCCCGAACGGTTCCGTCACGCACGCCGAGCCGGGCGATTACGAGGGCACCTTCGAGCAGGCTTTCATCAATGCCGAAGCCTATTTGATGGCTTTCGGTCGCGGCTCCTATCCCGGTCCTGTTTTCTTCGAGTCCCTGCGCGCTGGCAGCGCCACCAATAAGCTGATCGCTCGGCTCGGCGATCCGAGGCCGTATCCTGGCGAGGGTCTGGCGGTAGGCGCGACCGGCTACAGTCGCGCCGCGCAGCGTGTTTTGCGCTCGGCGCGCAAGCTGCACACTAAGAAGATCGGCGGCGATCCCGGCGCGGGCTTCGAGGCGCGGCGCAAGCCTGCAGGCGGTGCCTGGGGTGCCTGGGCTAAGGCGAACGTCACCACCGGGCTGATCATCAATCCGCTCGAGGTGGAGTTGACGCTCGCCTGGGCGCTTGCGGCTGGTGATGAGGTCGAGGTCCGCTATCAGTCGGGGTCGCCGGGCGGTTATGCACCCGGCGTGATCACTCAGGCCGCCTGGCGCGCTGGCCTTCTTTATTTCACCGGCGAGCCTTATGACGGCGATCCGGACTCTTATGAGGATCTGACGCGCCTCGGTTTCGCTGTTGCCGGGAGCAATCAGGCGCTCTCGTTCATCGCTTAGGAGGCTGCTGGTGGAGCATCATCCGTCAAACGTGGAAGTCGAAACCGGCCGGATCATGCGGAGGCAGATCGAGCGTGCGCTTGCGCTCGCGTGCGCCGTGTTCGGTTGGGCGCTCATTTCCGTGCCCGGCATTTTCGACTCGGCCTTCTATTCGATCATCGGGCACTTCGCTTCCCAGCAGACCTATGGCGGCGTGCTGTTCGGCCTTGGCCTGGCGCGGCTGATCGTGCTGATCGTCAATGGGTATTGGCCTGTTGGTCCCACTGTTCGTTTGGGACTTTCGGCCGCCACGTCTGTGGTCGTCTGGGTTCCGTTCATCGCATCGTCCGTTTGGCTGGCGATTGAGGAATTCTCGGGGCACTCGCCTGGTGCTATCGTGCCGAGCGTAGTGCTCGCTCCGGTGGTCGGGTGGTGTGAGATCATGTGCGCTCTTTCGCTGCGCGCCTGGATCGAGGCAAAGAAGGCGTGAGGGTTGCAAATGGAAATGTTGGACGGTACGCAGGTGACCGTTGCTCTGATCGGGGGCCTTGCCTCGATCCTGGTCGTCTGGCTCCCATTGCGATGGGGCAAGAAAACCGGCGCGCGTTCTTCCGTTCAGTCGCCGCCGGATAACGATCACGCTCCGGAGCCGCTGCCGATCGACGTGATCGATGCGGTCCGCAAAATGCGCTTGGAAATGCACGAACGCTTCGACTCGGTCGACTCGAAGCTGCGAAGGAGGGACTAAGGCATGCGCTCGTTTCTGGACTTTCTCGGCCGCCTCCGGATGCCGTTCGATGGGGCGCTGCGCGGGATCGGCGGGGAGTATGAGATCACGCGCGTGCTCGGAGGGTTCGGCGCTCTGGCCTATTGCGCCAGCGTCATCCTGTTCGTCGGCTGGGAGGTGATCTGGCTCGGTAAGCCGTTCGATCTGGTTGCCTATTGCACTGCCTTCCCTGGTGGCCTCGTATTCATCATCGGCGTCGCCGCCGGTTCGGCCTCGATCAAGGATCGCAATGTCGCCAGCGCGCGCGTTACCGAGCGGACCGGGGCGATCCCGGCCGCGCCTCCGGCCGGGCCTGAAGTGCCTACCCTTCCGATGGACGAGGCCGTGCCCACTGCGCGCGGCGAATAGGAGAGACTGCCCATGTCGAAGACTGCTGATAAAATCGCCGCCGTGCTCCGGCCGCTCGCGCCTGGTGGCAAGCTGGACGAGGCCGATGTCACGCCGATCAACCAGATTGCTCTCAATTGGGACGGCCGCGCGCAGCCTCGACCGGCCGGTGTTGTTCCTCTCGCCTTCCCGATCTCGGCGATCGATGTCGCGCTGCTCTCGCTGACCGCGCCGCATCTGACCGAGGCTGTGCTGCGACCGTGGGTTGTGCCGCTGCAGGACGCCTGTGTCCGCTTCGAGATCAATACGATTCGCCGCGTCGCCGCCTTCATCGCAAACCTCGCCCATGAGGGCGGCTGGATCATCGGCCGCCGTGAGAACATGAATTATTCGGCCGTCCGGCTCTCGCAGGTCTGGCCTGGTCGCTTTGCCAAGAGCAAGGGCGTGCCGAATGCGCTTGCGCTCTCCCTGGCGAACAAGCCGGAGGCGCTCGCCAATCACGTCTATGCGAACCGCATGGGTAACCGTGGACCGGACAGCGGGGATGGCTGGCGCTATCGCGGCAACGGGCCGGGCCAGTTGACCGGCTTCGATAACCATGCCGCCTTTGCGAAGGCGATGGGCATGACGGTCGAGGAGGCGGCCGCTTGGATCGCTTCCTCGATCGAGGGCGGGGTGATGTCGTTTGCCTGGTTCTGGGAAGAGAACGACATCAACCGGCTGGCCGATACCCCTGGCGTCGAGGACGAGACGCGCAAGATCAACGGGGGCGAGACCGGGATCGCCGATCGCAGGCGGCTGTTCGATCTGCTGGTCGCTCGCCTCCTGGAGTTGGAGTCGTGATCGGCTGGGCAGCGGGCCTGGTCGTTTCGCAGTTGGCGAAGCGCGGCGTGCCGATCGCGATCGAGGCGGCGCGGCGCTACGTGCTGATCGCTCTGGTGGTGCTCGGCGTCCTGGTGCTCGCGATCGGAGGTTGCGTCGCCAAGCGTGCCTATGACCGAGGCGTTGTCGAGGATGCCCGGCTGAAGGACAATCTCGAAGCGGTTGAGGGCAAGGCCGAGGCCGATTCGGGGGCGGCCGTTTCCCGTCAGAATGATGCCATGCGCTCGCTCGAGGAGCAGCGTGAAATTGAGGAGGCTATTGCCGATGCGACTGATCCTGCTGATGCTCGCCGTGCCTATTATCGCTGTGTCCGCCTGCAGCAGCAGGCAAGGGCGGCTGGTCGTCCAGCACCCACCTGCACCTGATCTGGTCGTCCTTCGCTGGGCGGCCGATGTCGCGCCTGGGATCTGCACCGATGAGCCGCCGGTTCCGTCCGAGGCCGTGCTCGATGCGGATCCGAACGCCGGGCTGAAATGGGACGCCGAGGTTCGCGCTCGAGGGGCCGCCTGCCGTGATGCGCTCCGGCGTGTTTGCGGCTGGCATGTCGATCGAGGGCTGTCGCTCGAGCGTGGCCTTGCCTGTCGGCCGGATCCGCTGTAATCGGCGGCCGTGGCGTAGAGCAGTCGGGTAGCTCGCCAGGCTCATAACCTGGAGGTCGCAGGTTCGAATCCTGCCGCCGCAACCGAATAACCGGAGGGCCACCTGCCCTTGCGTGGACTGGGTGAAGCGCGAAAAGGTAGAGGGGCGGTGCTTTGGGTTGGGGGTTCCCGGCCGGGCACCGCCCCTCGCTGTTATCGCCGCCGGTCGATGTAGCGGGTGCCGCTGCGCATCATCGCCTCGACATAGGCGGAGGCCGGGGGTCGGCCTGCCTCTCGATCCTCGTCATTGAAGATCGCGCCGATCTGGGTGATCTCGGATCGGGCGTAAGCGCAGACGGCCGCTGCGGTGCTGCCAGCCTTCGCGTGCCTGGTCTGGGTCTGTGCCTGGATGTAGGGAGCGAGGACCGCGCCGCGCGCTTTCATCCTGGCGTTGAATTCGAGGCGGCACTTGGCCTGGCAGAAGATGCGGCCGAGGCCGCGACCGCCGGGTTCGACTTCATTGCCGCAATTCGGGCAAAGGGGCGCGGTGCCGGTGCGTTCGTTGTGGGGCTGGTAAGTCATCGGTGCTGTCTCCGGTCAGCGTGAAAGCGTGGCACATGCTATTCCGGCATCTGCGGGGGTAGTCAACCGTAGCCAAGGGCCTCTAACGCCTTCGCCATGAGTGCCCACACCGGCTCCCTGGGGGAATTGTGGCCGGTGATCGTCGCCTCTCGGATCGGCTGGCAATTGCGGAGCATGTGGACCGTGCCGAGGCGGTCCGCTCCTTTGGCGAATGCGCGCACGCGGTAGTTCCTCGAGTTGTTCGTTCCGCTGATGTTGTCGATCACGATCGTGCCTCTGTTGGTCGTTTTGCCGGTCTGCGCGCTGGCGAGGAGGAAGGGGACGACGATCATTCGCTCTTGCCTTGGTCGCTGGGAGCCTCGCCTGCCATCCGTCGCCGGACTTCGATCACCGCCATGCCTGCCTCGACAAAGCGGTGAACGTATTCGGCCGGATCCGCCACCATCTCGGCCGGGGTCATTCCCACTGCATGGTGGATCGCCTTGCGCAGGCTCGGGTCCGTGATGCTCACTGCGAGAGTTCCTTCCAGATCTGGGGGGCTTCGATATCGCGGAACCGCTCGAGCGCGGCTCGGGCCTTGTCCCTGCGGTTGAGGTAGGGGTTCTCGATCGGGTTGCGATCGCGGGGGTGCGTGGCGACGACGCCATACTTGCGGATGTTGAGCGTCGCTTCCCGATATTCCTCGAAAAGGTCGAGGTATTGGACGGCGCGCGCGCGTGTTATCCCGCGCTCGACCAGTGCCTGCACGATCGCCGGCCGTTCCCATCCCTGCAGCGCTTTCGCCAGTTCGGGGTCGTCCTGGTTATCGCGCCAGTCCGGTTCGGTGCTCGCTTCCCTGGTCGGCTTGGCCTTGCCCTTCGCTTTCGGCTCCATCCAGTCAGGCTCGGCCGCCTCGAGCGCGGGATCATCGATCGGCGTCATCATCGGCTGGGGCGGTGAGGGTTTACGAGCCATCGCGTTCTGCCCTTTCGATCAATGCCGACTGCGGGTGCGGCTCGAGTTCGATCCTCTTTTCCGGTCCGCAGTGGGCGGTCAGCCGTTCGGCTTCGCTGCGCTCGTAGATCCCAGCGGCCGAGAGGCGGGTGGTGTAACCGGCCGCATCCGGCCGCCAATAGCAGCCGTGCTCGCCCGACCAGATCAGGACATACTTCGATTCCTGCGCGCTCATTTCGCCCATACCTTCCGTTGCCCGAACATCTCGATCTGGTCGTCTTTCCATGCCCGGTTGAGTTGACTGTTCTTCTCGGCGTCGCGCCTGCTGCATCCGCGCTGGAGCACCTGCAGTTCGTCCTCGATCTGCGCGACCAGATCGAAGTCCGCGCCGCCTTCCGTCAGGTCGAATTGCTCGAACCGCGGATTGTAGTTCAGGTTCATGGATCCGCGAGCTAGGAAGCTCCATTCGTCATTCCAGACGCGTGCGATCTTCGCGTGGCTGCGGACCGTGCGGACCGTGTCCTCGCCGAAGCGATCGCGCCACTGGTCGATGAGACCGGCGTTCCGGTTCTCAGCGGTGTAGTCGATGATGAGGCGGCCGCTCTGGATCTCTTGCCGATCCATGAGGGCGGTGAAGACTTCGACTTCGTATTCGGCGATTGCCCAGGTCCAGACGGAAACGTGCGCGCTGCCCATTTTCCAGACGAGGTCGTTGATTACGTCGATCATGCTGAATTGCCCGCGCGTCAGGGCGAAGATCGACATATCGTGCTCGAGCGGTCCGATGCAGTCCTTGGCACTGCCGAATGCCTCGATCGACTTCTTGCGGCGGTTCGCTTTCGCGCTCTCGACTCGGTTGAGGCGTGCCATCATTCGCCTCCCATCAACCAGACCGCGACCGCTGCCGGGATCTCTTGCTGCCCTTCGGCGTCCGTGACGACCGGCTGGTCCGGCGCTCGGTAGATGACCATGCTTGTGATCCCCCAGCGCCGCATGCGGCCGGTCACCGGCAGGCCTTCGATCCGGCGGACCATGTGGCGGTTCATCTCTTGCGCGATGCGCTCGGCCATTTCCTCTTTCTCGCTCATGCTTTCTCTCCGTTGTCGCCGTCTGCCAGCGCCTGGCAGGTGGGGCATACCCATCCCATTCGCATCCCGAGGCTGCGGAACACTCGGCGCTTCCATCCGATCGCATTGCGGCGTGCTTGGCGCATCGCGTCGTCCGGCGTGCGGCCGGTGCCGCTCGGGTTGGCATTGCTCCGGCTGGCGCAGGGCGTCTTTCCGCGCGCCCTGCTGTCTTGCAGGTCGCAGACGATTTCGAGCCGGATCATTGGACCGTCCCTCCCGCTTCGATCCGGAGGAGCGCGCACTGGAAGCAGATCCTGGGCGGCTCTTTCGGGCTGGTGGTGTCGCAGATGATCTGCGCCTGGCAGTCGCTGCATTCCTCGATCGTCGATCGCGCCCGAACGGTAACCTCCCACTCATAGGTCGGATCGGCCGGATCGAGCGGCTGAAGATCGGGCAGGCGCATGCAGACGACAAAGGCGATGTCGTCTCGCCGTCGCGGCCGGTTCGGGATCATTGCTCGCTCTCCCCCTTGGGGATGAGGGTGTCCGCCAGTCGTCGGCTGCTCTCCGTCATCAGCGCCATGAAGCTGCCGAGGTTGTCCGGCGTGATGATCGCGGTGGCGGTCACCTGGTCGGCTCCGGCGACCGTGATCGCAAGGGCCGGGCCGTCGCTGGTTTCGTGGACGCCGATGCCGATCCCGATGAAGGTGTCGGGGATGGGCAGGCGCACGCGCGGGGTGATCACCGGAACCGCGAGGCGGTTGATCCGGCCGATGCGGAGGATCTGCAGCGCCTTATTCAGCATTGCTCGCCTCCATCTCCGAGACCGCGCGCAGGGTCGCGGCGCGGTTCGCGGCCGCCTGCTGGGCAAGCAGCCGGATCGCGGCCGCAGCGATGCCGGGCACCGGCCGTTCGCCGCGCTCCCAGCGGCCGAGGGTCCGTCGGTCGGTCTGCAGATCATCGGCGACGCTCTCTTGCGTTCCGATGGTTTCGCGCAGGGTCTGGAATTCTCCGGCGCTCATTCGTTCGTGCTTTGCCATGTTCGTTCCTTTGCAGTGGTGGTGGTGGTCTTAGCGGCCGCGCGTGGCGGTGATCATGCAGCGGGTGGTCGACTGTCCGCCGAAGCCGTCCGCCTTCGTCACCTTGCGGCCGTTGGCGAGCATGTGGCGCTCGGGCGCGGTGAAGGCGTCGCCGTAGTCTCCGGCAGTGTCGTCGTAGGTCAGGACGTAGGCGTCGCGGTTGCCGGTGCGGCTGACCGTCTCGACCAGGAGGTGGATGGTGCGGTTCAGGGCGTTCGGGCTGTTCAGGCTGGTGGTCATCGTCTGTCTCCGGTTGCTGTGCCACCCGTATGGGGCCAGCGGTCCCACTAGTCTAGCGAATAATGCGCCAGCGGTCCCACTTTTTCCGAGGGACTCTGCGCTTGTGCGGATCTGCCGGTTCGGCTATTCGGAGGGCACCGCTTGTCGGCTGTTTCTCTCCGGGAACAGAGGGCCGTCGCGATCTGGCTGGGATCGCGGCGGCTCTTTCGTTTCTGGGAAGTGGTCGACCTGGTTTCCCCATGCATCCCATCCTGGTCGCCTTGTCCTGGCGAAGAGTTCGACGCGCGGCAGATCGCCGAAGAGGCGGACGATGTCGTCTGCGACTCGGTCCGGCTTGCGGCTGTGCTCGCGGACCGGCTCGACGATCAATTGGCGGACCGCCTTGCTCTGGCGCTCGAGCCTGCCCATCATCCCGAGGAGGCACATCTCCGGATTGCCGCGCGTGTAGTATCCGGTGTTCATGTGCCATCCGGTGTCGAGCTTCGTCCGCTTTGCCCAGGTGAAGGCGACCGTGGTGTATCGGAAGCCCCAGGCGCGCAGCGTGTCCATTCCCTGGTCGAGGAGCGAGTCCACTACCCAGAGGAAGCAGGCGCAATCTCCGGCCACCAGATCGCCGACTGGCAGCGCCTTGATCTGCGGGATCGCCATCGTGGAGTAATGCCGCCGGGGGTTCCGGCTCTCGCCCTTTGCCGAGTAGTTCTCGAAGGGCCATGCCGGATCGGCGTGGATGATGTTGTAACCGAAGGGGCGCAGGTTGCTGAATGGCGGCTGGGCGTTCACTGGTCGTCCCCTGGCTTATCGTGCTCGAGGCGGTAGTGTGTGATGTCGAAGGGGTGCCCACTTGACTCCCAGCGGCATCCGTTCTTTCCCCATGCCGCCCATGTCTCTTTCGGCTCCATGCCGTTGCGAAGCCGCACCCACACTCGCCTGTCCGTTCCGAGCAGGCGAGTGGGGCAGCGCCAGGTGGTCTGTCGCCAGCGGGTAGTCATCGGGCGAGGCCGAGTTCCTGGGCGCGGGCCATGAACGCTTCGTATGCCTCTTGCGGCTGCAGGCAGCCGATCTCGATGATCCCGCCTGCCAAGCGAATCATCTCATTGGTCGGCCGATCCGCCTCGAACCATTCGCTGCGGTCGCCGGTCAGGGCTACCTTTTCGACGTAGAGCAGCGCTCGATCGACCGCCTTCACTTCCGGTGCCATCCTGGTCGGCAAGTCGTATTGCAAGGCGATGACCAGATCGAGGTCCGCCTCGATCGCCTGGTAATCGGGCAGCGCCATCTTGAGCGGCTTCGTGATGTCGTGGATCAACGCCTCCGAGCCGTCATGCATCAGCGCCGCGCGCGCATGTTCCGGCGGCACCATCCTGCTTGCAAGCACGCTGTGCTCGGCGACCGAGTAGTATTTCTCGATCTGGCCTCCGAACCTGCAAGTGTTGGAGAGACCGCGACCGATCGCCTGGATCGGGATCTGGGGGTTGGCGGGGTGCAGTGGTTCCGTGACCTTGAAATATTCGCCGCCGATGAGCCGGATCGTGCCGTTCATGACCGTGGGGATTGCCATCATGCCTCTCCCTTGCCCGGCTGGTCGCCGAGCGGCTTGAGAAATTCGACCGGCTTTTCGCCGACCACATGGATATCGACTCTAGTCGCGCCGCCGCTCGCAAACCGGCCGCTCTTTCCGAGTTCCTTGGCCGCCGTGATGTGAAGCACTTCGAGGTTGGACTTGCAGGCGGCGATGTGCGCTTCGATCACCACTGCCGCGAGCGGGTAGGGCACGCGAAAGAGGCGCTTGCCGGTGTCGCCGCTCGGCACTCCCAATTCGAGCGCATCGTGCATACGACCGAAGACATCGCGCAGATCTCGGGTGACTTCGCCGCGTTGCTGGACCGTCTCTCGAACCTCGGCGAGCAGCTTCTCGGCAGTCTCGATCTCCCGATATTCGAGTGCGATCTTCGTTGCCGTTTCCTTGCTGATCATGCCTTGTCTCCCTTTTCCGGTTCTTCGTCGCCGTGCGGTCCCAGATCGACAGGCTGGATCGGGTTGAAGCGCGAAGGCCAAAAGTCGCAGGCGGTGAAGCCCCTGCGGACCGCGCCGAACAGGCCGTCGCAACGCTTGCCGTTCTGGCAGTCGGCACAGGTCAATCCTTCCGGCAGCTTGCGTTCCTTTCCGTAGTCGGGTTCGCGCGCTGCAATTTCGTCGACGATCGCCGTCGCCGGATTGATTCCGCTGATCGCTTCGCGGGCCTGGTGCTCGGCCGCGAGCGCCTCGAGCGTCATCACCGGCAGTTCGATGATGCCCTTTTCTGCGCGCAGCCTTCGCTGTTGCGTCTGGCTTGCGCCCATCGCCTCGATCGCAACCTCGAGCGCCGACCGCATGCTGAAGACGCCCTTCATCCAGACCTGTCCGACTTCGTCCGGATCTCCGATCTCCGGCGAGTTGCTGCGCTGCTCGGCCTGGGCGTCGAGTTCGTCCATCATCGCCTTAAACCCTATCTCGAGCAGCATGCGATCGATGCCCGGCGTTTCGGCCGCATCCACCTGGTCGCTGGTGTGGTCAAATTCGAGGCCGATGCCGACCGGCTCGGCGATCCCGGCGTTCTGCACCCACATGCTGATCACCGGATGCTGGTGGGCAAGGATCCGCAGGAACAATTCGCCGCCTGCTGCGAGGGCCTGCTGTTCGGCCGGGGTCATTCGGTAGGCGCTGGTGAAGGAGCGGAAGCCGTCCGTTTCCTCGATCAAGACGTTGAGCGCCTCGCAGGTGCCGTGCTTGTCGGCGTCCCAATTCGGCGGCGCTCCGATCGGCTGGCCGCCCTTGATGATGATGTGCTTGGGCATTTCGGTTCCTTTCAAACGATGAAGTAGGCGGCGGCGAGGGCCGCCCAGGCGATCGCGGCGACGATGATCCAGCTAATCACCCGCATGCGGCTGGTCGTCTCCGGCCAGGGTTCGTCATGCAGGCCGTTCTCCGGTTCGTAATCGGGGAGGTCGATCGGCAGCGGCTCGATGTCCGTGGCGAGGATCCTGGGGCCGGTGATCGCCAGCGCCGCCTCCGGCGAGCCGGGTTCGATCGGCCGGACGACCGTGTCTCCCTTGGAGGGGTCCGGCTGGCGCTCGTTCGTCGTCTTGCCGACCTTCGCCTTGATCCGCGCGAGCACGGCCGGGTTGACGTCGAGGACGCCGATCGGGTCGCCGTCCGGATTGAAGAGCACGACTCGGTTGGTGAATTCGGTGATCTCGACTCGGTCCAATTCGTCGAGTTCATCCCTCACTGCCTGGGCGGGCGGGGTGAGCGGGAGTCCGGCGGTCTGCAGCCATCGGCGTTCGGTGCTTGCGTTGCGCATATGCGCTTCCTTTCAGTTTTCGGGTTCGAGGCCCATTCGGCGACGCGCTTTTGCCCGCGACTGGCGTTCCTGCAGGATCTTGCGAGCCTGCAAATGGCGGTGTGCCTGCAATTCGCCCATGCCGGTGTCGGCGATCAGGCGATCGATGGCTTCCTGGTGCGCGCTCACCAGCGGTTCCTGCGGCGCTCGGCTTCAAGCTCTTTCCACTTGGCCCAGGCGGCGCGGAGGTCGCGCTGGATCTGCCAAATTGCGAAGGTGCCAGCGGTGACCATGACAATCCGAACGATCGCGGTGATCATTGCGCTGTTCTCGAGGATCCAGGCTTCCATCCTATGCTCTCCATCCGTTGGCGGCGATGACCTGGTCGAGGGTCCGCTTGATTTCGGCAAAAGCCTTGCTGGCATCGGTGTGGTCGCGCTCGAGCGTGTCGGCGATGTCGTCGAGGGCTTTCCGGCGCTCTGCGTTGCGTTCCTCGATCTGCAGGATCTGGCTGTTGAGGGCCGTGGCGATCGCTGCGATCTCCGGCGGCATCGGCGGCGCGGCCGGGCCATAGAATTCCTCGCGGAGCTTGGCGACATGGGCCTCGGCCGCGCTGGTCTCCCGCGCGACCGAGGCGTCGCTGAAGCCGGGCCGATAATGCTGCGCGGCGGTGTCGTATGCCTCATCCAGCCACTGCATGATCTGGCGCTTGACCGCGCGCGCCGCGTCGCTCGGCTGGGGGTTCGTTTCGGCCGCTCCGACCAGGGTGAGGGCGGGCGTGCTGGTGGTCGTCTTGTCCATTATGGTCGCTTTCCTTTCCGCCTCGCGGGTGTCTTTCTGGCTGGTGGTGCATGTGGGGCAGGTGATCCGCTTTCCTTTGAGCGTCCATCCTCGATCGGCCAGGTTGCGCCGAAAGGTTCCGGTCGGCCACCATGAGGTCGTCTCGAAAATGACCGGGCCGCATCCTGCGCATGGCAGCGTGTATTCAACCTTGGCGGGTCCGAGGTTGCGCACCTGGATCTCGCCGGGCTGTCCGAGCGCGAGGGCTAGGGATCGGTGGTATTGGCGGTGGTGTTTCATGTCGCTCTCCGGTGCGGCTGGTGGTTACGCTCCGAAGGGTGCGATGGGGAGGCACCAATCGATCGGCTCGGCGTCTGCGGTGCAGCCGTGGAGTTCGATCTGCAGGCCGTCGCCGCCGATGATGGCGAGCAGGCCGAATTCGTGATGCGCGCGGAAGTCGAGCAATTCGCAAATCTCGGCCTGGTCGGTTCCGGTAATGTCGGCGATCCGTGCGTCCGGTCCGGCGTCGGCGAAGGCGTCATAATCGGCGCGGTTCAATTCGCGCCAGTTGAGGCGGCCGATGATCTGGAAAAGGGCGATCGCGTCTGTGGGCTTGAGGTTCATGGCTGTTCTCCGGCTGGTGTGGGCTTGGCTGGTCTTAGGCGGCGCGGCGGCGGAAGCGGCGGGCCTCGGCATCCGCTGCGCTCTGTCCGGCTTCGAAGGCGGCGCGCATCAGGCTCTCGATCTGCCAGCGTGCGATGTTGGCGAAATCCGAGGAGTCGCTATTGCGCGCGGTAAAGTCCGCCATGTGCTCGCCGTTCTCGGCGTTGATACCCTGGTCGGCGAGGATCTTGATCAAAATGGCGGTCTGGGAGTCGGTGGTCATCGTCTGTCTCCGGTTGCTGTGTCACCCGTATGGGACCAGCGGTCCCAATAGTATAGCGAATAATGGGAAAGCTGGTGCTTTTTTCGTCAGTAACAGAGCGCGCCGTGCGGCAGCATCTCGCAGCCGTGCTCGTCAACCATCGCGCACCCGAGTGCGGTCCGGATGAATTCGGCCATCTGGTCGCGGGCGTAAACCTTGCCCATGTCGCTGCAGAAGCTCTGGACGTTCTCCATCGCCTGTCCCTGCAGGCACTCGAAAATCTCGGCGTCGCAGGCGATGTCGCCGGGATCCGTCATCTCGAGATCCTCGGTCACCGCCAGCCATCCCTTGCGCGCCGCGTTGAGCGTGCCTTGGTAGATGATCCGCATCATGCGAAGCTGGGGGCGGATCACTTCCATCGCCTCGGTTGCGGTGATGACCGTCTTGCCGAGTTCGGTGGTGAGGTCGAGGGTGCCGTTTGCGTTGATCATGCTCATTCTGCTTTCCTTCAGTTGTGCCCGGTTCATTCCCGGTTGCGGGGCTTGATCGCGCCGCCCGACTGTCATGCGGCCAGCGGTCCCTAATGGCAAGCGCGAATGAGGCTTGACGCATCATTTTTTCGGGGCCATTTGTCCGGCATGTCAGACGCTCAAATCTTCGCCTTTCGTGAGGCGGTTCGCCTGGTCGTCGAAACGATCACCGATCGCCGATGCGGTCCGGCTGGTGCTGTCGCTAAAATCGTGGGCGTGTCGCGCGAGGGTGCTCGGCAGGTGCTCAATCGGGACGGCCGCTGTCCACCGACTTGGGTTGTGCCGCTCTCCGAGGCTTCGGGCATCCCGCGCTCCACGTTGCGGCCGGATCTCTATCCGGCGGCCGATGATGTCACGCTTCGTGGTCGACCGCCGCGCGCCGCGTGTTCTCCCATTGCGCTCGAGCGCGCTGGTCAGGCGGTCATCCCTGGAACCGAAAGGAAACGCCGAAATGGGTAAAAGCGCCCCTGGCTACATCGCCGCCGATGATCTGCGGCTGGGCTTCGAACGGATCGAAACCCTCGAGGCCGAGAAGAAGGCGATCGCGGACGACATCAAGGATGTGTTCGCCGAATTCAAATCGAAGGGCTTCGATGTGCCCACCATGAAAACCGTGCTGAAGCTGCGCAAAATGGAGCCGGACGATCGGCGGCATTCGCTGTCGATGGTCGAGCTTTACATGGCTGCGATCGGGATGGGCGAGGATTCGCTCTCGGACATGGCGCGTGGTTTTCTGGCCGATCGCGCGAAGGGCTACGATGAGCCGGAGCCTGCTGTCGATCAGACCGTGCCCGAGTTCGATCGGCCTACGGTCCCTAATTCCGATGGGGACCAAGGGCCGCCGCGCGAGGTGCCTGCGCCGCTCACCGTGGATGATGCAAAGCGCCTCGGCGCGGATGCGCAAAAGTCCGGCCGTCCGGTCACGGCAAATCCTTTCCCTTCCCGCGATCCGCGTCGCGCCGCTTGGGATGAGGCGTGGTGCTCGGCTGGTGGCAGCGATGGCATGGACATTCCCGAATTCCTGATGTCCGATGCGGCGATCGAGGCGAAGCGGAAAAAGGACGCCGAACGCGAACGTGCCGACGCCGAGGCGGCCGCTGCTGTGCTCGTCAATGCCGACAAGTCGCTCGATGCCGCGCGTGAGTTCGTGATCCGCGAGCAGTCCGGCTCGACTGCCGCGCTGCAGAAGACGCTCGGGATCGGGTATAATGCGGCCGCGCGCTGCATGGAGTTGCTCGAGGCCGAGGGCGTCGTGTCGGCTCCCGATCTGAAGGGCAAGCGCGAAGTGCTGGTGGCGAAACCCGATGAGGATGAGTGACCGCACGAGTTGGCCGCGAGAGCCGATCCCTTTGCTGATCGGCCGGGCACCCAGAATTCTTGGCGTCGATTTGGCGTCACGTCCAGAATTGACCGGCGGTTGCACCTGTCCGGTCTGCAAGAGCGACTTGGCGGCGATCATGCCGTGCATGCGCAAAACCGGAGAAGAAAATGGCGGATGAAGGTCAAACGCGCGAGCAGGCCGCGTTGATGGATAAGTTGGGCGTTGTCGAGGCCGATGGTGGCGAGGCTCTCGCCGCGCTCGAGGCCGAGACGCGGGCGCGCGAAAAGTCAGCAAAGGCGGCGCTCGATAAGGCGTTCGGAAACTACGGCTTCATCGTGATGCCGGGCGAGGCGGATCCGCCGATCCTCAATGCCTCGCTCCGGACTGCGCTGCACCAGTGGCTGTTCGAGATGAATTCGGTGAAGGAGCTTAAGGCGGCTGGTCTGAAACCTCGGACGCGCGCCATGCTCTGCGGTCCGCCGGGCTGCGGCAAGACGACCCTGGCGCATCACATCGCCGCGCGGCTGGGTGTGCCGATGGTGGTCATCCAGGCGCATGTGCTCATGTCCATGTATGTGAACGCGTCCGGCGAAAACATCGGCAAGCTCTTTCGCGCCGCTCGCAAGTCGGCCGAGCCTGTCGCGCTGTTCTTTGACGAGTTCGATGCCACGGCGAAGTCGCGCGAGGGCAAGGGCCGCACTGGCGCGGAAGATGAGCGCGCCTCGATCACGATCGCCTTAATGCAGGAAATGGACCGCTATGAGGGCCTGCTGTTCGCGGCCACCAATGAGCCGGGCAACATCGATCGCGCGGTCTGGCGGCGCTTCCAGATGCAGATGGAGATCGGCCTGCCTGGCGAGGTCGAGCGCGACGCCATCGTGCGGCTCTACATGCGGCCGTTCGTCGGCGAGGATCCGACCGTCCGGTTCCTTGGCGATATCTTTGCCGGTGCGTCGCCTGCGCTGATCCGCGAATGCTGCGAAACCCTGAAGCGCCAGCTTGTGCTCGCGCCGAAGATGTCGCTGTCCACGGATCTCGCCGACATGCTCCGGCGAATGGTCGCCGTGGTGCAGCCTGCGGATGAGAGCGAGCCGCCTGCGCTCTGGACCAATACTGCGGGCCGCATCGCCGATGCCCGAGACCTGCCTTGGCCGCCGAAGCGCTCGGCGTGATGGTGGCGGCGCGGTCAGTCCTGCCCGGCTGGCCGCGCCTCAATACGTGGAACATGCTTAGACCGGAGAGTTTCAAATGTCGGACGATGCGGGGCCTGTGGCTCCCTCTCTCATAGCGGCTGGATCGCCGCTCTTTTCCTTTGAGATCGCGGGCCAGCCTGTGCCCTGGGCGCGGGCGCGCGGGGGGGCCGAGTTCGGGGGTTTCTACACCTCGGCTCGGCAGCGCAATTTCAAGCGGACCATCGGCTCCTACTGTCGGATCGCCATGCTGCAGGCGCGCGTGAAGTGCATCGCTCGGCCGTTTGGGGTGGCACTGGCGACGCGTGTTTATCTCGAGGTGCCGAAGTCTTGGCGCAAGTCGAAACCGGACGAGTTCGATCGGGCGATGCGCGGGGGCTTCTGCATCGAGAAGCCGGATCTCGACAATTGGCTGAAGCTGCCGATGGACGCGATGACCGGGATTGCCTGGGAGGACGATGAGCAGGTGGTTTCGTTTCCCGACTCTGGGAAGTGGTTTGATCACGCGCGGCCGCGTCTCGAGGTCGATGTATGGGCGGTGGCGCGATGAGCGCGGTCTGCTCTGAGCCGGGCTGCGGTGCGGTGCTCGCTCGCAATCCGCGCCGCAAGGGCACGCGCTGCCAGCGCTGCGCTGCTCGCACTCGAGTTCGATCGGCCGAGGAGCTTGCCGCGACCGGCGCGAAGATCCGCGCGCGGTATGCCGAGCCTGGTGCGTTGACTGCCCATCGCGCGCGTTGCCGTGCCGCCCAGATCGCTGCCCAGGCTCGTGATCCTGAATTGCTCGCTCGGCGTCGGGAGCAGGGAAGGCGCAACGGCCGCCTGCATGGCAACAAGGGCCAGACTCCGGAGCGCAATGCCAAGATCAGCCGGACGCAAACCGAGCGCTATCTCGGCTGGTGTCCTCTCGAATATCGGGACGAGTATCGTCGCCTGGTCCGCAATGCCGGGCTGAAGGCCGCCGACGCTCGCGCCGCGATCGAGGTGCAGATCGAGGCCGACTTGCAGCGGTATCTGCGAACCGGCCGCCTGCAACGCAGCGGGTTGTCGTCATGAGCCTCCGTGCCATCATCTGGGCGCTCGAGGACGCCGTCTGTCCTACGCCTCAGTCCAAGCTGGTGCTCGCCATCTTTGCCAATTTCGCCAGCGATAGGATGCGGGCCTATCCCGCTCTCGCATCGGTTCGGAAAATGACCGGCCTGGATGAGCGGACGATCCGGCGCTGTGTCGCTGATCTCGAGTCGGCAGGTCTGCTGATCGACAGCGGCGATCGTGTCGGCCGGACCAAGAATGTTCGCGTGTTCATTCTGCCTGTGCGAACCCCTGCAAATATGTCGGGGTTCAAAGCGGAGGCGGTGGATAAGTCGAACGAAATCAGCGCGGTGGACGGGGCCGAAAATCGAACCACTGCAAATATGTCGGGGTTGGATGCCGATGCCGAGTTGAACCCCTGCAAAGATGCCGGGGTAACCCCTGCAAATATGTCGGGGGAACCTGTTAAGGAACCACTTCCCCTAGAAACAGCTAAAGCTGTTTCTGTCCCCAAAGGGACCGAGACTGCCGCTGCGCGGGGCACTCGCATGACTTCGGATTGGCTTCCTCCGGAGATCTCGGATCTGCCTGCCAACATCGCCGCCCTTGTTTCTGGCTGGCCGACCGGGGCCTATGCCGACCAGGCCGACGCCTTCCGCGATTTCTGGATTGCCGAGAGCGGGCCGCGTGCCGTGAAGCGCGACTGGACGAAGTCTTGGCACACCTGGATCCGCCGTGCTGGCAAGGTGAGCGCGCCGCCGGTTGCGCGCCTGGTCGATCCCGATGCGCCGCCGCGTGCCCAGGCTCCGGTGCTCGAGCGTTCGGCCGAGGGTGAGTGGGCTGGTCGGCTTCGCGCCGTGCTCGAGGTCGAGTTTGGCGCGCAGCGGTGGTGGGATCTCTCCGGCTTTGCGAAGGCCGATCCTGGCCTGAAGATCTTCGTTTTGCCTTGGATGCGCGACGCCGTGTTCGCGCAGGCTGAGAGGATCCGTGCTCTGGCGGCGGCCGGTGGTTTCGCCTTCAGTTGGGTATCGATCGAAAATGGAAAGGTGACGCGAGCATGACTGATCCGAAATCCTACCGCCCTTCGAATTCTACCGAAGGCGCCAGCTTCGAGGCGCGGTTCTGTGATCGCTGCGATCGGCAAGATCTGCGGTCCGAGCGCTACTGCGAAATCCAAGGCCGCGCGTTGGCGCTCTCGATCGGCGAGCCTGGCTATCCGGCCGAATGGATCGCGGATCCCGATCCGCGTTGCACTGCCTTCACGCCGGAGGTGCCTGGTGCGGTCTGAACCGCCTGCATTGAGCGCTGTGCTCAGTTCGGTGATCCGCCCTGCTTTCAGGTGGAGCCGGGCTGTCGGCCGTGCGCCGATTGCTGCGATGAGACTGGGCATGTCCTGGTCGAGCCGCTCGATCCCAATGCAGTTGTGAGACCGCTGCTGTGACCGCCGAGGCTATCTTGCTGGTCTGGGGCTTCGTTGCTGGCGCGTCCTGCATGTCTGTTTGGCGCGATCGGCAGGAAAAGGCGCGGCCGTCCTATTCGGCTTGCGATGAGGTGATTGCCTCGGCGGTTCATGCGTTGCGCGACGCCGAGCGGTTCTGTCCTGTCGGCTCCGGCTTCGTGGTGATCGGCTCGAAGGGCTTCACGCTCAATGGCGAGCGGTTCCTGGCAAAGGTTGAAAGGGTGTCTGACGATGGGTGAGCGGATCCGTGGGCGTGCCGGTCAGGCACTGCGCCGTCGCCGCTTGGCGCTCCATCCGGTGTGTGCCGGTTGCGCGAAGCTTGGGCTGGTCGTCCCTACCGAGTTCATTGACCACATCCTGGCGCTCGCTGCAGGCGGCGAGGATGTTGATGAAAACGTGCAGGGTCTGTGCGCCCTGTGCCATGCGATCAAGACGGCCGAGGAGGCTCTCGGTTCCGAGGGTGCTGCCAATCATCCCGGTTGGCTTCGGCCTGCGGTCAAGCCGCTTACGATCGTGTGCGGTCCGCCGTGCTCGGGTAAGTCCACCTATGTGGCGGATCGCGCGGCCGACCGTGATGCGGTGATCGACTTCGATGCGATCGTGTCGCGGCTCTCGCCTGGCTTCCGGCCCTGGCATGATCGCTTGGACCAGGCACTGTTCGGGCGTGCCATCCGCGTTCGCAACGCAATGCTCGGATCCTTGTCTGTCTCGCCTGGTCGGCGCGCCTGGTTCGTGATCGGTGCGCCTCATCCGCTCGAGCGGGCCTGGTGGCGAGCGTGCCTCGGCGGGCAGGTTGTCTTGCTGGACGTCCCTGCGGATGAGTGCATCCGGCGTGCGGTGAAGCGTGGCACTCCCCAGGCGCAGGCTGCTATCGCTCGGTGGTATGAAGAGTCGCGCGGCTCCTGGTCGCTTGGCAAGAAGAAGCTGGGCCGTGTTGCGTTCGGTGCCGATGGCTATCCCTTGGAGGACTGATCGATGTCTGATCAATTGATTGTGGTGCTGCTTGCCCTTGGCTGTCTCGGTTGGCTGGTGGTGTTCGTGGTCGGAGCATGGGCTATCCTTGACCGCCGTCGATCTGATAGGAGGATCGCTTCGCTGGTCGCTGATCATCAGGCCGAGCGCGAGCGTCGCATGGATGCAGAGGCGCGGGCGCGCGGTGTTGGTGGTTTGAACGGCACGAAGCCGTCTATTCGGAGGATCTCACTGTGAGCATGGGTTTTCATCGGTCGCTGGCCTGCATGGGGAGGGGGGGCCTCGAAACTCTGGAGCCTTCAGCCTGGACACCGGCGGGGGCCAAAAAAACTTTCGCGGTCGATATTTCATCGGGGGGTCAGGTATGAGCAAGGGGCAAAAGAAGGGACCGGCGGCCGCCGCTCCGGCTGCGCCTGGATCTCGGCCGATGGTCGATCCGAAAGTTGCGGCCGCGCGTGCTGAAGGCTGGCCTGCAACGACGACGCGGATGCGCCTGGTCGCCGATCTGGTGCCCTATGCTCGCAATGCCCGAACGCATACCTCGGAGCAGGTGGACCAGGTCGCCGCCTCGATCCGGCGGTGGGGCTGGACCATGCCGGTCCTGGTGCGCGCGGAGGACTCCGGCATCATCGCAGGGCACTGCCGGATCCTTGCCGCCGAGCGGCTCGGCATCGCCGAAGTGCCGACCGTCGAGGCGGTTGGCTGGTCCGATACCGAAATGCGCGCCTACATTCTCGCCGACAATAAGCTGGCGCTGAATGCCGGATGGGACGAGGCTCTCTTGGCGAAGGAGCTTGCTGATCTTGCCGAGTTGGGTTTCGAGGTCGATCTGATCGGTTTCTCGGAGGCCGAGCTATCCGCGCTCGATCCGGAGAAGGGCAAGGGCCTGACGGATCCCGATGAGGTGCCCGAGCCGGGTCCGTCGCCGGTTTCGCGCACTGGCGATTGCTGGATCCTTGGGCACCACCGCGTCTTTTGCGGCGACTCCACTTCGCTCGATGACGTCGAGGCCGCAATGGGCGGCCAGATGGCGGACGCTTGCTGGACTGATCCGCCGTATAACGTCAATTATGAAGGCTCGGCGGGCAAGATCCAAAACGACCACATGGGCGCGGATCAATTCGCCGCTTTCCTGCTCGATGCCTTCGTCGCGGCGTTCGCTGTCCTGAAGCCTGGCGCGGCCGCCTATGTCGCGCACGCCGACACCGAAGGTCTGGCGTTCCGCGCCTCGTTCAAGTCGGCCGGGTTCAAGCTCTCCGGCTGTCTGATCTGGCGCAAAAATGCGCTGGTGCTCGGCCGGTCCGACTATCAATGGCAGCACGAGCCGATCCTCTACGGTTGGAAGCCTGGCGCGTCGCATCGCTGGTATGGCGATCGCAAATCGACCACCATTCGGGATCTCAACGAGGGCAGCGTGTTCGGGCTGAATTCGGACGGCTCGGTAACGGTCCGCGTCGGCCAGCAGTCCCTTATTATTCGTGGGACCGATATGGTGGTTGAGCCTGTCGAGCCGACCGTGATCGAGTGCGAGAAACCGAAGGCGTCCGCTGATCATCCGACCATGAAGCCGGTGGGCCTGATCGAGCGGATGCTGAAGAATTCGACGCGCCAGGGCGATGTCGTCCTGGATCTGTTTGGCGGCTCCGGCTCGACGCTGATCTGCTGCGAAATGATGGACCGCCATGCGCGCCTGGTCGAGTTGGATCCGAAGTTCGTCGACGTGATCGTTCGGCGCTGGCAGGAGTTCACTGGCAACGAGGCCGTGCTCGAGTCCGATGGTCGTTCCTTCGCGGTGGTGTCGGCCGAGCACTTCGGCGGAGGCCGGAAATAATGGGCCGCCAGCGGAAGCCTACCCATCTAAAGCTGGTCGAGGGTGCGCGCGATCGCCGCCCTGGCGCGGTCAAGTCTGGCGAGCCTGTCCCTCGCGGTCACCTGTCTGCCAAGGATCCGCCGGAGCATTTCTGCGAAAGTCGCCGCGCGATCTGGGCCTATGCCGTGACGCATGCGCCGCATGGACTGCTCCGGCGGCTCGATGCCCAGATCTTCGAAGCCTGGTGTGATGCCTGCCATCTCCGGCGCGAGGCCATGCGCAAGCTGTCGGCCGGTGCCATGCTGGTCAAGACTCCGAACGGCGCGGCGGTGCAAAATCCCTATCTCGGCATCGTCAATCGGCAGGCTGTGATCATGAAGGCGCTCGCCGCCGAGATGGGCTTCACTCCGGCCGCGCGCACGCGCATTTCTGTTGGGGAGGACGAGGGTGGCGACGATCCCACGGACCGCTTCTTCGCGTGATCGCGCGACGCGCTATGCGCGCGATGTGGTTCATGGTCGCATTATCGCCGGTCCGCATGTGCGCAACGCCTGCCGCCGCCATCTCGAGGATCTGAAAAAGGGACCGGCTCGCGGTCTGCGCTGGAATGCCAAACTGGCGACCGAGAAGATGGCCTTGTTCGAGGAGGTCTATAGGCTCTCGGAGGGGCAGTTCGAGGGCGAGCCGTTCCGGCTCGATCCCTCGCAGGCGTTCATCATCGGTTCGATCTATGGCTGGCAGACGTCTCGCCGTGCTAAGGGCGAATGGCGGCGGCGGTTCCGTCGCGCGTTCATCGAAATGGGCAAGGGCAACGGCAAGTCGCCGATGGCGGCCGGGATCGGACTAGAGGGACTGGCGGCGGCCGGTGAAGCGGGCGCGCAGATTTACTCGGCGGCCGCCAAGAAGGACCAGGCGGCCATTCTGTTTCAGGACGCCGTTAAGATGGTCCGCAATTCTCCGGCGCTGAAGCGGCGGCTGCAGGTTCAGGGTTCGGTGGGCCATGAGCACAATATTGCGAACCACGGGACCGCCTCCTACTTCCGTCCGGCGTCGCGCGAGACCGGCAAGTCGGGCGCTGGTCTGCGGCCGTTCTATGTGCTCGCCGATGAAATCCACGAAATGGCGGACCGGCGCGTGCTCGATACGCTCGAGCGCGGCTTCAAATTCCGCCGCGAGCCGCTGCTGTTCATGATCACCAATTCCGGCTCCGATCCGAATTCGGTTGCGGGCCAGGAGCATGATCATGCCGTAAAGGTTGCGGCCGGTTCCCATGAGCCGGTCGGGCCGGAGGGTGTCTATGTCGGCGAAGTGGTCGACGACTCGACCTTCGCCTATGTCTGCGCCCTGGATAAGGGCGACGATCCGCTGCGCGATCCTTCGTGCTGGATAAAGGCCAATCCGCTGCTCGGGATCACCGTGACCGAGGAGTATCTTGCCGAGGTGGTCGCGCAGGCTCGAAACCTGCCCAGCACGCGAAATGAAATCCTCCGGCTGCACTTCTGCGTCTGGACCGAGGCCGAGGTCGCCTGGATGTCGCGCGAGTTGCTGGATCCGGCGCTGTCGGACTTCGATCCTGGTGATTATGCCGGGTATGGCTGCGCCATCGGCCTCGACTTGTCCGAGCGCCGAGATTTGACCGTGAAGGCTAACATCGTCCGGACCGGCATGGTGCCTGTCGAAGTGATGGGCGAGGACGGCGAGCGGGTTCGGGTCGAGAAGCCCACCTTCGACGCCTGGATCGAAGCGTGGACGCCTGGCGATACTCTGCAGGCGCGCAAGATCCGCGATAAGCTGTGCTATGACGTCTGGGAGCGGGACGGGTGGCTCTACGCTCCGGCCGGAAAGATGATCCCCTATCTGCAGGTCGCGCAGGCGCTCGCTGAAGATATGGGCGAGTTCGATGTCCGCCTGGTCGCCTATGACCGCTATGCGTTCATGCGGTTCGAGGAGGATGTCGCCCAAGTCGGTATCTCGCCGGAATTCGTGGAGCATCCCCAGGGCGGGGTGAAAAAGGGCAAGCCGACCGAGGCCATGAAGCGCATGGCAAAGGACGCCGATCCGCCGCGCGAGCCGGAGGGTCTGTGGATGCCCGGCTCCGTCTCACTGCTCGAGGAGGCTTTGCTCGAGGGCCGCATTCGGCTACGCCGTAATCCCGTTCTGATCTCTGCCATGTTGTCGGCGGTCGTCGAGACTGATAAGTGGGGGAACAAATGGCTGGCAAAGGCTCGTTCTGTGAACAAGATCGATGCGGCCGTTGCTCTTTGCATGGCGATGGGGGCCGCGATGGCGTGTCTTATTGATGAGGACTTCGGCGGTGTGGACGGGTGGCTTCAATCGTGAGTGATCGGACTCGGCTCATCAAGATGGATCCGGAGGGCTACGTGTCCTCCCCGCTCTATTCGACCAATTCGGGCAGGCGGTCTGGTTTTTTCCTTGGCCTTCAGGAGAAGGCGGTCGGCTTCGTCTTGCGGGTGCTCTCCCTGGTTTCGTCCGATGGCTGGCGCGACGATGCCGCTGATTCGCATGCGGGCGAGACCGTCAACGAGGCCAGCCTTTTGGGCCTGTCGGCGGGCTGGGCCTGCATCAACCTGATCGCCGGGGTGACTGGCACGCTGCCCTGCATTGTCCGGCGTCGCAATCCGCAGTCAGGTGTCGAGGAGGTGGTCGAGGGCCATTGGCTGGGCATGCTGTTCGAGGGGCCGAACGCCGACCAGACTTCCGTGGATCTCTGGGAGTTCGTGGCGGCATCGCTCGAGCTTCGCGGCAATGCCTACTATTGGAAGCGCCGCAACGGCTCCGGCCGGATCATCGCGCTCGATCCCATCCTGCCTGGCAGCGTCGATGTCCGGCGCGCGCCGAACGGCCGCCTGCGCTATCGGTTCCTCGACATTGACGGCAACCTGCAAGATCTGGACCAGGAGGACGTTTGGCACATTCGCGGCTTCGGCGGTTCGCCTTTGGGCGGCCTCTCCACTCTGGCATTCGGCCGCCATGCCTTCGGCCTGGCGCTGGCGATCGACAAGAGCGCGGGCACCACTTTCCGCAACGGGGTTCGGCCGAGCGGGGTTCTGAAGTTTAAGGACTGGCTGAAGCCGGACCGGCGCGCGGCCGCCTATGATAAGCTGGTGTCCGACCACACGTCCGCCGCGAAGGCTGGCAAGCCGCTGGTGCTCGAGGGCGGTGTCGAATGGCAGCAGATCTCGTTCTCGCCTGAAGATGCCCAGATGCTCCAGTCGCGGACCTTCTCGGTTGAGGAGGTCTGCCGGTTCTTCGGTGTGCCGCCGGTCCTGATCGGCCATACCGAGAAAGTCTCGGCCTGGGGTTCTGGGATCCAGGAGATCACGCTCGGCTTCGTGAAGTTCGCGCTGCGCCGTCGCCTGAAGCGCATCGAGAAGTCGGCCGAGCGCCAGTTGCTGTCGGCCGAAGAGCGGGGCCAGGGCTACCGGGTCCGGTTCGATCTCGAGGGTCTGCTGCGCGGCGATCCGAAGGGCCGGGCCGAGTTCTACGAGATCATGACTCGCATCGGCGTCTATTCGATCGACTATGTCTGCAACCTCGAAAACGTGCCGCCGCCTCCGAACGGGGCCGGTTCGGTTCCGCGCGTGCAGATGCAGAATGTCCCTCTCACTTCGCTTAATGTGACCGTGCCCAGCGCGACGCCGTCGCCGCCTGCGAGCGGGTAGGATTGCCGCCGCTCTTGCTTTGCGATAAGGGGTTCCCATGAAGTTCTCGCCCATCCTGACGAAGCATGCCAATGCGGCCGCCGAGAAGTCGCTCGACTTCGCGCTGCAGATCGACGTCAAGGCCGATGGTGCCGATGGCAATTTCGAAGGCTACGCCTCGGTCTGGAACATCGTAGACCAGGGCGGCGATTCCGTTCAGCCGGGTGCCTTCATCGAAGGTCTGACGAAGGCGAAGGCGGACGGCCGGATGATCCCGATGCTCTGGCAGCACGATCGCACGAAGCCGATCGGCGTCTGGGTCGATATCGCCGAGGACACCAAGGGGCTTTACGTCAAGGGCAAATTGCTGGTTGACGATGTCGCCGACGCGCGCGCCGCCTATGCTCTCATGAAGGCGAAGGCGATCGGCGGTCTTTCGATCGGCTACCGGATCCCGATGGGCGGTGCCGAGGAGGACTCGAAGCGGCGCGGTGTCTGGCTGCTCAAGAAGTTGGATCTGATCGAGATCTCGCTTGTGACCATTCCGATGCTCACCCAGGCGAAGGTGGTCGCTGTTAAAAACATTCTGGACAGCGGCCGCGTGCCGACTGTCCGTGAATTCGAGGGCTTCCTGCGGGATGCAGGGTTCACTCGGGAAAAGGCCACGGCGATCGCGTCCGTGGCCTCGCCGCATCTTCGGGGGGAGCCTGATGAGGATGGCGATATCGCCGCGCTGCTCAAATTCGAGGGCGCGTTTCTGTCCGGTCTGAACCAGACCAATTGAAAGGGTTTACCATGAGCCGTCGCTCCATTCTTTCAGGCTCCGCCGCGCTTTTTGCGCTGGGGGCCGTCATGTCGCCTGCCGAACGTCGCGCGGGTCGCTTCCTGCGGGATCCCGAGGGCCATCCCCAGCAGCCGCGCACACCGGAGCAGATCGCTGCCGGTCTGCAGAAGCAGCTTTCCGACGCCACTGGCGAGGTGAAGGCGCTCGCCGAGCAGGCCGTTTCGGATGTGAAGCAGTTCGGCGCGTTGTCGACTGAAGCCAAGGATGCCGCCGACGCTGCGCTCGCCAAGATGAACGGCTTCGGCGAGCAGCTGAAGGAGTTCGAGCAGGTCGTCGATCGCCTGAAGTCGGCGGGCTATGACGCCGAACAGGTGAAGTCGCTCGGCGAGCAGTTCGTGGAGTCGGAAGGCTTCAAGAAGCTGGCAAGCGATGAGCAGTCCGGCCAGCGCGGCCGTGCCACTCTCGAGGTCAAGGGTTCGATGCCCGATCTCGAAACGAAGGCGACCATCACGCTGGCGACCAGCAATGCCGCCGGTTCGGCCGGTGCCGCCGTCGCGCCGACGCGCCTCGCCGGGATCCTGCAGCTTCCGCAGCGCCGCCTGACGATCCGCGATCTGATCTCGCCGGGTCAGATGTCCGGCAATGCGCTGCAGTATGTCCGCCAGAAGGGCTTCACGAACAATGCCGGGATGGTGGCCGAAGGCGCGCGCAAGCCTGCCTCCGATATCCAGCTTGAATTGGTCGATACGACCGCGAAGGTCATCGCCCATTTCATGAAGGCGTCGCGCCAGGTGCTGGACGATGCGCCGATGCTGCAGTCGATGATCAATTCGCATCTGCTGTATGGCCTGGGCTTCCGCGAAGAAGCGCAGATCCTCTACGGCGATGGGACCGGCCAGAACCTGCTCGGCATCATCCCGCAGGCGTCGGATTATTCCGATGCGCGCGAGGCCGATGTCCTGGCGACTCGCTCGGCCGGTGCGGTGATCAACCAGATCGATCGCATCCGTCTCGCCATGCTGCAGTCCGTGCTCGCCGAATATCCGGCGACCGGGATCGTGCTCAATCCGATCGATTGGGCCATGATCGAGTTGCTGCATGACGGCTTCTCGCGCTACGTGATCGGTCAGCCGCAGGGCGCGGCCGATATGCGCCTGTGGCGTCTGCCGGTGGTCGAAACTCCGGCGATCACCGCTGGCACCTTCCTGACGGGTGCTTTCCGTCTGGGCGCGCAGCTTTTCGATCGCTGGGTGGCGCGGATCCAGCTTGCGACCGAAAACGAGGACGATTTCGTGAACAACCTCGTTACCATCCTCGCCGAGGAGCGGATCGCTCTCGCCGTCTACCGGCCGGAAGCGTTCATCACCGGCGACTTGCTGCCCGTCGCCGCCTGATCCCCAGGGCAAGGCAGCGCCAATCGGGGGCCGGGCCGGATCTGGCCTGGTCCCCTTTTTTTTGAAGGAGAGAAGCGATGAAGCAGTTTGATTTCGAAGTCCGCCGGGAGCAGGGCGGCGGTTCCGAGCATTTCGCCAAGGGTGATGTCCGCACGCTCTCGGCTCCCGATGCACTGGCCCTGGTGCAGCGCGGCGCTCTCGTTCCCAAGGGCAAGGAGGCCGAGGCCGCCATGAAGAAGTTGCTCGCCGACGCTCCGGTTCCGCAGCCGGTTGTGCAGCCGGTTCCGACCGCCGAAACGAAGCACGCCGGATCCGCTCCGAACAACAAGGCCGATGTCGGCAAGCCGGTGACCGGCGGCGAGGGGCTGTCCGATGCCGACCAGTCCGGTGCGGATGGTCCGGAGCAGGGCGGCCAGACGCCTGCCGCCGAAGGCGACGCCGGATCCGCTCCGGCGAAAACCGCGCCGCCTGCCAAGGCGAAGGCTCCGGCCGCGCCTGCGCGCAAGCGTCGTTAAGGGGAGGCCCTGGTGCCCGAGCTTGTCGAACCGATTTCTGTCGCCGATGCAAAGAAGCGGCTCGGCATTCGCAATGATCAGCGCGACGATGAAATCGCCGCGCTGATCGCTGCGGCTCGAGGGCAGATCGAGGATTATTCCGGCCGTCTGCTTGTCCGGCGGTCCCACCAGATAAATGGGACCGGGCCGTTCTCGAGCAGTCCGCTCGCGATCGATGTCGCTCCGGTGCATTCCCTGGTGAAGGTCGAGTGGCAAGACGCGGACGGCGTTGTGGCGGAGGTCGAGGGGTCTTTGCTGTCCGCTTTCGTCTGCCCGCCGCGCGTCTTTCCGCTCAGTGGCACTGCCTGGCCTTCCGGATCGCTTGGCTATGCCGTGACCGTCGATGCCGGGTATGACAATGCTGCCGAGGACGAGGCGCTGCATGTGCCGCCGCAGTTGATGCAGGCTCTGCTCTTGCTGGTCGGCCACTGGTTTGAAAATCACGAAGCCGTGGTGATGGGGAGCGCTATGGAGTTGCCTCTCGGCGTGGCTGATATCTGCAGGCAATTCCGCCTGCCTGGTGTGTGAAGGAGGAGACGAAGATGTCGGAAAAGAAGGAATTCGAACGGGGCAAGAATGGCCTGCAGTGCGAGAAGCTGTTCACGCGCTCGGGCGTCATCGGCGAGCGCGGCAAGTCCTTGACCGCCGCGCAGATCGCCAAGCTGGGCGACGATGATGTCGCCGCTCTGGTCGCTCAAAAGGTTCTGACGATCCTGCCGTCCGCGCCTCGGCCGAAGGCGGCCGATAGTGCTGAAGCGGCGAAGGGCTGACAATGCGCTCCGGCGATCTCGATACTCTCATTCGCATCTACCGGCCGGGCGCTCTCGAGCGGTCCGGCCGATCGCGCGTGCCGGGTGGCGAGACGCTGGTCGCCGAATGCCTTTGCCAATATCTCCCGGCTGTCGGGACCGAGCGCTTTTCGTCCGAGCAGAATGTGGCGGCCGCTCCGGCCGTTTTCATCATCCGGCGCGAGCCGGATGTTGATGCGGTGGATGCCACCTGTGTGGTCGTCCTGGTCGAGGACGGAGTCGAGCGCGATCGGTTCGATATCAAGTCGGCGCGGCCGTGGCCGAAGGATCCGCGCTGGGCGCTCGAGCTTTCCGGCGTTGCGGACTCTGCCACGTGAGCGGCCGGGTTGAAATCGAGGGCTTCGAGGAGTTGACGGCCGCGCTGCGCGATCTCGGCAAGACGACCGGCAAGAACGTGCTCCGGCGCGTCGGCCGCAAGCGCTTGATGGCGATGCGCGATAAGGCTCGGGCTGGTGCTCGCGAGCGGTCCGGCGATCTGCGCGAAGCGATCATTGTCGGCACTCGCCTGGCGAAGTCGCAGCGTGCTGCGCGCGGCGTGCATGTCGGTGTCGGTGCTTTCCGCGCGGATCCGAAAAACGATGTGACCGTCTACATGGGGCCGGGCCAGCATCCCCAGGCGATCACGGAAGAATTCGGAACCTTCAACCAGTCGGCGCATCCCTTTATGCGCCCTGCCTTTGATGCCGAAGCGGACGGTGTGATTTCGGGCATTGCCGACGACCTTTGGGTTGAGATCAGGAAGGCCGCCGCGCGAGCCGCAAAGAAGGCGGCTAGGATCGCCGCTCGGGGCAATTCGTGACCGGCTGGGCTGTCTGGCCGCCCCTGTCCTCGGCTTAATAAACAAGGAACATGCAAAGTGGCAGATTGGGGTGCGGCACTCGTCAACCAGATTTTGAGCAGCGCGGCCGTGTCGGCTCTCGCTGGCGACCGTGCCGACTGGAATGTCCGGCCGCAGGTTGACCGTGGCGCATGCCTTGTTTTCTCGACTGTCTCCGATGACCGGCCGGATCATTTCGGTGGCGAGCAGTCGTTCCGGCAGACGCGGGTGCAGGTTGATGCCTGGTCCGGTGTCTCTGCCGATGAAGCCACTCGCCTTGCGGAGGCCGTGATCGCGGCCGTCCGCCTGGAGCCAGGTTCGCCTGGTGTGCGTGATGACGGATCCTGGGAGCGTGACGGGGTCCGGTTCGATCGTCCGCAGGTCGAGGGGCCTGTGGATGGCGGAGAACAATTGGATACGCTATACGTCCACCGTGCGCGGGTGGACCTTCTACTTTGGCACTCGGAAATGGAGGAGTAATCATGCCCAAAAGTGCAGCCAAGACGGGCTTCGGCTCGAAGTTCTTTCTGGCGGCCGATGTCGCAAACATCGACCAGGCGGCTAGCCAGTGGGGCGAAGTCATCTCGCTGAAGCCGCCCAGCGACACCTATGATACGGCCGAAGCGACGCACTTCGAGTCGCCTGGGCGCTATCGGGAATGGATCAAGACGCTGATCGATGCGGGCGAGGCCGATATCCAGGTTAACCTGGTGCCGGGCAGCGCGACGCACCTGGCGATGATGGCTGCGGCGCAGGACGAGGAGTCCTACACCTATGCCTTCCTGATCCCGAAGGGCGCGGGTGCTTTCTGGAAGATCCAGGGCGATTGCCTGGTGCTCGGGTTCGATCCCGAGATCCCGCTTGAAGATCGCATGGTCGCTACCGCCAATATCAAGTTCACTGGTGCTCGCACCGAAGCGGACGCGGTTTGATCATGGGTAAAGTCTCGGAGCCGATCGCGTTCGAGCATGGCGGTGTCAGCTATCCTGTAGCTTTCACCGTCAATGCCCTTTGCGCGCTCGAGGAACAGTTCGGCGGGCGGTCCATCGCTGCCCTGGGCGAAGATATTGCATCCGGCGCGGCTGGCGCGCGCGGCGTGCGCGCGCTTTTCCGCGCGGCGCTGATCGAGGCGCATCCGGATCTGACTGACCGCGATGCCGGTCGTTTGCTGGATGCTCTCGGCGCGGATGCGTCCGGCGATATCATCCAGCGGGCATTCGAACGGGTGCAGTCCGGCCTGGATGAGGACATCGGTGATCTGCCTGACGCCGATGCCAAGGGTTGCCTTGCCTTCGATGTTGCGGGCGAGCGGCTGGTGCTCGTTTTCGGCATGAACGCTCAGGCCGAGTTGGAGGATTACTTCGGCGGTCTGTCGCCGGAGGAGATCGCTCGCAAGATCGGCCAGCGGGAGGTTTCGCTGCGGGATCTGCGGGCGATGTTCCGCGCGGCCGTGATCGACGACCGCGAGGTGTCGCTTGCCTCGGCTGGCGCTCTCATTGATCGCGTCGGCTTGCGGGTGGCTGGTCGCGCTGTCGCCGTGGCCTTCGTGGGGGCCTTCCCGCAGGTGGCTGCGGATCTCGAGGGCGAAGGCGAAAGCGGGAACCGGCGGCAGCGGAGGGCCGCACGCGCAAACCCTACCAAATCGCCGCGCAAGGGTGGGACTGGCAAGCGCTAGAGTCACTTTGGGCGGCGGAGGGGTTGCCGCCAGAAATGTTCTGGAAGATCACGCCTCTCCAATTCTCAAATATCATGCGGGGCAGGCAGTGGGCGCGGGAGGAGGCGGAGCGGTCCGCCATCGCCGGGGCCTGGTATGTCGAAGCGTTCCGGCGGACCAAGCGCCTGCCTGATCTCGAGACGATGCTTTCGCCGCAGGATGAATTGGCGCAGCAGACGCCTGATGATATGCTCGCCGTGTTGCTCGCTGCGCAGGCCGCTGGCGCTCATATGACTATCGAGGAGGTGCCCGCGTCATGGCTTCAGCAGTAATCGGTGCCCTTCGCGTCGCGCTGGATCTCGGCGTGGGCGCATGGACCAAGGGGCTGCGCGATGCCGAAGGGCAGGCGCAGTCTGCTGCGAAGCGGATGCAGGCCATCGGCGGTTCGATGGTCAAGGCCGGGGCGGTGTTGTCCGCCTCGGTCACTGCTCCGCTGATCGCGTTCGGCGCTGCCGCCATGAAGGCGGCCGCCGAAAGCCGCGACGCGATCGGCCAGGTCGAGCAGACGCTCAAGTCGATGGGCAACGGCGCGGGCTTTTCTTCTGAACAGCTTCAGAAGATGGGCAAGGATTTGATGTATCTGTCGACCTTCGACGATGATGAAATCCTGCGCAAAGTCACCGCCAATATGCTCACCTTCGGCAATGTCGCCGGGGAGCAGTTCGCGCGGGCGCAGCGCGCGGCCGTCGATCTGGCGACGCGCATGGGCGGGGATCTGCAGTCCGCCACCTTGATGGTCGGCAAGGCGTTGAACGATCCGGCGAAGGGCCTTGCCGCTCTCCGGCGCGTCGGGATCCAGTTCACTGCTCAGCAGCAGGATCAAATCAAAGCGATGGCGGCGGCTGGCGATGCGGCCGGTGCGCAGTCCGTCATGCTCGCCGAGTTGGAGCGGCAGTTCGGAGGCGCAGGCAAGGCCGCGCGCGATGCCGTGCCCGGCTCGGATGCGATCAACAAGTGGGCCGATCTGCAGGAGGCGGTTGGCGGCTTTCTGCTCGACGCCGTTGCCCAGATCGAGCCGTATGTGAACGGCGCGCTCGACTCGTTTAACAATTTGGATCCGGCGATGCAGAAAATCGTCGTGATTGGCGGTGCCCTGGTCGGCGCGCTTGGGCCGCTCTTGCTCATCCTTGGGCCGATCGTTTCGGCGCTCGGCGCTGTCATTGGTGCGGTTGGTGCTTGGGCAAGTGGTATGAGCCTCGCCGCTGGCCTTGCCGGGGGCTGGGGCGCTTTACTGGCACCCATCGTGCCCGTCATTGCTGGGATCGCGGCCGCCGTTGGCGCTGCCTACCTGGTCTGGAAGAATTGGGACTCCATCTCGCCGATCCTCGCCGGGTTCTGGGAGTCGATCAAGGCCACCATCGGGCCGCCTTTGATGAACCTGATCGCGGCCGTGAAGGAGGCGCTGACTGCGCTTTGGACCGGGCCGTTCGGTCAGTTGCTGCAGGCCGTGGTTACGAAGTGGGCCGAGTTCCAGGGCATCATGCTCCAATCGCTCGGCTCGGCGATCCCTGGTGTGCTGAAAGCATTCGGCTCGCTGATCACTGGTGTGTTCAACATGGTGGCCGAGGCGCTTCGCTTCATTGTCGCGCTGCTGTCCGGTGACTTCGCTGGTGCCTGGGAGCACGCAAAGGGCTTCGTCTCGGCGTTCGCTACTGGAGTCGGCGGGATCATCTCCGGCCTCGGCCAGGCGGTTGTCGGCTTCGTTTCGGCGATGGTCCAAGGCATCGACAATTGGATGGGCGGCGCGCTCTCTCGGATCTGGGAGAAGGTCAAAGCCGGGATCGATGACGTGAAGTCCTACTTCTACGGGCTGTATGATGCCGTGGTCGGCCACTCGTATATTCCGGACATGGTGGACGGCATCGGCGCGAACATGCGGCGGCTGGATGCGCTCATGGTCGAGCCTGCAAAGAAGGCGACTGCCAAGGTTGCCCAGGCGATGAAGGATCTCGCGTCCGAGGTGAAGCCGATCCTCGATCGGCTCTTTCCGGATGAGGCGCAGATGAACGCCTTTCTTGCCGACGCGGCCGTGCTCGATCGCGCGCTGAAGCAGGGCCTCCTTTCGGCGACCGAATATGCCGCCGCGATGGACCGGCTGAAAGCCGAGCAGGGGCGCGGCGCGGCCGATCGTGCTGCGCAGGACGCAAGCGATGTACAGTCGATCATGGACTCGCTCTTTCCCGAGGAGGCCGAGATCCGCGCGAAGGCGGAAGACATGGCGCTGCTGAAGAAGGCGCTCGATGAGGGCCGCCTGAGCCTCGAGGACTTCAATCGGGCCGTTTCTGCGCTCAATGCCGATCCGGAGCGAACCGACCAGTTTAATGCCATGATGGATTCGCTTTTCCCTGATCGGCAGCGGGCCGCCGATCGGGCGCTCGGCATCTCGCTCTTGGACGAGGCCCTGGCAAAGGGTGCGATCACCGCCGATCAATATCGGGAGGCCATGCGGCGGCTGCTCGAGCAGACGGCAACCGAGGCCGAGGATAAGACGGCCGCCATCATCACTTCGTTCGCTGAAATGGCGCAGGGCGTCGTCAGTTCGCTGCGCTCGATGGTCGCTTCGTTCAAGTCCGGCGATATCCTGGGAGGCATCCAGGGTGTGCTCGGCTTGCTCGGTCAGGTGGCGAATGTGGTCGCTGGGATCACCGGCAATTCGAACCCGTTTCAGGCTCTCACGGCTTTTGGCGGCGGCGGCGGTTATGGCGGCGGCCGCGCGATGGGCGGTCCGGTGGTCGCTGGCAAAACCTACCGCGTCGGCGAGCGCGGTCCGGAGTGGTTCACGCCTGCGACCGGCGGCCGCATCACGCCGGATGGCGGCGGCGGCGGTGGCATGGTGATCCACTTCAACGGCGTTTTGACGAACGACCAATTCTGGGAAGAGATCGATCGCCGGGATGGTCAGGCCGCAACCAGGGGGGCTGTCGGCGGTGCGCAGATCGCGGCCGAGCGATCGCAAAAACGAAGCATGAGGCGTCTGCGATGAGCATTATTCTTCCCGACTTCCCGAGTCCTCGGCAGGCCGTTCCTCGGTTCCTGGACTTCGCTGTCCGGCAGGATGGCGGCTTGGCTGCGGACGGACCGCGGATTTCCCGCCTCGGCAATCGATGGGCGCTGGACGTCTCGATGCTTATGCCACTCGAGCCTCGCCGTCGCTGGCCGATCGGCGGTCGTGTTTGGCTGGCAAGGATCCGAAAGGCGCGCAAAGAGGGTGCCATCCTGAAGTGGTATCCGCAGCGCCTGGCGATCGGTGCGCCTGGCGCTCCGGTGGTCGATGGGGCGCTCAGCGCGAACGTATCGGCCATTCCGATCAGGGGCGCGCGGCCGAGCTATGTTTTCAGGGAGGGGCAGTTCTTCAATCTGGTGGATGCGAACGGCCGCCACTATTTGCATTCGACCGAGGCCGAGGTGGTGGTCGAGGCCGATGGCACTGCCGTCCTGCCGATCGATCCGCTCACTCGCGTTGCCCTTCTGGACGGCGCGACCGTCCGCATGGATCCGGTGATTGAGGGCCAGATCAAGGGCGACGACCATTCCTGGGACCAGGATCCGGCCGCCATCATCCCGATCCAGTTCTCTATCGAAGAGTTCGGCGTCTACGAGGAGCCGCTCGCGTGAGAATGACTTCGGAAATGCGCGCCGCCCTGCGCGCGCTGGATCCGGTGGTGGTGGGGCTGATCGAGGTCAATCTTCCGGACTATGATCTGCGGCTCCTGGATGGTGCTTCGGAGTTGGTCTGGGGTGGCTCGAAGTTCGTCGGCCGCGATCCCATCTATGGTGCCTGGATCTCGGCCGACTCCTTTTCCGATGGGATCGGGGAGGAAGCGCCAGGGATGAGCGTGCAGTTCTCGCCGACCAGTTCGGCGAATGCTGGCGCTCTGACTGCGCCCAATGTGCAAGGCTCTCGCGTCCGGATCTGGTTTGCCGTGGTCGACAAGGTCACCGGCGGTGTGGTGCCCGAGCCGATGCTGCTGTTCGAGGGCACTCTTGATCAGCCGGTGCTCGAGATCGATAAGATGCGGCTGGTGCTCGATTATGACCTGGTGACGGCGTTCGAGGGCCTGTTCGTCGATGATGAGGGGATCCGGCTGTCCGATGCTCATCATCAGTCCGTCTGGCCTGGGGAGTTGGGGCTTGAATATATGACCGGAACAAATCGGACCATCATCTGGGGACCTGGCGATCGGCCGCAGGGCATTTCGTATTCCTCCGGCTCGGCTGCAAATGCCGCTGCCTTCTTCTCCAGGCTGAAGATCTTTTGAGCCGCCGGGCCGTCCCACCTTCGCGGCCGGAAGGCGCGCAGGAGTCCGTGCTCGAGCGGCGCGCGCGCGCGCTTGAGTCCACGAAGGTAAAGTTCGGGCTGAAGCGGTTCAGTTTTGCGCGAGGCCGTGATTGCGGCCAGCTTGTCGCTTTTCACCTGGGAAAGCTGGGCCGGTCGCTCTCGATCGGCTCTGCTGGCAGCTATAAGGATGCGGCCGGTGCGAAGCGGGCCTTGGAGCGGCTTGGCTTCCCGAACCTTCCTGCCTTCATGGACGATCGGCTTGAGCGGGTGCCCTATGCTCGCATCCTGGTCGGCGATATCGTGCAGATGCCTGCGGAGCCTGGCGATTTCTGCGATCTCGGCGCTCTCGCTGTCTATCATGGATCTGGCACCGTTTTCGGCTATCATGCCGATGCCCAGCGGCCGGTCGTCATGAAGCTGCTCGAGCCGCCTGTCGCCTGTTGGAGTGCCCTGTGAAAGTCATCAGGACCGCTGCGCTGATCGTTGGTGCCGTCGCACTTGTAGCGACCGGCGTTGGCGCGGTTGTCGGATCCGCTGCCTTCCTTGCGGCGACCGGCGTGTCGCTCGGAGTCGTGTCGGCGATCGGGACTGTTGCGGGCCTTGTCGCGCAGCTAACCGCGCCGAAGCCCAAGAATACGGTCGGAGGGTCGTTAACCGACTTCAAGCTGGATCCGACCGCGTCGGTGCCGATCATGCTCGGCCGGACCTATCACGCGGGCAATATCGTGCATCGGGACACCTGGGGGGCCAAGAACAAATATCAGGGCTTCGTGGTGGTCTATTCGGGCTGCGGTCCGGTCGCCGAGGTCGAGGGCTTCTACATCGACATGGCGCAGGTGAAGGCTGGTCTTTCGCCTGGCTCCGTCACTGGTCCGAATGCCAATTTTGCCTATTTCGCCGGACAGCGCGGCATGCAGCCGGAACCGGCGGCCGTGCCGTCGCCGATCGCTGGTTTTCCTGGCTGGACGGCCGCCCATAAGCTGTCCGGCATGTGCGCGGGCATTCCCGTTTTCGTGTTCGATGAAAAGGGCAAGAAGTGGACCGGCGGCATCCCCAAGAACGGGATCGTCGGCACTGGTGTGCTCGGTTACGATCCGCGCGAGGACAGCACTTATCCCGGCGGCGATGGCGCTTGTCGCGCTCTGGTCGAGTCGACCTATCTGAGCACCAGAAACCCCTGGATCCTCGCGCTCACCTTTGCTCTCGGCTATTGGCAAAACGGCAAGCGGGTAGGCGGTGTCGGCGTGCCGATCGAGGCCATCAATGTCGCGGCGTTTGTCGAAGCCGCGAACATCGCGGACGTCAATGGCTGGGAAGCCTCGGGCCTGGTCTATACCGGCGACCAGAAGTGGGATGTGCTGAAGATGCTCGCCCAGGCTGGCGGAGGGGATATGGTCTGGGAAGGCGCGCGGCTGTCCTGCACTGTGTCGGCTCCGAAGGTTTCGGTTGATACCATCCGCTCGAGCGACTTGCGCGGGCCGGTCAAAATCGTTGGCACCCAGACTCGCCGGACCGGCCGGATCAATACAATCATCCCGGTCTGTCGCCTCGAAGGTCACGGCTGGGAAGAGGTGCCGCTCGCCGCGATCGAGGCGGGCACCTATGTCGCCGAGGATGGCGGCAGTCGCACCAAGGAGGTCAAGTTTCCGCTTGCTGGCGGCGCGGATGCGCGCGCCGAGGCGCAGGTGGCCCAGCTTGCCGCCTATGAGGTCGTAAACGGCCGCGAGTTTGGTCCGGTCAGTCTGAAGCTCGGGCCGGAGTGGGCGACGCTCGCGCCTGGCATGGCGGTAGATCTCGATATCCCTGAAGCCGAGCTTGACGGTCAGTTCGTGGTGCTCGGCACTGCCTTCGATCCGGCTTCGGTTTCCGTGAACATCGAGTTGCGCTCCGAGACGCCTGCCAAGCATCCCTATGCCCTGGGCGTCACCACGACCGCGCCGCCGACGCCGTCTCTGGTCCCTCCCGATTATGAGCAGATCGCGGTGGACTTTGAGGACGCTCCCACGGCCGCGACGTGGATCCGCAGTTCGTCTGCGCGCGGCGCGGCCATCTCGGCTGTCGATGAGGGGGATGGCACGTCGACGATTTCGGTCGCTTCTCACTTCCGGGATTATCCTGATCGGTCGGTTACGATCGATGCGCTGGTGGTCGCTGGTGCGCCGCTCGATACGACCGTGTTCCTCTATTACGATGATTCGTCGCGGTCGGATCCTTCGCCGGTAGTTCTCTGGACCGAGGACTATGAGGAGTCGGTGAACGATTCGGTGACCGCTCCCTTCCGCCATTATCTCGGCCTGGTGACCACTCCGGCGGCTGGTGGTGCTGAGACCGGCGGCGATCCGCCTCCCTATAGCGGCGGTGGCGGTTTCTGCGTTGAGGAGAGCACCCTGATCGATGTCGAGGGTGGCACCGTTCGCGCGGCCGATCTGGCGGCCGGTGACTTCGTTCTGACGCGCCATGAACGGACGCTGGAGTTGGGTCTGTTTGAGGTCGAGAGCGTCCAGGTCGTTTCGATCAATATGGCCTATGAGGCGCTTGGCCTGGTCGCTTCGGCCGATCACCGGATCTATACCTCGGATGCCGGTTGGGTTCGGATCGCGGCGATCGGCGAGCCGGTCGGGCCTCGCCGGGTCGTCAAGATTTCGGTGAAGGATGCGCGGACCTATGTGTCGAATGGCCTGCTCTCGCACAATGCAAAGTTCCGGCCGCCCACCGATATCCCGTAGCGTCTACGCGCGGCCGCCTAGCGGTGTTCATTAATTTGGGTTATGCGTCCGCTGTTCATGGAGATTTGGCATGGGTTTTCGCGTTTGGAAGGGCGGTTGCGGCACGAATATCCGCCAGCCTCGGCATCAGGATTTCAGGCTCTCGATCGGGTTCCCTGGTCTGGATCTGACCGAGGCCGAGTTCACCTTCCAGTTCCGTGAAAATAAGGAGGCTCCGGATCCGGCGTTGCTCGATCTCGCCAATGCGGCCGAGGGCGCAAACGGCATCCATGCCACTCTGCTGAGTGTCGATGGTGCCGACTATACCGAGGTGGTCTGCACTGCCGCCGTCGCCTTGCTCGATCTCATTCCGCAGGCGTCGCCTCTCGGCTCTGATCTGCCGGGTTTCTATGGTTTCAAAATCGACGGCGTCGAGTATCTCGCCGGTGATTTCATTCTCGAGGGACAAGCCAATCATGCCTGATATCGTCGTCACTCCGGATCTTCAGGTGATCGTTTCCGGCGAGGTGCTTTTGCGGCCGCTGGTCGCTCGCGCCGAGGACGCTGCCAATTCTCCGGCCGTGGTTGCGGTTGGGGCTGATCTCCTGCTCGGCGGTGCCAGCAAGATTGCCCTTGCGGCCGCCAATCTCGAGCCGATCGAAATTGTCGCGGATGATCTGGCGCTCGGCGTAGACTCGCTGATTGGACAGGCGCCTGGTGCTGCGGCCGCTGCGCTTGTCTCGAAGGGGGATGCCGAAGCGGCGGCGGCGGCGGCCGCTCTTTCGGCCGCCGAGATCCGCGCGAGTCGTTTCGGTTCGCTGCTCTTTCCGCACTCCAATGGCCTGAGCAATAATCCGGAGCGGGTCGCTCAGATCGAGGTGCCCGGCTTCAACACCGGCATCGTCAACATGGGGACGGCCAGCTTCTGGGATGGGCCGTCCTCCATTCTGGTGTTCTTCGATGTCAATGCCGAGATGCAGGACGGCCAGAATATGTTCCCGGCCTTTTTCGCTATGGGTGGCAAGCAGTCGCTGACCAGCGCTCGCATTCTCCAGATGGAGTATGTCGCCTATATGGCCAATGATGGCCTGCCGCGTCGCAAGATCCAGTTGAACATCCGAGGCGAGTCGACCGCTTCATCTGTCTGGACCATTCTGAGCGCCGAGCTTCCCGCCGGTCGATATGCCGCGCTTGCCTTCAACGATGGCACGAACGCCTACTTGCATGCGCTCAATCTGGACACCTTCGTCTGGATCGACGGTCCTGCTGTCGCCAAGCCTGCGGGTTGGGTCGGCATGCCGCAAGCCCGCACGCCGTTCATCATTGGCAATATTGCGACCACCACCACTTTCCCTCCGGTGGTCGGCGCGGCCGTCGCTCCTGGCGGTGCTTTTCGCGGTGAGATGCGCGATCTCCTTTTTGTGAACGCCGCGCTCAGTAAAGCTAACGTGGAGTCGATCGCCAACGGAGCGGCCGTGGTGGCGACCGCCACTGGCGCTGGTGCGACCAAGTATATCCACATTCCGATGGTGGCGGCTGGCGTGCCGAGCACCGCCATCGCGACGACTCAGGCGGGCATGGGCGCTGGGATCACGATCCGTGGCAAGGTGAAGCCCGGCTCGAGCCTGCGCAAGGAGTCGGCCGCCTCGTTCATCACCATGAACCGGCTCCCCTATCCCGCCTGCATCTGCATGCGGCCGAACCGCGACACCGCGCCGCTGCAGCTTTCGGGCAAGACGGATCTCGCCGCGATCGATGAGTTTCGCCTTGTCGCCACGGCCAGCGGGCGTGTTTTGGTCGATTGGACCAAGTTCCGCGCGGTGGTAGCCGCTGGTGCATGGAGCGGGACTGCCTATCTGCCGACCAATGTGATCGAAGAGTTCCAGATCCATGTCCGCAGCAGCGCGGTGCCGAATGTCTTTGCCGCTTCTCACTCGCGCTGCCTGATCGGGCCTGCCTTCGATGCCTGGGCGCAAAGCGAGGGGGCCATGTCCACCTTCAGCTTCAATCGATCGATCCAGGATGTTGGGACGCCGATGTATCCGGTCGGCGACACGGACAAGGTCATTTTCGCCGCCTGGCAGCAGCCGACCGGCTTCCCGCGCTTCACCAGTCTGCAGTCGCAATATGATCGTTTCGGGCTGCTCGGTCCGGAGGCCATGATTCTCGCAAATCGGCTGGCCACCGAGCTTGGCCGCCCTGTTTTCATCCGCGCTCAGACGGTGTCGGGCACCAGCATGTTCGATTTGATGAACGATGACGATCCCGATCGTTCCTGGGCCGATGTCGTCAATGCAAACGCCTTGATGGCAAATCGCGGCGAGCGGGGCGAGACGCTTTCGTGCGGTCACATCTTCATCGGCTGGGAGGCTGCTTTCTCCGGTCAGGGCGACGTTCTGGCGGGCATGTATAGTCCGTTCCTGACCGGGGTTGGCAACGGGGTGACTACCACCAATCTGGCGATCGCGCAGGCCGATATCGATCATCATCTGCGGGACGGCACCTTCAATTCGGACGCGCCGCTCGTCATCCTCCCCTGCAATCGCGTCACGTTCGGTCCGCCCACTGGCACCTTCGATGAAAGTCCGGAGGCCAATCAGCGCGATTGGTTCCGAAATTATGCCCATGTGTTCGGTTACATGGTCGCGCCCGAAACGGCCGCCCATAAGATGCAGGGTGAGAATGCGGCCGGTGGGATCCCGAACGGTTCCGTCACGCACGCCGAGCCGGGCGATTACGAGGGCACCTTCGAGCAGGCTTTCATCAATGCCGAAGCCTATTTGATGGCTTTCGGTCGCGGCTCCTATCCCGGTCCTGTTTTCTTCGAGTCCCTGCGCGCTGGCAGCGCCACCAATAAGCTGATCGCTCGGCTCGGCGATCCGAGGCCGTATCCTGGCGAGGGTCTGGCGGTAGGCGCGACCGGCTACAGTCGCGCCGCGCAGCGTGTTTTGCGCTCGGCGCGCAAGCTGCACACTAAGAAGATCGGCGGCGATCCCGGCGCGGGCTTCGAGGCGCGGCGCAAGCCTGCAGGCGGTGCCTGGGGTGCCTGGGCTAAGGCGAACGTCACCACCGGGCTGATCATCAATCCGCTCGAGGTGGAGTTGACGCTCGCCTGGGCGCTTGCGGCTGGTGATGAGGTCGAGGTCCGCTATCAGTCGGGGTCGCCGGGCGGTTATGCACCCGGCGTGATCACTCAGGCCGCCTGGCGCGCTGGCCTTCTTTATTTCACCGGCGAGCCTTATGACGGCGATCCGGACTCTTATGAGGATCTGACGCGCCTCGGTTTCGCTGTTGCCGGGAGCAATCAGGCGCTCTCGTTCATCGCTTAGGAGGCTGCTGGTGGAGCATCATCCGTCAAACGTGGAAGTCGAAACCGGCCGGATCATGCGGAGGCAGATCGAGCGTGCGCTTGCGCTCGCGTGCGCCGTGTTCGGTTGGGCGCTCATTTCCGTGCCCGGCATTTTCGACTCGGCCTTCTATTCGATCATCGGGCACTTCGCTTCCCAGCAGACCTATGGCGGCGTGCTGTTCGGCCTTGGCCTGGCGCGGCTGATCGTGCTGATCGTCAATGGGTATTGGCCTGTTGGTCCCACTGTTCGTTTGG